>Ga0126312_10003713_pt1 | contig 10296 bp, 8 predicted proteins | sample Plot104A_FD_92537 | JGI IMG/M metagenome (GOLD analysis project Ga0126312, IMG submission 92537) | Serpentine soil microbial communities from UC McLaughlin Reserve, CA, USA - Plot104A | ecosystem: Environmental > Terrestrial > Soil > Grasslands | place: USA: UC McLaughlin Reserve, Lake County...
CCACAAAAACAGAAAAGTCCCTGGCAGGTTAATCAAGGGCTTGGCAGCAGTAGGGCAGCAGTAGACTCTATCTCTAGGATTCGTTCATACGATTCGCTGCGATACCAGAGTAGATATGGAGGGCATTATTCACGCCCGTGGCGCTGCTTGCGTTCGTTGGTAGGTTGCTCGAGTACACAGCCCTCTATCCGTCCCCGAAACCTAGGTAGGGCTCTAGGGGTATCCCCCTACGCACCGCTCTCCGGAAATAGGGGCAAAGTTAGGGGTATGCCCTCATGACTATTCGCACCCATGGTGGTGAAATGGTGCCGACAGATCCGCGAGCCACACTGGCAAAGAGGCGTCGGATCGAAAGTACGAAGGAGGTTCGGTAATGGCAACTGCACAACCCGCGGGTACAGAAAACGTAGCAAGCGAAGACTCCATGGCTGCTTCTAGCCTCATCCGGTGGGGCGGACCCGCCGCCGTCCTGGGGAGCGTGCTCGTCGCGATTGGTGACTTCTTGCCAACTCACCATTGGATGTATTCCCCGCTGTGGGCGGCTGGCTCCGCTTTCATGGTTGTAGCCATCACGGGGGTCTATCTTTATCTGCGCCGCTCGGAGCGTATCGGGCTGTCGGGAACGGTGGGCTTCTACATGGGCGTCTTCGCGTTCGTAGTGACCTCTATCTCCAATCTGGGTGTCCTCCTGAACCTTTGGGGAGCGCGTTGGTTTGAAACCCTCGGCGCAGTTGTCCTCCTGATCTTCCTGGGTACGGTGATGTTCGGCGTTGCTATTCTGCGATCAGGGATGCTCCCGAGGGGAGGAGCCTGGCTGCTCATCGCATTTGTGGTGGCTAAGGTAGGAGTCATCGTCGCCATGGCCGTCTCTGGGTATACGCTCCCCGATTTGCTGTGGTCACTGCCCCTTATTTTGTTCGTACTCGGATGGGTGTGGCTGGGATACGGCCTCTGGTCCAAAAGCAGAACCTCTGCCGGCCAGCCATCGCACGCTAGTTGAACCTCCGAGGATCGGCCTGGGGCGTGACCTACAAGATGGACAACGCGGCGGAGGAAGTGAACATAACCAAGTACCACATACAGATCGCCAGGCACATTCTATCGATGACAGTACTTGCCGGCTTCGTCATGAGCCAGGGAACATTGCCGCGAGAGCATCCCTCTTCGTGGAAACGCAAGCGAAAGGAGCACGACGAATGAAGCGTACAGCGTTGGTCCTAGCGGTGGCCATGGTCTTGGTGGCCCTGGGCAGCGGCGTGGCCGCAGCCGATCCGGTAAACAGCAAGAAGGCCGAGTTCTTCGATCTAACATGCGACAATGGTCAGGAATTCACGGTCGTGGCGACCGGCGGAAACCTGGCGCACATAGTGGACACTACCGGAAACATCATCCGCACGAGCGACACGGTTACCGCCACAGACCCGGTTACTGGAGAGGTTCTCTTCTCGGAGACACACACTAACAAGGGTAACAGGGACGGGCTCGATGATGACCTCATAACCTGCTCCACCGAGCTGGGCACATATTTCGTTCCGGAGCTCGGGCAGGAGGTGACCGTAGTTGGCACGTTAGTAGGTTTCCTTACGCCTCGGGGGCAGTAGCGGCGACCTGCCATTACCGTTGGGTCGGGGTCCCGTTGCCTGGGCCCCCAGCCTTCCTCTTGCTTTACTCACGGCCCTTCTGGGATGGGATTTTTCTGCACAGATTGGCCCTGATCCCTTTGTTCGTGATGTTCATCGTAAGGCTCATGAGACGGTAGTGCTGTAGAGTGGTAGTTGTAATGAAGAAGACAATAAATCAGGGTCGAGGAATCGCTGGGGTGAGCACCCTCGTTTCGGCTCGGATGTTGTTCATCCTCGGCGGCCTGATCCTGCTTCTGTGGCTGGCTGGAGTTCTCTGGTTAATAAACCAGGTCGCGGACGGTACGACTCCGTACCTATACTGGCAAGAGGCTGTAGTGCGTGGGCTCGTCTTCTCGGCAGTCGGTTGTTTCCTGGCGACCCGCCGTCCCGAGAACCCGATTGGTTGGCTCCTTATCGCGGTGGGTCTGCTCAACGCCCTGCAACTCCTCTGTGGCGATTACGCTGTCGCTACGCTCGCCCTCGGTTCCGAACGGCTCCCATACGGTCCGACGGCCGAGTGGCTTGCGTATCTGCTGCAATATACTCCAAGTGCTCTGTTGTTCTTCCTGATCCTACTGTTTCCTACGGGGCGGTTGCTCTCTTCACGCTGGCGGATCGTTGCTTGGGCGGGGGCATGCTCAGCACCGGTGGGGATCGCGAGCAGTGTACTAATACCAGATACGCTCGAACCGTCCGCTGCCTTCGACAACCCGTTCGGAGTGGATGCCGCTATCCTTGGCCCGGTCGGCGCTGTCGCAAACACGCTTTTTGTCACCGTCTTGCTAGGAGCACTGCTCTCGCTGATCTTGCGTTTGCACCGATCGCGTGGGGAGGAACGTCAGCAGATAAAGTGGTTCGTCGCCGTGGCGGTGTTCGGTATCTCGTCGCTGGCTGGCCTTAATATCGTCTACTCACTCTTTGCAGAAGGCAATAGCTTGGGAGCCTTCATGGACTTCCTCGGAACCTTCCTTTGGATGCTCGTTCCTGTCAGCCTGCCAATAGCGGTCAGCATAGCTATCCTGAAATATCGTCTCTACGACATCGACATCATCATCAACCGCACGCTCGTCTACGGTGCCCTGACGGTCTGCATAATCGGGATCTACGTGCTCGTCGTGGGATACCTCGGCGCGGCGTTCCAGGCGCGCGGCAACCTCGCCGTCTCGATCTTTGCCGCCGGGCTCGTCGCCATCATGTTCCAGCCGCTGCGCGAGAGACTGCAGCGCATAGTCAATCGCCTTACATACGGTGAGCGCGACGATCCCTACGGGGTGCTCTCGCGCCTCGGTAGGCGCCTAGAGGTGACGATCGCGCCCAAGGCCGTGCTACCCGCCATCGTAGAGGACATCGCGCGGGCGCTCCGGTTGCCGCAGGTGGCGATCTGGCTCGCCGACGGCGAGACGCTGCGGCTCGGGGCGGCCCACGGCAGCATTCCAGCCAGCGTGGCCGTCAACGATGCTCGCGCCGTGGAAGCCCTGCGCAACGCAACGGATCTTGTGCGTCTTGCAGACCTCGATCCCTCGGGAGTGTACCGGGATATCCTCACCGGAGGCGGTGTGAGCCTGATCGCGCCGTTGACCCACCAGGGCGAGCTCGTCGGGGCCCTATGCCTGGCTCCGCGCAGTCCCGGCGAAGAGTTCTCCCCGGCCGACCGGCGACTCCTGCGCGACCTGGCCACCCAATCTGGCGCGGCCGTCCATGAGGTTCAGCTCACCGGTGCGCTGCGATCCAGCCTCGAGGATCTGCAACGCTCGCGCGAGCGGCTCGTGGAGACCCAGGAGGAAGAGCGCCGCCGCATCCAGCGGGACCTGCACGACGGGCTCGGGCCGGTCCTTGCGAGCATGCGGCTACGTCTTGAGGCCTGCCTGGACCTGGCGGAAAGGACGGCCATTCCCCTGTCCGGTGACCTGGAGCGGCTCTACGAGCTGGTAGGAGAGGCCACCGGCGACGTCAGGCGGCTGGTCTATGATCTCCGTCCACCGGTGCTAGATCAGATAGGGCTCGTGCCCGCCATCAGCCAACATTGCGAGCGCTTCGAACGCGAAAGCGGCATCAAGACCGAGCTTGCCACAACGTCAGAGCTGTCCGTGCCCGCCGCAGCGGAGGTAACCATCTTACGGGTCGTGCAGGAAGCGCTTGTCAATGTCCAGAAGCATGCCCAAGCTTCTCGAGTTGAGGTTCGGCTCGAGAGACAAGGCGAGTGGCTTCTCGTTGGGGTCACCGACGATGGTAAGGGTCTCCTCCACTCGGCCAACGGAGGCGCCGGTGTGGGTACAGGGCTACTTAGCATGCGCGAGCGCGCGGAACTGCTCGGCGGCACGCTGAAGCTGCACAACCGGCCTGAGGGAGGCACCGACCTCCTCGCGCGCATCCCGGCGAGGGGTTGAGGTAGGCACCGTGAATCGGGAACCTTCTAGGGAGATCACCCGGGTGGTGCTGGCAGACGACCATCCACTCTTCCGCGAGGGCGTGGCCAGCCTACTCGAGCGAAGCGGCGACGCGATACTCGTAGCGGAAGCTGCCGCCGGCGAGGAGGCCGTTCGCCTCGCTGAGGAGCTGCTGCCCGACGTCGTCCTTATGGACCTGAAGATGCCAGGCATGGGCGGCACCGAGGCGACGCGGAAGATCGTTGGGCGCAATCCGCACATCGGCGTCATCGTGCTAACGATGTTCGAGGACGACGAGTCGGTGTTCGCGGCGCTGAAGGCCGGAGCGCGCGGCTATGTCCTAAAGGACGCAGATCGCGGCATGCTCCTGGAGGCCATCCGCGCGGTGGCGAGAGGTGAGGCGTTGCTGGGACCGTCGGTGGCCGGAAGGGTGCTGGAGCAGTTTGCACAGGTGAGCCCGCCTGCGCTGGAATCCCCACCTTCCGCGTCATCCGTGGGGCCAGTCTCTTTCGACGAGTTGACCCCGCGGGAGCTGGAGGTACTTGGCCACATAGCGCAGGGCCTACGTAACAGGGAGATAGCCGCCTGGCTTGTGATCAGCGAGAGGACGGTGGGCAACCACATCTCCAACATCTTTGCCAAGCTGCAGGTGGCCGACCGGGCGCAGGCAATAGTGCGTGCCAGGCAAGCCGGTCTCGGGGACGGCTCGTAGGCAATCTAAGGTGACGAGGGGATGGATGCATCTGTCCATCTCCGAAATCTAGGTAGTGCCCTAGGGGTATCCCCCTACGCGCCGCTCTTCGGAAATAGGGGCAAAGTTAGGGCCCAAGTGCCGAGAGACTGTCTAAAAGTCTCAAAATGAGGTAAAACGACGCCTCACCGCGGAGCCTTTTAGTGGGTTTGCCCCGTTTCTGGGCTTCCCAGTTACGCGGCGCCTCAAAGCACATCCGGTGGGCGGGCTGACGCTAATTCCCGCCCTAATCGAGCGAAGGAGGTAGTGTGATGCCCCACAGGCTATCGGCGCGGTCCATGGTCTGCAGTCTGTGGCTGCTGAACTCAATGATCGGCGCACGTGTCGCCATCCGTGAGGACCTGCCGGGAGAGTTCGCCGGTATGACCAGATGGCACGACCCGTCCGCGGACTTCTTCAGGGGTGGGGGCACGGCGCTGTCGCCTGGGCTACCCATGATGGCAGCACAAGCGGTCTTCACGGTGTTGAGCACGCGCGGCGGCCGGTCCGGGAAGGTCGGGGCAGTAGGGCTGACCGCGCTGGGCGCAGGGAGCACGGTCGGGGTGCTCGGAGAACCGATAACCTACAGGGTCCTCTCCCCCAGGACGTTCGACCCGGCCAAGGCGCCGATCGTCTCAGCGGCCATAGTCCTCTCGGCGCTGATGACCGTCTTCGGTACGAGCCGGCTGCGCGCACTGAGGAACGGCGACGCATAAATCACGAGCTCCTGATCCCACTTGACCCTAATTTGACCCTAACCCGCACGCAACACCCTGCAATAAGTCAGCAACATAGGGACCAGAAAACCTCCTGACTATGCGGGATTTGCGAGCTCGTGCAACGCTCAGCAACCACTGACCGCACACTCCTAATGAGCAGGTCAGCGGTTCGAGTCCGCTCGTCGGCTCTTTGTTTTTCCTGCAGATCCTGCAAAAAGGTAGAATACCCTGCTCGTTCCATCGGGGGATTGGCAGCAGTAGGGCAGCAGTAGACTTGTACCAAGAGTCGGGCGCTGTAGTAGACCGCTGACGCCAGTCTACTGTCTTGCTGTCCTACGTAAGTACCTGGTTTCGTAGGTAGCTCTCGGTATCCACTCTGACTCGTTTAGCCGGTGAGCGGAAGGGATGCCAAGCTCGTGTAACTTAGAGCGCATTTCAAAACCCCCGTTCGGGCGTCTGAAGCTGAGGAGCACGGAGTCGGAATGAAGCAAACTGACCCAAAAGACCGCTGGCTTCACACTCGCATCGTATCGGCCGCCCCAGGTTTTGAAATGCAATCTTAGCCTGAGCAGAATTCGCCAGAGAACTGGTGATGAAAACCTGCACCTCCGACTACTGCGCTTCGCCAATACTTAGAGGGTGATAGAGAGCCACAACTGGAATGGCTATCCGGATCGTGGCGTGGGCTGGCTGCTGGTCAATGGCCTCAGGCGGGTCCCCTGTCCGCCGGCCATGAGGATCGCCTTCATCGAACCTCACCTTCGCCAAGGATGCGCCGTATCCTCCTCAGGTACATGAGCCCCGCCACAATGGAGAGCGCAAAACCCGCGTAGAACATGATCTCTCCCACCACCGTCCCCGGTATTAGCACGACCAGCGCGATCGCCCCCATCAGCACCGCCGTCGCCGCCTTGCCTATGCGATTGACTCGAATCTTACCCCCCACCACGACGCCCCCGACGAGCGTCAACAGATCGCGCCCGACAAGTATAGCGACAGCCCAAGCAGGCAAGATCCCCCGCACGGCTAGCACTACCGCAACGCTGGAGAGCATGAGCCGGTCTGCCACCGGGTCAAGGAGCTGACCGAGCCGAGTCGGCCCGGCTCGCCGCGCGAGTCTGCCATCTAGGAAGTCCGTCACAGCCGCAAGCACGAAGAAAGCGGCCGCCAACCCATCAGCCCGGGCGAGCAGCAACGCAACCACGATTGGCACCATGAAGAGCCGCGCGAGGGAGAGGGCGTTGGGCACCGTGAAAATGCGGTCTTCGAGCCGTCTTAGTTCGTTGGGGCCCCTCATTGGTCTATCGGCTGCTCTTAAGTCTGATCCTCACGCCCACGCCCCACAGATCATACCGCTCTCGCAGCACGTTCTGCACGTAGCGCACGACTTGGGTATGTTCTTAGCCGGCTGGCGTAGAGCGTGACCCTCGACGGCGCCATCCTGGTCTGCGTCGCGTAACGAATCTTGACTCCCTGGGCGGCGCACTGCGTGCTACAACTCCACCGCCGAACGCGGCGAGCTCGGGGTTGGCACCCGTACCCGGTACGCCTGGCCTATTCGAACCGCGAAGGGCAGTACCTCATCCACCCCCACTCCCGTGAGCGCCGAGACGTGAATGGGCCGCGATTTGAGCATCACTACTCTAGCCTCGAGGGAGCCGAGACTAACTCAGTCGCGGATCTCGTTTGCGAAGGAAGCGGCGACCCGTGATCCACGTACTCCTGACACCACTCTGACACCACCGGGAGCGCAATACGGTGCAACACTCAGCAAGGCAGAGAAAAGGAACCCCTCTAAATATGGGGCATTTGCAACAACCCCGAGCATACCCCTGCAACGCCTGAGTGATCACTCGTAGCTGGAGCAGGTCAGCGGTTCGAGTCCGCTCGTCGGCTCTCCATAATCCGCTAGAACATCCACACAAGCAGTGTCGACCTTGACGTTAGTACCCGTACATAAAATGATGGCGTTCCGGACCTAGGTTTATAGTGACCAGCCCTTGCGGCTCGTCCTACATTGGTAAGTCCTCTGCCCATGGCGCAATGCTAGCTTCTTGAGAGTCACCGTACTTGCCCGGTTACCAAACGAAGCGTATGATGTTTGGTAACCCTAGTTACTTAGGAGAGTACTGCACAGATGACACGGCGCATTCCCCAGGTGGCGGACGGGGTGCTCCGTGTTCTCGACCAATCGGGCGGGCCGGAGATCGAAGTGGCCTCCTCCTCGTGGGTCGCCTGGCTTACCGATCCGACGACGCGTTCGTTCTCGTTCCAGAGCCCGAGTTGCAGATACACCGCCCGCAAGGAGCACCGCTCGCGGGGTGGCGAGTATTGGATCGCATACCGCAAGCAAGGTGGCAAGCTCCACAAAACGTACCTCGGTAAAGCGGAGGACGTCACTATCGAGCGGCTGGAGGACGTCGCGGCGGCATTGGCCCCTTACGAGGACGAGGCCGCGGCGAGATCACCCTCTGACACGACTACGGGAGTTACGGGGCTGGCGGGTGCCGATGCTGCCGCTACAGAGGGTCACACGACGGTGGATGATCAACTGCGGGAGCGCCGGCGCCACAGTACCAGCGCTGACCCGCTCCTCTTGACCAAGTTTGCTGTCCCGTCAACTCGCGTCTCCCTAGTGCCACGCCCGCGCCTGAGCGAGCGCCTCGAAGAGGGGCTGGGACGAAGCCTCGTCCTCGTCTCTGCACCCGCAGGGTTTGGCAAGAGCACTCTGCTGAGCATGGGGGTCGCTGCCTCCTCCGGTAGTGGTCGGCCAGTGGCCTGGCTTTCCCTGGATTCCGGAGACAATGACCCAGCGCGGTTCTGGCGCTACTTCATTACCGCTATGGACCAACTGCAGCGAGGCTCAGGGGAACCCGCCCTATCGCTGCTTGGCTCCCCGCAGGCACCGCCCATCGAGGCGATCCTGACCACCCTACTGAACGAGCTAGTCGACTTGCCTACCGAGTCGGTACTCGTCCTCGACGACTACCACCTGATCGAGTCTCAAACAATCCACGAGGCACTAACCTTCTTGATCGACCACCTCCCACCGCAGATGCACCTGGTCATTGCCACGCGGGCGGACCCGCCCCTGCCGCTCCCAAGGTTGCGGGCGCGCGACGAGATAACCGAGCTGCGCGCGGCCGACCTACGTTTCACCCCCGAGGAGGCAGCCACGTTCCTCAACCTAGTTATGGGCCTTGAGCTCTCTTCGGGGGATATCGCCGAGCTGGAGGGGCGCACGGAGGGCTGGATAGCGGGGCTGCAGATGGCCGCCCTTGCCATGCAGAACCATGGCGATGTCCCAGGCTTCATCGCTTCGTTCACGGGCTCAAACCGCCACGTGGTGGACTACCTCGCCGAGGAGGTGCTAGGGCGGCAGCCGGAAGAACTACAAACCTTCCTGCTCGAAATCTCCATCCTAGATCGGATGTGCGCCCCCTTATGCAACGCCGTTACCGGTCACGCTGATGGGCAGACGGCGCTAGAGCGTCTCGAGCACGCCAACCTGTTCGTGATCGCGCTCGACGATGAGAGACGATGGTATCGTTACCATCACCTCTTCGCCGACGTGCTGCGCCAGCGCCTGAGCCAGAGGCAGGTTAGCTGGGTCCCGGAACTGCACAAGAGGGCCAGCGGGTGGTTCGAGGAGGAAGGGCTTGTCGCTGAAGCGATTCACCACGCGCTGGCGGCTCAGGATTGGGAGCGGGCTGTCCGCCTGATCGAATCGAGCGGTATAGCAGTCTTGCTTGGCAAGCAGGTCCAGACTATGCTCGGTTGGATCGACGGGCTTCCGGAGGAGGTGGTGCGCGAGCGTCCGGTCCTCTGCACCATTCACGCATTAGCACTCGTGTTTCTCAATCGTCCGGACGCTGCCGAGTCGAGGCTACAACAAGCCGAATGGCGCCTAGGCGCCAACCCGACTACCGATGAAGCTCGCGCCATCCTGGGACAGGTAGCCCAGCTTCGGGCAATAATCGCCCGGGTTTCGGGTGATCTGGTGCGCTGCGTCGAGCTCGCACGTCGGGCGCTTGAGCTTCTGCCCGAGACGGAGATGCTCTTCCGTTCCGGCGCCAGGGCCAACGTGGCTCTTGCATATCAGGTGAGCGGCGACGTGGCGCCCGCAAACGAACTTCCGTTGGAGGAAGCGATCGTGTCGTTCCGTGCTTCCGGCGCCCTGATCCCACTGCTGAATGTCATCAATTTTCTCGCGCGTTTACGAACCCTGCAGGGACGCCTCCGGGCGGCCGCCGCCACCTACGAGGAAGCGGCCGAGGTGGTGTTGGGACGGGAAAGGGTGCGGGATCTAGTTAACAGCGCGGCTTACTACGTGGGCCTGGGAGACATCCAACGCGAATGGAACGATCTCGACTCTGCTGAAAGTCATCTGAGGCGCGGCACGGATCTGGTCTCCGGAGCATTCATGGTCGATGCGGACGTAGTCACGCACGGCTACTTATCTATCGCTCGTCTGCAGCAGGCTCGCGGTCGTCACGACGATGCGTACGCAACGCTAGACGAATTCGCTAACCTGGCTCGCCAGCGCGACTTTTTTTCACTATTGATCGCACGTGGTGAGGCAGCGCAGGCGAGGCTTGCCCTCTTGCAAGACGATCTCCCATCAGCCGTCAGTTGGTCCGAAGCTAGCGGGCTCGTCGCCGGCGACGAGCCCAGCTATCCTCGTGAGGAGGAGTATCTAACCCTGGTACGCGTACTCATCGCCCAGGGACGGCTGGACTCGATGGGCTCTTACCTCGACGATGCGCTGGGTTTGCTTGGTCGGCTGTTTAAGACAGCGGAGGATGGAGGGCGGATGGGAAGCGTCATCGAGATCCTGG
>Ga0126312_10003715_pt1 | contig 10291 bp, 10 predicted proteins | sample Plot104A_FD_92537 | JGI IMG/M metagenome (GOLD analysis project Ga0126312, IMG submission 92537) | Serpentine soil microbial communities from UC McLaughlin Reserve, CA, USA - Plot104A | ecosystem: Environmental > Terrestrial > Soil > Grasslands | place: USA: UC McLaughlin Reserve, Lake County...
CGAGGCAGCGCAGGGGATCAGATGGGTCGGTGTCGGCCGCGTAGGCAGCGAACATGGTCTCAGCCTAAAGTGCCATGGGTGAGCGAGGATGATGTTGATCTTGCTGCCCGCGCCTTCTCCGACCAGCATGGTCGTGATCCAGCGGGGGTCTGGGGGGCGCCGGGTCGGGTGAACCTCATCGGCGAGCACACCGACTACAACGATGGCTACGTCATGCCCTTCGCCCTCGCCCAGCGGGTCACGGTGGCGGCGTCATCTCGCAACGATGACCAGTGGAGCGTCACCTCACTCACCAACGGCGAAATTCAGTTGTTCACTCGCGACGATCTTAACCCGGGGCTGGCGGGTTGGCATGCGTACGTCGCTGGGGTGGTCTGGGCATTGGAGGCGGCTGGCCACACCGTTAGCGGGGCCGATCTTGTCCTCACCTCAGATGTTCCCGTGGGGGCCGGCCTTTCCTCCTCTGCAGCCTTGGAGTGTGCCACGGCCATAGCGTTGATCGAACTCAATGAACTGGATATTCCGCCGCTTGAGCGGGCGAAGCTTGCCCGTCGCTGTGAGAACGAGTTCGTCGGCGCGCCTACCGGCCTGATGGATCAGGCGGCTTCCACGCTCTGTAGGTCACAGCATGCTCTGTTTTTCGACTGCCGGACGCTCGAGAGCCGGCAAGTGGGCCTCGATCTGGCAGCCGCGGGCCTGGAACTAATGGTGCTCGACACCAAGACCCCGCATACCCATGTCGACGGCGAGTACGCCACCCGCCGGGCGAGTTGCGAGGATGCGTCCCGACTACTAGGAGTCGCCGCCCTTCGCGATGTGACAGACGTCGATGCAGCCTTGACTAAGTTGCCGGATCCTGTGATGCGCCGCCGCGTACGGCACGTCGTCACCGAGAACGCCCGGGTTCTGCAGGCAGCGGAAATTCTGCAAGCCGGTCGAATTGCCGATCTCGCCCCTCTGCTGGACGCCTCGCATGCCTCGATGCGAGACGACTTCGAGATCACAGTGCCCAGTGTTGATCTTGCCGTCGAGACGGCTACCAGGGCCGGCGCACTCGCAGCCCGAATGACGGGCGGTGGATTCGGCGGCTGCGTCATCGCTCTGCTTCGTGCCGGTGAATCCAACCGCATCTTCGACGAGGTGGCGGATGCCTACGCAGATGCCGGTCTTGCGGCCCCCGCTGCATTTGTTGGTGTGCCGTCCGCGGGTGCCGGCCGACTGCGTTAAGAGTGGTGTGGATCGGTTGCAATCAGGTCCCGAAGCCGGCAGACCGGGCCGATACCGCCAATTACGTGTCAGTATTCCCTGATCAGGACGTTTACAACTTGGAAGAGCGTCAGCAATCTACCGGACTGCCAGTCGTCCGGGGTTCAAAAGGAGGACCTGTGAACCTACGCATTCGATTCGGACTGGCTGCGGCCGCCGCCGCAGTCTTGGGTCTGAGCGCCTGTGGCTCCAATTCACTGGGGGGCGAACCCGCCGCCGAGGGCTCGGAGGCTCCCGCTCCCTCGAGCAGCGTGAACGCCGACTTGGCCGCCAAGCTGCCCGAGAGCATTAAGAGCGCCGGGGTCATTCGGATCGGCACTGATGCCAGCTACGCACCCAACGAATTCCTAGCGGCCGACGGAAAGACCGTGCAGGGCTTCGAGGTCGATGTGTTCAAGGCTGTGGCCGAAAAGTTCGGGGTCAAGACGGAGTGGCAGAGTGCGGACTTCGGGACCATCATCACCGGTGTGCTCGGCAAGAAGTACGACATCGGAGTCTCGTCCTTCACTATCGACAACGAGCGCAAGAAGCAGGTCACCATGGTGAGCTACTTCTCAGCCGGTACTCAATGGGCAACCGCCAAGGGCAACCCGAAGGGTGTCGATCCGGACAACGCGTGCGGCAAGACCGTCGCGGTCCAGGCCAACACCGTGCAAGACACCAAAGACCTGCCGGTCCGGCAGAAAAAATGCGGTGCGGACAAGATCAACATCCTCAAGTACAAATTGCAGGACCAGGCGACGAATGCCGTCGTCACCGGCAAAGCGGACGCCATGCTCGCTGACTCCCCGATCGTTGCCTACGCAGCGAAACAAACCAACGGCAAGCTCGAGACTCTTGGCGAGATCTACGAGGCTGCCCCCTACGGCGCTGTCCTGCCGAAGGACCAAACCGAGTTCGCCCAGGCAATCGCTGATGCTCTCAAACAGATGAATGCCGACGGCAGTTACAAGGCTGTGCTTCAGAAATGGGGCGTTGAGCAGGGCGCCATCACAGACTTCGCCGTGAACCCAACCGTAAACCCATGACTGCCACCGTGACCGAGTCCCCGGCCGTCAGTGAGGAGCGGCCGGGTCCGATCCACGCGCGACCAGTGCGGCACCCGTGGCGATGGGTCACCATCGCCATCATCGCCGTGCTGGCGTTGATGTTCCTCAACCTTCTGACCTTCAACCCAGCCTTCCGCTGGTCATTTGTGCTCCAGGCCATGAACCAGAACCCGGTGATCGAAGGCTTTTGGAAAGGCACCGTCTTGGTGACCATCCTGTCGATGGTCTTCGGCGTCACCCTCGGTGTAGTTCTTGCGATCATGCGTCTGTCCGACAACCCGATCCTCAGAGGGGTGTCCTGGCTCTATACCTGGTTCTTTCGAGCTATTCCTCGCTACGTGCTGCTGACGATCATGGGAGCGCTCGGCATCTTGTTCATCGACGGCATTTCGCTCGGCGTGCCGTTCGACTGGAAGATCATCGAATGGCTGGGCTTCAGCGGCGACTGGCGGATTGGCACCTTCGACGCCAATCAGATCTTCGTCGGCCTCGCCGGTGGTGTCATCGGCCTGGCCGCCTCTGAGGCGGCGTACATGGCCGAGATCGCTCGCGCCGGCATCCTCAGCGTTGACAGAGGCCAGATGGAGGCGGCCCAGGCGTTGGGCATGAGCCGGTCCAAGGCCATGCGGCGAATCGTGCTGCCACAGGCAATGCGAGTCATCGTCCCGCCGACGGGCAACGAGACGATTGCCATGTTGAAGGACACCTCGTTGTTGATTGCCATTCCAGTAGGCAACGAGCTCTTCTTTCAGCTCCAGGCCATCGGTTCTCGCACTTACGAGACGTTCCCGGTGTTGATCGCCGCAACGCTGTACTACCTGATCGCCTCCAGCGTGCTCATGGTCGGGCAGTCGTACCTCGAGAGACGGTTCGGGCGCGGCTTCGGTACCACGGCCGGCCCGGCGAAAGCCGAGGTAGCCAAAGGCTTGGACATTGGGGCGTCCAAGTGAGCGCGTCGAGCGGATCGGACAATCTTGTTCGGGCCGTCAATGTCACCAAGTCGTTCGGCAGCCATGAGGTTCTCAAAGGGGTCGACCTGGAGGTCGATCCGAGGGAGGTAGTCTGCCTGCTCGGCCCGAGCGGTTCGGGCAAGACGACTTTTCTGCGGCTGATCAATCAGATGGAAACCCTTACCGGCGGGCGGATTTGGGTAGCCGGCGAGTTGATCGGCATCGAGGACCGCAAAGGGAAGCTCCACGTCCGCAAGGACAAGGACATCGCCCGTCAGCGCTCTCGGATCGGCATGGTGTTCCAGCGGTTCAACCTCTTTCCACACATGACCGCCGTCGGCAACGTGATGGAGGCTCCAGTCAAGGTGAAGGGCACGGATCGACAGACCGCCAAGCGGGAAGCGCTGGACCTTCTCGACCTCGTTGGACTGGCGGAGCGGGCTAATTTCTATCCCTCTCAGCTGTCCGGCGGTCAGCAACAGCGGGTTGCGATCGCCCGCGCGCTGGCGATGAAGCCTGAGCTGATGCTCTTCGATGAGCCGACGTCAGCCCTGGACCCGGAGCTGGTCGGTGAAGTGCTGGGCGTCATGCGCAATCTTGCCCAGGAGGGAACCACGATGATCGTGGTGACCCACGAGATGGGGTTTGCCCGTGAGGTAGCCGATCGGGTCGTCTTCATGGATCAGGGTGTGGTCGTCGAGGAAGGGCCACCCAAGGCTGTGCTGCTCAACCCGCGCGAGGACCGCACCAAGGCCTTCCTCAGCCGAGTCAAGCACCAGGCTGAGGCGGAGGCACAGCACGACGCCGAGCTGATGAAGTCCCTTAGTACGCCTGGCGGTTAGCCGCAGCGATGCCTGCTTCGGACCCGTGCCCAGAGCCAAGCGCATACCGGCACGTGAGAAATCATTCCGGCGCGGTGGGATTGAGGTAGAGAACCGAAGGGTAAGTGGGCGGCATCGCGGCCGGGACCCCAGCGGCGCGGGCGCAGTCAGAAGCGGGAATGTGAGGGAGCCAACGCTCAAAACTCTTGTATTGCCTGTCAATACTTGCAAGTCTTGGACCGGTCGCGGGCCCTCAGTTTAGAGGAGGTCCCGAAGCCCATGTATTCGGGGGTCCCAGAAGTGGCCTCAAAAGAGCAGAGAAACGAAGAAGCGAGGTAAGGAGTACCACGGCATGGATTGGCGACATAGGGCCGCCTGCCTGGATGAAGATCCGGAGCTGTTCTTCCCGATTGGGAACACCGGTCCGGCACTGCTCCAGATAGAGGAGGCCAAACAGGTCTGCCGGCGGTGCGAGGTTCGCGACGCTTGCCTGCAGTGGGCGCTTGAGGCCGGCCAAGATCATGGTGTTTGGGGTGGCCTCAGTGAAGACGAGCGCCGTGCGCTCAAGCGCCGCGCAGCACGAGCACGGATTCGCACCGCGTAGCTCCAGACTGTCATACAGCAGCGAGCGCCGGGTCCAACGCCCGGCGCTCGGCTTTCTATGTCAGGGATTGATTGTGTGCGTACGACGGATTGATTGTGTGCGTCACGACGTGCGTCACCTGATCCCAGACGAAGGTCACGGCTGCGCCCCCAGTCGGGATCGTGATGGCAATGTTTGCTCCGTCTCGGCGCCTCCGGCCCCATAGTTCACTGTCCAGGCATCGTTCATCGCCACCTTGTACTCATATTCTCCGGCGGGGAGCGTGAAGGTTCCTCGCCACAAACCGGTGGGCTCAACCGGCTGGAAGGTCAGATGGCTTGCAACGCACGCCGGATCCCAGTCGGTTAGGCACCCGATCTCGCTTTGCAGGCTGCCTGCAATGGTCACGCTGTTCACCAGCGGCTGCGGCGCGGTCCGGGTAACCGTACGGATATCGCTAGTCACCCGGGTACCGTCCGGCTCGATAAGGATCGCGCGCTACTGGATGTCGGTGCCAGCCGGTACTGTCGATAGATCGTCGCGCTAACTGTAGACGGGCGAGCTGCTATCGCTGGTCAGCGTCTGCCAGCCACCACCATCGAGGCTGCGCTGAATCTGCACCACGTGCGTTGCGCGTTCCGGGTCGGCTGTGAGCGCCCACCATCAACGTGATGGCGCTTCGGCGTAACGACATCGAACTCCTCTGCACCGCGGGAGGGGATGTCCGCTGCCTCAGCGAACAGCTCCCCTCAAGGGCAGTCAAGGATTCACGCCGACTGCGAAGTGCAGGTTTCGACGAGTGGCTGCGGGCGGCTGTGAAGACCGAAACTAACGGGCTGGGAATTCAGAGGGGAATCTCGACAACGGCCCTCGTGCCCGGACGGCCGTTCGGCTGTGGGCCAAGCTCGAAACGCCCCTCCATCTCACCCACCAGCGTGTCGACGATTGACAGGCCGAGGCTGCGCGATTCGCGCCAGTCGAAGCCGGGTGGCAACCCGCGGCCGTCATCGGTGATCTCGACCCGCAGCCAGCCATCAGTTTGTGAGGGGGTGACCTTCACCTCACCAGAGGTGTCGCCAAGCCCGTGCTCTACAGCGTTCTGGCAGAGTTCGGTGACCACCATTGCCAGGCTCGTCGCCACATCGGCGGATAACACACCGAAGCTGCCGTCTCGTACGGCCGAAACACCGCCTGCGTAGGCAGCGACATCGCCCACCATCCGTAGCAATCCGTCGACAACCCGATCGAACTCAACCTGCTCGTCGTAGGCCTGCGACAGGGTCTCGTGGACGATTGCAATGGCAGCGACCCGCGACATCGCGTCGGTCAGGGCAACCCTCGCTTCGGGGGATGAGATCCGGCGCGCTTGCATGCGGAGCAGGGCGGCGACCGTTTGCAGGTTGTTCTTGACCCGGTGGTGGATCTCACGGATGGTCGCTTCCTTGGTGACGAGCTGGCGCTCTTTTCGACGCAGATCGCTCACGTCCCGGCATAGCACAATGGCTCCGACCCGCTCGGCGCCATTGAGCAGCGGCAGGACTCGAACCATGAGATGCGCCTCGCCCGAGACCAGCTCCGTGCGCCGGGCGTTCCGGCCGGACAGCACCGAGGCGATCGAGTCGTCAACTGGTCCGGGCCCTGCCGGAAATAGCTCCGCCGTGAGGGTTGGCAGATGCTCGTCAACCAGATCACCGATCAGCCCGAGCCGCCGGTATGCACTAAGTGCATTGGGGCTCGCGTACTGAACTGAGCCGCCGGCGTCGATCCGGATGAAGCCATCCCCAACTCGCGGGCTGAAAGCCAGCACCGCGGAGTCACCCGGCATCGGAAATGCACCGTTGGTAATCATGCGGGCAAGCTGGGCGGCAGTGCTCAGATAGGCCTGCTCCAACGAGCTTGGTGCCCGGACCCCGAGCCGGCTGGTGTGCTGCTCGACGACCGCGATCACTCGACCGCCAAGCTTGACCGGAATTGCGTGGCTGTCGACCGGCATGCCGGCTGCGAGCTTTCCCTCGCTGGTCTGGGTGATCTCACCGGAGCCGAATGCCTCCGATACCAGGTGCTCGGGGGCATAAGCAATAAGGTCGCCAACGACATCGTCAAGCAGTGCAGTCGGACCAGTCGTCGGTCGGATCTGCGCGGCGGCCCAGAACACGTTCTCGTCGCGGTCCCGCACCCAAAGGACAAGATCGGAAAAGGAAAGATCCGCAAAAAGCTGCCACTCGGAGACGAGCAGTCGCAGCCACTCCCGGTCAGTCTCGGAGAGCTGCGTGTGCTCGCCGATGACCTCCGACATCGATGGCATATCGCCACCCTAATAACGCCCGGGGAAGGGCTACCCGCCGCAGTGGCCCGGAACTTTCGCTTTCACCGAGCGAATCTCCAGGTAAAGTGCAGGTTCTGCGGACAGTCCGCGATGGCGCGAGAAACGGGAGACCAGATGGCGAAGGGTGGTCGCAGGCGGCGGGCCCGTCGAAAGAAGACTGCCAACCATGGCAAGCGCCCGAATTCCTGACGGCGCGCGCGGGAAGTAGCGAGCTCCTGTAGCGCACGACCCAGCCCGTAAAGCAGTTAAGGACTCTCTCGGTATGTCGTCAGCTGAGTAATGATCTTCGCTCGAAGATGGCTGGGTGCGATGTCGCCGCCACAACACCGATGCACCATCGACTTCAGTGCCTGCTCCATATCGAAGGTGTCCAAACACGGCTCGCACTCGACGAGGTGGCGTCGGATCGCTTCGGCAGAAGCCTCATCAAGTTCGTGGTCCAAGAACTCCCAGACCCTTTCGACGACATTGTGACATTCGTCGAACGACTTCTCTTGCTCGATCATGCTCTGCTCGCCTCCCGCCGCATCAACCCGCGCTCACGGGCGTAGTCGGCCAGCAGCGTCCGTAGCGCATTCCGGCCTCGGTTCAGACGCGACATGACGGTACCGATCGGCGTGCCCATGATCTCGGCGATCTCCTTGTAGGAGAACCCTTCGACGTCGGCCAGATACACTGCAAGCCGGAAATCAGGCGCCAACTGTTGCAGCGCCTCTTTGACGTCGGAATCGGGCAAATTCTCGAGCGCCACGACCTCTGCTGACTTCAGCCCGGACGAAGTGTGCGACTCGGCGCGCGCAAGTTGCCAATCCTCGATGTTCTCCCCATCGGAGATCTGCGGCTCTCGCTGCTTCTTCCGATACGAGTTGATGTAGGTGTTGGTGAGGATGCGGTACAGCCACGCCTTGAGATTGGTGCCCGGTGTGAACTGGTGGAAAGACCCATACGCCTTCGCGTAAGTCTCCTGGACAACGTCCTCAGCGTCGGCAGGATTGCGTGTCATCCGCAAGGCGACCGCGTACAGCTGGTCGAGGTACTGCAGCGCCTCAGCCTCGAAACGGGCGTGACGCTCCTCGGCCGTTTCGGCATGGGCAGCATCCGCGTCTGTTTCGCTGTTCGCTGGGGTGGGAGTCGAAGGCATGCTCATCACGTACGAGAGTACCGATGAGCGAGGCGGACGTAACGAGTCCGACATGCTGTCGACGAACAAGGGCACGTCAGGAGAAACGCGGTCATAGTGAAGGTATTCCCAATCCCGTCCCGACAAATCTGCTGATTTCGCTCACCAGGGCGTCGCGTAGATCGCCTGGAGTGAACGTCGATGACTTCGCCACCCGAAAACTGTGATCGGTTCCAGGCAGTTCGACCAGCCGAATCCCGGTGGCCTTGCCAGCGGCTGAGCAGACTTCGGCCGCCGTGCCGAAGGCGTCCGATGATCCTTGGAGCACCAGCCGAGGAGCTACCGGTTCCAGGAGTTCGGCGACACGGGACTTCTCGGGACGACCCGGCAGGTGCAAGGGAAAGGCCAAGCAGACAATGCCCACGGGCCCCAGCAAGTCAGCGGTTCGGCAGGCTACCCGGGCCCCCGCGCTACGTCCTCCGACGAATAGTGGTTGTGCCCCCCACGGCTGGTGACGCAGCCACTGAACAGCTGCGACCCAGGCGTCATCGAGTGCCTGGGGCGGTCCGGCGACTCGGCGCCCCGCCATCCGCCAGGGCTGCTCAAACCGGGCGACCGTGATCGCCCGGGGCGGCAGCTGCTGAGCGAGGAGCTGCAGATCCGTCGCGTTCGGGCCGCCCCCAGCTCCGTGACCGAGCACCAAGATCGCTGCCGGATCGTTTGCCGTGTCGAGAATCAACCGGCCGGGTCCTTGCGGCGTCTCGACGGTCGCTGTCGTGGTTGCCATCCCTCAGAGCAACGTGTCTTGATTCTCGGCGGGCGCCTCGTCGGCCGCCTCTTCGATCGGTTCAATTAGCGATGGATCATTGTTGTCGACGCTGTTCACCGCGGTGGACACCGGGTAGGCCTCGAGCTGACCTGCTTCGGTCACTCCGAGGAGCTCAAGGGCTGCCTTGGGGTCAGTGAGGTTTGGGTCCAGCCATGGATCGATCGCCTCTCGGGTGATCACCATCGGCATTCGATCATGGATATGGCCGGCCGCATCGGTGGCATCTGTCGTGATCACCGAGCAGGTGCGCAGCCAGGCTGAATCGTCTTCTCGATCCTTGGTGGGATCGCGCCAGATCTCATAGACGCCCGCCATGGCAAGCCGTTGGCCATCAGCACGATGAATGAAGAACGGCTGCTTTCTGATCTTGGAGCTCCTGCCGGCCGGACGAGTGGCTTCAGGGGTGTACCACTCATAGAATCCGTCGGCCGGAAGAATGCAACGACGCAAACTGAAGGCCTTGCGGAACGCGGGCTTTGCGGCAACGGTCTCGAGCCGCGCGTTGATCAGCCGTGAGCCGACGGACGGATCCTTGGCCCAGGAGGGCACCAGTCCCCAAACCAGAGGCGCTAGGCGCCGACGAACTTCGCCGGAATCACGTACCCGGCGCTCGAAGACGGCAGGCACCGCGACGGTCGGCGCCACGTTGTAATCCGGGCCTGGCAGCCCGTCGAAAACATCGTCGACATCGAACTCCATCCGCAGCAGGTTGGCGTTCGCCGACGATGCGTAACGTCCGCACATGCTCATCGACGCTATCTCACGCCGCTGACATGCGGCCCCGCCTTTTCCTGCGCTACCGAGCACGATAGGAATAGCTCATGAGTCTGCTACGTGCCGGGGCCCGAACCATGCTCGCTTCCTACTACATCCTCAGCGGCGTAAAGGCGCTGCGCAAACCAGATGAGTTCGTGAAGGCAGCCGAGCCTTTCGCTGACCGAGTGGTGCCGGCGGTCAAGAAGTACGCGCCCCAGCAGGTCGCAGTCGTCATCCCGGAGGACGCCGTCAATCTGGTTCGTGCCAACGGGGCTGTCCAGGTCGTTGGCGGGCTTGGCCTCGCCACCGGCATGGGCCGGCGACTCGGAGCCTTGCTTCTGGCCGCCTCTACCCTGCCCAGCACGATCGCCAAGCACCCGTTCTGGAGCAAGACAGATCCCCAGGAAAAGGCACTTGACCGTGCCCAGTTCCTGAAGAACACCAGCCTGCTCGGTGGCGTGTTGATCGCAGCCATGGACACCGAGGGCAAGCCCAGCCTCAGCTACCGGGCTCAGAAGGGCGGGCAGGCACTGGCAAAGGAGACGCGAAAGGCACGCCGGTCTCTGGCGAAGAGCACCAGCAGTGCGGCCG
>Ga0126312_10003716_pt1 | contig 10291 bp, 15 predicted proteins | sample Plot104A_FD_92537 | JGI IMG/M metagenome (GOLD analysis project Ga0126312, IMG submission 92537) | Serpentine soil microbial communities from UC McLaughlin Reserve, CA, USA - Plot104A | ecosystem: Environmental > Terrestrial > Soil > Grasslands | place: USA: UC McLaughlin Reserve, Lake County...
CGAGGACCTCACCCGGCCTTGGTTCGGGCACAGGGACCTCGACGAGCCGGGCGGGTCGCTCCCATGCCGTGAGCCGGACTGCCTGCATCGGCAGGACGTTAGCATCCGAACTGAAGTCACGTCAACTTGGTGCTATGGTCCTTGCCGTGCCCGCCGATGCCCCCCTCTGGTTGAAGCTCGTGCTCCGCCTGGAGCGCGCGGTGGGCAGCCCGGTCGAGGCAGCCGTGCGAAGCGACACGTACTTCGACGTGGTGGCGGAGCTGAACCGCGGCTCGCGGCGGCTGACCAATGCGGTCGAGAGCGTCTCCAAGCGCGGCCTGCACCTGCTCAACCTCCCGGCCGGGACCGACATCCGGCGGGTGCGCGAGCAGCTCGCGAGCCTGGACCGCCGCATGCTGCAGATCTTCAAGGAGCTCGAGCAGCTCGAACGAGCGCGCGAGGGGGAGAGGGTCTGATCGTGGCGCCGCCCTTGAGCCCCGCCGACCTGCTCTCGCAGGTCAACCGGGACGTCGAGCGGTCCTACCTGCGCGCGCGCAACGGCCTGCGTTACGTGCGCGGGAGGGTCCGCCCGAAGCTCGGCACGACGCCCAAGGACATCGTCTGGCAGCGGGACAAGGCGCAATTGTGGCGCTACCGCTCGCAGCCGGCGCGGTTCGCGCAGCCGCTGCTGATCGTCACCAGCCTCGTCAGCCGCAGCTACATCCTCGACCTCCTCCCGGGGAGCAGCGCGGTCGAGTTCCTGCGCGACAGCGGCTTCGACGTCTTCATGCTCGACTGGGGGATCCCCGACCAGCTGGACGCCGACAACAGCCTCGCGACCTACGTCGACGAGTACCTGCCGCGCGCCGTGGCGGCGGTGCGGCGCGAGACCGGCTGCGAGGAGCTCACGATCGCCGGCTACTGCCTCGGCGGCGTGCTCTCCGTCCTCTACGCCAACGGTCACGAGGACGCGGGCGTCCGCAACCTCGTGCTGATGGCGACACCGGTCGACTTCGAGGAGATGGGCCCGATGGTGGCCGCGCTGCGCGAGGGCAGGCTCGACCCGGAGCACCTCATCGACGAGACCGGCAACGTCCCGGCCGAGGTCCTCTACAGGGGCTTCTTCATGCTGGCCCCGACGACGATCGTGGCCCAGCGCGCGACGCTGCTCGAGAACCTCTGGAACGACGAGTTCGTGCGCGGCTTCGAGGCGATGGCGCAGTGGGCCCGCGACCAGGTGCCCTTCCCGGGTGCGGCGTTCCGCGAGGTCGTCGAGCTCTTCGTCCGCCGCAACGCGTTGATGGACGGGGCGCTTCGCGTCGGCAAGCGCGAGATCGACTTCACGACGACCGAGGCGACGGTGCTCAATGCGATGGCCGACAACGACACCGTCGTGCCCCGGGCGGCGGCCGAGCCGAGCGCGGCGCTGGTCGGCCGGCCGGACCGCCGGCACGAGCTGCTGCTGCCGGGCGGCCACGTGACGTTCGGGACCGGCCGCTCGGCGTTCCGTCACAGCCTGCCCAGTCTCGCCAACTGGATCGCCGCCCACAGCGACGAGCGCAGCCGGAAAAGGAGATCGTGATGGAGATCAGGGAGCTGGAGGCGACGGACCGCCGGGCGGTCGAGCGATTCGTCGAGCGCGTCCCGGAGGGCGATCGGACGTTCTTCAAGGAGGACGTCGCGGCCCCCGGCGTGATCGAGGCGTGGACGCGCCCGGGCACGGCCCGTGCCATCGCGGTGGAGGACGGCGAGGTCGTGGGGTACGTGGCCGTCGTACCGCTGCACGGCTGGTCGAGCCATGTCGGCGAGGTCCGGGTGATCGTCGATCCGGACCGCCGGGGCCGCGGAATCGGGCACGCGCTCGCACGGCGCGCCGTGACCGAGGCGATCGAGCTCGACCTCCGCAGGATGGTCGTCGAGGTCGTTGCGGATCAGGAGGCGACGATCGCGATGTTCCGGTCCCTCGGCTTCGACCCGGAGGCACTGCTCACCGATCACGTCCGCGACCGGTCGGGCGCGCTGCGCGACCTGATGATCCTGGCCCATTCGGTCGAGGAGCAGTGGTCGTCGATGGTCGCTGCCGGCATCGCCGACGAGCTGTAGGCGATGCCCGTGCTCCCTCGCATCGACGAGCTGCTGGAGGCGGTCATCAACGGCTACGAGGACGTGGTCCGGCGCTCGTGCGACCTGCAGCGAACGCTCGCGCGGGGCGTGCCGTTCGAGCCGGTGCGGTCGATCCTCGACACGACGGCGGACTTCACGAGGGACATCGCCGCGGTGCAGCTGTCCGGTGCCCGCTGGCTGCTCGACTCATGACGTCGCTGCACTGGGAGAGCACCGGCACCGGCGAGCCCGTGCTGATGATCACGGGCCTCGGCCTCAGCGGTGGCGCCTGGTGGCGCACCGTCCCCGTCCTGTCGCGGTCGCTGCGCGTCATCACCTTCGACAACCGCGGCGTCGGGCGATCGCGCGCGCGCCTGCACAGCTACACCACAGAGGCGATGGCCGACGACGCCGCCACGGTGCTCGATGCGGCCGGCATCGAGCGCGCGCACGTGTACGGCTTCTCGCTCGGCGGCATGGTCGCGCAGCAGCTGGCGCTGCGGCACGGCGAGCGCGTGCGCTCGGTCGTGCTCGGGGCCACGCACGCGGGCGGGCCGCGCGCGGTGCGGCCGAGGCCCGAGGTGATCGCGTTCTTCCGCCGGCGGGCGGGCATGACCGCCAAGGAGGCCGCGCAGGCGTCGGTGCCGTTCAACTACGGGCCGCGCTGCCGGCGCGACCACCGGGGTCGCATCGCCGAGGACATCCGGCGCCGGCTCGCGCATCCTTTCCCCGAGCAGGCCTATCGCGCGCAGATGGTCGCGGCCGCGCTGCACAACTGCCACCGGCGGCTGAAGCGCATCGAGGCGCCGACGCTGGTCGTCCACGGGAGTGAGGACCGCGTGGTCCCCGTGGCCAACGCCGAGATCCTCGCCGAGGGGATCCCGGGCGCGAGGCTGCGGCTCCTCGAGGCCGCCGGGCATCTGTACCCGACGGAGCAGCCGGACATCGACGAGGAGATCGCGCGCTTCTTCCTGGAGGCGCGATGAGCTCGACGGTGCCCGACGTGCGCGTCGCCGACGTCATCCGCGGCCACGCGGCGCGGCGGCCGGAGGCGGTCGCGCTCCGTCACGGCCGGCGGGAGCTGAGCTACAGCGAGCTCGACGAGCGCTCGAACCGGCTCGCGCAGGCGCTGCTCGCGCGCGGCGTCGGCACCGGCACGCGGGTCGCCTACCTGGACCGCTCATCGCCCGAGGTCGTCGAGCTGCTGTTCGCGGCGAGCAAGGTCGGCGCCGTCCTCGTGCCGCTCAACTGGCGGCTGGCGGCGCCGGAGCTCGCCGCGGTGCTGGCGGACGCGCAGGCGCCGGTGCTGATCGCCGGGCCGGCGTTCCGCGAGGTGGCCGAGGACATGCTGCAGCGGCTGTTGCCGGCGCCGGACCTGGTCGTCGTGGGGGAGGGGTACGAGCGCTGGCTGGCGGCACACGAGCCGCGCGATCCGGGCGCCCGCGGCCATGCCGATGACGTGATCGTCCAGATGTACACGTCCGGCACCACCGGCGTGCCCAAGGGCGTCCTCACCACGCACGCCAACCTCGCGGTGACCGCCCAGACCTCCCTGCGGTGGGGATTCGACGAGCGCTCCGTGAGCCTCACCCCGCTGCCCATGTTCCACATCGGGGGGATCGGCTGGGCGTACTGCGGCCTCTGGCACGGAGCCACCACCGTGCTGGTGAGCGAGTTCGACGCCGAGGGCGTCCTCGACACCCTCGAGCGCCTGCACGTCACGAACGCGGTGCTGGTCCCGACGATGCTGCAGATGCTGACCGCCGTCCCCGGCGCCGGCGAGCGCGACTACGGCTCGCTGCGCTCGATCGCCTACGGCGCCGCACCGATCACGACGACGGTGCTCAAGGCCTCCCTGCGCACCTTCGGCTGCGCGCTGTTCGGCCTCTACGGACTGACGGAGAGCACCGGCGGCGTGGTCGCGCTCGAGCCGGAGGACCACGACTCGGGCGGTCCGCGCGAGCATCTGCTGCGATCTGCCGGGCGGCCCTATCCGTGGGTCGAGCTGAGGGTCGCCGATCCTGTCAGCGGCCGGCCGCTCGGCCCCCGTGAGGTCGGCGAGGTGTGGCTGCGCGGGCCCAACGTCACCCCGGGCTACTTCAACCGCCCGGCCGAGACGGCCGCCGCGCTGACGCCCGACGGCTGGCTGCGCACCGGCGACGGCGGCTACGTCGACGAGGACGGCTTCCTGTTCCTGACGGACCGGATCAAGGACATGATCGTGAGCGGCGGCGAGAACGTGTATCCGGTCGAGGTCGAGGAGGCGCTCGCACAGCACGCCGGCGTCGCCGACGTGGCGGTCATCGGCGTGCCACATCCGCACTGGGGCGAGGCGGTCAAGGCGCTCGTCGTCCCGCGCCCGGGCGCGCGGCCGGCAGCCGAGGACCTACTGGCGTTCGCGCGCGAGCGGCTCGCCGGCTACAAGCTCCCGCGCTCGGTCGACTTCGTCGCCGAGCTGCCCCGCACGCCGAGCGGCAAGGTGCTCAAGCGCGAGCTCCGCAGCCGGTATCTTGAAGTGAAGTCAGGTTGACATTAGCTACATCTCTTGCTAACTTGCTAACGCAGTCGCTTCAATCAACCCGAAAGGCAGCCGCATGGCCACCCAGACCAAGTCGTCCCCCGTCACCGAGAGCATCGACGCCGCCGCCGAGCGCGTCGCGGAGCTCAACGATAAGGCCGTCGCCAACGGCAAGAAGGCCGGTGCGGCCATCCTCGACACCTACGAGAAGACCGTCGTCTCCTTCACCGACTCCTACGAGAAGGCGGCCGGCACCACCAAGGTCGACTGGATCGCGAGCACCGCCGCGGCCCAGGCCGACTTCACGCGCGAGGTCGCGAAGGCGTACACGAGCGCCGCCCGCGAGCTCGTCTCCTAAAGCCCCTCCCCCCAAGCCCTCCCCCCACACGGCGGTCGCGGCGCTCCGGCGCCGCGACCGTCACGGGGGCGCGTTCCCGCGCCGCGGGCGCCGGCGGTCCACGAAAGCGTCGTAGATCTCCAGCAGCGCCTGTCGCTCGCGGGCAGTGAGCTTCGGGTCCGCGCGGATCGCGGCCGCCACGGCCGGCTCTTCTCCCTCCTCGGCGTCATCACGCCGGCGGCCGCCGTGCTCGTCCAGCGCGTCGGCCGACAGCTGCAGGTTGTGCGCGATCGCATCGAGCACCTTCTCCGACGGCTCGCGCAAGCCGCGCTCGATCTGCGACAGATACGGGTTGGAGATGCCGACCAGATCCGCCAGCTGGCGCATGGAGAGCTCCTGCAGCTCGCGCTGACTGCGGATGAACTCGCCCAGCGGTGAGGTCATGCGCGCGCAGCCTATTCGAGGTGCTTTCAGGGCACCAGCACGGCGCGCCCGAGCACCTTGCCGGCAGCCAGCTCGGCCAGCACCCGACCCGCGGCGGCGAGCTCGTGGACCTCGACGTGCGTGCGCACCCGACCTGCCTCGGCGAGCGCGAGGGCCCGCACGAGATCGTCTCGGCTGCCGCCGAACGTGTGCACCATCGCGATCTCGCGGTCGGGCGTTCCGCCGGCGCCCATCTTCGCGGTGATCGACAGCCTCCCGCCGCCTCCGCCGGTCACGACGATCGCGCCGCCGCGGCCGGTGACGGCCGCGGCGAGGTCGAGGCTCTCCTGCGAGCCCACGAAGTCGTACACGACGTCGACCTTGCGGCCGGCGTTCGCGGTGATGACGCCCTCCACGGCATCCGGCCCTGACATGACGCCGTCGTCGGCGCCGAGCTCCGCGGCGAAGTCGAGCCGCGCGCGGTCGACGTCGACCGCGAGCACGCGGGCGTCGGACGTCGCACGCAGGAACTGCACGGCGAGGTGGCCCAGGCCGCCGACCCCGACGATCACGGCCGTCGCGCCCGGTTGGAGCAGCGACCGTCCGCGCTCGACGGCGTGCAGCGCGGTCATGCCGGCGTCGGTCAGCGGCGCGGCGTGGACGGGATCGACGTCGCCGAGCGCCACGAGGTTGCGGGCCGGGACGACGACGTGGTCCGCCATGCCGCCGTCGCGCGTGATGCCGATCGCGCCAGGGGACACGTCCCGGCAGACGTTGTCCCGCCCGCCCGCGCACGACACGCACCGACCGCAGCCGAGCAGCTCGTAGACCGCCACGAGGGCTGCGCGCTCGAGAGTCGCCACGCCCTCGCCGCGTTCGACGACCTCGCCGACGATCTCGTGGCCGAGCGTGACCGGCAGCGCAAGCCCGTCGCCGCCGCCGCGGAGCAGGGCGAGGTCCGTCCTGCAGACACCCGCGGCCAGCACGCGAAGCAGCACCTCTCCGGGCCCCGGGGCGGGGCGCGGCAGGTCGACGACCTCCGCCTGCCCTGCGCCGATCAGGCGATAGGCGCGCACCGGTGGCTAGGCCGCGCCGGCCTCGACCACCGGTTGCGCCGCCCCGGGAACGCCGCGGATGAGGTCCGACAGCCGCTCGGCGGCGGCGATGGTCGGCAGGTTCGTGTTCGCGCGCGGGACCTCCGGGAAGACGGATGCGTCGGCCACCCACAGCCCGTCGACACCGAGCACACGGCCTTGCGGGTCGACCACGCTTCGCGGATCGTCGGGCGCGCCCATCCGGCAGGTGCCGCAGATGTGACCCGTGTCGCCGACCGTCGTCATCAGCCACGCGTCGATCGCCGCATCGTCCGCGAGTGTCTCCAGGCCGGTGCCGGTCATGTCGATGCCGATGTGCTCGAACGCCGCGTCGAAGGCACCGCCGGCGATCAGCCCAAGGCAGCGCTTGACGCCGTCGCGCATGCGCACCAGATCGGCGGGGTCGTCGAGGAGTCGCTGCTCGATGCGCGGCGCGGTGTCCGGGTCGGGCGAGGCGAGACCGAGCCACCCGCGAGAGCTCTGCTGGTTCGCCCACAGGCACAGGAGACCCGGACCGCCGGCGGCGTTGCCGCCGCCGGCGCCGCCCCAGGTTCCGCCCTGGTCGTCCATGACGAGATGCGACGCGGCCTCCTCCGGGAGGGCGAGCGTCTGGTTGACCGACGCGATCAGCATGTCGTTCGCGCCCGCGCCCTCGAGCTCGGAGGAGTAGCGCACGAGGCAGTTGGCCTGCCTCGCGTCCACGCCTGGCCGGGCGTCCGGGCGCGGGAAGAGCCAGAACAGCGCCAGCGGATGCTCCTGCATCCCGTGGCCCACGGGCAGCCGCGCGACCGGCCCGTCGGGACCGACGCCCGAGCGCAGCAGGATCGCGGGTGAGTGGATCGCGCCGGCGCACAGCACGATGCCCTCGGCCCGCACTTCGATCGTGTCATCGTCGGTCCGAGCACGGACGCCGGTCGCGCGATCCGCCTCGACGACCACGTGCTCGACCGCGGCACCGCCGAGCACGCGGAGGTTCGGTCGGTCGCGCGCGGGCTCCAGGCAGGCGTCGTTGGTCGTGACGCGAGCGCCATCGCGCGCGTTGAGGCCGAACGGCGCCACGCCCGTGGCCGTGGGGGAGTTGTGGTCGTCGCACCACGGATGGCCGAGGCCCAGCGCCGCCTGAGCGAGCGCGCTGTCGGCCGGGCCCCACGACTCGCGCGGCAGGCGCTGCACGGGGATCGGCCCGGTGGCCCCGTGGTAGGGCAGCTCGCCGAAGTCGGCGTCGCACTCCATCCGCCGCAGGTAGGGCAGCATGTCGGCGTACGACCAGCCGGGGCATCCTGAGGCGGCCCAGCGGTCGTAGTCGTCGGGCATCGCGTGGATGGCCATCATGCCGTTGACCGTGGAGCCGCCGCCGAGGCCCCGTCCCCGCACGTGCGGCCGTGGCTCCTGCGCGCGCGTGCGCCGCGACTCGAGGCCCTGCCATTGGAACGCCGCGCACGCCGACTCGTCCAGCGCCCGCCAGCCGTTGAGGCTGCGCAGCTCCGGCGGCGCCTCGCTCGCCCGCCAGTCCGGCCCGGCCTCCAGAAGCACGACGTTCTTGGCGGGATCCTCGCTCAGGCGGGCGGCGAGCACGCATCCCGCGCTGCCCCCTCCGACGACGATCCAGTCGGCCTCGATCCTCACCACAGCGATGGCGCTTCGAGCGGGTCCGGAGGCTGAGCCGGAAGCTCACGCACCACCGGCACGGTGTAGAAGTGCTCGTGGGTCGGACGGGTCCGGCGGCGTGCGGGGGTGCTCTTGAGGGTCATCGGGACTCCTGGCTATGCATGGGATCCGACGGACAGAACTGAACTGAAGTCAGATCATATTGAGCCGAGCGCCCTTGTCAAGGGCCGCGTCATTCTCCGGATGTGGCAGAGTCCCGACGATGCCGGATCGCGCCGCCATCGTCACGGGGGCCTCACGGGGAATCGGGCTGGCGCTGGCCTCGGTGCTTGCCGAAGAGGGTTACGGCGTCACCATGACCGCCCGCAAGCCCGACCTGCTCGAGCAGGCCGCCAACAGCCTGCGCGAGCAGGGGCTGGAGGTCGAGTGCGTCGCGGCCAACCTGGCGGACGACGAGTCCGTCCGTGCCGTCGTCACGCGTCACCGTGAGGCGTTCGGCCGCCTCGACGTCCTTGTCAACAACGCAGGCGTGGGCATCGGCGCGGCGGTCGACGAGCACCAGACCAAGCACGTCGACCTCCAGCTCGGCGTCAACCTCCGCGCGATCATCCTCTTCTATCGCGAATCCGCGGAGCTCCTGCGCGCCGCTGGCGCCGAGCACCGCAACGCGCTCGTGGTCAACATGGCGTCCATCGCCGGCAAGTCGCCGCAGCCCTGGCTCTCGGTGTACTCGGCCACCAAGGCGGCGGTCGTTGCGTACACCACGGCCATGAACAAGGAGCTCAACGCGGCGGGCGTGAAGTCGGTCGCGTTCTGTCCGGGCTTCGTCGACACGGACATGAGCGACTTCGTGAAGGGGTCGATCCCGGCCGAGGAGATGCTGCGGACCAGCGACATCGCCGAGGCGCTGCGTTTCCTGCTGCGAGTGTCGCCGAACTGCGTGATCCCCGAGATCGTCTTCCAGCGCCCCGACGAAGCCATCTAGGGTCGCCGCGACCGCCCGCCCCGGCCCAGTGGTGATGTCTACGGGACGATCAACAAGGTCGTGGAGCTCACGACGTACGCGGTGGTAGCTGCGCAGGGCTGAACTGCTCCGCTTCGTGGAGGCGCCCGCCGCGCGTGGCGAAGGTGGGGGGTCAGCCGCCGACGTGAGCGATGGCGGGGTCGCGGTCCGCAAAGATCGCGAGAGCTCGAGAGGTGCCGGTGCTCTCGAGCACGAGTTGCGCATAGGAGCCCGGGGTGACGATGAGGGCGAGCCGGCCGGCCGGGCGCAGCCGGCTGCGGGCGTGCAGGACCGCGGCGAGGCCGATCGAGTCCATGAAGGTGACCTCGCGCAGGTCGACGACGATCCTCGTCGTGCCGGAGTCGACTGCGGCTACGAGGCGCTTGCGCAACTCGGGCGCGGACGCGAGATCGAGCTCGCCCGAGACGGTGAGCACGAGCCCGCCGAGCAGCGGCTCCTCGGTGAGTCCGAACGGGGGCCACTCCTCGGCGAGCGGGGCGATGAGGGACTCAGCGTTGCTCATGTGACGCCGACGGCACGGATGGCCCCGAGCTTGAGCCACCGCGGGTGGCCTGGCGAGATGTACGGCGGCGACAAGCGACACGATGCCGCTCAGCGCATCGGCATCGCGTGGCGTCCGGGGTGCCGCCCGGGATCGTGATTCCGGGCACTGTGTCCGGGCTCGCGAGGAGGACGACGCCGAGCACGAGCAGGATCAGCGCCGTCGCGTAGACGGGGGCCTTGCCACCGCGGGTTACGGTCTTCTCGAGCGCGATCAGCGCGGTGACGAGCGCCATCCAGATCAGGCTCATGACGCCCAGCGCGAAGAGCGAGGCCATCAGCGCAGCGCGATCGTCGGGGCTACCGACGGGAACATCATCGCCGCCATCATCACGACCCAGACCCCGACGAACCAGCCCAAGCCACCGAGCGCGGTTCCGGGGCCGGCGTCCATCCCGGCCATGCGGTGCGCCGTTGACCACCACGCCAGCGCTGCGAGACCAAGGAGCAGGGCGATCAGTCCGGCGCGGGCGCGTGCGGCCGCGTAAGCCGGGCCGAGCCCGCGGACGTCCGTGCCGACCGCCGCGGCCATCGGCTATGCGGTCCAGGCGAAGCTCGAGTTCGAGAAGCCCGACCTGCCCTCGTACTCGATGCCGAATGCGCTGATCTGCGAACGCGTTGCCTTGGAGACCGTGAGCTCGGAGCCGGCGGGGTGGAAGATCCCG
>Ga0126312_10003718_pt1 | contig 10288 bp, 9 predicted proteins | sample Plot104A_FD_92537 | JGI IMG/M metagenome (GOLD analysis project Ga0126312, IMG submission 92537) | Serpentine soil microbial communities from UC McLaughlin Reserve, CA, USA - Plot104A | ecosystem: Environmental > Terrestrial > Soil > Grasslands | place: USA: UC McLaughlin Reserve, Lake County...
CAGGGTGCCGATCAACTCCTCCCGCGAGACGGAGATCTCCCGCTCGAATCCACCCGGCAAGAGTCGCCTGTACTCGGGGAAGTTGCCGTCTATGAGCCGCGTGCCGAGGACGACGTCGCCGATCCTGAACAGTGCCTGGTTCTCGGAGAGCGCCACCTCGACATCCTCTTCGTCCGAACCGGAGAAGACCCTGGAGACCTCCTGCATCGCCCGCGCCGGTATGATCGCTTCTTTGGACCCCTCGAAGGAGGTGGTAGCGAGCTCCGTCTCTTTGATGCTGAGGCGGTAGGAGTCGGTCGTGACCATCCTCACGTGCGAGTCCTCGAAGCTGATCAGGATCCCCGTCAACACAGGCCTGGTCTCGTCCCGCGAGTACGATCGTGACACTTTCTCCACAGTCTCCACGAGCGACTCCCCCGACATCCTGAACGTGCCCTCTTGCGGGAAGACGGGAAGCTGGGGATAATCGTCGGCCGCGTAAGCCCGAATGCGGTACTCGTTTTCCCCCGCCACGAGCCTGACCGTACCCTCCGAGTCGTCGTACTCCAGCGAGAAGCTCCCGCCAGGCAACGACCTTACTATGTCGTTGAAGATGCGGGCCGGTATGACCACGCGACCCTCGCCATCGACCTCAGCCGGCGAAGATGTCTGGATCGAGATCTCCATGTCCGTCGCCGATAACCCTAGTGCCTCTCCCCTGCCCTCGAGGAGTATCCCCCCAAGCAACTGGATCGTCGACCTCGCAGAAACCCCGCGTGAGACAAGTTGTAGCTTCTTGCTGAACGTTTCGGTGTTGCAAACTGCCCTCATACAGCCTCCCTTCTCACCTTATTATTATTACCTAACCATATATCTATTAGAACAATAATAATAATAAGGCCTGTGGATATGTGTATAACCCGAAAAATCTGCCTTACCTAAGCCAAATAGTCGCCTTCTCGCCTGTGGACAAATGTGTGGATAACCCGCAACTTCCTGTGGACGAATTGTGGATAAGTGGCGAGTTATCCACAGGAATGAATTGTCCACAGTTCTATCCACAGGTTTATCCACAGTTTTTACCCCTCTTATCCACAGGTTTATCCACAGATATCTGTAGAATCAAAAGCTACAAACTACCAAAGAGTCCCTGTCTCCGCGAGCTTTATCCACAATCTGAGTGAGTTATCCACAGGTTCTGTGGATAACTCTGCCAATCTGTGGAAACTTTCTGCCAACTTATCCACAGGTCGGTGACATCCTGTGGACAGGATGTGGACAGAATACACATTCAATGCATATTTCGTGTTACAATCTCCTTTCCCTGGGGGAGGGGGTTCAGGGAGTATAGGATCACCGCTTACTTTTGACGTGTTGGGTGATCTCGTGTATCTGGGAGAAGGCATCTCGGTCGCTATTTATGAGGTTGGCTATCTTGGCTGTGGCGTGCATAACGGTGGAGTGGTCGCGTCCGCCGAAGGCCTTCCCTATCTTGGGGAGTGACTCGTCCGTTAGCTCGCGGGAGAGGTACATGGCGACCTGTCTGGGGTAGGCGAAACCTTTAGAGCGGCTCTGGCCAATGAGGTCGGCCTTGGCGATACCGAAGTAGCGGCAGACCTCGTGCTGGATGAGTTCTATAGGGATCTCCCGGTAGGCCTGGTCGGGCAGGATGTCCCTCAGGACCTCTTCGGCGAGATCGGCGCTGACCTGCCGGCCGTAGAGTGAGGCGTAGGCCAGGATACGCACCAGGGCCCCTTCGAGCTCCCTGATGTTCGTCGAGACGTTCGAGGCTATAAAGGTCAGTACGTCGTCGTCGACCTCGAGCTGGTCCATAAGAGCCTTTTTGCGCAGGATGGCGATCCTGGTCTCGAGGTCGGGCGGTTGGATGTCCGTCACCAAGCCCCACTCGAAGCGGCTGACCAGACGGTTCTCGAGCGTCTGGATGTACCTGGGGTGCCTGTCTGAGGCTATGACGATCTGCTTGTTCTCCTCATAGAGTGCGTTGAAGGTGTGGAAGAACGCTTCCTGGGTCTCGACCTTGTTCTCCAGGAACTGGATGTCGTCGATCAGCAGTACGTCGTTCTCCCGGTAGCGCTTCTGGAACTCGAGGGGCGCGTTGTCCCTCATCGAGTTTATGAAGTCGTTCGTAAACTGCTCGCACGTAACGTAGCGGATCCTCATGCTCGGGTCCTGGTCCTCCACGTAGTGCCCCACGGCGCGCAACAGGTGGGTCTTCCCCAGGCCCACGCCGCCGTAGATGAACAGGGGGTTGTAGACCAGCCCAGGTGTCTCAGCGACCGCGAGCGTCGCCGCGTGGGCGAACCTGTTGCCGGCCCCGATAACGAACGTGTCGAACGTGTACTTGGCCCGAAAAGACCTCGGCGTACGCGCGTTCAGAACCGACTCGGCACCCTCTGCGGCCGCGCCGTTGCCGGTATGGTTGCCGTGACCTCCGACGCTGACCACCAAGGAGGTCTCCTGGCCTACTACATCGTCGAGCACCTCCTCCAGAAGCGGCCTGAAGCGGCTCTCGATGTACTCCTTGGCGAACGTGTTGGGGACCGAGATCTCCAGCTGATCCTCGTGTAGTGCCACGGGACGTATGCCCTCGAACCAGACCCGCAAGGAGGAGACGTCGATATGTTCGGAGGCCCGATCCAACACCTCGGTCCAGACCTGCTCTGCCTTACCGACCACGCTTACTTGACCCAGGAGTTGATTATGGCCTCGACCAGATCCCTGCCCAGCGGGGAGATGAGCCGCTTGCCCGACTCGTCGGCCATGACCAGGCCGTGCTCTTCTAAGACCGAGAGATCCCTGTACGCCGTGCTTACGCTTATCTCCAGACGCTCGGCCACGGTCGAGGGACCCACCTCACCGCACTCCAAGACCGTGATGAGCGCTTTCTGCTGCCTCTCCGAGATGTTCATCCGCGGCACACCGTCGGGATATCTCCTCTGCGGGGGCGGAGAACCCGCCTCCTTGTCCTCAGAGACCAGTCTGTCGCCAGCCACGGAGACGGTGGCCACGGTGCCGCCGCCGATGTTGTCCTCGATAGTGACCGTCCCGCCGACCTTCTCGGCCGCCGCGCGCGCGATGCCAAGCCCGGCTCCAACGCCGCGGATCTCACCAAGGGTCTCCGTCGTGGCGCCGGAAAAGCCGTACTCCATCGCCCTGCTCTTGTTCTCCACCCCAGGCCCCTTGTCAGAGACCCGCACGACGTTGCCGTCGTCGAGAACGGAGATAACTACCCCACGATAATCGGCATGTATGAGGTTCTCCACTACCTCCCGAATCGACTCCTCGGGAACCTTGCCCCCCGCCTCTCTCACCTTCCCCGACACGAACCTGGTGAACTTCCGCGTCGCGGAGCCAGGATCGGCCGCCGAGACCTCGGTTATCTCCGGCGCGCCGCCACTGGGATAGACCGCTATGCGAACGCCTATGCCCGCCTGGTCCGTCTCCCCTGCTGTCCGCTGCGCGTGCATCATCCCCAGATGGGAATTTAACGCACCCCTTATCATAGCGCTATAGCCCGCAAACATAAAATTAGCTTTTGCAGGCAATTAAGATGGTTATCCACACGGTTATCCACAACCTGTGGATAACCACGAAGAAACCTACACCCTGAGGTAGTCATGAGGTCGAACCGGGCGTGATTCGGGCCTTGTAACGAGATGTAAGACTCAGTCGAGTGCATATTATAGAAGCTGTTTTGCAGCATTTTTCTGCTAAACATCTCGGAAGAGCGCGCCTCCACGAAGGCGGGCGCACTTCCGAAATTGCTGGATGGCGTTGCCGGCTTCGGATATACTCCTGTGGACCATCCGAGTACTTCGGAGTGCCTGTAGAGGAGATCAATGAAGCGTACTTATCAGCCAAATCGTCGTAAGAGAGCCAAGACGCACGGCTTCCGCAAGCGCATGAGTTCGGTGGGCGGACGCAGGATCGTCGCTGACCGCCGGCGTCGGGGCCGCAAGCGCCTGGCAGTCTGACCGTTGCCTCGCAGCAAACGCATGCGTCTTACCGACTCGCCTGAGTTCGAGAGGGTCTACCGTCAGGGCACCGCTTACAGAGGCGGGCTGTTCTCGGTGCACGCTTTTCCCAACGAACACGGCACGCCCCGTCTGGGCCTCTCTGTATCCCGCAAGGTCGGCAACGCGGTCACGCGAAACGCGGTGCGGCGGAGGCTCAGAGAGGTGTTTAACTCGTGTATCTCTGAAACCTCCAGGGACCTGGATCTCGTGGTCTCGGCGAGGCCTGCTGCTGCTGAGGCGACCTTCGAGGAGCTCCGTGGGGAGTTCAGCAAAGCGCTCGGCAGGGTCAGCGGGCCGTCCGGACGCGGGCCGGTTTGACGGCGGAGCGTGTCTTTGAGAAAGGCGAGCATAGGGCTGATCCAACTCTACCGCACCTACCTCTCCCCCCTGCTCCCGGCAACATGCAGATATACACCGAGCTGCTCGCTGTACACGCTGCAGGCCATAGAAAAATACGGTGTGCCGAGAGGCATCTTTATGGGCGTCCTCAGGGTGCTCCGTTGTCACCCGTTCTCCAGGGGAGGATTCGACCCGGTAAGATGAGTAGGATCCGATGATCAACTCTATAGCAGACTTCTTCCAGACTCTTTTCGGTCCCATAGTCAACATCCTTGGCGGGGTACTGCTTTACTTCCATCAGACGCTCGGAGTAGCGTGGTGGCTTTCGATCGTGATGCTGACGGTTATCGTGCGCAGCCTCCTCTTCCCGCTGACCGTAAAGCAGGTCAGGAGCATGCGCGCGATGCAGGACCTGAAACCGCACATGGATAGGATCCGGGCCCAGTTCAAGGACAACCGTCAGCGCCAGCAGGAAGAGATGGCGAAGCTTTACCAGGAGCAGGGGGTCAATCCGCTGGGCGGCTGCCTCCCGATTCTGGTCCAGATGCCCATATTTATAGGCATCTTCTACGTTATCCGGAAGTTCGGCGGTACGCCAGGCAGGACGGCGCCGGAATACGAGAGCTTTACCCACGGCGGCATCCTCTGGTTCCAGGACCTGGCCCACGCGGATCCCTATTACATCCTGCCGATCATCTCGGCGGTGACCATGCTGGCCTCAACCGAGATAACGGCTAAGAACGTAGACCCGCAGCAGCGCTGGCTGATGCGGCTGCTTCCCGTTGGCTTCACAATATTTCTCCTCAACTTCCCTGCCGGACTGTTTATGTACTGGATCACCTCGAACCTCGTTACCCTGGTCCAGAACTACGTGATCTACAACTACGGCCCTGGCAAGAAGACGCCAGACACTTCGAAGGGTCCCGATTCCGGAAAGTCGAAAGCCAAAACCACAAACCAGCCTGCCCGGAATGCGGGAGCGCAACCGTCCGGGAACACTCAAGAGGACGCCGCTAAACAAGCCGCCAAGATCGCGAAGCGGAAGCGTAGAAAGAAGAAGAAATGACGGAAGATCGAGAGTTTTACGCCGCTACGGTGGAAGAGGCTGTAGAGAAGGCCGCCGGTGAACTGGGACTTGCCGCAGAGGAACTACCCTACCGCGTGCTCGATGAGGGTAACGCTGGTTTCCTCGGTATCGGGTCGCGGGACGCACGCATCATCGTCGAGACTTCAGCCGAGCAGACTGCAGTACAGGAAGAGGATAAGCTTCCGGAGACCACCTCGGGCGAGACCGCTGTGGCTGAGGTGCCTGAAGCGGAACTATCCCAGAACACCGAACCCGCAGGCGCTTCTCCTCTTTCCGAGGTCTACGGCGAATCCCCCGACTCCGAACAGGTTCAGGTCCCGGAGGAGTTGCTGGACGAGATTAGAGGACTCATATCTTCGGTACTCGAGGCGATGGGCTTCGAAGCCGGCGTCGAAGTCTACGACGCGGGAGGGTTTATCGCCGCCGATGTCGCCCCTGATAACACGGCCCTGTTCATAGGTCAGAAGGGCGAGACTATCGACGCCCTCCAGTATCTGGTCAACGTTTCCGCATACAGAGAACGCCCTTTCTTCAAGCGGGTGGTGCTCGACGCCGAGGGATACCGCCAACGCCGCGTCGAGGCGATACAGGGCATGGCCCACAGAACCGCCCGCCGGGCGGTGCGCGAGCGGAGGACCGTGGAGATGCCGCCTATGAACTCCTCGGAACGACGCGTCGTCCACCTCTTCCTCTCCGAAAACCCCAGGGTTACTACTGAGAGCGAAGGGACCGGCGATAACCGCCGCGTGAAAGTCTCACCTACTTCATAGATACACGGACCTCGTTTCACGTGAAACGTAGACCGCAAATACCGCGTCAGAACACACTACACGACAGGAGTTTGTACGAGCAAACTCCTGTCGTACATTTATGTTTCACGTGAAACGCGCTGATGGACACTCTTAGTCGTTTAGATACGCAGGCGGCTGCTTGGGGGCTACGTCTGGACGATGATCGGCGCGAGTGCCTGAAGGAGTACTCCTACCTTCTCGCGTCCTACGACCGTGCCAACGTCATCGGCACCAGGGATGTGGACGGGATCTTGCTTGACCACGTTCTCGATTCGTTGAGTTGCTTCCTGCATGGAGGGCTTTTACGTGCGAGGAGTCTGGCCGATGTGGGGAGTGGTGGAGGGCTACCTGGCATTCCCATAAAGATCATGAAGCCAGATCTTGCGACGATGCTAGTAGAATCGACTGGCAAGAAGGCCAGGTTCTTACGGTACGCGATCGACCGGCTCTCCCTCGATGGTGCCGAAGTCGCGAATGTCAGGGTAGAGGATCTAGGCCGGACACAGGCCCATCGTGGTGCCTACGAAGTAGTGACGTCGCGGGCGGTAGCCCGATTATCAGTGGTCGCGGAGTATTGTGTGCCGCTCCTGGAGATCGGTGGTCGGGCCATCGCTATGAAAGGCAGGTTGGACGCAGCGGAGCTAGAGGAGGGTGCCAGGGTGGTGGATGCGCTTGGGGCGAAGGTGGTGGACGTGGTAAGGGTACCCATGCTCGCTGAGATTGGACAGAAGGAGCGGAATCTGGTGGTTCTCGAGAAGGTCAGGGAGACCCAGGCACAGTATCCCCGCCGTCCTGGCGTCGCGGCCAGGAGACCCCTAGGCGTTGGTTGAGGCGTGCAACGACGTGCTAAGATGCCCGCGGTGAGGACCGTTGTTGCAATAGTGAACCAGAAAGGCGGTGTTGGCAAGAGCACCACTGCCATCAACCTGGCGGCCTATCTCGCCGGCAAAGGCGAGCGGATACTCGTAGTCGACATGGATCCCCAGAGCAATGCGACCAGCGGTCTCGGCGTGTCGCCCGGGCCGGGCGGATGCATGTACGATGTTCTGCTCGAGGGCAAACCCTTGCAGGACGTGGCTGTAAAGACACAGATCGAAGGTCTCGACGTGGCGCCGGCCACCATCAACCTGGTCGGGGCCGAGGTCGAACTGGTTTCGAGCCTGGCACGAGAGTTCAAGCTCAAGCGGGCGTTGCAGAAAATGTCATCGTATGACAGGGTCTTGCTCGACTGTCCGCCGTCCCTGGATCTCTTGACCCTTAACGCGCTGACCGCTGCGGATGAGGTCCTGATCCCCATACAGTGCGAATACTACGCACTGGAGGGGCTCACCCAGCTCATGCAGAGCATCAGGATGGTCAGGGAGGAATTGAATCCCGGTCTAGAGGTTGGCGGAGTCCTCCTTACGATGTTCGATCCACGTACCAACCTGGCCCATCAGGTGGCCGACGAAGTACGTTCCTTTTTCGGGGAGCAGGTTTTCCGTACCATAGTCCCGCGGAACGTAAGGTTAAGCGAAGCGCCCAGCTTCGGGATGCCCGTAGCCCTCTACGCGCCGAAGAGCACGGGAGCCGAGGCGTATGCGGCGGTTGCGGACGAGGTAGTTAGCCGTGGGTAAGCGAGGTCTGGGGCGAGGCCTCTCCGCGCTCATCGCGACCGGGGAGAGCGTAGGGGGGCTGAAGTTCGAGGAGTTGCCCGTTTCGGCGATCCGCCCGAACTCGCGTCAACCGAGGAGTAGCTTTCCGGAGGCAGGGATAAGAGAGCTCGCCGCCTCTATACAGGAGGTCGGAATATTGCAGCCCCTGGTCGTACGCCCGACGCCGGGCGGCTTCGAGCTCATAGCGGGGGAGAGGAGGCTGAGGGCGGCGAAGGTAGCCGGCCTGGAGAGGGTGCCGGTACTTATCAGGCAGGCGGGCGAGGACGAGTCCGTGGAGCTGGCGCTCGTGGAGAACCTGCAGAGGGAGAACCTCAGCCCTCTGGAGACCGCCGCCGCCTACCAGGCTCTCATGGATGGGTTCGGGCTTACCAAAGAGCGGCTCGCACGCAGGCTGGGCAAAAGCAGGGCAGCGGTCACCAATACGCTACGGCTCGTGCACTTGCCGGAGAGGATCCAAGCCCTCCTGGGCGACGGCAAGCTCTCAGAAGGACACGCCCGCGCACTGCTCGGTCTGGAGACCGAAGAGCAGATGACCCGGCTGGCACAGCAGGTAATGGACGAGAAGCTCTCCGTCAGAAGAACCGAGGAGCTCGTCCGCGAACAGCAAGGCAGCCCCCGCGAGACATCCCATGCCACGCCGCAGGGACGGATCACGACCCCGGACAAGTTCAACGAAGCCTCGCGCCTCATGCGCGAAGCCCTCGAGTTGCCGGTCAGGGTAAGAAGCCTGAAGAGCGGCGGAAAAGTCGAGATCCGCTTCCGCCATACAGAGGACCTCGAAGCCCTCGTCTCCCTCCTGACTGCACAGGACGACGGCTAACTCAAACAACTTGTGTGACAAATAAACTAGTGTGTATACAAGAAGGATGCCATTCAGAGCGATTGACGAAGTAGAGCGATTGACGAAGTATCGAGTTGCTGTGAATCGCGTATTCGGCCAAGAGCGAGAACAACGAGCTGACAGGCTGAAGTGCTGACAAGGCGTCTTTAGGCGCCGTGCTGACTAGCTGACAAGCGCCCGACAGGGCACGTGCTGAAATGCTTGCAAATAGGCCTACCGCTACGAGTGACGGTAGGATAGACTTAGGTGTCTGCGCCTTCTCGAGGTTTCTGGCGCGGGGGGAGGAGAGGGCATGTCGGGTGGACGGCCGAGGGTCTGGACGATACTGGGTGTATTGTCTCTGGCGTTTGTCTTTGCAGGAGGAGTAGCGGGGGCGCAGGAACCGACGCGGGCGCAAGACGCGACCGAGGATGCGTCGGCGTCCCGGTCTACGCGGATGCCCATGCTGGAGGCCAAGATCAGCGACCAGGATGCTGCATTGCGGGAGAGCATTCAGGAGATCTCCGCGGTGGGCGCGGAGTTGGAGCGGGCCCAATCGCGGGTGGACGACGCGATGGCGCGTGTCGAGGATCTCAGACGTCAGACCAGGCAGTTGAAACGAATGGTGGCCGAGCAGGATGCGTCCTTCCGGGAGGCGCAAGCCAGGTACAAAGCACAAGCCAGGGCCGCCTACAAGGGGGGGAGCTTCGAGGGCCTGGCCACACTGTTGGGCGGGTGGTTCGGTTCCTGGGATGGCATCCCCGGGACCGAGGATCCCGTGATGGCCCGCATCCTCCTCGATAGTCGACAGAATCTGGCCGCGTACCGGGAGTCCAAGCACCTGCTCAGGAACACGCAACGTCAGATCGCGCAGAAGCGACGCGACTACAACGCCGCCATAGAGGAGCAGCAGGCGATGACCACGGACCTTCGCCGGCGTGAGCAGGTGCTCGACGAATCCATAGACCGATTGGGCACCAACAACGCGCGGACGGAAGCCCGGCTGCACAGCCTCAAAGCGGCGGAGAGGGCGCGCATCCTGAAGACCGCGGCGGCTACCGGCGGGGGAGAGGTGGGTAGCGAGCACGAGCGCGAGGTCGCGGGCGAGGACATCGTGGTCCGTGACGTCGATCCTAGCTCCAAGAAGGAGTACATGGATCTCTACAGGGAGGCGGCCGACGAATACGGGTTCGGCCCCGACTGGTACGTACTCGCTGCGGTCGGGTACGTCGAGTCGAACCACGGCCAATACGTGGCCACGTCCAGCGCCGGCGCGATGGGCCCGATGGCGTTCCTGCCATCGACGTGGGAGGCCTATGGTGTAGATGGCAATGGCGACGGGGTGGCCAACATAATGGACCCCGAAGATGCTATACCAGCCGCCGCAAGCTACCTCGTACAGAGCGGTGCGCCGCATGACTGGTACAGAGCGCTGTTCGCCTACAACCACGCCGACTGGTACGTGAAGAAGGTCCTGGCCGTGGCTGAAGGGTACAGGCGTCTCGCGAAGGACGAGAGCGTAGGCCCGTACATTTAGAGCTGCTAGCAACGAGGCTGAGACTCGTTGCTAGCCTTCAGCA
>Ga0126312_10003719_pt1 | contig 10286 bp, 11 predicted proteins | sample Plot104A_FD_92537 | JGI IMG/M metagenome (GOLD analysis project Ga0126312, IMG submission 92537) | Serpentine soil microbial communities from UC McLaughlin Reserve, CA, USA - Plot104A | ecosystem: Environmental > Terrestrial > Soil > Grasslands | place: USA: UC McLaughlin Reserve, Lake County...
CGTCGACGTCCTCTACCCGCGGCGCGACGGCAAGGTGCTGCCGGCCCGTCCGCGCGACATCGACCACCGTCTCGCGCAGGACCTCGTCAACCGCTTCGTCGCCCAGTACGCCGAGTTCGTGTTCGTCGGGCCGCACACGGGCCTGCACGGGCCGCGCGGTGTCGTGCAGACGCTCGTCAACCACGACGACCACATGCACGTCCGCGTCTATCCGCGGTAGTGCCCCGCCGGCATCCATGCCGTCGGTCCGACGCAAAGGGCGACGTCCGGTCGCCTATATTCCGCGCCGCCCGATGCCCGTCTCGACCGAAGCCGTCGGCAAGACCTACCCGCCCGTCGTCTACGCGGTCGGGCGCGAGAAGGTGCGCGAGTATGCGGCGGCGACGGGCGAGTCCAACCCGGTCCATCTGGATCCCGAGGGGGCGCGGGCGGCGGGCTACGCCGACGTGGTCGCGCCGCCCATGTTCGCCGTCGTCTACTCGGCGCCGGCGATCGGCCCGGCCATCCTCGACCCCGAGGTCGGGATGAACTTCGCGACGATGGTGCACGGGGGCCAGGAGTTCGAGTGGGGGCCGGTGGTCGTCGCGGGCGACGAGATCACCACCGTCGCCACCATCAAGGACATCTCCGAGCGCGGAGGCATGGGCTTCTACGTCTTTGAGTCGACGTCGACCAACCAGCGCGGCGAGACGGCGTGCAGGGCCACGTGGACGAACATCGTGCGGGGGGTGTGATGCGGGCGGGCGAGCAGCTGCCGGAGCTCCGGGTGACGCCCGACAAGTACCTGACCGTCCGCTACGCGGGCGCGTCGGGCGACTTCAACCCGATCCACATCGACGAGGAGTTCGCCAAGGCGGTCGGGCTGCCGGGCAAGATCCTCCACGGGCTGTGGACGATGGCCCAGGTCGCCCGCGCCCAGACCGAGGCGGCCGGCGGGCCGGAGGCCCTGCGGCGGCTGAGCGTCCACTTCCGCGGGATGGGCGTTCCCGAGCAGGAGCTCGTCGTGCGCTCGACCGTGCGTGAGGTCGCCGACGGCGTGGCGACGATCGACGCGGTGGCCGAGCAGTCCGGCAAGAAGATCATCCGCAACGCGCGGGCCGAGGTCCGGATCGACCGCTCCTAGAATCGACCGGGCGATGGCCACCCCGACCGCCCGACAGCAGCTCATCCTCCGCAAGGTCGTCGAGGGCTACATGCAGACCGGCACACCGGTCGGCTCGAGGGCCCTGGCCACCGGCGACGACCTCGCCGTGGGGTCGTCGACGATTCGCAGCGAGCTGTCGCTGCTCGAAGACCAGGGGCTGCTCTCGCATCCGCACACCTCGGCGGGCCGCGTGCCCACCGACGCCGGCTACCGCTACTTCGTCGACCAGATCCTGCGCCGGGGGCAGGTCCCGGAGGAGGAGGCGCCGCTGTCGCTGCAGCTCATGCGCCGCGAGGTCGACGAGGCCATGCGCACTACGACCGCGACGCTCTCACAGGTCACCGACCTGGTCGCCATCGTCACCGCCCCGCCGATCGAGACGGCGACGATCAAGCACGTCGAGGTGCTGGTGCTTCAACCGCAGCTCCTGATGGTCGTGATCATCACCTCGACCGGCGGCGTCTCGAAGCGGATCTTCACCTTCGAGCGGGCGGTCGATCCGGGGCTGGCCGAGTGGGCCGCCTCGTACCTGAACGAGCGCCTGGTCGGCATGGGGCTGGGCGCGCGCATGCTGCGCGCCCGCCTGCACGACCCGACCCTGCCGGGGACCGAGCGCGCGTTCCTGGAGACGCTTGCACCGGCGTTCGAGAAGCTGGCCGAGACGGCCGAGCAGACCCTCTATGTCGACGGAGCAGCGCGGCTGGTGGACGAGCACCGGTGGGACGACCTCGGCCAGCTCAACGCCCTGCTCGACATGCTCGAGCGGCGCGTGACCCTTCTCGGCGTGCTGCGCGAAGCGCTGTCGGAGCGCGACGTGTTCGTGCGCATCGGGCACGAGAACGAGGCCCCCGCGCTGCGCTCGCTCGCCCTCGTCGCGAGCTCGTACGGGCTGCCGCAGCGGTCGCTGGGCGCGGTGTCGGTGATCGGGCCGACGCGGATGGACTACCCGCGCGCGATCGCCTCGGTGCGGCAGGCCGCCACAGCGTTGTCGCGGTTCGTCGAGGACGTCTACGAGGATGCCTGACCGGACCATGCCGCGCGACTACTACGAGGTCCTCGGCATCGACCGCAGCGCCAGCGACGCCGAGATCAAGACGGCGTTCCGGCGGCTGGCGCGCGAGCTGCATCCCGACGTCAACCGCCACGACCCCGACGCAGAGGAGGGCTTCAAGGAGGCGGCCGAGGCCTACGAGGTCCTCTCCGACCCCGAGCGCCGGCGCACCTACGACCGCTACGGGCACGAGGGCCTGCGCTCGGGCGGGTGGGCACCGAGCTTCGAGGGCTTCGGGTCGTTCGCGGACATCTTCGACGCGTTCTTCGGCTCCGGCTTCGGCGCTTCGGCCAACGGCCCGACGGTCGGCGGCGACGTGCCGGTGGCGGTAGAGATCGACCTCGCCGACGTCGTTACGGGCACGTCGGTCGACGTTGCCTACCGGGTGGTCAGCCGGTGCGAGCACTGTCACGGCAACGGAGCCGAGCCGGGCACGCCGATCAGCACGTGCCCGCGCTGCGGCGGCACCGGCCAGCTGCGCGCGGTGAGCCGGACGCCGTTCGGCCAGGTCGTGCGCACGGCGGCCTGCGACCAGTGCGGCGGCGACGGGCGGATCGCCGAGCAGCCGTGCCACGTCTGCGGCGGCGACGGCCGGGTCGCCTCCCAACGCACGCTGTCGGTCGACGTGCCCGCGGGGATCTCGGACGGCCAGCGCATCCGGCTGTCCGGTCGCGGCCACGAGGGCGATCGCGGCGGTCCGCCGGGCGACCTCTACGTGCTCGTCCACGTGCGCGACGACGAGCGGTTCGTGCGCGATGGCCAGGACCTCATCACCGTCGTCGACGTAGCGGCGCCGCTGGCGGCGCTGGGCGCGCGGGTTGAGGTGCCGACGCTCGAGGGCCTACGGGAGATCGAGATTGCCGCTGGCACCCAACCAGGTGAAATGCTGCGCCTGCGGGCAGCGGGGCTGCCGTCGCTGCGCCGGTCGGCGCGCGGGGACCTGCGCGTGGTGGTCAACGTCGTGATCCCACGACGGCTGAGCGGCGAGCAGCGCGAGCTGCTCGAGCGGCTGGCCGGCTCGCTCTCGGAGGACAACCTGCGCGAGCCCGAGGGCGTCATGCGCAAGCTCAAGCGCTTGCTGTCGGTCTGACGCGCGCCAACCTGGCGCAACAACGGGTGTCGGGGGCGGCCCACCCGGGCATAGACAGCGTGAATCGCCTTCCTTGAGGGGGGAGAGCGCTGAGCACGCTGCAGGTCAGCGACGTCGTCGTCCGCTTCGGTGGACTCGTCGCCCTGGACGGCCCGAGCTTCGACGTCGCCGACGGCGAGGTCTGCGGGCTGATCGGCCCCAACGGGGCCGGCAAGACAACCCTGTTCAACTGCATCAGCCGGCTGTACACCCCCGATTCCGGCGCGATCCGGTTCGGCGGCGAGGATGTCCTGCGACACAAGCCGCACGAGATCGCCGCTCTGGGGATCGCGCGTACCTTCCAGAACCTCGCCCTCGTCCGCGGGCTGTCCGTGCGCGACAACGTCCTGCTCGGGGCCCATCACCGGGCGCGCGCCGGCCTGGTGACCTCCGCGCTCTCGCTGCCGGGAGTCCACGCCGAGGAGCGCGCGCTGCGCAGCGAGGCCGACGAGATCCTCGAGCGGCTCGACCTCGCGCCGCTGGCGCGACGACCGGCCGCGGGGCTTCCCTACGGAACGCTGAAGCGGATCGAGCTTGCCCGGGCCCTGTGCCAGCGCCCGCGACTGCTGATGCTGGACGAGCCGGCGAGCGGACTCACGCACGCCGAGGTCGACGAGCTGGCCGACCTGATCGTCGGGCTGCGTGACGACCTCGGCCTGACCGTCCTGCTCGTCGAGCACCACATGGGGATGGTCATGCGGATCTCCGAGCGCGTCGTCGTGCTCGACTTCGGGCGCAAGATCGCCGAGGGACCGCCGAGCGAGGTTCAGCGCGACGAGGCTGTGATCCAGGCCTACTTGGGGGGCGACGAATGAGCCTGCTCGAGGTCGAGGACCTGGAGGCGGGTTACGGCGACGTGATCGTCCTGCGCGGCGTCTCGTTCGCGGTGCAGGAGGGTCAGGTCGCGGCGATCCTCGGGCCCAACGGCTCGGGCAAGACGACGACCCTGCGCGCGATCTCGGGCCTGGTGCAGACCCGTGGGCGGATCGAGCTCGACGGCCACAGCATCGCCGGGCTCAGCCCCGAGCGCATCGCCCGCCTAGGCATCGCCCACGTCCCCGAGGGGCGCGGCACCTTCGTCGCCCTCACCGTGGCCGAGAACCTCCGCATCGGCGCCTACCGCAGAGGGGATGGCCAGGGGATCAGGCGCGACATCGAGCGCTGCCTCGAGTGGTTCCCGCGGCTGGACGAGCGCAGCGGCGAACGCGCCGGCAACCTCAGCGGCGGCGAGCAGCAGATGCTCGCGATCGCGCGGGGGCTCATGCTCTCGCCACGCCTGCTGCTGCTCGACGAGCCGTCGCTCGGCCTGGCCCCGGTGTTGACGCGCGAGCTGTTCGGCGTGCTCGGGGACATTGCTCGCGAAGAGGGCGTCACGGTGCTGCTCGTGGAGCAGAACGCGAAGCTCGCGCTCCGCCTCGCCGACTACGCGTACGTGCTCGAAGCCGGGTCGATCGTGCTTGACGGAGAGGCCGACCGCATCGAGCAGGAGGAGGCGGTCCAGCATGCCTACCTGGGCCAGTGAGGGGATGACGTGGAGCGACTGATCCAGACCCTGGTGGACGGCGTGGCGACGGGTTCGCTCTATGGCGCGCTGGCGCTGGCCGTCGTGCTCATATTCCGCACCAGCGGCATCGTGAACTTCGCGCAGGGCGAGATGGCGATGTTCAGCACGTTCGCCGCCTGGGGGCTTCTCGAGGCCGGACTGCCGGTCGGGCTGGCGATCCTGGCCACGCTCGGGCTCTCGCTTCTCGGCGGCATGGTGATCGAGCGCGTCCTGATGCGGCCGTTCGAGGGCGGCGACCACCTGACGCTAGCGATCGTGACGCTCGGGCTGTTCATCCTGGTCAACAGCGGCGCCGGCTGGATCTGGGGCTTCGAGAACCGCAGCTTCCCGAGCATCTTCCCGGACGACACGATTGGCGTGGGCGGGGTCGACGTCCCGCTCGAGTCGGTGGGGATCGTGGTCCTCCTGCTCGCGGTCGTCGGCGTCCTGTACCTCTTCTTCCAGCGCACCAAGCTCGGGCTGGCGCTGCGGGCCGTCTCCGTCAACCCGGAGTCCAGCCGGCTTTCGGGGATCTCGGTCGGGCGCACACTGATGGTCGGCTGGGGCATCGCCGCGCTCGTCGGAGCGCTCGCGGGCGCGCTGATTGCGCCGCGGCTGTTCCTCGACGTCAACTTCATGGGCGGCGTCCTCATCTACTCGTTCGCCGCCGCCACCCTGGGCGGGTTCGACAGTCCTCTGGGCGCCATCGTCGGCGGCTGGATCATCGGCGTCACCGAGGATCTCGCCACGACCTACGTGGACTTCATCGGCTCCGACCTGAAGATCCTTGTCCCGCTGGTGATCATCCTCGTCGTGCTCCTGGTGCGCCCGGCGGGGCTGTTCGGCACGCGGGAGGTGACGCGGGTATGACCGGCGACCGGAGGCTCAAGCTCGGCGGGTTCGCGGTCGTCCTGGTGATCGCGTTGGCGCTGCCGTTCCTGTTCGGGGCCTACCAGGTGGGCCAGTTCACCCTGGTCCTCTGCTACGCGATCGCCGTCCTGGGGCTGAACCTGCTCGTGGGCTACGGCGGGCTGATCTCCCTGGGCCACGGCGCCTTCTTCGCGCTGGGCGCCTACACGAGCGCGATCCTCATCGACAAGGCCGACGTTGCGCCGCTCGCGACGGTGCCGGTCGCCGCCGCGGTGTGCTTCGCTGCCGGGCTGCTGCTCGGCCTGCCGGCGCTGCGCATCCGCGGGCTGTACCTCGCGCTCGTCACGCTCGCCGTGGCGATCGCGGTGCCCCAGCTCATCAAGCGCTTCGACGCGCTCACCGGCGGTACCCAGGGCCTGAACGTCCCCCGCCCGACGACCCCGAGCTGGGTTCCGCTCGCCGACGACCAGTTCCTGTACTTCCTCACGCTGGCCTTCGCGATCGTGATGTTCGTGCTGGCGGCCAACCTGGTCCGCGGGCGGATCGGGCGGGCGCTGGCGGCGATGCGCGAGAGCGAGGCTGCGGCGAAGGCCACCGGCGTGAACCTGGCGCGGCTGAAGACGGGCGCGTTCGCGGTCAGCGCGCTGTACGCCGGGGTCGGCGGGTCGCTTTACGTGTTTTCGATCGGGTTCGTCGCCCCGGAGTCGTTCACGCTGACGATCTCGTTCGCGTTCCTGGCGGCCGTCGTTGTCGGCGGCCTGGGGACGATCGGCGGGGCGATCTTCGGTGCGCTCTTCATCGAGTTCGTGCCGGTCTACGCGTCCGACGTCAACGAGGCGCTGGCGGGCGTGATCTACGGGGCGGTCCTGATCGCGTTCATGTTCGCGCTGCGTGACGGCGTGATGGGGCTCCTGCGACAGATCGCGCAAGCGCTGACAACGAAGGAGGGTCGTGATGAGAGGGAAACGGCTGTACGCCTGGCCGGCGGTGATCGTCGCCGCGGTGCTGCTCCTAGCGGCGGGATGCGGGCGTGACGAGGGCGGCGAGAAGTCACCCGGGATAACCAAGACCGAGATCAAGCTCGGGGGCAGCTATCCGTTCAGCGGGCCGGCGTCGGCCTACAAATCGATCGCCGACGGGGCCAAGGCGTACTTCGACCTCGTCAACTCCAAGGGCGGGGTGAACGGGCGGAAGATCAAGTTCGTCACCCTCGACGACGCCTACGAGCCGCCGCGCGCCGTGCAGAACGCGCGCCGGCTGGTGGAGGAGGAGAAGGTCTTTGCGCTCTTCAACACGCTCGGCACCCCCAACAACCTGGCCATCTGGGACTACACGAACCAGAAGAAGGTTCCGCAGGCGTTCGTGGCGACCGGTGCCTCCGACTGGGGCGCCGACCCCGACAAGCACCCGTGGACGATCGGCTGGCAGCCCGACTACGTGACCGAGGCGCGGACGTACGCCGACTACCTCAAGGAGAACAAGCCCAACGCCAAGGTCGCGGTGCTCTACCAGAACGACGGGTTCGGCAAGAACCTGCTCGGCGGGTTCGAGAAGGCGATCGGGGGGTCGGGCATCAAGGTGGTCGCCAAGGAAAGCTACGAGGTCACCGACCCGACCATCGCCTCCCAGATCAGCAAGCTGGCCGCCTCGGGCGCCGACACGTTCCTGAACGTGACGACGCCGAAGTTCTCGGCGCAGGCGATCGCGGCGATCGCCAAGTCCGACTGGAAGCCGCTGCACATCCTCAACAACGTGGGCGCGTCCAAGACCCTGGTCCTGACGCCCGCCGGGCTCGACAACGCCAAGGGGATCATCTCGACGACCTACTTCAAGGACCCCGAGGACCCGAAGTGGGCAAACGATGGGGCGATGCGCGAGTACAAGGCCACCCTGAAGCGGTTCTCGCCCCGCTCCAACCCGAACGACCCGTTCCACGTGTACGGGTGGGGTGCCGCCCGGACCATGGTCACCGCGCTGAAGAACATGAAGGAGCCGACGCGAGAGGCGTTCATGGACGCGGCCCGGCACCTGGACGAGACGCCGCCGATCCTGCTTCCGGGCATCGAGGTCAAGACCGGGGACGGCGACGGCTATCCGATCGAGGCGATGCAGATCCAGCGCTTCAACGGCCAGCGCTGGGAGCTGCAGGGCAAGGTGGTGTCCGCGGAGCACTGAACGCCACAGCCTGCGCTACAATCGTCCAAAGTAGACCATCGCGTTTCGGAGGCAGGCCATGTGCGGGCATCGGCACCATCATCCGCGACCCATCCAGCAGGAGCGCTCCCTGCGCGTATCCGACGGGGAGCGTGACCGCTCCCTGCGGGTATCCGACCGGGAGCGTGACGAGGTCACCACGCAGCTGCGCGACCACGCCGCGGAGGGGCGGCTGACCCCGGAGGAGCTCGACGAGCGGGTCGAGCGGGCCCTTGCCGCCCGCACCGGCGCGGATCTCGACGCGCTGCTCGCCGATCTCCCGCGCAGGCGGACCGTCGTGGAGCGTCGCGCGGGTGTGCTTGGGCTCAGCGGCCTGGTTGCGATCGCCCTGCTGCTCGTCTCGATCTGGCTCGTGACCGGCGCCGGCTACTTCTGGCCGGTGTGGGTCATCGGGTTCATGGCCTTGTCGCTCCTGCGGCGAGGGCGCCTGCGCGGCGCGCACTGGGCCTGATCCGGCTCGCGCTCAAGGTTTCCCGGCCCGATGCCGAGCGGGTCCTCGCGGAGCTGCTCGAGCTCGTCCCCGCCGGCGTCGAGGAGGTCGACGCCGGAGATGAGGTCGAGTACGCGGTCTACGGAGCGCCCGGCGAGCTGCCGGCGCTCCCCGACTTGCGCGCGGCGGCGGGCGGTGCGCTCCTCGAGGTCTCGACCTCGGAGGTGGCCGACGACTGGGCCGACCGTTGGCGGGCCTTCCACCGGCCGCTGACGGTCGCGGGTCGCGTGCACGTGCGGCCGCCGTGGGCGCCGCCCGGGGCCGCCGGCCTCGTCGACGTGGTCATCGACCCGGGACGAGCGTTCGGGACCGGCGCGCACGCGACGACGAAGCTGTCGCTCGAGTTGCTGGTGGCGCTCGCGGACGAGCGGGTCGCGGCGCAAGCCGTGCCGGGCTCGCTCGGCTCGCTGCTCGACCTCGGCTGCGGCTCCGGGGTCCTCGCCATCGCCGCCGCCAAGCTCGGCTTCGCGCCCGTCGCCGCGCTCGACCACGACCCGCTCGCCGTGCAGGCCACCGCCGACAACGCGCGTGCCAACGGCGTCGCGCTCGAGCTTCGCCGCTCCGACCTGCGCGCCGAGCCGCTGCCCGCCGGTTCGTTGACGACCGTACTCGCCAACCTGCTGCGCCCGCTCTTGCTCGTCCTCGCCGACCGCCTGCCGGACCGGCCGCCTCGTACGCTGATCGCCTCGGGCCTGCTCGCGGGGGAGGCCGACGAGATCGCGGCGGCCTTCGCCGCCCGTGGCCTCCGGGAGCGCGATCGCCGCCTGGAGGGCGAGTGGGCGGCGCTCGCCCTCAGCTCCGCCGGAACCGGCTGACCGTCCCGACGCGCTCGAAGCCCCAGCCGGCCGTAGAACTCCTGCGGCCAATCGGGTCGCCGTCCCATGGCTCCTCCAGCCGCAGGAAGTTGAGGTCCCAGGTGGCCTAGGGTGCCATCCGCATGCGCGACGCGGTGATCATCGGCGCGGGGCACAACGGCCTCGTCGCCGCCGCCTACCTCGCACGCGCCGGCCTGGACGTCGAGGTCCTCGAGCGGCGCGAAATCGTCGGCGGCGCGTGCGTGACCGAGGAGCTGTGGCCGGGGGTACGGGCGTCGCCCGGTGCGTACACGCTCTCGCTGTTGCGGCGCGAGATCGTGCGCGATCTCGACCTACCCGGCCACGGGCTGCAGGTCGCGGTGCACGAGCCGTACCTGTTCGCCCCGTTCCCGGACGGGCGGCGGGTGGTGACGTGGTCGAGCCGCGAGCGCACGCACGCCCAGCTCGCCGCCGACTGGTCGCGCGCCGACGCCGACGCCTACGCCGCCTGGTCGTCGCGGTGGGACGCGGCCGCGGCGCGGGCGCGGCCGCTGCTGCTCGAGCCGCCCGACCGCGAGCGCTGGCTTGCGGCGGTTGGGCCGGAGATCCTCGACGGCGCCATCGCCGACGACCTGGCCGGCATCCCGTCGGAGGAGGTGCGGGTGCCGTTCGCGCTGCAGGGCCTGATCGGCACGCTGGCGGCACCGTACGACGCGGGCACCGCGTTCGTCGCCTTCTACCACGAGCTCGGCGAGGCGGCCGGCCCGCCCGGGGCCTGGGGGTACGCGCGGGGCGGGATGGGCGCGGTCACCGGCGCGCTGCGGGCGGCGGCAGAGGCGGCGGGGGCGGTCGTCACGACCTCCTCGCCGGTCGACCGGGTGCTCGTGGACGACGGACGGGCGACGGCGGTCGTCGCCGGCGCACGCGAAGTGCCGGCGCAGGCCATCCTCTCCAACGCCGACCCGGTGCGGACGGCGGCACTGGCCGGCGTCGATCCCCCGCCCGGCTGGCGCCAGGCCGGCCCGGTGGTCAAGATCATGGCGCTGCTCGA
>Ga0126312_10003721_pt1 | contig 10283 bp, 11 predicted proteins | sample Plot104A_FD_92537 | JGI IMG/M metagenome (GOLD analysis project Ga0126312, IMG submission 92537) | Serpentine soil microbial communities from UC McLaughlin Reserve, CA, USA - Plot104A | ecosystem: Environmental > Terrestrial > Soil > Grasslands | place: USA: UC McLaughlin Reserve, Lake County...
TAATAGCCGGCTAATCGATGAAGAGAGGGTTTGCCCAAAGCCGTGCTTGGGGCTGCTATGGGGCGTCCTCGGCCTCCTGGCACCCTTCCTCGGAGCAGCTCTTCAGCGCCTCGAGTCTCGCCTTCAGGTTCTCCAGAAGGGCGGTGTCGGCAGCCTCGTATAGGTTGTCTAGTTCGTAGGGGTCGTTCGCCAGGTCGTAGAGCTCCCTCTCCCCGTTTTCGTGCTCGACGTACTTGTCAGTCTTTGTCCTGACAGCCTGGAAGGCGGTTCGGTCCATGCGGCTACCCTCGTTTCTGTTCTCGCTGGCACCTTCCTCGTCATCCTCAACCTCATCGCTCTGTTCCCTGGCGCTTTTCCCGTCGAGGAACGCCTCCAGCAAGACGGATGAACGCCACGTAGGGGGTTCTTGGCCGCGCAGCAGCGGCACGAGCGAGCGCCCATCGGCCTCGAACCCCTCTAGGCCCCCAAGCTCGGCAAAGGTCGGGGCCAGGTCGTTGTTGAGGACCAGATCTTCTAGCCTGGATCCTACGGGCACCCCGGGGCCTCGGATGAAGAGGGGCACCCGTACTGTCTCCTCGTACGGCGTCTTCTTGCCTTGCCTGACACGATGCTCGCCCAAGTGGTAGCCATTGTCGGAGGTGAAGAAGATGTAGGTGTTTTCAAGCTCGCCTGTGGCCTCTAGCTCCTCAACCAGCGAGCCTACCATCTCGTCCACCGCGAGCATCGACTCCAGGCGTTCTTCGTAATGACTGTCAATCCTGGAACTTACATTCTCCGCGACAGGTTCGAGGTCTTGGATCCAGGAGGGCTTGTCCGAGACGTCCTCCTCGTCGAAGGACGGAGAGCGGGGCGCCTCCTCGTCGGCGAAGGTGCCTTTATGCCGCTCGGCGGGGGTTGTGGGATTGTGGGGCGATGTCGGGGCTATGTAAGCCAAGAAGGGGTCGTCTTCGGCCGCCGCGCGTCGGATGAAATCGGTGGCGTGCCCGGAGAGGACGTCGGTGAGGTAGTCCTCTTCCTCGCTCCCGTAGGAGACGATCTCCCCGTTCTCGTTCAGCTCGTAATCGTAATACTCGAAACGGCCCGGCTTGGCGTACCACTCGTCCCAGCCCGGAGGGACGTGGGTTGGATCGTCCGCTCCGTAGCCGTTTAGGTACTTGCCGATCAGGGCGGTCCGGTAGCCGCCCTCTTTTTGCAGGCGGGCGGCGATCGTATCTTCCTCAAGCCCCTCGTCACGGAACTTCTCGAAGCCTCCTACCGGGCGCTTGTTGCCCCTGACGTCGTGGTTGTGGGAGTAGAGGCCGGTGAGGATCGTAGCCCTGGCGGGGCAGCATATCGGGTAGCTTACGAAGGCCTCCTCGAAGGAGGCGCCCTGCTCAGCCAGCAGGGAGTTGATCTCGGGCATCTTCTGAGTAGAGGCGTAGTCCAAATCGTCGGCGAGGACGAAGACTATGTTTGGTTGCTCGGTAGTAGAGGATTGGGCATTGGCTTCTTCTTGGGCTGGTGCAAACCCCAACAAGCCGCCAATGAAGAAGGCTACCGAACACGCCAGGACCATAAAAAGCACTCTTCTGCCGGCCGCAGAGCTACCACTGCTCCTTACTAACGCGCTGGGCACTCTCTCTGTATCTCCTCTATGATTGGCTATTGGGCACTATCTAGATAGGGTAGCCCCAAAACCTTAAAGAGAGCTTAAAGGAGGCTAGGTTTCTTCTGAGAGCTTCTCTTTGTCTAGAAGGAGGAGCCTGTGTGGCGGCAGTGCAAGACGAACTAGAAGCTTGCTGCGTGTCTAGAGAGGTACCTATGGCCCAGATCTAACGTTACTTACTCGTAGAAGCCCTCCAGCCCCTCCAAGAGGGTGTTCGTCGTCTCCTCGACCTGCCGCTGGTGTGCCTCGCGCAGAACGGTGTACAGAATCTTCTCTATCCTCACCGCCATCTCCCAGTCTATCCTCTTCTGCTTCTCGGGGCCCTTTTGGTCTTCTCGCGCCTTTTTAGTCCTCTAGACAGTAAACCTCCTCCCGTATGGAAATCGAGGCAGCCCCTGGCCCCGCGTTCAGGGCCTGTTCGGCCGCTTCCCAAGTGCCCGCTTCACCCACTCCACCGCCGGCGGCATCACCTCCCCAATGTCCCTCCACGCCCGCAGCGTCGCTGCCTCATCGTAGGGCGCCTCGCTCTGGTTCTCTAGAACTACCGGACCCCAGACCCGAGCACCAGCCCCACGAGCGAGGCCGCCGGCTCCACTACGAGCTTCAGCTTTGCTGCTTCTCCACTCGTCACCCGGCTCGCGACAGCACCGCGATAGCCTGTTCCGGGTCAGAAAAGTGCTTCGAATCTTGGATATGCTTCACTAGAAAGATAACTAAGAGGGGCATAAGATGAGTACTTTGCAGCAGCGGCTTGACGGGGGAGAGGTCATCGTCCTCGATGGCGCGATGGGCACGGAGCTTGAGAAGCGCGGGGTGCCGATGGAGGACGCGGCGTGGAGCGCGGCGGCCTTGGCGACACACGCCGACACAGTACGCGAGGTGCACGAAGACTACATCAGGGCCGGGGCGGACCTCATTATCACCAACACCTTTCCGACGGCCAGGCATGTGCTGGAGCCGGCAGGGATGGGAGAGCAGTTCCGCGAGTTGAACATACGCGCCGTTACGCTCGCCAAAGAGGCGCGGGAGCACGCGGCGGAGAGAGTGGTCTTTATAGCGGGCTCGATCTCGACCGTTACCGCCCGGTATGACTATGGTTACGAGCCTCGGGCTGAGACGGCGCGGGCCAACTACCGGGAACAGGCCGAAGTCTTGGCTGAATCGGGAGTAGATGTGATAGCGCTAGAGATGATGCGGGATGTAGAGCAGACGACCTACGCTATGGAGGCGGCCGTCGCCATGGGGTTGCCGGTCTGGGTTGGTTTCAGCTGCAAGACCACCGACGAGGGTACGGTTGTGCTCTGGGATGGCGAGCACACTCTGGTCGAAGCGCTAGAGATGTTACACCCTCTGGAGGCCTCCCTGGTGTCGATAATGCACACTCTTACCGAGGATACGCCCGCCGCCTTACGCGAGGTGAGCAAATGCTGGTCGGGTCCTGTAGGCGCGTACCCTCACTCTGGGGAGTTCATCATGCCCAATTGGCAATTCTTAGATGTGCTCACCCCGGCAGACTTCGCGACGCAGGCCCAGGGATGGCTAGAGATGGGCGTGCAGCTCATCGGGGGCTGCTGTGGCATCGGCCCAGAGCACATCCGGCTGCTCAAGGAACGGCTCCCGGAGCGCTCGTCTTAGCAAAGGCGGCCATATTTCCAATAAGCATGCGAGGTTGCGAGATTACGGCTACGGCATGCTTAGCTGTCTACCGCCGAGGACGTGGATGTGAAGGTGGTCGACCTGCTGACCGGCGTCCTCGCCGTTGTTTATCCGGACCGCGTACCCGCTCTCCGCGACGCCTTGCTTCTCCGCAACCGTTTGGGTGGCGTCCATCAACTCCTTGAGCGTCTCAGGCGGCGCGTCTGTCACCGCGGTTATGTGCTCCCGGGGGATGACCAGCACGTGCACTGGCGCATTAGGGTCCAGGTCCTCGAACGCTACCAGCTTCCCTTCCTCAAGCACGAACTCGGTATCCATCTCCGCCCGAGCGATCTGACAAAACGGACAATCTTCTTGTTGGCTCACCAAAATCTCTCCCACGAGTTTCAGATGACTCTACACGAAAAACTTCCTACCCAAAAGCAGAAAAGGCAACGCCTGGCACCGTTATGGAAGATCGATTCTTAAGGAGCCAGGCGGAGCGCTGTGCGCGCCTCATTGGTGCGTCCGAGGAGTTGCATGAAGCGCCCTTATTCACCGAAGTGCCTAGAGAGACTGTCTGAAAAGTGCGTATAGGTGCCGAACCGGTATCGTACTCTTAGTACACAAAACGGCTCGAAAGGACCCTATCTATCTGGGTGCTTCGTGCTACCAAATACCTGCCAGCGAGGGTTGTTCAGCTACTTTTCAGACGGTCTCTCGAAGAGATGTTCTCGACAACTCAGGGGCCTCTACAGCTTCTTCACCTCCCCAGATCCACTCATATCTTGACTGACGGTAGGATCCCCTACGTATTCTACGGACCCGCTACCGCTGATGCTCACATCCAGATCATCACTCACGTTAACCGTAGCCGTACCTGATCCGCCAACGTCGACCATTGCTTCTTCGCTTTCAAGATCCTCGCCCTGATAACTACCGGAACCTGAGATGCTGACATTCTGGCTATTGCTCCTACCAGCCGTCTTCACACTTCCTGATCCTGTCAGTTTGACCTCTGATGTAGAGGTACTAATGTCCGCTGCTTCGATGTTTCCTGATCCTGGCAGAGACACTTCTAAGCTATCAGTGCTGATGGCGTCTGTATTGATATCTCCTGATCTTGACAGAGTCAGGGCATTCAGGTTCTTGACGGTTAGCCAGTAATTGATCGGTTTGGTTGAACGAAGAGTAGTGTTGTCTTCAACACTGATGACCAAGCGGCCGTTTTCGACCTCGGTTCTTAGGTAGGGGATGATATTGTCGTTGGCCTCGATGGTCAGCGTTTCACTACCTGTTTGCTCGATAGTCAAAGTACCAACCCCCTCTAAGACGACTTCGTTAAAGTCGCTTACATCTAGACTCACTCGTTATGTTGCCAGACCCTCGAACCACGGGCCCACATGCAACCGAAAATAACCCCGTCACCAGCGCTACTACTACTGCTACTGACACCGATACACGACTCACTCTTCACCCCTCAAAACAGATCAATAATCAGTGCAATACGCTGTAATGGTAGTTTATTGGAATTGGAAATGGTTGGTCGAATCAACCGGATCGCCCAGGTTAACAACGCGTGAGAATGGATCCGCATGCCGCCGATCTTGTTCGTTTGGTACAAACGTCGCCTACGTTCTCCTTCGGGTCGAAAATCCCTTGACATCTCATCTATGTTCGTGTTGAATATAGGAGCCGGAGGCACGTACTTACTCCTCCTTTCCCCTTTCCCCACAGTAGTGCGGGGCTCCGGCGTGCCCGCTTCCCGGTTACGCGCTACCATGTGTTTGTTCGGTCGTCGGAGCGGCGGGAGGAAGCCTAGGGTGGACGTTATCATCAGTGGTTCGACGGGGCTCATAGGTTCTACTTTGACCCCCGAGCTCGAAAGGGGTGGGCACCGGGCAATCCACCTGAGTCGCTCCAGGCCGGCCTCGGAAGACACCGTCCGCTGGGACCCGTCGGCGGGCATGATAGACGCCTCGCGTCTGGAAGGGATAGACGCCGTCGTACACCTCGCTGGGGAGAACGTCGGGGAAGGTCAGTGGACGCCAGCGAAGAAGAAGCGCATCATGGACAGTCGGAGGAAAGGTACCCGCCTCCTCGCCGAGACCATCGCTCGTCTCCCTGAGCCGCCCGAGGTGATGGTCTCTGTCTCGGGTATCAACTATTACGGGAGCCGGGGAAACGAGCTCTTGCGGGAGGAGAGCGGTCCCGGAAGCAGCTTTCTCGCCCGGGTGTGCCAGGAGTGGGAGCAGGCTGCGGACCCGGCGCGGAAGGCCGGCATCCGAGTGGTGCATCCCCGGTTCGGCATAGTGTTTCCCCAGGGGTTTTCCCGGGATCTCTTAGGCCTTAAGGTGGGTATCGAGCATCCCAGGTTCGAGATCACGTTCGGGGCTAAAGGCTCGACGCTTGCCACGTTCCCGGTCTTCAAGCTCACGGGAGGGGGTTGGATCGGGTCGGGCAGGCAGTACTGGAGCTGGACCATCACCGACGACGTGGCGGGCGTGATCCTCCACGCCCTTACCACCGACTCCCTGCAGGGTCCGGTCAACGCAGTGCCGAGCCCGGTCACCGCCCGCGAATATACAGAGACCCTCAACCGCATTCTGAAGCGCCCGACCGTCTTCCCGCTACCCGCCTCCGTGGCCCGGATAGCCTTGGGGGATTTCGCAGAGGAGATGCTCCTCGCCAGCATCCGCGTCGACTCTACCAAGCTCATAGAGTCAGGCTACGAGTTTCGCTACCCGGAGCTCGAAGGAGCGCTCCAGCATCTGCTAGGGAGGTGAGTATGAGTGATCTTGTCCACAAGCACCATATGCGTTGGGCCATCGAGATCGCTAAAGGCAATCCCGACGCACCTTCGGCGGCGTCCTGGAAGAGGGTTGCGACTCCCTCTTCGAGGAGATGCCCCTCTGGGGCTGGACTAACCAAAAGAAGCGCACCCCGGCTCAGGCGAACCGGTCCGACATTAGCTGGGTGGTTTCAGCGTACCGGTGCAGTTCGGGGAAGAGCCTTTGCATCTCCTCGCTTGCCATGTCTTGCCCGAGACGCTCCAGATCGTTGATCTCGAGGGTCACGACGTACTGGTAAGGCGGTGCGATATCCGAGCCGAGCAGGCCGCTAACCCTATGATTTCGCCAGTCTTCGACCGAGGGGAGGGCCTTCGCTGCCGGGGCGTAGGACTCCAGGACCCAGCGCTCGTACTCCTCCGGGCTCACGCCCTCCTTGAGGTTGACCAGCACTATCATCGTCGGCATCGTGAGCTCCTTTTCGCGTCAACCAGGTGTTTTCGGGCGCTATATCTACCCCTGCAACTCGGCTCCGAAGCCAGACTCGCGGAGCAGTCTTCGGGCTTCTTCGGCGGCGTCGGCGTCGAGGGTCAGGACTAGGGCTGCGCGTTCGGTGTTGGAGTGCCTGACGTATAGGTCGAGGATGTTTATGCCGTTCGAGCCCATGAGGGTGGTGACCTCGGCGAAGACGCCGGGACGGTTCTCGACGGGGACGGCCAGTTCGACGTTCTTGCCGGTCGACTCTATGAGGATGCCGCCTAAAGCGTCGTAGGCTTCGCGGGCCGCGTGGAAGCGGTCCTCGGTGCTTTTCCTGTCGGAGATCTCGCTGCCAAGCTGCGCCATGGCCCCCGCAAATGCACCCAGAGCCTCGCCTAAAGCGGGCGCATTCTCGGCCAGGATGTCCGACCACAAGGCGGGGTTCGACGCGCCAACGCGTGTCAGATCCCTAAAAGACGGCCCCGCGAAGGAGAGCGCCTCGGGCGAGATGTCGGAGGCGACCTTGAGTAGCGCCACTGCCATGAGGTGTGGCAGGTGTGAGAGGGCGGCCATGAGGAGGTCGTGCTTCTTTGGCTCGACCGCCGTCGGTACGGCTCCGAGGTCCTCCCGCACGAAGCGGGCGACCTCGCGGTAGGACTCCGGGTCGGTGCGGTTCGTGGGCGTCAGGAAGTATCGGGCGCCGCGGAAGAGGTCCTTCTTGGCGTTCGAGGCCCCCGAGAGCTGGCTTCCGGCCATCGGGTGTCCGCCGACGAAGCTTAGGCCCCGGGCTTCGGCCTCGTCCACGATCTTCATCTTCGTACTGGCGACGTCGGTGACGAGCGCGTCAGTCGGGGCGAGATCCCCGATCAAATTCGGGATGCGGGAGATGGGTGCTGCGAGCATCAGGAAGTCCGCCCCGCGCACCTCCTTCATGGTCGAGGCCGAGTCTATAGCCCCGAATTCGGCGGCTCTTTCGAGGATCGCCGGTTCGTCCACGCCGACTACCTCCCAGCCCGCAGCCTTCGCGGCGAGCCCGACCGAGCCCCCTACGAGCCCGACCCCTACTATCCCCAAAGAGCGGCTCAGGAGAGCGCTCCTATCACCCGGTCGTTCTCCTCGGAGTCGCCGACGGTCACCCGGCTCCAGTCCGGGTAGCCCAAGACCTCGCCCTCTCGTACCAGGACGCCCGCCCTCTCGAAGATCTCCGGTCCGGTCTTCACCATCACGAAGTTGCCCTGGGAGGGGATGTAGGGGAGGTTTGCGGCGGCGAAGGCTTTTTGTATGCGGTCCCGCTCGCGGACGATAAACTCGGCCCTACCCCGGATCTTTTCGTGGGCCTGCATCGAGGCCGCCGCCGCGGCCTGGGCCACAAGATTCACCGAGAAGGGGAAGCGAACCCTCTCGGCATAATCCGCCACTCTCTCGGGCGCGAGGCCGTAGCCTACCCTCAGGCCCGCGAGGCCGTGGGCCTTGGAGAACGTACGGACGGCGACCACGTTGGGACGCTCCAGCGCGAGGGCGTGTGACCCGTGGTAGGCCGGGTCGGAGACGAACTCTTGGTAGGCCTCGTCCAAGATCAGGAGCACGTTACTGGGCAACGCTTCGGCGAGCGCTCGCACCTCGTCGAATACCAGGTACTTCCCCGTGGGGTTGTTCGGGTTGGCGAGGACGAGGGCGCGAGTCTCGGGCGTGATGGCGGAGAGGAGCTTCGCGAGATCCACTTGGTGATCATCGGCGAGGGGGACCTTCTTGATCTCCAGCCCCAGGACGGTCGCGATGGCCGTGTAGAGGCCGAAGGATGGCCACGGGGAGACGACCTCCCCGGGGCGCTCGACCAGCTGCAAAAGGTTCAGAAGGACCTCGCTGGAGCCGTTGCCGACGAGGACGCTCTCGGGATCTGTGCAGGGGTTCGCCGCAGCGACTGCTTCGCGCAAGGCTCCCGCGTGGCGGTCGGGGTAGCGGTTCAGGCGGGGGAGTACCTCGCGCATCGCCGTCTCGGCCTCGGGGAGCGGGCCGAAGGAGAGCTCGTTCGAGGTCAGCTTGACGTAGCCTCCGTTCAGGTTCCCGTCCGGGCCGACGTGCTCCGCAGCCGCTTCCAGGGACATGCGGGGCGGTTTGTAGGGGCTAAGCGGGTCTAGCTCTCCTCTGAACTTCATGCGCTCCTTCCAGTCGCGCTGTTAGGTATCGGCAATTTCTTCTGGTCGGCCGCTCTTAGATAGACTAGACCCCTTAGGGGAAGCTTGCAATGAGGCTTGTGCGGCGGCTTTTCATTCCTTTGCCGACGGCCGACACGCTGACCAGCTTTAGGATAGAATCACCCTTCTATGGAGAGTGCGGACACCCAATCCAGGATAGAGGAGCTAAGGAGCCGGGTAGACGAGGTCGACCGGGAGCTTATACACATCCTTAACGAGCGGGCGCGCATCGTGCAGGAGCTCGTGGCCATAAAGGCCGAGGCAGGCAAGGCGCTCTTCGACCCCAAGCGCGAGGAGGAGATCCTGCGCAAGGTCGCCGAGGAGAACGAGGGCCCCATCTACGACACGTCGATGCGCGAGATCTTCGAGCTCATTCTGCACCGTATCCGGGACCTAGAAGTTCAACGCGGAGAGTTTGGCTAACATGAGCATTTCGGAGAAGAGCACCTTAGGCGTCAAGACAAACGTTTCGACCAACAACGGCATGATACGACCCGGCTCCTTCCGGGTGGTCGCCGGACCCTGCACCGTCGAGAGCCACGAGCAGTTCGAGTCTTCGGCCAAGGCCGTCAAGCAGGCCGGCTTCGAGTACGTCCGTGGCGGCGCCTTCAAGCCTCGCACCTCTCCGTACTCCTTCCAGGGTCTGGGGGAAGAGGGCTTGAAGATACTCTCCGAGGTCGCTAAAGACCTGGGGTTAAAGGCCGTCACCGAGGTCCTAGACCCGAACGACATAGAGCTCGTGATGGAGCACGCGGAGGTGCTCCAGATAGGCACCCGCAACATGGCGAACTTCGCCCTCCTGAAGAGCGTCGGAGCTGCCATCGCGGGGACGGACAACGGCGTGATCCTCAAGAGGGGCTTCTCGGCGACGGTAGAGGAGTGGCTCCTGGCGGCAGAGTACGTAACCAGCGCAGGCGGGGACAACGTCGTCCTCTGCGAGCGGGGCATACGCACGTTCGAGAACTCCACGCGCTTTACCTTGGACCTTTCTGCCGTGATAGTGGCCAAGAGGCTCACAGACCTGCCGGTGATCGTTGACCCCTCGCACGCCGCCGGGAGGCGTGACTTGGTCGTTCCGTTGTCCAAGGCCAGCGTGGCCGCGGAGGCCGACGGCCTCATCGTGGAGAGCCATCACGAGCCGCAGGAAGCTTTGTGCGACGCAGAGCAGGCCTTGCCCGTGGAGACGCTCATGGGGTTGCGCGAGATCTTGCGGCCCTTCGCGGGAGCGATGGGCCGGGAGGTCATCTAGTAACCTCGGGCCGCAGAGGAGGCCTCCCGTGAGACGCCTCGACGGCAGGTTCGCGCTGGAGCGCGAGATCGGGGCCGGTGGCATGTCTGTAGTCTTCCTCGGCAGGGACGAGGTCCTCGATCGTCCCGTCGCCGTCAAGGTCTTGAGGGGCGGATTCGAGGAGGACTCCGGGATCGGCGACCGCTTCCGTCGCGAGGGACGCACCGCCGCCAGGCTCTCCCACCCGAACATAGTCCAGGTCTACGACGCCGGCGAGGACGAACTCGATGGTCGTCAGGCCTCCTACATCGTCA
>Ga0126312_10003722_pt1 | contig 10282 bp, 10 predicted proteins | sample Plot104A_FD_92537 | JGI IMG/M metagenome (GOLD analysis project Ga0126312, IMG submission 92537) | Serpentine soil microbial communities from UC McLaughlin Reserve, CA, USA - Plot104A | ecosystem: Environmental > Terrestrial > Soil > Grasslands | place: USA: UC McLaughlin Reserve, Lake County...
ACCTCGCGCAGGCCCTCGCGGCCGATGGCTGGGCCGCGACAACCGTGTCGGCGACGATGATCGTGGCGCATGCGGCGGGCATTCGCGTGTTCGCGACCGGTGGCATCGGCGGCGTCCACCGTGCGTGGCAGGAACGGCCGGACGTGTCCGCCGATCTTGGCGAGCTGGCGCGGACGCGGGCCGTCGTCGTCTGCGCCGGCGCGAAGTCGCTCCTCGACGTCGAGGCGACGATGGAGCTGCTGGAGACGCTCGGCGTGCCGGTGCTCGGGTATGCGACCGACGAGTTGCCGCGCTTCTACTCCGCTCGCGGCGGGCCGCCGGTACCTGCTCGTGTCGAGTCGGCTTCCGAGGCGGCCGCTGTGGCGAGCGCACACTGGGAGCTCGGCGGCGCGGGCCTCGTGCTCGCTCGTCCGCCGGACGAGAGCCTCGACGACGTCGAGCCGCTGATCGACGCGGGCCTCCGCGAGGCAACCGAGCGCGGCGTGCGCGGCAAGGACGTGACGCCGGCCGTGCTGGCGTTCCTGCACGAGCGGAGCGGCGGGCGCACGCTGAAGGCGAACCGCGAGCTGATCGGACAGAACGCGACGCTCGCGGGCGAGCTCGCGGTCGCACTCGCGGGCTAGCCCGTCGCCGCGGCGATGTCGACGCCGGCCCGGGCGAGCTCGGCGTCGGTGAGCATGAAGCCGCGGTCGATCAGCGACTGCTTGCACGCGACCGTCCACGGCTTCTGATCGCGGAGACCCGGGTCGAGGGTGATCTCCTCGACCGAGCCGCGAACCGTGATCCGCGGCAGCGCGCGCGAGTGCCGGAACGGGAACCGCGACGTCGCGAAGCGTTCCGACACGGCCGCCTCGAGCCGCGCGCGGTCGCGACGCGACCGGACGTGCTCGCGGATCAGGCCGTGCACGTCGTGATCGAGCCTGCGCAGCTCCTCGATCGATTCGTCCGTCTCGTCCGCGATCCGCTCGTCGACGACCGTGTTGCGGACGATCGCCGCGCGCATCAGCCGCAGAATCATTTCGGGAAGGTGCGCCGGCTCGCCGCGCGCGTCTCGCTCCTCCGCAAGGCGAAGCTCGGCGACGAATGCACGCACCGGCGGCACGCGCCCGAACCGCTCGAGGCGCGTCCGAAGCCGCACGAGCGGCGCGGCGCCGAGGGACGGGTAGCGCGGGACGTACCGGAACGCGACGATCTCGCGAACGCCGGGCCGGCGGTAGGCGTGCGCCAGCGGGTAATTCCGCACCCAGGCGCCGTCGGTCGCGATCCGCTCGCCGACGGGGACAGGGAGCACGAGCGCGCTGATCGCGGCCGAGGCGAGAATCGCCTGCGCCATCTCCTCCGGCTCGGTTCGGTGCGAGGAGTAGACGAGCTCGTAGTCGCGCGTGTCGAGCTCCTCGGACGACGGCGTCGCATCCGTCGCGCAGACGACGAGCTCGATCTCGGAGTCGCGAAGGTCCCGCGCAATCTCGGCGAGGTCCCCGACCCGTGCATCGATCGTCGCCGGCAGCGCGTACTCATGGAGGCCGAGCAGCGGCAGACGCCAGAGCCGGTTCGGCCGGAACGTGTCCTCGGGCTGGAGCTCGAGCAGGAACCGCTCCAGGTCGTCGAGGCGGTCGAGCGCCGCCATCGTGCCCGCGAGCGCGCCGGCCGACGTGCCGAAGATCCAGCCGATGCGCGGCCAGAACGAGCTGGCCCGCAGCCGCTGGAGGAACCCGAGCTCCATCAGCACGCCGTTGATCCCTCCGCCGGACAGGACGACCGCGACGTCGCGTCTCATCCCGCTAAGTGTGCGGGACAGATGTGACGCTCCGTCGTCGCTCGGCCGGCTACGCGTTGATCGAGCTGAGGAACTCGTCGACGTCGAGCGCGGGCAACGTGCGCACCTGCGTGGATCCGCGCGCGCCGAGCGAGACGGAGACGCGCGCGATCGTCTTCTCGTCGGGCGCCTCGACGACGCTGATGAAGTCGAACTCACCGAGCGTCGCCCACTGGTACAGGACCTTGCACCCGAGCTCCTCCACGTCCTGGTTCACCTGGCGAAGCCGCTCCGGATTCGACTTCAACGTCTGCACGCCCTGAACCGTGAGCGTCGACAACATGATGTAGATCGGCACTGCGTCACCCCTTTCGAGATTTGACAGATCGCACGGAGCCTTGCCGATGTCGGGCGCGGGTGCGGATCCTGCCCGCGCGCGGACGAGCCGACAGACGTGCCTCCTGGTCGAAGTACAGGAGTGCCGCGCCGAGGAAGAGGAGCGGCCCGAGGGCGACGTCCGCGAGCAGGACGGCGGCGCGGACCGTGTTCTCGGCCTGCGCCTGCAGAAGTGCGACGAGGCCGATCCGCGCGATGAAGAAGACGACGGCGAGCGCGGCCAGCGCGCCGAACGCGTGCACGAAGTCGGCTCGAGCGAGGTCGCCGGCACGGCGGAAGGCGTCGAGCGGGCCGCGCCGTTCGACCACCGCCACCGGAACGACGAGGCCGACGAGCGCGAGGTAGGCCGCCGCGAGGAGCGCGAACCAGACGATCAGAAGCGACGCCGGAAGGAGCACGAGGGTACCCGTCGTGATTGCGACCGCGGCGGCGCGGCGGTCGAGCGTCGTGCGCGCAGCGAGCGCGGACGCAACCGTGTACGAAGCCGCGAGGAGCGGCGCGCCCGCCGCGAACACCACGATTCGCACGCCCGCGTCCTGCCCGAGCGTCGCCTGGTCGACGACGGCGAGCGGCAGGCCGAGCGGCAGGGCGTTCCAGAAGCGCTGGCCGTACAGGCGCATCGATTCCGCGAGAAGCTGCCCGACCGTCCGCTCCGCCGGGGGCAGCGGCGGCGGCAACTCCTCTCTCACGGATGGAAGCCTACGGGCGCGGCAGAACGAGCTCGAGCAGCTCGTCGCCGGCGCGGACGAACCCGCGCCCGCGGTAGAACTGCCGCGCGCGCGTGTTCTCCTCCTCGACGACGACCTGCAGGCGGAGCGCGCCGACGGAGATCGCGTATCCCTCCGCCCATTCGAGGAGTTGCGTACCGACTCCCTCCGCCTCGTGGTCCGGCGTGACGAGCAGCTCGTCGATCCGCACCGCGTCCCCGACCTCGTCGAGCGCGACGAACCCCGCTGGGAGGCGGCCGATCTCGGCGACGAACACCTGCTCCGTCTCGAGCACGGTCAGCGTGCGGCGGTCGTCCCAGCCCTGCTCGCCTCCGAACGTCATCCGGGCGAGCCCGAACAGGAGCGGCTCGTCTTCGCGGCGGAACGGCCGAATCGCAGCCTTGCGCCCGGGCACGGCCGGAGACTAGCGCGACGGGGCGGCCGCGGGCGCCGCAACTAGTCGTCGTCTGTGGTCTCGTCGCCCGGGTCGCGATTTTCGATCGGCGGCAGCACTCCGGCGAGCGTAGGGCGCGCGGCGGACGGCACGTAGACTCGCGCGCAATGGGCTACGCGGTCATCCGGCTCGACGACCTGGACTGGGAGACACGGCCGTCGGAGCCGGGCGAGCCGCAGCGGCACGCCGCGGCCTTGTCGGACCGTGCCGGGTTCGCGCACACGCGCGCGAACCTCTGGCGCTACGAGCCGCGCGCGAAGGGGCGGCGTCACCGGGACATGCTTCAGGAGGAGACGTTCGTCGTCCTCCGCGGCACGCTGACGATGTACCTCGGCGACCCGCCGGAGCGGCAGGAGGTCGGTGCGGGCGGGCTCGTTCACGTGCAGCCGGAGACGCCGCTCCAGATCGTCAACGAGGGCGACGAGGAGCTGCTGCTGTACGCGTACGGCGCGCCGCCCGAGCGCGGGCACGCCGAGTTCCTCGATTCTTCCGTCTGAGCCCGATCTTCGCGTAGAGCGAGCGCGTTCGGCACGCGTTCGTGCGGTTTGTGCGCCAACTCTGTGACGGACACTAGTCGTGCGCAGGCCGCGGCGATACCACGGTTGCTCCCCAAACGAGAGGAGCAAGCCTCATGCGTGTTCCGGTGTTGCTCGCGGCGGCCGTGGTCGCCGTCGCAATCGTCGGCGGCGTGTCCGCCGCGAACGTTGGATCCCACAAGCGCGCGTCCGACCTGATCATGGCGTGCGTGAAACACGACGGAAAGCTGAGGATCGTGACCGACGCGTCGAAGTGCCGGCGGAACGAGCGCCTGGTGACGTGGAGCTCGGGCTCGAACGGCGGCGCAGGACCGCCCGGGCCCGTCGGCGCGACCGGCCCGGCAGGTCCCGCCGGCGCGACCGGCCCGGCAGGGCCGGCAGGGCCGCAGGGCGCCGCGGGCTCGACCGGACCGGCGGGGCCGGCCGGCCCCGCAGGAGCCTCGGGACCGCCAGGGCCCGCCGGCGCGACTGGGCCGCAAGGGCCGAAGGGCGATCCCGGCGGCGGGATCGGCGATTTCGACGACCTCGACGACCTCGCGTGCACGACGCCGGACGGCGCCGGGAAGATCGACATCGCCTACGACGCACAGGGACACGTGACGCTGACGTGCGTCCGGACGACGGGCGGCGGTGGCGGCGCCGACTCGAACGTCCGCGTCAACGAGGTGCAGACGGGCACGACGGGCTCCGCGGCGGACGAGTTCGTCGAGCTGGTGAACGTCGGCACCGGCGCCGCCGACATCGGCGGCTGGAAGGTCGTCTACCGCTCCGCGGCCGGGACGAGCGACGTCACGCTCGCGACCATCCCGACGGGAACGACCATCGCGGCGGGCGGCTTCTTCCTGCTCGGAGGAAGCGCGTACGCCGGTGCGCATGCGGCCGACGGCTCGTTCTCGACCGCGATCGCGGCAACCGGCGGCGGCGTCGGCGTCCGCGACTCGACCGGGACGCTGCTCGACGGCGCAGGCTGGGGCACGGCGACGAACGCGCTCGTCGAAGGGACGGCCGCGCCGGCACCGCCGGCGACGGCACCACCGGGCTCGAGCATCGTGCGCAAGCCCGACGGTCACGACACGAACGCGAATTCCGTCGACTTCAGCATCTCGTCGACGGCGACACCCGGTGTGACGAACGGGTGACTCCCACGCGACGCCGCGGCCGCCCAACGGCGGCCGCGGCGTCGATTCGTGGCTACGCGGCGCGGTGCCGGCGCGTCAAGGGACGCCAGAGGCTGCGGCTCGCGCGCTCGTAGCAATTCGCCGAGATGGCGGCCGACGGACTCGCGGCCTCGTCGCACAGACGCTTGATCGCGACACCGGCGCGGCCGGAAACGAAGCTCTTCAGGCCGCGGCCGGCTCGGCCACGCCGGCCTTCACGAACACGAGCTCGCCGTTCTGCGCGTCGACGCGGATCGCGTCGCCGTCGCCGAAGTCGCCCTCGAGCAGGCGGAGCGCGAGCGGGTTCTCGACCAGACGCTGCAGCGCGCGCTTGAGCGGCCGGGCGCCATACGCGGGATCCCAGCCCGCCTCGGTGATCCGCTGCTTCGCCGCGTCCGTCAGCTCCAGCGAGAGAGCGCGCTCCTCGAGCCGGCCGCGCAAGCGTTCGAGCTGGAGCTCGACGATGTCGGCTAGCTGCTCGCGCGTCAGCGGCGCGAATTCGACGATCTCGTCGATCCGGTTCAGAAACTCGGGGCGGAAGAACTCACGCATCGCCTCCGTGCTTCGCAGGTTCGAGGTCATGATGATCACGGTGTTGCGGAAGTCGACGGTCCGCCCCTGGCCGTCCGTGAGCCGCCCGTCGTCGAGGATCTGCAGCAACACGTCGAAAACCTCCGTGTGCGCCTTCTCGATCTCGTCGAGGAGCACGACGGAGTACGGGCGCCGGCGAACGGCCTCCGTAAGCTGGCCGCCTTCCTCGTAGCCGACGTAGCCGGGCGGCGCGCCGACGAGGCGCGCGACCGTGTGCCGCTCCTGGTACTCGGACATGTCGAGCCGCACCATCGCGCGATCGTCGTCGAACATGAACTCGGCGAGGGCGCGCGCGAGCTCGGTCTTGCCGACGCCCGTCGGGCCGAGGAAGACGAACGAGCCGATCGGCCGGTTCGGATCCTGGAGACCGGTGCGCGCGCGACGCAGCGCGTTCGCGACAGCGTTGATCGCCTCGTGCTGACCGATTACCCGCCGGTGCAGCCGCTGCTCCATGTGGATCAGCTTCTCGGTCTCGCCCTCGAGCAGACGTGAGACCGGCACGCCGGTCCAGCGCGCGACCACCTCGGCCACGTCGTCCTCGTCGACCTCTTCCTTCACCATCGGCTCGAACCCGTCCTGCTGCTCGCGCTCGGCGAGCTCGCGCTCGAGCGACGGCAGCTCGCCGTAGCGGATCTCCGCCACGCGCTGGAGATTGCCGCCGCGCTCCTCGCGCTCGGCCTCCATGCGCAGCTCGTCGATCCGGCGCGTGATCTCCTTGATGCGGTCGAGCGCCTCCTTCTCCTTGTTCCAGCGCGCGGCGAGCCCGTCGCGGAGCTCCTTCGCCTCCGCAAGCTCGCGCTCGACCGGCTCGCGAACGGCGTCCGACTCCTTGCCCATCGCCGCCAGCTCGATCTCGAGCTGGCGCACGCGGCGGTCGGCCTCGTCCAGCTCCACGGGCGACGAGTCAATCTCCATGCGAAGGCGTGACGCGGCTTCGTCGACGAGGTCGATCGCCTTGTCGGGGAGGAAGCGGTCGGCGATGTAGCGGTCGGAGAGAACAGCCGCGGCGACCAGGGCCGCATCGCGGATGCGCACGCCGTGGTGTGCCTCGTAGCGCTCCTTCAGCCCGCGCAGGATCGCGATTGTGTCCGCGGCCGACGGCTCGCCGACGAGGATCGGCTGGAAGCGCCGCTCCAGCGCCGCGTCCTTCTCGACGTGCTTGCGGTACTCGTCGAGCGTCGTCGCGCCGACCGCGCGCAGCTCGCCGCGCGCGAGCAGCGGCTTCATCAGGTTGCCCGCATCGACAGCGCCCTCGGCCGCGCCGGCGCCGACGATCGTGTGCAGCTCGTCGATAAAGAGGACGATCGCGCCCTCGCTGGAGCGGATCTCGTTCAGCACCGCCTTCACCCGCTCCTCGAACTCGCCGCGGTACTTCGAGCCGGCGAGCAGCGCGCCGATGTCGAGCGCCCAGACCCGCTTGCCCTTCAAGCCCTCAGGGACGTCGCCCGCGACGATTCGCTGTGCCAGGCCTTCGACGATCGCGGTCTTGCCGACTCCCGGATCGCCGATCAGCACGGGGTTGTTCTTCGTGCGCCGGGAGAGCACCTGGATCACGCGCCGGATCTCCTCGTCGCGGCCGATCACGGGGTCGAGCTTTCCGCTCTCGGCGGCCTCCGTCAGGTCGCGGCCGAACTTCTCGAGTGCCTGGTACGACCCCTCCGGATCCTGGGAGCTCACGCGCTGGTTGCCGCGCACCTTCTTGATCCACGTGAGCGCCTCGTCGCGCGGGACGGCGTCGAGCGCGAGGAACAGGTGCTCGGTGGAGACGTAGTCGTCCTCGAGCTGCGCGCGCTCCTGGTCGGCGCGGTCGAGGATGCGTGAGAACGCGGCGCCGACCTGGGGCTGCTGTTGCGCACCCTGGATTGCGGGCCGCTGCGCGAGGCGCTGCTCGGCGTCGTCGCGCAGCCCGCCCCAGTCCGCGAACAGCGGCTGGTCGAGCAGCGCGAGGAGCAGGTGCTCCGGGTAGAGCTCGGGATTGCCGCGGCGACGCGCCTGCTCCTGCGCGGCCGCGATCGCCTCCTGCGACTTGATCGTCAGCTTGTTGAAGTCCATCGCGCTCCTCTTCGTGCGAGCTCGCTCGGCGGCTGCCAGACGACGAGCTCGCGCTTGTACTGCCTGTGAATTTCCTCGATCGCGCTTCGCATCTCGCGCTCGAGCCGCTGCATCCGGCGCTGCATCTTCCGCAGCTCGTCCTCGAGCCGGAGCACGTGCTCGACGCCCGCGAGGTTGAGGCCGAGCTCGGTCGTGAGCTGCTGGATCAGGCGCAGGCGATCGAGGTCGGTGTCGCTGTAGAGCCGCGTGCCGCCGGGCGTGCGCTTCGGCCGGATCAGCCCCTTCTGCTCGTAGATCCGCAGTGTCTGCGGGTGCATGCCGACGAGCTCGGCCGCGACCGAGATCATGTAGCGCGGGTATTCGCCGCCGGCCATCAGCTGAACACCTCGTCACGCGGCTCTTCCTGCGTCGCGCGCGCGAACTCCTCGAGCAAGCCGCGCTGCTTCTTCGTCAGCTTCTTCGGGACGGTGACTCGCAGCCGCGCGATCAGGTCGCCGCGGCCCGAGCCCTTGAGTCTCGGCGCGCCGTGCCCCTTCAGACGCAGCAGCTTGCCGGTCTCCGAGCCCGGCGGAACCTTCACGGACAGCCGGTCGCCGTACGGCGAGGGGACGTCGATCGACGCGCCCAGGGTCGCTTCGGCGTACGTGACCGGAACCTCGACCTCGAGATCGTCGGCGCCACGGCGCTCGAAGAGCGTCGACGACCCCACGCGCGTGACGACGTAGAGGTCGCCCGCGGGCCCGCCGCGAAGGCCGGCCTCGCCCTTCCCCGCGAGGCGGATCCGCGTCCCGTCCTTCACGCCGGCCGGGACGCGAACGGAATAGCGCTTCGTCCGCCGCTCGCGGCCGCTGCCGGCGCAGCGCGGGCACGGCTTCTCGATCACGGTGCCGTTGCCGCGACAGCGCGGGCACGGCTGGGACAGCGCGAACAGGCCCTGCGACTCGGACTTGACGCCGCGGCCGTTGCACTCGGGGCAGATCACCGGCGACGTGCCGAGCTCGGCTCCGCTCCCCCCGCACTGCGAGCAGGCGGTCACGAGCTCGACGGGAATCTGCGTCTGGATTCCCTTGAGCGAGTCCTCGAACGAGAGGCTCACCGTCGCCTCGACGTCGGCGCCCTTCTCGGCTGCGGGCCGCCGCTGCGTGCCCGGGCCGCCGCGCGCGCCGCGCCCGAAGATCCCTCCGAAGAGATCCCCGATGTCGCCGAAGTCGATGTTGCCGAAGTCGACGTTGAAGCCGCCCGGGCCTCCTCCTCCGCCGGGCCGGCCGTTGCCGAAAGCGTCGTACTGCTTGCGCTTGTCCGGGTCCGAGAGGACGTCGTAGGCGGTCTGCACCTCCTTGAACTTCGCCTCCGCCTCGGCGTCGCCCGGATTGTGATCGGGGTGAAGCTGCCGCGCGAGCTTGCGGTACGCCTTCTTGATCTCGTCCGGCGAGGCGTTCTTCGCCACGCCCAGCGTGTCGTACAGCGACGCCATGGTTACTCCGCGACGATCACCCGGGAGGGGCGGAGCACGCGGTCGCCCAGGCGGTAGCCCTTCTGCAGCACCTGGAGCACGGAGCCGGACTCCGCGCCGTCGCCGGGCTGCGAGAGCAGCGCCTCGTGCACGTGCGGATCGAAGGCGCCCTCCGTCTCGATCTCCGTCAGCCCCTCCTTCGCGAGCGCGTCGGCGAGCGCGCGATGCACGAGCCGGACGCCCTCCTCGAGCTTCGCCTCCTCGTGCTCGTTCGCCGCCTCGAGCGCGCGCTCGAGATCGTCGAGCACGGGCAGGAGCTCCTTCACGAGCCGCTCCGCCGCACGCGCGACGAGCTGGTCGCGCTCGCGCACCGCCCGCTTCTTGTAGTTGTCGAAGTCGGCCGCGACACGCTGGAGATCCGCGAGGTGCTCCTGCGCGCGCGCCTCGGCGGCGGCGAGACGCTCCTCGAGGGAGGCCTCCTCCTCCTCCTCCTCCGCCGCCTCGCCGCTCTCTCCCTGCAGCTGCTCCTCTGTCCGAGCTTCCTCGCTCATGACCGCGTGGCGCCCTCTTCCTCGTCGACCACCTCGAAGTCGGCCTCCTCGACCACCTCGTCCTCCGATGAGCTCGAGTCGCCGTCTCCCGACGGCGCCGTCTGCTGCTGCGCCTGCGAAGCCGCCTGCGCGTACAGCACCTCGGCGAGCTTCTGCGACGCCTCCTGCAGCGCCTCCGTCCTCTGGCGGATCTCGTTCACGTCCGACGACTCGAGCACGCCGCGGAGCTCCATGATCCGGCCCTCGATCGTCGAGGCATCGGACTCGGAGAGCTTGTCGCGGTGATCCTTCATCGAGCGCTCCGTCTGGTACGCGAGCTGCTCGGCCGCGTTTCGCGCATCCGCGAGCTCGCGCAGGCGATGCGCGTCGTCCGCGTGGGCTTCCGCCTCGCGGATCATCCGCTGCACCTCGTCGTCCTTGAGGCCGGAGCCACCTTCGATGCGGATCTGCTGCTCGTTGCCGGTGCCGCGGTCCTTCGCGGCGACGTGGATGATCCCGTTCGCGTCGATGTCGAACGTCACCTCGATCTGGGGCATGCCGCGCGGCGCCGGCGGGATGCCGACGAGCTGGAACTTGCCGAGCGTCTTGTTGTAGAGCGCCATCTCGGACTCGCCCTGGAGGACGTGCAC
>Ga0126312_10003725_pt1 | contig 10279 bp, 8 predicted proteins | sample Plot104A_FD_92537 | JGI IMG/M metagenome (GOLD analysis project Ga0126312, IMG submission 92537) | Serpentine soil microbial communities from UC McLaughlin Reserve, CA, USA - Plot104A | ecosystem: Environmental > Terrestrial > Soil > Grasslands | place: USA: UC McLaughlin Reserve, Lake County...
CGAAGCGGTCGGCGAACTCGGCCGCCGCGGCCACACTGTCGCCTCCGTAGGCGGCGATCAGCGCGTGCGGCACCGTGCCCACGCCGCGACCGCCCCACCACGACGCCTGCGCGTCGGTCGACACGCCGATAGCGCCGGCCACGTGCGCGGCCCAGCCGTCGCCGGTCTGCACGAGCCAGTGGTCGTGGCGGGCCGGGAAGTAGAGGATCGGCTTGCCGCGGGCAGCGTCGACAACGCTGCGGACGTTGCGCATCACGAGGCTGCGACGGGCCATGCAGCCCAGGTAGACGGTCTCGAGGTGTGCGAACAGCGTGTAGTCGCCCTCGATGGTCATCACGGTCTCCCACGGCTCGACCTCGTCGCCCTCGTGCAGGGCGTGTACCTCGAGGTCGTCCCAGCCGTCTACCCAGCCGCCGGCGGCGTGCCGCCCCGAGCAGAGCTTGAGCACCGCCACCGCCTCGTCCACCCCGCCGAGGACCGAGCTGTCCTTCTGGAAGACCTGCATCGTCACGCTGGGGCAGTGGCCGCGCTCCTCGAGCAACTGCTTGGTGAAGTTGAAGTAGGCGTCGGAGTAGTAGCCCTCCCGGATCCGCTCGACCGGCAGCCGGAACACCGAGGGGTCGAGCCTGGTCCGGGTGGTGGACATCAGGCAGCCGCGCTTTCGACGCGGAGGATCTCGTCCAGCGCCGCCCGGCCGACCTCGAGCTGCTCGGGCGTCGGCTCGCGGGTGCCGACGGCGCGCTGGATCTCGAAGCCCGGCTTGCGCAGGAGCCTGGCGACCGCGGTATCGGAGTGCCGCTCCGACCAGGCGAACACCTCGACGGCCACGGCGGCGGAGCCGAGCCCGACGGCGGCCTCGGCCGCCGGCCCGCGCAGGCCCGCCCGGCGGGCGGCGACGTTGCCCACGGTGGCGGCCGCGAGAAGCGGCGCGACGAGATGGGAGCCGCAGCGCTCGTGCTCCTTGTCGGCGTCGACCGCGTCCTCGTCATCCTCGTAGGCCGCTATGGCCTTGTGCTCGACGCCGTGGTAGGCGGCCAGGTCGCCGCCGCGCAGCGCCAGGAGCGCCGGCGCCACGCTGAGCAGCGCCACCGCGGCCTCGCGGCCGACGGTGCGTGCGCCACTCGAGCGGATCGCGTGACCGCCGGCGGCGGCAGCGCCCATGGCGCCGAGCGTGCGCAGGTCCTGCATCGGCAGCTTCGCCTCCGGCAGCGCCCGCTTGACGACCGGGATCACTGCCATCGCCTCCGCGAGCTTGACCACCCCGCGCAGCCCGGGGAAGCGCTCCGTCGCGCGGCCGCCGAGGTCGGGCTTGCGCCCCGACGCGACCTTGAGCTCGCCCTGATCCGTCCGCACCGCGGCCGCCCAGTGCGTCGGCCCGTGGACCAGCAGGCCGTTGCGGAGCGCCATGCCGCCGAGCCGGAGCTTGTCGTTCTCGGAGTCGGGTGGTGCGGCGCTCGCCCGACCGGCGCTCGGGCTGCGGTCCTCGCTCATCGCAACAGCCCCTGCGCCAGCCGCGCGTAGCAGCGCGCCGCGAGCCCGAGGTCCTCGACAGGGACGCGCTCGTCGGCGCCGTGGACGAGCGGGGCGGCCTCGAACAGGTCCATCGCCCTCTGCGGGAAGAAGCCGTAGGCGACGCACTCCGGGAACGCGGCCCGGAACCAGTGCGAGTCGGAGAACCCGGGCAGAACCACCGGTGCGACCTCGGCGCCGGGGTCCTCGCTCTGAACGAAGTCGCGGATCACCTCCATGAGCGGAGTGTCGCCGGACGAGCGGTTGCCGACAACCGTTTCGTCGAAGCGCAACTCGTAGCCGTTGTCGCCGAGGACCTGCTCGACCCGCGCCCGGGCGTGGTCCTCTCCGAGCTCCGGCGGCACGCGGCAGTCGACCTTGAGCTCGGCGCGGGCGGGAATGACGTTGACCTTCTGCGAGGCGCTCGCCATCGTGGGCGTCAGCGTCACCCCGAGCATCGGCTCGAGCAGCACGCCTACGCGGGGGTCGCGCGACTCCACTTCCTCGAGCGCCTTTTCGAGATCCGACGGATCGAGGCCGAGCGCCTCGATCAGCGCAACCGGCTCGGGCGTGGGCTCGAAGGCGGGGCGGCCCTGGCTCAGCGCCTCCAGCAGAGGGCCGAGCTTCGTGAGCGCGTTGTCGCCGATGCGTGGGACCGAGGCGTGCCCGGCGACTCCTCGCGTGGACAGGGTGAAGCGGAAGACGCCCTTCTCGGCGACGCACACTCCGTAGACGCGGCGGCCGTCGAACTCGAGCAACTCGCCTGCGCCCTCGTTGACGACCAGGTCACAGCGCACCTTCTCGGACTGTTCCCGGCAGAGCCACTTGGCGCCGTACCCCCCGCCGGCCTCCTCATCGGCGGTCACCACGATCATGAGCTCGCCCGCCTCCGGCCGCCAGCCCTCTTCGGCGAGAAGGGTGATGGCGCCGATCTCGGCCGCCACCTGGCTCTTCATGTCGAGCGCCCCGCGGCCCCAGACACAGCCGTCCCGCACCTCACCCGACCAGGGATCGACGCTCCAGTCGTCCGGGTCGGCCAGCACGGTGTCGACGTGGCCGAGCAGGCACAGCGTTGGGCCATCGGAGCCGCCCTTCAGCCGCGCGACCAGGTTGGGACGGCCCTCGACGGCCGCCAGCAGCTCGCAGTCGAAGCCCGCCCTCTCGAGCGTGTCGCGCAGGAAGTGCTGCGCTGCCTCCTCGTCACCCGGCGGATTGACCGTCTTGCAGCGAATCAGCCTCTGAAGGAGCTCCGTCGTCCGCCGCTCGAGTGCCTCTGCCTCTGGCACGGAGTCGATCGTAGTTGAGTCGCATCAGGTCGATCACGTCGCGCACGTCCTCGTCGTCCTCGATGCGGCGCGCGCCAGGGCCCGGCTTGCCGGGAAAGACCGGATGGTCGACCACGCGGCCCTCGGCCTTGAGTCGCAGGCCGAGGTCCTTCCCGAACATGAAGTGCGCCGCACGGTCCCCGTGAAGATGGCCGATCTCGTGGCGCCCGAGCTTGAAGCCAAACTCGCCGCGGCTGCCGTGCCCCGCCTCGACGCCGGGCCAGGCGGTGACCTCCTCGGCGATCCGGTCAGCTCTCGACGAAATAGCTGCCGCTCCCCTGGCCGGTGGAGAAGAACCGGCTCGTGACGGTCTTCTTGCGCGTGAAGAAATCGACCGCGTCGGGGCCATGGGCGTGGAGGTCGCCGAGGAACGAGTCCTTCCAGCCCGAGAACGGGAAGAACGCGACCGGCGCTGCCACGCCGACGTTCACGCCGACCATCCCCGCCCCGACGTCGTGGCGGTAGCGCCGCACGGACGCCCCCGACTCGGTGAAGATCGAGGTGCCGTTGCCGAACGGGCTGCGGTTCACGACCTCGATCGCCTCGCCTAGCGTGTCGACTCGCATGATCGAGAGGACGGGGCCGAAGATCTCCTCCCGTCCGGCCTCCATCTCCGGCGTGACGTCGTCGAGGATGGTCGGGCCGAGCCACGCTCCTCCGTCGCCGCCCTCGGCGCCGCGGCCGTCGACCACGAGGCTCGCACCCTCCTCGAGCGCGCGCTCGACCGCGGCGCTGATGCGGTCGCGAGCCTGGGGCGACACCACGGGCCCCACGTCCACGCCGTCGTCGAGCCCGTCCCCGACCCGCAGGGCCTCGGTGGCCTCGCGCAGCGGCGGCAGCAGGCGGTCGTGGGCCACGCCGACGGTCACGACGACGGAGCCGGCCATGCAGCGCTGCCCGGCCGCGCCGAAGGCGGAGCCGGTGATCCCCGCGACGGTCTGGTCGATCACCGCGTCCGGCATCACGACCATGTGGTTCTTGGCGCCGCCGAGCGCCTGGACCCGCTTGCCCGACCTGGCCGCGCGCTCGTAGACGATCCGCGCGACCGGCGCCGAGCCGACGAACGACACAGCGTCGATGCCGGGATGGTCGAGGATCCCCTCCACCACCTCGCCGCTCCCGTTGATGAGGTTCACCACGCCGGGCGGCAGGTCCAGCGAGTCGAGGATCTCGAAGGCGATCTGCTGGGTGAGGGGCACCTGCTCGGAAGGCTTGAGCACAAAGCTGTTGCCGCAGGCGATCGCGAACGGCAGGAACCAGAACGGCACCATCGCGGGGAAGTTGAACGGTACGATCGCGGCGCAGACGCCGACCGGCTGGCGCACGGTCTCGGCGTCCACGTTGCGCGAGACGTCCTCGATGATCTTGCCCTGCATCGTCGTGGGCACCGCGCAGGCGCACTCGACCATCTCGATCATGCGGGCGACCTCGGCCCGTGCGTCGACGAGCGTCTTGCCCATTTCGATGGTGACCGAGCGGGCGAGCTCCTCCCTGCGCGCGTCGAGCCGCTCGCGTAGGACGAACAGCCTGCGCGCGCGCTCGATCACGCTCACCGCCCGCCAAGCCGGCAGCGCCTCCCGGGCGGCGGCCACGGCGGCGTCGAGGTCGGCGCTCGCGGACAGCGGCACCCGGGCGAGCACCTCGCCGCTGGCCGGGTTGGTCACGTCGAGGGCCTCGCTCGACAACGACGGCATCCAACGACCACCGATGTAGTTGTCGAGCAGGCGAGTGGACGTCGGGGCGGTGGTCACCCCCCAATTGTTGCGCGTGTCGCGTGCGCGCTCGTCCGCAGCCGCTCCGTACCCAGCCGTCGTCCGCTGGACGTGACGGGCGGTCTACCGCGGGAACATGTCCCGCGCGCGCCAGAGCCACAGGAGGTTGCCGCGCAGGCGCATGCGGCGCGTGGCGAGCAGGCGGCGCGGATCCCTGCGGCCCGCGAACGTGTCGACGAAGTCCTCGAAGCGAGCCTCGAAGGTGACGGTGGGTTCCTCGACGCGGCCGCGCTCCTGCCGCGTGGAGCCGTTGGCCACCACCACGTGCCACGGCTCGGCGTCCGCGAACTCCCACTGGATCACGCCCCCGCCGTTCGGGGCCCGCGAGCTGTCGAGACCGGCGGCCACCGACTCGAAGAGCGTCTTCATGTCGTGGGGATCGGTCGACGGCGGCCCGGTCTTCTCGCCCAGGTAGCCGGCCTTCAGCAGCTTCTTGCCGCGCACGGCCCGGTCGCGGGGGGCGCCCGGCATCGGGAACACCGGCGGCCCCGGCAGCTCCTCGACCGGCAAGCCGGCGCTGCGCATCTTCGTCTCCAAAGACGCCACGGCGTCGGCGCCGAGGTCCTCGAGCGTCATCCCGAAGCACTCCAGGTAGCGCTCGTCCCAGCCCGGCGGGACGAGGACCGCGCCGGTCCAGGGGATGACCTCGCGCAGCAGGTCGGCCACCGCGTAGCGCGCGTCGGAATCCATCTCCACCAGCTCCGAGAGCAGCTTCACGCCGAAGCCGATGTGGCGCTGCTCATCGGCGGCGACCTTCTCCATGCCGGCGCGGAAGCCGGGCAGGCGGTCGCTCTCGCTCAGGTAGCTCGTGATGAAGTGCTGCCCGGGCTGGGCCAGCGTCGCCTCGATGATCACGTGGTAGAGCGTCACGCCGGCCGCCAGCTGCGGGACGGACGGGTCCGCGCGCAGCTCGTCGCACATCGTCTCGAGCCGGCCGAAGACCTTCCTGTAGCCCCAGGAGAGCTCCGGCCGGATCGCCTCGAGCCGCGAGCTGGTGTCGTCGCCGCCGATGCCGCACACCTCGTGCATGAAGCGGCTGAAGAAGACGGCGTGACGTGCCTCGTCGACCTGCTGGGTGGCGAGGAAGTACTTCTGCTCCTCGCGCGGAGCGGCGTCGATGTACGGCGAGAGGCCGTCCGCAACCGCGTCCTCGCCCCAGAAGAACATCGCGTAGTTCCAGAGCGCGGCCCTTCGCTCGAGCTCGGAGAAGTCCGTGTTCCACTGACGCGAGTCTTCGGAAAAGTCGATCTCGGTGGCGCGCCAATTGCCGCGCTCCCAGCGCGCGTAGAGGTCGGTGTAGTCGATTCCCTGGGTCGCTGCCGTCATGGTACGTTTGTCCCGGTGAGTGGGACGAATGTACCACCTCGCGGTGAGGCGCGACGCGAGGCCATCCTGCGAGCCACCCTGGCCGTGATCGGCGAGCGCGGTGCCGACTCGGTGACGCACCGTGCGGTGGCGGCCGAGGCCGGGCTGCCCCTGTCGGCGACCACCTACTGGTTCTCCTCCCGCGACGAGCTGCTGGAGGAATCGCTGCGCCTGGCGGCGCGCGAGGAGGTCGGACGGCTCGAGCGGCTGGTCGTCAACCTTGCGCCGCGCGAGCTCACGATCGCCGAGTGGGCCGGGGCCGTGGCGGCGGAGCTGGCGGGCGACCTCGAACGCGACCGGAGCAGGCACCTCGCCCTGGCCGAGCTCGCGCTGGAAGCGGGGCGACGGAGCAGGCTGAGCGAGGAGGTGCAGCGCTGGCACGGCGCGCATCTCCGGCTGGCGGAGCTCGGGCTGCGCGCGGCCGGCTCCGACGCGCCCGCGTCCGATGCGCCGATCGTGGTGGCCGCGTTGTCGGGCTTCGTGCTCGCGCAGCTCTCGCTGCCCGACCCGGCCTTCGAGCGCGAGGTGCTGCGGCCGGCGCTCGAGCGCCTGTTCTCGCGCCTCGTCGCCCAGCCCGCGGCGGCGTGACGCTCCACCACCGCGAGGCCGGACCTCCGGACGGCCCCGCCGCACTGCTCCTACACGGCTACCCCGAGTCCTCGCACATGTGGCGCCACGTCATGCCGGCGCTGGCCGAGCGCGGCTGGCGCTCGCTCGCACCCGACCTGCTCGGCTTCGGAGATTCCCCGAGCGACCCGCCGCACACCTGGGAGCGCCACGTGCAGTCGATCGAGGAGTTCCGCCGGAGTCTGGGCCTGGAGCAGGTCGCCCTCGTGGTCCACGACTGGGGCGGGCTCATCGGCTGCTGGTGGGCCTGCGAGCACCCCGAGGCCGTGAGCGCGTTGGTGCTGAGCGCGACCGGCTTCTTCCCCGACGGCCGCTGGCACGGCGTGGCCGAGGCCGCGCGGACGCCGGGAACGGGCGAGGAGATGACGGCGGCGATGACCGAGGAGGGCTTCGCCGCCCTCCTGAGCCAGAACGGCTCCGGCTTCGACGAGGAGGCGATCGACGAGTACTGGAAGTGCTTCGCCGACGAGGACCGCCGCCGCGGCCAGCTCGAGTTCTGGCGCTCCGCCGACTTTCCCAAGCTCGAGCGCTTCGATGGCAAGCTGGCCGAGCTCGGCGTCCCCACGCTGATCCTCTGGGGCGAGACCGACCCGTTCGCCTTCGTACCGAGCGCGCACCGCTTCCACAAGGAGATCCCGGACTCGGAGCTGGTGATCGTCGAGGGGGCGGGGCATTTCGTCTTCGAGGACGCGCCTGAGCGCACCGCCAGCGAGGTGGCGGACTTCCTGGGGGCCGCCTGAGCCGCTGCCAGAATTCGGGCATGGAGCGTCTCTTCGACATCGAGGACGGCCCCCGGGGCCGCACCGGGGTGCCGGTCCCCGATCAGCCGCTAGCGGCGCGGATGCGGCCGCGCTCTCTCGGCGAGTTCGTCGGGCAGGAGCACCTGCTCGAGCGCGGGTCCGCGCTGCGCACCGCCATCGAGGAGGGCCGCCCCCACTCGATGATCCTGTACGGCCCGCCGGGCAGCGGGAAGACGACGATCGCCCGGATGCTCGCCACGAATGCCCGGGCCGCGTTCGAGGAGGCCTCGGCGGTGAGCGCGGGCCGGCAGGAAGTGCGTGACGTGCTCGAGCGGGCCCAGCATCGCCGTAGCACGAGCGGCGAGCCGACCATCTTCTTCCTGGACGAGATCCACCGCTTCAACAAGGCCCAGCAGGACACGCTGCTGCCGACCGTGGAGGAGGGCCTGGTCGTGCTCATCGGCGCGACCACGGAGAACCCGTTCTTCGAGGTCAACTCCGCCCTCCTGTCGCGATGCCGGATCTACGAGCTGCGGTCGCTTGCCGAGGAGCAGGTGCTGGCCCTCCTGCGACGGTCCCTCGGCGACGAGCGAGGGGTGGCGCTGAGCAGGGGGCGGAGCTCCGAGGGTGGCGGCTTTGCCGGCCCGCCGGCTGTGGAGGACGACGCTCTCGAGTTCCTGGCGGCCCGCTCCGGCGGCGACGCGCGCATCGCGCTGGCGGCGCTCGAGCTCGCCTGCGAGACCGTCGGCGATCGCGCCGTGACCGTTCGCGTGGCCGAGGACGCGCTCCAGCGCAAGGCGGTTCTCTACGACAAGGGCGGCGACCTCCACTACGACACGATCTCCGCCTGGATCAAGGCCACGCGCGGCTCGGATCCGGACGCCTCGCTGCTCTACCTTGCGGCGATGCTCGAGGGCGGCGAGGACCCCCGCTTCATCGCGCGGCGCATGATCGTCCTCGCCAGCGAGGACATCGGGAACGCGGATCCGCGAGCGCTCGAGGTCGCGGTCGCAGCAGCGTATGCCGTGGAGCACGTCGGCATGCCCGAATGCGCCCTCAACCTGTCTCAGGCCGCGATCTACCTCTCGCTGGCGCCGAAGTCGAACGCGTCGATCAAGGCAATTGGGCGCGCCCGGGCCTGGATCCGCGCGCACGGCACGCCGGACATTCCCTCCTACCTGCGCGACGCCCACTACCCCGGCGCGAAGGCCCTTGGCCGAGGCGAGGGCTATGACTATCCGCACGATCACTCCCAGGGCGTCTCGGAACAGGAGCTCATGCCCGCGGATGCCGCCGCGGAGCGCTTTCTGGAGCTGTCCGAGCACGGCGAGGAGCGCGAGCTTGCGGAGCGGCTCCGGCGAATCCGGGAGTCTCGCGGCAACAAATAGGCCGCGGCAGGCGGTGTGCCTTGTGGCACCCTTGGAGGGATGGCGGAACCACGGCTCACCGACCCCGGCGCGCTGCTCGCGACCACCCACGAGGCGGACGAAGGCCTGCGCGTGCGGCTGAGGCTCGCGCGGCCCAGCGATGCCCTTGGCGTGCGCGAGTTCCTCGAGGGCATGTCCTCCGGCCGCAGCATCCCGAGCTCGGTCGTCCGCGGATACACGTTCGTGGACCCGGGCGAGCGGCTCGTGGTGGCGGCCTCGGCGCCGCTGGGCGGCCGCAACCGGATCGTCGGGCTGGCGGACGTTGCGTTCACGGGCACCGGAGTCGCCGAGCTCGGCGTCACGGTCGACGAGCGGGCTCGGAATCGCGGCGTCGGCAAGCTGCTCACCGAGGCAGTCGCCTCGCTCGCCATCCAGCAGGGCGCCACGCACCTGCGCGCAGAGCTACCGAGGGCCCACGGGCCCGTGTTGCGCCTGATGGAGCGCCTCGGCCCCACCATCCGCACGATCGAGGACGGCGCGGAGGTCGCCCTCACGGAGCTTCCGGAGCAGCGACGCCGGGCGGCATGACCACGGCGCCGGCCTCCGCCGACCTCCTCGAGTCCTACAGCCCGATCGACGGAGAGCGCGTTGGCGCGGCGCCGGTGACCCGGCCGGAGGACGTGCAGGCGCTCGTCGACGAAGTGGCCGAGGTCCAGCCGTTCTGGGCGCAGCTGCCACGGGCCGACCGCGCCCGCTACATGCGAAGGACCGCGCAGGTCATCCTCGACAACCTCGATGAGCTGAGCGAGCTGTTGACGCGGGAGCAGGGCAAGCCGCGCAACGAGTCCTTCTCGATGGAGCTCGTCCCGACGATCGACGCGCTCAAGTGGATCGCCGAGGCGGGTCAGAGGATCCTCGCCCCCGATAAGGTGCCACTGCCGCTCTTCTTCCGGCCGAAGAGCGCTCACCTCGAGTACGAGCCGATCGGGGTGGTCGGGGTGATCGCGCCCTGGAACTACCCCTGGTCGATCCCCTTCGGCGAGGTCGCGATCGCGCTGATGGCCGGCAACGGCGTGGTGCTCAAGCCGTCGGAGCTGACGCCGTTGATCGGCGAACGGATCCAGTGGGCGTTCGAGCGCGCCGGTCTGCCGGAGGGGATCGTCCGCGTCGCCCAGGGCGGTGGCGAGGTGGGGAACGCACTGGTCAGGTCGAGCGCGGCCAAGATCTTCTTCACGGGATCCGTCGAGGTCGGGCGCCTGGTGGGCGCCGCCTGCGGCGAGAGGATGAAGGGCTCCGTTCTCGAGCTGGGCGGAAAGGACCCCATGCTCGTCTGCTCCGACGCGAACCTGGCCAACGCGATCTCGGGCTGCATCTGGGGAGGCTTTGCGAACGCCGGCCAGACCTGCTCAGGCATCGAGCGCGTCTATGTGCTCCGCGACGTCGCCGACCGCTTCATCGAGGGCGTGGTGCGCGGCGCCGAGGAGCTGACCGTCGGCAACCCGATGAGCTGGACGACGGAGGTCGGGCCGATGGTCTCGCGCGAGCAGTTCTCGATCGTCGAGGAGCTCGTCGAC
>Ga0126312_10003727_pt1 | contig 10274 bp, 8 predicted proteins | sample Plot104A_FD_92537 | JGI IMG/M metagenome (GOLD analysis project Ga0126312, IMG submission 92537) | Serpentine soil microbial communities from UC McLaughlin Reserve, CA, USA - Plot104A | ecosystem: Environmental > Terrestrial > Soil > Grasslands | place: USA: UC McLaughlin Reserve, Lake County...
GTCGATGCAGCACAGACCAGCGCGCGTGCGCTGACCCGAATGGCGGCGGAGTGACCCTGGCCGACGCCCGGCAAGCTCGGAACGCAAGCACATGGCGAGCGAGACGTCCAATCTCCATCGCATCATCGTCGTCGGTGGCGGCGCCGGCGGGCTGGAACTCGTGACCCGACTCGGCAACAAGCTGGGTCGTTACAAACGGGCCGACGTGACCCTCATCGACAAGTGCCGCGCTCACCTGTGGAAGCCGCTGCTGCATGAAATCGGAGCCGGCAGCATGGATCTCGGCGTGCACGAGATCGACTACTTGGCGCAGGCGCATTGGCATCATTTCCGCTATCGCATCGGCGAGCTGATCGGGCTCGATCGGCGGGCACGCACGGTGCAACTTGCCGCCTATGTCGACGACGAGGGGCAGCAGGTCACGTCGCCGCGCAGCTTTTCCTACGATACACTGGTCATCGCGATCGGCAGTCAGAGCAATGATTTCGGCACGCCGGGCGTACGCGAGCACGCGTTGTCTTTGGATACGCCCCTCGAGGCGAAGCGGTTTCACAGCCGCCTGGTGAACGCGTACATCCGCGGCCATGCGCAATCGACACCTCTGCGGCCCGAGCAGCTCCAGGTCGCGATCATCGGTGCCGGGGCGACTGGGACCGAGCTTGCCGCGGAACTGCATTACACGACGCGCCAGCTCGTTGCCTACGGTCTCGATCGCATCGATCCCGAACGCGACATAAAGATCAACCTCGTCGAAGCGGCGGACCGCATACTGCCGGCGCTGCCCGAGCGGTTGTCGAAGTCGGCAGTTGCTCTTCTGAAAGACCTCGGGGTGCGCGTTCGTGCCTCCGCAAAAGTCGCCGAGGTCACGACGAACGGGGTGAAACTGACAAGCGGCGAATTCATTCCGGCGGAGCTCGTCGTCTGGGCCGCCGGCGTCAAGGCGCCCAATGTGCTCAAGGACCTCGACGGGCTGGAGACAAACCGCCTCAACCAGCTGGTCGTCACACCCACCCTGCAAACCACCCGCGACGAGAACATCTTCGTCATCGGCGACAGCGCCGCCTGCGCGTGGAAGGAGAAGCCCGGCCTGAACGTTCCGCCCCGTGCCCAGGCGGCGCACCAGCAGGCGACGCATGTGTTCAAGCAGATCAAGCGCCGGTTGGCGGGCAAGCCTCTCGAGGCCTGGCACTACCGGGATTTCGGCTCGCTGGTGTCGCTGGGTGAGTATTCGACAGTCGGAAGCCTGATGGGCGGGCTCATGGGGGGCAGCCTCTGGATCGAAGGTCTGTTCGCGCGGTTCATGTACCGATCGCTCTACAAGATGCACGAATTCGCCTTGCACGGGCCGACCAAGGTGGCGCTCGATACGGCCGCGCGACTGATCACGCGGCGCACCGAGCCGCATGTGAAGCTGCATTGAGGGGCCGATGAACAACCCGATCCCGCTCGAATACGTGACAAGCTTTTCGCAAACCAGCCAGGCGATGATGCAGCAGCTTGCCACCGGCCTGCTGACGAGCGGCGACAACGCAACCGACTTCACGCGCTACAGCGAGCTCGCCTCGGTCCAGCAGAACTACTTGCAGCAGATGGGCGCGTTGTGGGTGAACAGCGTCATCGGCTCCGGCGCCGTGCAGCCCGCCAAGGGCGATCGGCGGTTCGCAAGCGACGAGTGGAAAAAAAGTACGTATCACGAGTTTCTCAAACAGTCCTATCTGGTGAACGCGCGCTACGTGAACGATCTGATCGAGCGCGCGTCCCTCGACGACAGGACCCGGGCAAGGATGCGTTTCTTCGCGCGGCAGATCCTCGATGCGTTGAGCCCGTCGAACTACCTTGCCACCAATCCGCAGGCGATCCGACGCGCGATGGAGACCGGCGGCGACAGCCTGGCCACGGGCGTGAGGAATCTGCTCGAGGACCTCGGCAAAGGCCGCATCTCGATGACCGACGAGCAGGCTTACGAGGTCGGCCGCAATCTCGCGATCACACCAGGTTCCGTCGTGTTCGAGAACGAGCTCTTTCAGTTGATCCAGTATCAGCCCCTCACCGAAACCGTGGGCGCGCGGCCGCTGGTCTTGATTCCGCCCAGCATCAACAAGTTCTACGTGCTCGATTTGCAGCCGGCCAATTCGTTCGCGCGCTACGCGGTCGAGCAGGGCAACACCGTCTTCATGGTGTCCTGGCGCAACGTCATGGCCGAGCAGCGCCATCTGACGTGGGACGACTATCTCACCCAAGGGATCATGCGGGCGATCGACATCGCTCTCGACATCGCCGGCGCCGACAAGGTCAATGCGCTGGGCTTCTGCGTCGGCGGCACGATGCTCGGTTGCGCGGCTTCCGTGATGGCGGCGCGCAACGAGGGCAAGATCGAAAGCTTGACGTTTCTCACCACCATGCTCGACTTCACGCACGCCGGCGAGATCGCCTTGCTGATCGACGAGCAGAGCGTGGCGGCGCGCGAGCAAACGATCGGCGGCGGCGGCATCCTCCCGGGGCGAGAGCTCGCGTTCGTCTTCTCCACGCTGCGCGGAAATGATCTCATCTGGCCTTACGTGGTCGGCAATTATCTCGAAGGCCGCCAGCCGGACGCATTCGACATTCTGTACTGGAATGCCGACAGCACGAACCTGTCCGGCCCCATGTACTGCTGGTATGTGCGCAACACCTACCTGGAGAACAATCTTCGCGTCCCTGGACAAACGACACAATGCGGGGTCGAGGTCGACCTGTCGGCGATCGACGTGCCCACCTATGTGCTGGCAAGTCGCGAGGATCACATCGTGCCGTGGCAAACCGCCTACCGGACCACGCAACTGGTGTCCGGCGACGTGCGCTTCGTGCTCGGAGCAAGTGGCCACATCGCCGGGGTGATCAACCCGGCAGCGCGCAACAAGCGCAACTACTGGACCGAAGGCGAGCAGGGAGAGCGGCCCGAGCGCTGGCTGGAGACCGCGCGCGAGATGCCGGGAAGCTGGTGGTCGGACTGGAGCGCCTGGCTTCGTCCTCACGCCGGCACGCCGGTGTTGGCACGCACGCGCCTGCGCAGCACCGCGTTTCCTGAGATCGAGGCCGCGCCCGGCCGCTACGTCAAGGTGCGCGTCGCCTGAACCAGATGTGGAGAGTAGAGGAGGAAATCATGACTGACATCGTTATCGCCTCGGCGGCAAGGACTCCGGTCGGGTCGTTCAACGGCGCGTTTGCCAACCTGCCCGCGCACGATCTTGGTGCGGTTGCCATCAAGGCAGCCGTCCAGCGGGCAAAGCTCGCCGGCGAGGAGGTCGACGAGGTGATCCTCGGCCAGGTGCTCACGGCCGGCCAGGGACAGAATCCCGCACGGCAAGCCGCCATGAAGGCAGGCATCCCCGAAGAGAAGACGGCCTGGAGCCTCAATCAGGTTTGCGGCTCGGGACTGCGTGCGGTCGCGCTCGGCATGCTGCACGTCGCCAGCGGAGACGCCGAGATCATCATCGCCGGCGGGCAGGAATCGATGTCGCTGGCGCCGCACGCGGCTCACATGCGAGGCGGAACGAAGATGGGCGACGTAAAGTTCGTCGACACCATGATCAAGGATGGTCTGTGGGACGCATTCCACGGCTACCACATGGGTACGACGGCCGAGAACGTTGCCCAGGAATGGCAAATCAGCCGCGAGGACCAGGACAGTTTCGCCGTCGCCTCGCAGAACAAGGCGGAGGCGGCTCAGAAGTCCGGCCGCTTCAAGGACGAGATCGCGCCGGTGACGGTGCCATCACGCAAAGGCGACATCGTTGTTGACCAGGACGAATTTATACGTCCCGGGACGACCCTCGACGCGGTGGCGAAGCTCAAGCCCGCCTTCTCCAAGGACGGCACGGTCACCGCCGGCAATGCCTCGGGGCTGAACGACGGTGCGGCCGCGTTCGTCATCATGAGCGCCGCCGAGGCACAGCGGCGCGGCATCACACCGCTTGCCCGCATCGCCTCCTGGTCCACCGCCGGCGTCAGTCCGGCCATCATGGGCTCGGGCCCGATTCCCGCCTCGCGGCGGGCGCTCGAAAAGGCCGGCTGGAAGGTCGCCGACCTCGATCTCGTCGAGGCGAACGAGGCGTTCGCCGCACAGGCGCTCGCAGTCAACAAGGACATGGCCTGGAACACCGACATCGTCAACGTCAACGGCGGCGCCATCGCCATCGGCCACCCGATCGGCGCGTCCGGCGCGCGCATTCTGGTGACCCTCCTGCACGAAATGCAGAAGCGGAACGCCAAGCGCGGCCTTGCGACCTTGTGCATCGGCGGAGGCATGGGCGTGGCGCTCACGGTCGAGCGCTGAGCGAAGCCCCTCGGGTCTTCACGCAACAGCATAGGGAGAGGAGCAGCAATGCGCGTCTCAGTCATCACGGGTGGAATGGGCGGCTTGGGCGAGTCGATCAGCACCAAGATGCATGCAGCAGGCTATCGGGTGGTGGTGACCCACTCGCCCGGCAACACGCGGGTCAAGGATTGGCTTGCCGAGCACAGCGCTGCTGGGCACAACTTCAGCGCCTACGCGGTCGACGTCGCCGATTTCGAGTCATGCAAGGAGTGCGTCGCGCGCGTGACCAAGGAGGTCGGGCCCATCGACATTCTGGTGAACAATGCCGGAATAACCAAGGACACCACGTTCAAGAAGATGTCAAAGGCGGACTGGGATGCGGTCATCCACACCAATCTCGACTCCGTCTTCAACATGACCAAACAGGTCATGGACGGCATGACTGATCGCGGCTGGGGCCGCGTCATCAACGTATCGTCGGTCAATGGCTCGAAGGGTGCGTTCGGGCAGACCAACTATTCCGCCGCCAAGGCCGGCATGCACGGGTTCACCAAGGCCCTGGCCCTGGAGGTCGCGCGCAAGGGCGTCACTGTCAACACCATCTCGCCCGGCTACATCGGCACCAAGATGGTGACCGCCATCCCCAAGGAGGTGCTCGATTCGAAGATTCTTCCGCAGATTCCGCTCGGGCGTCTCGGTTCACCCGACGAGATCGCCGGCCTGATCATCTATCTTTGCTCCGAAGAGGCGGCCTTTGTGACCGGCGCAAATATCGCGATCAACGGCGGTCAGCACATGCAGTAACCGACAGGATGAAGAAATCCACAGTCTCAGGAGATGCCAGATGAAAACCGCAGCCTTGAATTCCGACGAAATGCTCGAGTCGATGGTGGCCGAGGCCGTGAAGCAGCAGACCCAGATTCGTTCGGCGGTCCGCGACATCATGCTCAAGGCGTTGCAGGCTCGCGAGCTCGGTCTCAACCAAATCAACAACGTCGTCCGCAGCGTGACCAAAGGCGTGAACGCGGGTCTCGGGGACAAGGACGATGTCGAAAAAGTTCTTGCCGACGCTGTTGCCGGCATGGACGATGCCTTGCTCAAGGTTGTCGAGGCAAACCAGGTGGCGTTGACGAAGCTCACGGAGGGTGGCGCCAGCTTCGAAGAGTCCAGCCTAAAAAAAGGGTTGGACGAGCTCGAAAAGTTCGAGGACAGATTCCGCGACGGGATCCAGCAGGGAGCGCAAGAGGCCGGTGCCCGTCTCAAGCAACAATGGGCGTCCGTTCTCGAAAAGATCCCGCATGGCGGAACCGACACGGGCGAGCGCGTGGTCCAGACGATCGCCGGGTACACGCAGCAGACCCAGGAGGCCATGAGGCAGTCGCGCGAAGCCGGCCTGAAGGTCGCGCATACGTTCGCACAGAACTACGCCACGCTGGTCAGCGGGGTTCTGATGGGACTGTCCGAGGCCATGCAGCACGGCAAGCCAAAGCCGACGAAGCCCAAGAGCAAGTAGGTTCCGGACTCGTCAACGTCGTCGTTCGAAGAAGATAATGACCAATACGGTCAAGGTGCTGCTGGTTGAAGACGACCCTGCGGTGCTGCTCGGCACACAGCAGACGCTCCAGCTCGCAGGCTTTGAAGTCGAGCCGTTCGCCGACGCTGAATCGGCGATGACGAGCATCGTTCCCGATGTGCCCGCGATCATCATCTGCGACGTCAAGCTCCCGGGGTTGGATGGCCTCGGGCTCCTGGCGCGGGCGCGCGCGATCGATAAGGACCTCGCTGTTATTCTGATCACGGGTCATGGCGACGTCGCCATGGCGGTGAATGCCATGCGGCTCGGTGCCTATGATTTCGTTGAGAAGCCCTTCTCGCCCCACCGATTGGTCGAGATGGCGACCCGGGCGGCGGAGCATCGGCGCCTTGTGCTCCAGGTCAGGGCGCTGCGATCCCGGCTCGCCGAGCAATACGGCATCGAGTCGTCAATTCTCGGCAGTTCGCCCGCGATCCGGCGCGTACGACAGTTCGTCCTCGATCTGGCGGGCCCACCCGCGAACATCCTTATCCAAGGCGAAACGGGGACCGGCAAGGAGCTCATTGCCCGCAGCCTCCATCAGCATGGCCCGCGTAGCACGAAGCCGTTCGTCGCCGTCAATTGCGGTGGCATGCCGGACCACCTGTTCGAGAGCGAGATGTTTGGCTACGAGCCCGGCGCCTTCACCGAGGCTTCGCATCGCCGCATCGGGAAGATACAGCATGCCAACGGCGGCACTCTGTTTCTCGACGAAATCGAGAGCATGCCGCCGGCATTGCAAGTCAAGCTCTTGCGCGTCCTGCAAGAGCAGAAGGTCGAGCGTCTGGGATCGAATGAATTGTTTCCCGTGGACGTCCGCGTGATCGCGGCGAGCAAGGGAAATCTGAAGCAGCTCGCCGAAAAGGGGCACTTTCGCGCCGACCTGCTCTATCGTCTCAACGTTGCGGTGCTCGACATCCCACCGCTGCGGGAGCGCATGGAAGACATTCCGCTGCTGTTCGAGCATTTTGTGGTCGACGCTGCGCGCCGTCACAGCAAGCCCATGCCGGTCATCACCGCGCCGCAGCTCAAGGAATTGATGAGTCATGACTGGCCGGGAAATGTCCGCGAGCTCCGCAATGTCGCTGACCGCTTCGTACTCGGATTGTTGGACGACTCCCTCAGTGTTCTGTCCGGTCGCGCTTTTCCAAAGGCCTCACTCGGCGATCAGGTCAATCGGTTTGAACGCGTGCTGATCGAAGATGCACTCGCAGAGCACCACGGCAACGCGACGCTGGTATGCCGCACGCTCGGGATTCCCAAGCGGACGCTCTACGACAAGATGCGAAAGCTCGGTCTATCGACGGAAGAATTCCACGCCTCGGACACACGAGGGGGCCGACCGTGAACCCGGCAGTCTGCGCAGGAGGTCCAGGATGACGCTGGACCCCGTGCTGCTGTCACGACTGCAGTTCTTCTGGGTCGTCTCGTTTCACATCCTGCTTCCGGCATTCACCGTCGGCTTGGCTTGCTATATAGCGGTGCTCGAGGCGCTCTACCTCAAGACCAGGGATCACACTTATTTCCGCGTCTCCGTCTTATGGACGAGGATCTTCGCGGTTTCGTTCGGCCTTGGCGTGGTCTCCGGCATCGTTATGCCGTTTCAATTCGGCACCAATTGGAGCCGTTTCTCGGATGCGGCGGCCAACGTCATTGGCCCGTTGATGGCTTACGAGGGCCTGACCGCCTTTTTCCTCGAGGCGAGCTTCCTGGGCGTCCTCCTGTTCGGTCGCAAGCTGGTACCGCCCTGGGCACATTGTTTTGCGGCCGCCATGGTGGCCGTCGGGACGCTCTTTTCCACGTTCTGGATCCTGGCACTCAATTCGTGGATGCAGACTCCGGCCGGGTACGAGGTCATCGATGGCCGGTTCCATGCGGCGGACTGGATCGCCGTCATCTTCAATCCGTCCTTTCCGTTCCGGATTTCACATACGGTTACGGCCTTTCTGGTGACGACCGGCTTCGTCGTCGTCGGTGTCGCGGCGTATTATCTTCGGCGCGAACGTGCCACGGGCGAGGCACGCAAGATGTTGTCGATGACGCTATGGCTGCTCACCGTTCTGGTCCCGCTGCAAATTTTCATTGGCGACCTGCACGGTCTCAACACCTTTCACCATCAGCCTGCCAAGATCGCTGCCATGGAGGGCCATTGGGAAACGCAGTCGGGAGCGCCTTTCATCATTGTCGGCTGGCCCGACCAGGAGGCCGAGGTCACACGATGGGCAATCGAGATGCCGTACCTCGGCAGCCTCATCCTGACTCACAAGCTGGACGGCACGGTGCGCGGATTGAAGGAATGGCCGCGCGAAGACAGGGCGCCGTCGGCGATCGTCTTCTGGTCATTTCGCGTGATGGTCGGCATCGGAATGCTGATGATGCTGGTTATCGTCCTGGCGAACTGGTTGCGCTGGAAGAACCGGCTGTACGACACCGTCTGGTTCCTGCGCGTGTGCGAGGCCTGCCTGCCGCTGGGCTTTGTCGCCGTGATTGCCGGATGGATCACAACGGAGGTTGGACGGCAACCATGGGTGATCTACGGCCTGATGCGCACCAAGGACGCCGTGACCCCATCGTTGGGCGGCCCCGACGTTTTGGTATCGCTCGCCATTTACGTGATCGTCTACCTCGTCGTTTACCCCGTGACTCTCTACTACATGATCGGTCTCGTGCGCGCTGGTCCGGAGACCGAAGAGGAACCGGATCGGCCGATCGAAGGGCTGCAGCGGCCGTTGCCGGCGCGCGCCGCGGCCGGCGCGGCGGGAGGCCCCGGCACTCCGATTGTCGCGGAGCCACGCCCATGATGCCGCTCGACTTCGTGCCGTTGTGGACGCTGATCCTGGGGTTCGGCGTCTTCATGTATGTGCTGATGGATGGGTTCGATCTCGGCGTCGGCATCCTGTTCCGACGGGCCCCGAACGATGCGGCCCGCGACATCATGATGAACTCCGTGGCGCCGATCTGGGACGGTAACGAGACCTGGCTTGTCCTGGGCGGCGTGGCGCTGCTCGCCGCCTTCCCGCTCGCGTTCGCGATCATTCTGCCGGCGCTCTATTTCCCCATGCTGATCATGCTGATGGCGCTCATCTTTCGCGGCATTGCGTTCGAGTTGCGCTTCAAGGCATCGCCCCAGTCTAGGCACCGCTGGGATGCGGCTTTTCACTATGGCTCCCTGGTCGCCACGCTCGCACAAGGTTTCGTGCTTGGCGCATTTGTGCAGGGGTTCCGGGTCGATGGCCGCTTCTTTGCCGGCGGTTCGTTCGACTGGCTCACACTGTTCTCGGTCCTGACGGCGATCGGTCTGGTGCTCGGATATGCGTTGCTCGGGGCGACCTGGCTGATCATGAAGACGGAAGGCGTTTTGCAGGATTGGGCGCGCACGCAAGCCCGGAGGCTGATGGGTGGTGTCCTTGTTTCCATCGGCATCGTGAGCCTGTGGACCCCGTTTCTCGAGCCTAAAATTTGGGAACGTTGGTTTTCATGGCCCAATATCGCGCTCTTGAGCCCCGTTCCAATCATCACGCTCTGGCTCGCCCTCTGGGTTTGGCGCTCAATTGACCGTCGCGCTGAATTTCTGCCGTTTCTCGGCACCATCGCCCTGTTCACGATGGGCTATGTCGGGCTCGCGATCAGCCTGTGGCCAAACATCGTCCCTCATTCCGTCAGTCTCTGGGATGCGGCCGCCGCACCCCGCTCGCAGGCCTTTCTCCTCGTCGGCACGCTGTTCCTCCTGCCGGTCATCGTTGGGTATACGGCGTGGTCCTATTGGGTCTTCCGCGGCAAGGTTCGTGCTGGGGCGGGCTACCACTAGGGCCCACCACGAATGCCGCCGGCCCATGTGATCGCCGCCACCGGCATTTTGTCGTTTCCTCCGGACACCAACAATGTAGGGTAAGCTCATTCCTCTGGACCTTGGCGTAGGCCTCAAGTCTCAGGAGGTCCATGGATGAGAGGGCTCAGTAGCAGCTTGGTCTTGGCCGCGGGACTCATGCCCGCGAGGCGATCGATGAGACCGGCCGGTCTGGTGCGCCAAATCTTGTTTTGGATCGGGTTTGCAACAATCGCGGCTGCGATCCTGATTTCGACCTACCTGGCGGTCGACCGCATTGGTCACCAACGCCTGCGCCAAGAGGGCTCGCATCGGCTCGAGCTCTATGCGGCTGCCCTCGAGAGCGAATTGGCGAAATACGAATATCTGCCCGACCTGCTGACGCTGGAACGCGATATCCTTTCCCTATTGCGAAATCCTGCCGACTCGACCCTGGTGCGCGCGGCAAACGAACGGCTCGAGGGCATCAATCGCGCATCGCGTACCGCGGTTCTGTATATCCTGGATGACAAGGGGCTCACGCTTGCATCCAGCAACTGGAACGAAGAGGCGAGTTTCGTCGGAGTCGATTTGTCCTA
>Ga0126312_10003728_pt1 | contig 10273 bp, 13 predicted proteins | sample Plot104A_FD_92537 | JGI IMG/M metagenome (GOLD analysis project Ga0126312, IMG submission 92537) | Serpentine soil microbial communities from UC McLaughlin Reserve, CA, USA - Plot104A | ecosystem: Environmental > Terrestrial > Soil > Grasslands | place: USA: UC McLaughlin Reserve, Lake County...
ACGTAGGCGGCAACGAAGACCAGTCCGACAAACGGCGCTACCCAACCCGTCCTATTGCTCATGGTCCTCCCGTCCAGCCGGCGGCTGTCCCCTCATCCCACGTCTGTTTTAGACTACTAAGGCTTTCCTGATCTTCAGGTTACCTTAAGGAGTCCGGGTTTGTCCAGCGACCGCTCCCACGGACCCGAGCAGAGCACCGTCACGCTGCTGTCCCTCACCCATCTCATCCTGAGTCGGCAGGTCAGCGAAGGCGTGGCCCGTGCCGGGCATCCCGTCAAGGCCGCGCACTCCGCGGTGTTCGGACAGATGAGCGCCGACGGGTCGCGACTGACTGACCTCGCCAAGGGTGCCAACATGACGCCTCAGGCCATGGGCGAACTCGTCGATGAGCTCGAAGGACTGGGATACGTGGCGCGCAGGCCCGATCCCACCGATCGGCGGGCCAAGCTGATCACGCTCACCGAGTCAGGCCGCTGGTGCGTGGCAGCCGGCATCGACACCATCGGCGATATCGAGCGCCGCATCGAGGATGCCCTGGGTGTGAGAGGCCACCGTGAACTCCGCAAAATGCTGCTCACGCTGCTGGCGCAGAGCTGAACCGAGCGCCCGCTATCGCGGGTCGGTGCGCCGCGCGGCGACCAGAAGGGAGAGGCTAGCTCCCTCCTGAGATACGGTGCCGAACGATGTCGCAACAGAACGTCGCAGTGGCGCAGCGATGGGTAGAACTCTTCAATGAGCGAGGCGACGTTGACGAGTTTCTCTCCTTTCACGATCCCGAGGTTGAGCTGCAAACCCCAGGCGGGCCTCGGCTGCACGGTCACGACCAAGTACGCGATTGGTTTGAAGCGGGGTTTGACAACGTGCGGCCACACATCATCCCGGAGCGCTTCCTAGCAGAAGGCGACGTCGTGGTCGGGCTCGGGAGAACTGAGTACCGGTGGATCGAGTCAGGCGAAGTCGCTCACGATGGCGAGAGCGCAGGGGTCTACTGGTTTCGCGACGGCAGGATCATCACGTGGCAGCCGTTTGAGACCCATGCCGCCGCCCTGGAAGGGACGGGACTAGAGGAGTAGGTCCCTACTCGTTCGCTGGCGCCGCTCTGGAAGGCCGGCGGCAGCCATGCGGCTCCGCAGAGCCGCTTCTCCATCGCCCTAGGAGCCAAGCCGGCAATCCGGCCGAGGCTCCGGCTCGGTGCCGGCGTGGGGCCGACGTGACCGGAGCGCACATCACCGCGTGTGGGACCCTTAATTGGTCGGCGCTCCGCTGGTATCGTCGCGCCGTGAGAACGAGGGTGCGGGGTGGGGTGCTCGTCGCTGTCGCCGCGTGCCTCTGGACCGGATCCGGAGTCGCCGCCGCTGCCGCGCCGCGTGCGGAGGTGGTGAGTCCGCGCGCCTCGCCGTTGGTCGTCGGGCCGTCGCTGCGTTTCGTCGTCCGCGCGACCTCCGGGACTCGCTTCGTGGCGCGCCTCGACGGGCGGCGGCGAGAGCTGCGCCGCGTGTCCCGTACGCGGTATGTGACGACTGTCCGGGTCAGGCGGCTGCGTCGCGGCGAGCACTTGTTCTCCGTCGAGTACCGTGACCGCCGAGGCTCCCGGCCGTACGACTTCGTGCGATTCGTCGTCCCGGGGCGCCGGGCACGCCTGGTCTCGCTCCGTGTGCCGCGGCGCGTGCGCGCGGGTGCGGCCGTCATGCTTCGGCTCCGTCGGCGCGCGGCGAACGTCAAGTGGCGGGGGTGGCTCAACGGGCGCCGGCTCCCGCTTGGTCGGTCGCGGCGCGCGGGCCGCAGGTTGGCGCTGTCCGCTAGCCATGGTCTGCGCTTCGGCGTCAACCGGCTGCGCGTCCGGGCCTATCGCTCCGACGGGCGGTTCACCCTCGTCGCGCGACGCATCATCGTCGGTCGCGGTCGCCCGCTCGCGGGCGCGGGCATCGACCGCCGCGTCTTCGTGCGCCGGACGGTGCGTCTAGACGGCCGTGCCTCGCGCGCGTCTCGCCGCGGACATCGCCTGGCGTACCGCTGGCGACTCATCCGTCGTCCCCGCAGCTCGCACGCGGTCCTGCGCGGCGCGCGCTCGCGGCGCCCGCGGCTGCGGTTGGACCGCCCCGGCCGCTTCCGGGCGCGTCTCACGGTCCGCGAGTCCGGCCGCCGTCGCGCTTCGGCGGCCGCCGCTTCGAGCGACGAGGTCGGGCTCACGGGGATCCCGGACGCGCCGCCGCCGGGTATCCCCGCGAGCGTCGCCGGCGGGTTCTCCAACGCGGTCACGCTGTCGTCGGTGCAGAACCGCGCGGGCCAGACCGTCTATTCCGGCTTCTCTGCCGACTGGGAGCTCGGGTCGTACTCGGTGGTGGCGATCGACCGCTTCACGCTCAGGACGCTCGACTCCTCGCAGTTCGCGCTGGGCCAGGAGGCGGCGCTCACGTCGAAGATCCTTGGCTACAAGAGCCAGGGCTATAACGCGATCGTGTTCCTCCGGGCGACGCCGGCCGCCTCTACGCAGCGGATGCAGGCCCTCGAGGGGGGCCTGGCCGCGATTGGCGCTACGCCGCCCCCTCCCGAGGCCGATGGGGGCTCGCCGGCGTTTTCGGTCGTCGGCATCTTGGGCTCCAAGCCTGGCCAGGCCTACCAGCGCGTCGGCGACGCGCCGGAGATGGACGGTGTCGTCACTCGTGAGGCCGCCTCGTCCGAGCTCGGCTCGAACGGCTACACGTTCGCGCCCGTCGACTACATCCCATTCGACCTGGACACGGCGTCGGGGAGCCTGACCGTCGGCTGCACGCCTCGCACCCCCGCCACGTGCGTGCGGGCCGGCGCCGACGGCGATTTGAACCTGTTCGTGCTCGACGCGTTCGCGGGGACGCTGGTCAGCGCCGAGGGCTACGACGTCGGTTCGTCCACGCAGCTCGCGCAGCTCGTGACGGACCTCGCCGGCGTCGCCGACGATCCGTCCAAGCTGGTCATCTTCGCGACGCGTGGTCAGCCGACCCCGAGCGGCGTGCAACCGATTTGGTCGCAGATCGCCAACCAGCTGCGCACGCTCGGCGGCAACCTCCACACCTTCAACACCCTCAACTTCCCCAACGGACAGCCCAGCAAGACGCCGCCCACGCAGGACTACGCGCTCGCCTCGGGTGCCGGAATGGATCCGCAGGAGGAGGTCGGTGGCTCCGATGTCGGCGGCAACCAGACCACGCTGGAGTTCACCGGGGTGCTGACGCGCAACTCGGACTGGCAGCTCTCACCGGTGGTCAGCGCGCCGCTCGGCGTGTTCGACATGACGCTCTCGCAGATCGCCTACCAGCCGCCGCAGGCGTGGCCTTACAGCGGCGGCGACTACACCGCGATGGAGCAGTACATCGCCCGGAACATCCGCCCCACGTCGACCTGCATCAACATAAGCACCCCCACCTGCGGCCCGGGGGTGCGGGAGGCGTACTGGCAGCTGTTCCCCAGCACCGAGTGGACGACCGCAAAGACAGACCTCACGAGCCTGGGCCCGCCGCCGGGTGCCACGTCGGCCCAGGTCGTGGCCTTCCAGCAGCTGAAGACCCAGTTCCTGACAGGACCATCAGGAAATAACGGGGAGTTCGACCTGGTGAACGACGCCACCAATCTGATCATGGGCGCGTACGAGCCGTTCGCAACCAGCATCAACGGTCAGCTCGTGAGCGTCTCGCAGATCTCGCAGGACATCCAGAAAAAGCTCCCGCCCACCGGCAACAGCACCTCGCAGATCCTGGCGACCATCGGCGACATCATGTCGGCCGCGGCCGCCGCCGCCGGCTTCATCCCGGCGAGTGCCCATAGACCCGATCGGGACGTGGTAGGGCGTCCGTCGGGCGCACTCCCGCGCGCCGGCGAGGACCCCATCGGGCCGCAGGTCGGGGGCGGCCTCGGCATCGTCGCCAACGCGTTCGCGATCGCTTCGGTGTGGACGCAGGACCCCGACGGCAACAAGCTGCTCCAAGAGGTGCAGGACAAGGCCATCGAGCTCGAAAACGACCTCTCCACCGCCGTCAAACAGGCCCAGATCGGCCTCGAGCGCCTCGGCGAGCTGATCGTCAGCGATCCCGGCAAGCTGAGCGCCGCCGACGCGCTCTACGGACTCGTCGAGGAATGGAGTCTCGACGGCGACGCACTCCCGGCCGCCTCGTCGAACCTCGAGGTCGCCACGCGGCAGATGATCTGGAACGGGCTGCTTCCCCCCGCGCTCGCCGGAGTCGGCTGCTACGTCACCGGCGAGCCCGCGATCAACGTCGTCGCAGACTATCCACCCTTCGGGTCGCCGAACATCGTCGAACTCCGCTACCTGAACGGCAACCTGTCCTCGCTCGTCCCCCTGGTCTTCGCGCAGCCGACGTTCGACGTCGGAGATATCAACGCCGCTGAAGTGCCGCAGCGCTTCTGGCTCGAGGTGGCCAAGCCGGCAAACTGCAAAGTCCCGCTGACGCGCGACGACTGACGACGCGGCGCTGCCTCGAGGACGGCCTCCATTTCGGATCTTGCCGATGGAGCGGGGGACGCCGCGTGCTGCCGGGACGCGCCTATACGAGCGTGAGGGGCGCCACGCCGCGCTTCGAGCGCACCACCGCGACAGCCTTCGCGCCCCATGGACAGGAGGCGTCTCCGCGGCCCCGTTGGCCGACGTCGCCAACCTGCGTTTCTACAAGCCGCTGGGGTTTCGACTGCTCCGCGTGGAACGCGACGCCTTCACACCGTCCGCGGGCTACCCAGCCGCGGTCACCATCGACGGAATCCCGCTACGCGATCGCGTCTGGCTGACCCTGCCGCCACGGCATCCCTGAGCCGTAGGATTGGGCGGCGCGGTGCAGCGAGAAGACCCATACACCGAGCCGTTCATCGTCGCCGACGTGGGCGTGTCCACGCTGGCGCAGCGCTAAGCGATGCAGCTACGCGTCGCCCGGCATACAGAGCGCTTGGACGAGGTCGTCCGGTTCTACCGGGACGGCATCGGGCTTACCGGGATCGGCGGTTTCCGCGATCACGACGGCTATGACGGCGTGTTTCTCGCAGTGCCGGGCACCGGCACGCACCTCGAGCTGACAGCGGGCGGCGGTCATGGCCCTGCGGCGCCGCATCCCGAATCGTTACTTGTGTTCTATCTCGGCGACGATGAGGCCGTGCAGAGGGTCGCGTCGCGCCTCGGCGTCGATCCGATTCCTCCCGCCAACCCATACTGGGCCGAGCACGGGGTGACGCTCCAGGACCCGGACGGCTTCAGGGTCGTCCTCGTGCCCGAGCAGTGGGAAAGCTAGGCGCGGTCGACCGCCCGCACCCTTTGGTGGACGGAACAAATCACAAACGGTGGAGGCCTGACATGACAGCGCAGCCCGTCCACGACACACGACTCGAGCGAATCCTCGGCGTCCCGCTGTCGGATGACGCGATGCGTCAGTGGCCACAAAGCGGCGAGGTCATCGACGGCCGGGCCCGCATCGGCGAAGTGGAGTCCCACTTCGAGGGCCTTCGACTCGCGGTAGGCCGACGCCATGCCTGCGGCAACACCCTCGTTGTCGAATGGAGCACCGACTACGGCGACGGTCGCGTCTACCGCAACGTCACCGTCGCGGACCTGCGAGACGGGCACGCGATCCGCGTTACGGACTACTGGGGTGAGCCATTCGAACCACCCGCCTGGAGGGAGTCCCTGGCCAAGGCGCTCGATATGCCGCCAGACGGCGTCTGGCCGGCGGCCGAAACCCTCCAAGGTGACGACGACTGGCCCTGAGCAGGCCACGACCGACCGGGAACCTGGGCCGCGGCGAAGTTACAGCAGCCCAGGGGCGCGACCTCCAACGCCGGGCCTTATCGGAACTTGCGGGTTCCGATTGCGCGGGCACTGAACCGGTCCCTGAATGCACCCGGTCAAGCCGCCCCAGCCCCTTTTCCGGCACGACGCGCAGCAGCGCTTGAGCTCCTCGCCTGTGAGGAAGCGGATGTCGGCGTCGCCCTCGTCGTCGGCCGGCCGCTCGAGCCTGCGGCACGGGTTGTCGCGCATCCACTCGCGGCGCTTGGCGTACTCGAACAGCGAGTGCAGCAAGCCCACGTAGTTGCGCACCGACTTCGGCGCCATCCCCGCCTCAAGGGCCATGAAGGAGTCCACATCCGCCCGCCGGACCTTGCGAAGCGGCGCATCCCCGAGGAACGGCACCAGATGAACCCGGAGATACGACTCGTAGTCGGCGGGCGTCGAGCGACGCCGCCCCTGCATCGCTCGCTCGCGCAGGTAGCTCTCCCCCACCTCCGCCAACGTCCGATGGTCGACCGGCGCCGGCGGCCCAGCCTCGTGCTCGCGCGGCAACCTGCGCAGCGCCGCCTCGGCCTCCGTCTTGGTCAGGCCCTCGCCCGACCCCGGCGGCCGCTTGCGACCGAGCGCGCGCTTTACCTGGCGGCCGTTTACCCGCACCTTGGAGTACCCGGGCTCGCGGCCGCGATGGTCCTCCCGCACCAGCAACGAGCCCTGTCCCGCCTGACGACGCGCCACCTGCTCATCGTCCCGCGCCGCATCAGGCGGACCCTTCCGTTCCGTCGCATCAAAACCTTTGGTACCACGGCGGTAGCTCGACGACCGAGCTAGCCGGCTAGAAGCGCGTTGATTTGCAGGGATTTTGAGGGTGAGCGACGGGACTCGAACCCGCGACCGCCTGGACCACAATTAAGAGCCCCACCCGCCCTACAGCGCAGGAAGGCGGGTTTGCGAAGCCTCGAAGACCCCTCGCTTACCCTCGGTTACCCGTGATTTTTGGGGACAGGATCGCCTCCATCCCCAAAACTCCGAAGGGCTCTGCGGATGCCACGCCCGGGGCACTCGAGCCGACGGAGAGCGCGGACGTCCTGTCGCCGGACAACACTTGGCGGGTGAACATCGATCCGCAGGTCGCGGCCGTCAAGCCGGCGCAGGGCGCACTCGCCATTGAGCAGCAACTGCTCGGCGAGGCGTTCTCGGGTCCGCCTGCGCCGACCAGCACCCCGGGCGTGAACGCGACCAAGCGACTGGCGCTCGCGAGCGGACAGGTCGTCTTCCACAAGCCGTTCTCGGGCGTCCACGTGGCGAACGCGCTCGCCTACGGCCAGACCGACGAGACGCCGGCGCTGCACGATGCGGTCGGCTGGCGGCTCGCGGCGCCCTCGGCTCGCCGTGGCGGGACCTAGTCGCGCCATGCGTGCTGCGCGACTACGCCGGGCGACGACGGTGCGCTCTCGTTGCAGGCGCCGGGGTGGCCGGGCGATCCCGCGCCGACCCAGAACCCGACCTGGTGCTTGCCTGCGGCGTTCTTCGACTCGCTGATCGCGCAGCAGGACCGCCACCCTGGGAACTGGCGCTGGGACGGCAGCCGGCTGACCTTGATCGACCACGGCTACGCGTTCGCCCTGCCCGGCCAGATCCTCAACCACGGCGACCTCGTTGCAGCTCGTCACGGCCACGGCGCCGCTGCGCTGGTTCAGGAGGAGCGCGACGCGCTGGGCCGCCTGCTCGGCGACCCGGAACTATTGGGCCTGGCAAGGTTCCTCCTTCGCGATCGTGCCCAAGCGCTCGCGGATCGGGCGCGGCGTATGCTCGACCGCGACGAGATTCTGCGTCCGGGCGAGTTCTGAGATGGCGGCCTGCGCTCGGGCGGCCGTGATAGGGTGTTGACTCAAGAGGTCAACCTGATCGACCGATAACCGAAGGGATCACTGCCATGATCCAGGTTCGCTTCACCGCTTCCGAGTTCGACACAGACAGCAACGAGTGGGTCGAGCTGCCGGTCGCAGAGCTCGTGGCGGACGGCGACGAGCTGACGATCAGCGGCCCGCACGCCGATTGGATCAGCCCCGAGATCTCAATCCTCGATCCCGACTCGGGCGAACGGGTCACACGAGCCGACGGCGCCGAGCGCTGGGCGCGACTGCTGCCATTCGCCTATCGCAACGGCGACCTCACTGTCGAGGTCGCGGAAGTGGCCGCTGCCCAACCCGCCGGCGCAGCCTTCCACTACTCCGGCGGCCACTAGCGCCATGCCGCGCACCGCGGCCTCCGAAATTCACGCTAAGGTCGTCGGCCGCGAGATCCGAGCGACCCGCAACGCACTCGGCCTCACCCAGGGCGAGGTCGCAGCACGCCTCGGCGTCTCGGCCTCCTACATGTCTGCGGTCGAGGCGGGCCGTCGCAACCTCACGCTCGGCCAGCTCGCCAACATCGCCAACGCGATGCGGCTCGGCGTCAACCTCTCCTTCATCCGCCCCGACGGAACGCCCGTTGTGGGCCAGCCCGCCGGCACCGCGGGTCGATAGACCCGCCGCGTCGCCCGCGTCGTCGGCACGTCCGCGGAAACGCCTCCCTTGATCGGAAGGAGCCGTCTGCTCGCAGGCGGGCGTTGCTTCCGGTCGTCGTCCATCGCGACAGCGAGCGACGACTCGGCGCACGCGCCTCCTCTCATGGGGAAGGAGCACTCTGATCTCACCGCTTGGGCGCGATACGCCAGCTGCTCCCAATCGCGCAGAGCGACAACATCGTGAGGGGGTCATTCAGGAGGATTCGGTGTGACCGTCTCCCTCCGAGAGCCCGACGGCTTCGAGGGCCTCGGCGTGATCCCAGATGTACTCCACGGTGAAGATTCTTCCCTTGCGCACCGTGTAGACGATCGTGAACTCTATGTTCGATTCAGGCCCGCGCCCGGCCGTGCGCCAGATCATCCTCACGACAACGTGGTCAGCGAGGTCCACTAATTCGGTGATCGGTTCCGCTGCGTCGGCGTCCCAGGTGTCGCGGGCCTGCTCGACAAAGCGCATGAACGCCTCCCGACCCACGTAAGGCCCCGGTTCCAGCCAATCCTCGGCGGGCCGCGCGATGACATTGGGGTCGTGGAGCTCGCGAAAGGCAGTCATGTCCCCCGCGTTCCATGCCTCGAAAGAGGCTCGCACGATCTCGACGTTCTGCTTAGAAATTCCCGCTCACCTCGGTTCGACGGTCGCTGGTTCGAGCGTAACGCGTTGCCCGAGGCGCTCGAGCTGGCGCGCGAGGCGCTGGGCGATGCGCTCCTGGTCCTCTCGGCGTAGGAAATAATCGCCTCCGAGCTCGTCGTAGGGGCAGCTCTCAGCGAGCACGTGGTAGGCGCTGACCAGGATCGAGTGGGCGACCGCGACGATCGCCTTCTTGTGCCCGCGGCGGCGCTTGATGCGCAGGTATTGGGCGCGCAGGTAGGTGTCCTTGGTGCGCCCCGCGGCACTGTTGGCGGCCTCATCAGCGCCACCCGCAGCCAGCGATCGCCCTTGCGCGTCTTGCCCGAGCGGCGCTTGCCCGCCGACTCGTCGTGACCGGGGCAGACGGCGGCCCAGCTCGCGGCGTGACGGTGGGAGGGGAAGCGCTCGACGTCGGGCCCGAGCTCGGCGACGATCACCTCGGCGGTGCGCTCGGCGACCCCGGGGATCGTGCAGAGCAGCTCACGCTGGCGCTCGAAAGGGCGCATGCGCTCCTCGACCTCGGCTGTGAGCTGCTCGATCGTCTCGTCGAGGTACTCGATGTGGGCGAGCAGGTGCGAGACGAGCAGGGCGTGGTGCTCTCGGAAGCGGCCCTCGAGCGCGGCCCTGAGCGCCGGCAGCTTCGCTCGCAGCTTGCCCTTGGCGAGGTCTGCCAGCGCCTGCGGGTCTGCCTCCCCCTCGCAAAGCGCCCTCAGCATCGCCTTGCCCGAGGCGCCGAGCGGACGGCTCGCCACCGAGGCGAGCTTGATGTTGGCGTCCTCGAGCACCTTCTGCAGCCGGTTGGCCTCGCGGCCACGCTCCCAGACGAGCGACTTGCGGTAGCGGGTCAGGTCGCGCAGCTCGCGGATCGGCTTGGGCGGCACGAAGCTCGACTTGAGCAGGCCGTGCTCAAGCAGCTGGCACAGCCACTGGGCGTCCTGGACGTCGGTCTTGCGGCCGGGCACGTTCTTGACGTGCTGGGCGTTCACGAGCAAGAGCTCGAAGTCGTCCTCGAGCAGGTAATAAACGGGCTTCCAGTAGACGCCCGTCGCCTCCATCGCCACGTGGGTGACGCCGAGGCCCTTGAGCCAGTCGCGCAGCCCGAGCAGGTCGCCGGTCATCGTCCCGAACTCGGCGCGCAACTCGGAGCGCTCGCCCTGCTGGTCGGGCACGTGGACGCAGGCCGTCACCTGCTGCTTGTGTACGTCGAGCGCGCAGCAGCGCTCATAGACGCGTTCCATCCCTCACCTCCCTTGGGTCGACAGAGACGTGTCGTCCGTGGGAGCCCTCGTGCTCAGAGATTCTGCTCGGCGTGCGC
>Ga0126312_10003729_pt1 | contig 10272 bp, 7 predicted proteins | sample Plot104A_FD_92537 | JGI IMG/M metagenome (GOLD analysis project Ga0126312, IMG submission 92537) | Serpentine soil microbial communities from UC McLaughlin Reserve, CA, USA - Plot104A | ecosystem: Environmental > Terrestrial > Soil > Grasslands | place: USA: UC McLaughlin Reserve, Lake County...
GAAGGGATCCCGCTCGCCTGGATCCAAGTTTCCGCTACGGAAGCAAAGGTCCCAAGCTCAAGCTTTCGAAGGCCCCGTTCGGTCCCACTCGGGCGGGGCCTTTTCGTTGGCGGGCCTGTATGAGATGCCCCCCAAGCTTCGGTGTCAAAATATGGCTCGCTGCGTTAACCGCCTCTTCTCTTAGAGTTGCCGCCGGTCAGTGATGCCGGCAGAAGCGAGCGTGCCGCACCGGTCACCATATCTGCGACTGCGCTGGCTGCCACTTCAGTCAGGTCCTTCGTCGCACTGGCCACCTGATCACCAGCCTCGTTTGCTGCCTCGCGCGCCCTTGCAACCTGCGGACTATCGGATCGCTTGACCAGCGCGGCTGCCGCGGCGCTCGCTGCTGCCACTAGTGCACTCGCCAAAATCTCCCGTCCACGCGCCGAATTGACGAGGCTGTCGAGTGCACTCGTCAGTGTCTTGGGAACCGTCACCCCCAATACTGTCGTGGGTGCGGAGACCCTTATTTTCGCCGCTTTGGTCTTCCTCGCTCGCTTTTTCGAGGACTCTCCCTTGGCAGCACGCCCTTTCGACGTAGTCGCCCGCGTTTTTGCAGAGCGCGCTTTTGGTGCCTTCGCCATCAGGTTATCCTCCCCGAAGCTGACAGTAGCGCGCCCAGGATCGCGATTAGTCAATGCCTCACTCACCCGAGCCGCACCAGTGAGCAAGACGTGCGGCTTTCGCTTCCGCGCTTGATCGATACGGTAGCGCCCGCTTTTCGCGTACGAGCTGCTCGCCAAGGCTCCGGCCATCGATAAGAATGTGCGCGAGAGTCCGTCCGTACTGGTCGTGCCCCTGCCTGCGGATTTCGACAGAGCGGCCGAAGCGCAGGAGATCGACGACGCGGGCCTTTGTCTCGTAGCCCGCAACGCGCTCGCGCTCGCAGCGGGCGTCCCGCGTCTCCGGAGCATCGATGCCAAGGAGGCGGATGCGTTCCCCAGCAAGAGCGAGCGTGTCGCCGTCGATGACATAGAGCATGCGCGGGTCAACCGTGCGGGCAGCGGCAATGGAGCCTAATCCCTTCAGCCCCGCGGCCCGAAGCTCCAGCATGATCGGCAGCACGTTCGCGGCAAGGCGGTCGGCCCCCGAGGCCAGCGTGCGGCGGCCCAGCGCGCCCGCTTCGTCGAGATTGCGCGGGTTGCCGAGTCTTGCCCCTATCGCCTTCTTGGCCCCGAGCGCCAGGCGGGTCCGCTCGGAGATCAGGCGGCGCTCCTTCTCGGCCAGTGCGGCGTAAAGATGGAGCATGAAGGGGTCGGCGTCGGCGCCGAGCTCTGCCACGATGAACGGCACCCGTTGGGCCATGAGGCCGACGACGAAGCGCCTCCGTTGGCGATTGGTGCTCTTCCGATTCCGCCCGCAACGGGCTTACAATGTGGGTCTGGCTGCTGGGCGGGAGGCGAACCGATGCGGGGGTCTATGCCTATCGGACGGATTGGATCGGGTTCGCCGTGGCCACCCTCCGACTCGTCTTTACCACTCCCGCCTAAGATATCGCTGCGGCTGCTACTCGAGCAGTTTTGGGCCGATGTATACGGCAAGGAGGTCCAGAGCGCCGCGACCTACTCCTACACGTGGCTAGCCGATCAGGTCGGTCACATCTGCCTTGGAATCCTGCTGGATTTCGGATTCACAGTAATTACTTACAGGCTCAGCGCCTGGCTGGGGTGGCCGACGCTATCCGCTGAATTCCTCGGCTTCTTCCTGACCATGGCGGCGGTCTCTTATTGGGAGTACCGGGCATATCGAAGTGACGTGGAGCGCGCCACCGGGCCGTTCCCGCTCGATCGCAAGCTCCTGCAGAAAAACGCGATTATAGCGGCCGGTTACATGATTCTCGGCGGTGCGGTTGGGCTCCTGTTCCACTGGCCCCCCCATTACGCAGTGCCGGGATTTCTCGTGATCTTGTTGGTTGCGATCGTCCTCGCGCCCGCATGGCTCCGCCAGAAGATCATCTGGCAGAAAGCGGGCCTCCCATATCTGTTCCGCTTGGCAAACGCGCACCACACGATCCTTGAACCCGCCGCGAACGCGCTGCAGAAACTGGTTCAGTCGGCGGCTCCGCCACACGCCCTCCCCCGACAGGTGATCCTGTCGGGACCGGTTCAGTCGGGCCGAACCTCGCTCGCCGCCGGAATTGGTACGGAGTTCGCGTTTTTGGCGAAGAGCGTGCGCTACCTGAGCTTGGATCGGCTAGTGGAATTCGCGATGGCCTCCAAGCCGGACGCGGCGCCGCCCGTCTTTTGCGACGAGTGGGGCCCGGTGAACGTACGCTACTGGCCGTGGAGACAGGCGCAGGTCCTCATCATCGACGACATCAGTCCGCTGCTCGGATCGGCGCCGACCGCCGACCACTACACCCATTTTGCTGCTTTGCTCGGAGGGCCACTTCGCTCGATAGGGGATCTGCTTTCCACAAGGCATACTGTTTGGGTTCTGGGAGACGTAGGAAGTCCCGAACAGCTCGACAAGTTCGCCTCAGCGATCACAGCGTACTGCAAAGGAACTGCGCCCTTGGCCATTTTGCTTAGCACGGAGCGGGTCGTGGCTGTGCACGGACCCGAATCCAGCGTTGAGACACGATGAGCGGGCGGGTGCCGGTCGGCTATGTTCTAAAGGGCCGTCCTGCTTCAGGTAAATGCTCATCCCGGTGCACAGCTCGCGACCACGGCTTCGACCCTCGAGGCGAGGTCGTCCAGATGGGCCAGATTACTTAGACGGGACCGAACCTCCAAGTCCTCCCGCGCCGGGCCGAGGAACCGCTGTAGGCTGAGCAGGCATCGCCGCTCGAGCACCGGAACCCCAATCTCGCGCGCGCGCGTTACAGCATGCCGCAGCTTTTCCTCGATCCTCTCGGGACGGACGGGCGAAAGCTCGCGCTCTACCAAGGCATCAACCCTCAGCGCTTCCGGCTCGTGCCACCCAAAACTTGATTCCAAGGTTATCTCGAGGGCACGAGCCGACGAGCGCTTCGCTTCCTTGAGCCGATTGGCGCGTCGCTGCGCGTCGGCCAGGTTGACCAGATAGCCGGAGATGGCCAGGCGATACTCAGCGTGATCGAATGCCTCGATCGCCCTGCTGATGTTGGCCATTCCTTCGTCAAGCTCGCCGCGTTGACAAAGAGCCCACCCGACGAAGGCCACGCCATGGGCGCTGAATCCTCGTAAGCGGTGCTGTTCGGACAGTGCAACAAGACGCTGGGCTTCGCGAAACAGGTACTCGGTCGCGTTACATAGTCCGAAGACCCACCCGCCCACATAACACAGCGCGATCGCGGTTGAATGAGGATGATGAAGGGCATCAGCCGCTGCCAACGCATCGCGGCCGACCTCAAGCGCTCGGTTTACATCCCCGGCACAGAACAGGGTAAGGCTTAGAAGCGCCTGACTATGCACCTCAGTGTTCTGGCCGAACATATGGGTGCTCGCCGAATCCCGCTCAGGGGAGTAGAGAGCCAGCGAACGTTCGAGATCCTCTTTTGCTGCTGGAACGCGTCCTTCGCCGAGGCGCGCCATGCCTCTAAGCCGATGTCCGATCACCCGTCCAGAATCATAGCCGGCGCGCTCGGCGAGGTGCAGGAACATCTCCGCGAGGGACGCCGACTCCGCGGTTCGCCCTCTGCAGTTCGCGAACGTGAACTGACCGAAGATAAAGGGAAACACAAGCGGCGACGCAGAGCCTTCCCGGCAGAGCTGAAGGCCTCTTTCGCAGCACGCAGCCAGCTCTAGCGATGTAGCACCCTGTGTCGTCGTGATCGACACAATCAATCCGGCCTGCAGATTCAATTCGAGCTCGCGGCGCAGGTCCGGGTCCGGGATCTTGTCGAGCAGCCCCAATCCGCGGCGCAGATGATCGATCGCCTCCAGGTGCGCAGAGCGCTTCGCTGCGTTAACGCCTGCCAAAAGCCAACTTCTCGCCGCCTCGGGAAAAACGCCTGCTTCCGTGAGATGATGTGCAATCACCTCAGGAATGCCGGCGTCCTCCCGTTCGCGAAGCACCGCAACCATGCGGGCGTGCATAGCACGACGCTCGACCTGCACCATCGAGTCGTAGGCCATGCGCTGCAGCAGCGAATGTCGGAACTCATACCGGATCTCGGCACCGTAGCGCTTGGGCAGCAGAATCTCCGCATCAACCAGGGCTTCCAGCCGGTTCGCTAGCTCTTTGCTGTCCTCCTGCAAAAGCGCGCCCAGGAAGTCGACGCGGAACGAACGTCCGATGCATGCCGCCGCCTGAACGATGCGGCGTGCTCCGGGGCGCCGATCGAGTCGTTCTGACATCATCTCTGCGAGCATCAGCGGGAGACCGTCGGTGTGGCGCCGACCCGGTCGCTTTTCCCCATCGATGAGAGACAGCACGAGTTGTTCCACAAACAATGGGACTCCTTCGGCCGCTTGGACGGCGCGCATTAGAATATCGTCTGAAAAACTCTCCGCCGCCGATAGCGTCCTGGCGATCTCTAAGCATTCTTCGACCTCGAGCTGTTGGAGACGGATCAACTCGGTCGGTTCCGGGAGCGTCGGGCCGCGAGGAAACGACCTCGAGGTGAGAAGAACGAGAGTCGGCGTATTCGCTAGAGCTGCGACGATCTCGTGCAGCAGTTCCGCGGAGGAGGGGTCCAGCCAATGTACATCCTCTATCCAGAGGAGCGTTGGCCGGCCGTGCGAGGTGCGGGCCAGAATTGAGGAGACGAAATCGTACTGCCGTCGTTTGAAGAGCTGGGGGGTCGGGGCAAGGGGCTCGATCGTGGTGCTCGTGGTGAGACTCGGAAAGCTGGCGATGAGTCGCTCATTATCCGGAGTGGCGAGCCCGAGTTCGTGCAGCAGCCCCACCAGCTTTTCGTGCCGTTTTGCCTCATCGTCTTCATTAGTGAGCCCGGCCCGGGCCCAAAGGAAGCTCCCAACCGGATAGAGGGGTGTATTTGAGAATATTTCGTAACAGTGCGTCTGCAGGATAGTGGCGCCAGCCAGCTCAGGCCGACCGCAAAGTTCCTTCACAAGGCGTGTCTTTCCCAGGCCCGCTTCGCCGACAACAAGGACGGTCTGGCAGCTCGACTGCTCCTGAGCCGTGTTCCAGCGCGACAGAATACGCGCCATTGCGTCGTCGCGACCTACCATCCGGGCCGCGCTGCGAGTCGACTGCGGGCGGCTTGGTCCGGCGGGTCGAGCCAGCACCCGCGTCACCTGATGAATTTCAACCTGCCGCGAAAGGCCCTTGATGGCGCGCTCACCGAGAGAGCGAAAATCGAACAGCGCCTCGACCAAGCGGCGCGTTTCGGTGCTTACGACTATTCCGCCTGGGGGAGCTTCAGCCTGCAGCCTCGCTGCGAGGTTCACTGCTTCACCGACTGCTCCGTGGACGGTCGCGCCGGAACTCACGAGCTCTGGTTCGAGCACGACCAGGCCCGTGTGCACGCCAATTCGTGCCTCTAGCGGAGCAATCGCGCCTGCCGTCAAGCTCCGATCGAGCCGCCCAAGCCGCTCCAGTAGCTCCAGTCCTGCTCGCAGGGCCCGCTCTGCGTCATTCTCGTGAGCGATCGGATAGCCGAAATAGACCAGGATGCCGTCACCCGCGAAATTGGCGACAAAGCCGCCAAAGCGCTCCATGACAGTGAGCGCCAAATTTTGATATCGGTGCTGCAGGGCAGCGAGATCCTCAGGGTCGAGCTGCTCTGACAATCCCGTGTACCCCACGAGGTCGACGAACATCATCGACAGATACCGACGCTCGGCTGCCCTTCCCGAGCTCGATTTTTCGATCTCGCTCAACATGCCGAGCGTGGCTCCAGCCTTCTCGCACCCATCAGAGGGTAGGCATGCTCTCCGGTGGGCGCTTTCGGGCTATGGCGGTGCGCATTGTCATTCTGCGGGTCGAAGGTTACCATCGGTCAGTTTTCTCCCGTAAATTCTGAAATTTCAAGGCTGAGATACGCTTCGCTTTCGCTGGAGATCGTCGTGAGTTTTGTCCCCTCGGGAGAGAAGTCTTGGACAGGCCTGTCAAGAGCGCACAAATCTCCTGGGAAGCAGCGGGCCCTGGTGATCTGCACCCACTTGCGCCCGGGACGAAACAAACGGCGCTCCCGCTACATGATGCAGCCGATCAGCGGCCTCCACGTAGCTTCCTTGATCGACCAGAACCTCTTCGATGTCACGCTCTACCACGAGGATTGGCATGGACCATTCGACCCAGGTAGTTGCGCTGGTTACGATCTAGTATTCCTGACCGGCTTGCAGCCGGATTTTGATCGCATGCGCCAGCTCGCTTATTTCTTTCGGCGCGATGGCACGATCGTGGTCGCGGGCGGAAGCATTTGTACCGCCTTTCCCGAGTTTGCCGCGCAGTTCTTCGATGTCGTATGCGCAGGCGGAGTTGAATGTGCCGGGGCGGTGATCGCCGACTACCTGAAGGGGTCTCTCGAGAAGATCTACAAGCTTCCGATTAAGCAGATCGGGCAATACAAGGTAGACTACGGCCTTTTTTCAAAGAGCGGCATCAGCCCGAGTGTGCATCTTTTGGAAAGCTCTCGCGGGTGTAGCTTCAGATGCAGCTTCTGCTCCATTCCGAGCGAAGTCGGCGCTCATGCGAGCTACGACCTCTCAACGCTGGCCGGCATGCTCGAAGGAGCCCTCAAGGCCGCGCCGCTATGGTCCTTCCGGCGCTGGTATCCCATCGTATTGATGCTGGACAACAATTTTTCTGACAATCGGAAACATATGCTAGCTGTTGCCGAGTTGATTCGGTCGCACCGAAAGATCCGCGGATGGGCAGCTCTCGTCACTCAAAACATTATCAGCGACCGCGAGTTGGTGTCGAAGCTGGCCGCCTCAAAGTGTTTCGGACTTTTCGTTGGACTGGAGTCACTAGACCGGGCAATGCTGCAACGCTTCAATAAAACGCAAAACCTAAGTCGACGCCAGGACGTCGTCGGAGACATCGCCTTCGCCGAATCGTGCGGTATTGCTATTTCATATGGCTACCTTTTCGATCCTTGTCATCAAACAGGAGCTCATATCGAGCAGCAGCTCCGCTCCATTGCCGAGAACCCACTCCTGCCAATGCCTACCTACCTAAGTGTGGTGGCGCCACTGGCAGGAACAGCAACTTTCTGGGCAGATCTCAGATCGAGACGGCTCGCGCCAAACCTGCGTTTGCGTGATCTCGATGGCGAAACGCTGACCTACTCCAATCTCGCGGACGATCCGGAGGTGCTCGCCCAGCTGATAGAGAAGATATTTCGTCGTCCGTGGGAGGTGGTCAATCGATTCGGAATAGTCGCCAAGACGCTTCGGCGTATTATGCGGTCGGGAACTATCAACCCGATCCGGTGGTACATTATTGCTTCAGCCAACCTCCATTGCTTCCTCTGGTCGCGCGCGGAAGTATCGGCTTTTCGAAGCTATCGGGCGGGAACCGACACGCTGGACCCCCAGTACTTTGAGCGGCCGCATGATCTCAGTGACGCAGATCGGCGTCGTTATTTCGACCCTGTTGTGCTAACTGACGGTGCCGGGCAGCCCGCCGATTGGCTGGTACCTTATCTCAGCGCGCACTTGCCTTCCGAAGCCCACGACTCCAACAAATCCTTTGCGGGGCAGCAGTCCTGAGAAGCGAACTTTTACTCCGGCTCCAAAACGCGACGCGGGTTCATAGGGCGGCATGGATTATGCGCTGAGGGACCATCACGCACGCAAGAATGCTGCGCACGCGGGTAAGCCCTGCGCGAGTCTCTCCTTGCACTCATGCCCCGCGCTCTGCAGCTGAAATGGGGTGCTCGCGCTCGGCTGATATTTGGGGCAATATGGGCATCCGATTAACCGCTCGCCGCATCGGGGCCTTCAGTGGGCTACGCACAGAACCGAGATAAACAGCAGCTTGAGCATTTTGATGCCGAGATCGCCCGATTCATCCAGCGGCACAAGAAGAACTCGACCAGACTGCGCAAGACGTTAATTCTGTTTCCTGGAGGGATGGGTTCGCAACTGGCGAGAGCCAGCGTCCCGGATGGCATTGGCCCTCCATATTTCTACGATACAGTCTGGCTTGACTGCTCCATCGTTTTTGGCGCCGCTCTCCAGCTGACGATGGCTGCGGACAACGACCTGAACAAACAGTACGTGATTGCAAACGGGTGTGTTGAGTTCGGGCTGTTCGGCCTGCGCCCTTACGCCTCGTTCATTTCGTGGTGCGCTCAAAATGAGCTCGACTGGATGATCTACCCCTGGGATTGGAGGCGCCGACCAGCTGGTGCAGCATCTTTCTTTCTCAGCCGCTTTTTACCTAGGTTCCAGCAGGCCGTTCGGAATGAGTGCGGCGCCGATCCGTTGGATGACGTCACTCTGATTGGACACAGCTTCGGCGGGATCATTGTGAAGCTCATCCTGAACCACGGCGGTTATTTCGTCGATCAGATCGACCGTGCGATTACAGTGGGAGCACCGTTTTACGGTCATGCTGCGCACCTACATCGCTACTTTGAAGGTGATCCAGACCTAAACCGACTGTATGGCGGCGCACAGAACGGAGCGCGAGCCATCACCCGCGTCCTCTCCTCCTTCCTTGGCGCTTACGTTTTGTTGCCTTGCGATCTCGCGACATACAACCGGGATCAACAGGCACTCGCTTCCGACCCTAGGTATCCTCTGCCGAGTTATCCCTGCAACGACAGGACAACAGGCCATTCAGTGGATCCCTATCATCCGCGGACAAACGGGCAGCTGGTCAGGTACCCAGCGGGATACGGTTTTCAGGCTAGCGAGCTCGCCAACGCCTGCGGCCTTGTCCAAGAGGTAGCCGCGCCATTGCGTGCAACCGTCAATCAGAAGCTCTATAACGTCCGCGGCGTGCAGACCGAAGCTGCGTCTACTGCCTATCAGACCATTTGCGGTCAGAGCTGGGACTGGATTGCCCCGACGTATGATCCCGGGGCGGACACGTCTCCAATTCGCGACGAGTCGGTGTGTGCGGGTGACGGCGTAATCCCAGCCTGGTCGGCTCGGCTCATCTCTGCCCTGCCGCAGAACGTGCGTACGGTGCGCGGGAAGATCGAGGACGGCTTCGAGCACATGGATCTGCTCTCCCTCCCGTCAATTCAGGCTGAACTCTCTTCTATTATTTGGTCATAAGCTGATCGGGTGATGCGATGAACGAGCCCTCGACCCCCCCGACCCAGGCAACACGACAGGAAACAAACGAATTCCTCAACGAGCTCGGTCAGACGCAGAGCGAGCAGCAGATGCGCGAGCGCGTTTCCAGCTATGGAAAGGCCGCCCTAGATCGTATCGTACGGCGCCTCTACACAGACGCGTTGAAAAGCCCGAGCCAAAAGCGCGGCGAGCTGCCCACCACGAGGATCACCGGCGCGGAGGGCATTGTTGAGGATAATGATAAGTCCAGCAACGACGATGCAGCTCCCAATCCGCCGCGAGCGAAGTGATCGTGCGTTCGCCGGGCCAAGGGCCACAAGCTCCCCTGACCAATCGGCCGGGCCGCAACACGCGCCGCGAGAGCTTGTGCGACGCTTCGTTCACTCTCGACGTGGCGGGGCGCCAAAAGGAGCCCTTCTCGTTCCTCCGGACACCTTCAACACCGATAACCGCAGGCGCCGAGGCGCGCCTTCGAACAGGCGCCGTTCCTCGTCAGACTATAGAGTGGTCAGCTGCTGCATGTATGAGCCCGCTAGTTGGTCGTGGCTGGCTGATCGAGCCGCCTTTCGAGAGATTGAAGGTGAAGCTCTGGCAGCGACCGCGGTATTGTCGCTATCCGCCGCATGGCCGGATACCGTGACGTCGTTGAGAACCAGCTCGTAGAGCTCGGCAGGCCGGGTCGCCGCCTCACGACGGGACGCGCGATACGGGCGCCACGGCGGGGCTCACCCTGTGCGCCTGAGGAGGTTCCGAACGGTCGAGACGTGCCACCGCCCGCCGCGGGCGGTGCGCACGCCTCGGCTGTTCAGGGCAGCGGCAATGGAGCCTAATCCCTTCAGCCCCGCGGTCCGAAGCTCTTGCACGATCGGCAGCACGTTAGCCGCAAGGCGGTCGGCTTCTGAGGCCAGCGTGCGGCGGCCCAGCGCGCCCGCTTCGTTGAGGTTGCGCGGGTTGCCGAGCCTTGCCCCTGTGGCCTTCTTGGACCCGAGCGCCAGGCGGGTTCGCTCGGAGATCAGGCGGCGCTCCTTCTCGGCCAGCGCGGCGTAAAGATGGAGCATGAAGGGGTCGGCGTCGGCTCCGAGCTCCGCGA
>Ga0126312_10003730_pt1 | contig 10272 bp, 7 predicted proteins | sample Plot104A_FD_92537 | JGI IMG/M metagenome (GOLD analysis project Ga0126312, IMG submission 92537) | Serpentine soil microbial communities from UC McLaughlin Reserve, CA, USA - Plot104A | ecosystem: Environmental > Terrestrial > Soil > Grasslands | place: USA: UC McLaughlin Reserve, Lake County...
AACCTGCCCAGTTTCTCTGAATCTTCTTGTAGACATTTCTCGAGTTGCTGGATCTTTTTCTTTAACTTCTTCAGCTTCATGATTCTCCTCCTCCTCGCGCCGAACGGCGATTAATGATTGGATTTGGAGTTAACGGCAAAAATTCCGCGATGTCACGTCATTCTTCGTCGGGAGTTTTGTTTTCGCTTAATAATCAATGCTTTCCTGGATACGCATGCAGCAGTGAAGAAGCGCAACCTGTTGTTCTCGTGATCGGCAATGAGAAACTTCCGGTCTTTAGATAAGAGCAGTCAAAAGTTCGCTCAAGTCGATTCTGACGATGCTCGAGGCCGTGTCGCTAATGCCATAAGGCAGGATGACTTGCCCGTTGTGGACGAGCGACCCACAGGAATAAACGACATTAGGAACGTAGCCTTCCCTTTCATTTCCTTCCGGTCTTAAGAGCGGCTCTTTTAGCTGCCCAATGATTTTTGCAGGATCGTGCAAATCCAGCAGTGTCGCTCCAATGCAGTACTTTCGCATTGGACCGACGCCATGAGTAAGGACTAACCAGCCGGCTTCGGTTTCAATCGGTGAGCCACAGTTGCCCAGCTTAACAAACTGCCAGGGTTGTTGGGGCTGTTCTAGTAGCTCCGAGTCGCTCCAAAAATGGGGGTTGTCGGAGAAGCTCAGAAAAAGGTCCTCATCGTCCTGGCGTGTAAGCATCACATAGCGTCCATCAATCCGACGCGGGAAAAGAGCCATCCCTTTATTTTGAACCGCCCGCCCGTTAAGGGTCAGGATACGGAAGTTTAGGAAGTCTGTGGTCTCGATCAGCTGCGGTAGGATGACTCGGCCATTGTAGGCTGTGTAGGTCGCGTAGTAGATAACGCTCCCATCATCTTCGATAAAACGAACGAAGCGAGCGTCCTCGATTCCGTTGCTCTCGTTAGGCGACACTGGAAAGATGATGCGTTCGGACATTTCCGAAGAAGGAGCGAAATGAATTTCGTAGTTGGATTCCGCCAGCCAGTGCATGCACTCCAAGGTTCGCGGCACGTCGCGCGTAAGCGCAGAAGCTTCGTCAACCGCCTCTTGTTCAATGGACTTATCCAACTCATCAAAGAGGAAAGTCTTACCTAGTCGTCCCATGATCGAAGCGGCCCAGTCATTCTCAAGTCCCATCTCACCAAGTTTGTCCAGAAAAGCGCGTTTATGGTAGGTGGGATTAGGATTAAGCTCAGGCAGTGTCACGAAAGGCGTAGTCTTTTTGATCTCTATTGAGTGATCACTATGGATGACTCCGGTTCGGAACTCGATCGAAGAGATATGTCCTTCACCGGTCGCGCGCAGGCTCAGGATAAAACGGAGATCGCCCTGACCTAAACCAGTCTGATCAGGATGCGGCACAATGGAAGGATTGAACAAGGCGGCCGATTCGAGTGCATACTCCCCCGAGAACAGGGCGCCGATGAATAACCGGCGTGATTCGGAAATCGTCTCGCCGTCTGGGACCTGCGCGCGCACTTTTTCGAAATGTCGCAGCCAACTTTTATCCAGATCGATGTGTCTTCGGCCAAAGTCAGATCTAACTAACGAAAGCTGCTTTTCGGTTTCCGACTCACTAAGCGCGAGAGCACGCGCGATGATGTGCTGGACACGCATTGGATCCATGGAGATGAATGGGCGCACCACCACGCGCTTGTTGTCCGGCCAGAGAAGGACGCCTGTCGGATGAACTTTCATCCAACTTTGTTACTCGGGATCTTTATGTCAGGAGCGGTTTCCGCCTGTGTCATCTCGGCGAGCGATAAATAAAACGCGAGGCTTGATTCTGCGCCCTCATTCTGGCTCACGCGATCCTGATGCAAAGCGTCACGACATCCTCCCGTGCTGGAATCGTAAAGCGATTCGCCCAGGTCGTTCCGACCAAGGAACCACTCGAAACAACGTCGCGATGCGCGCTTCCAGTATTCGTCATGGGTCAGAGCAAAAGCCTCCAAACAAGCCGAAATGATAGCATACGCCTCGACCGGCTGTTGATCGAAACGCGCGCGTTTGCTGCCCCGCTTCCAAAAGCCGTTGGAGCCGATCGGCGCAAAATGTCCGACTTTCGCTCTTTGCGTATCCACCAGCCAGCGGAGCGACTTCAGACCTGCCTGGAATACCTCGCCACGGGAAGTCCAATGACCACTCAGGATCATCGCATGCGAAAGCTTGGCGTTATCGTAGGTGGCGATCGGCTCGAACCATTGCCATTCCTTCGAACTGTTGGCTTCAAACAACTCGAGCAGCCGCGTGGTGAGCAGGTCACGGAGTTGATTCACCATCCGATCACCGGAGAAGCTGCGCAGGTATTCGTGCATCGCGAGCAGGACGAAGGCCCAGGCGCGCGGCGAAGTAAACTGCTCTACGACCGGCAAACCTCGTTGAAATAATAGCGCGCAAAGATTCCGATGACCGTCATTTCTTGATCGGCCGAGCGCCATTCCCACGGCCCAAAGCGCTCGCGCGTGACTGTCCTCCGAACCGAATCTTTCCAGCCATTCCCGGCTATGACTCATGAAATTCCGAAATCGCCTTGTTCCCTGATCGAATGCATCCCATAAAAACGAAAGATAAGTGCTGGCGAGCTGTTCAACGTCCCGTTGCGCCACACGACTGGTCATCTCCGGAAGCAGCAACGTCAGGATAAAGGCGCGTGCATTATCGTCGGTACAGTATCCTTCCCGGTAATTCGGCACATTGAAAATAGCGTGCTGGAAAATTCCGGTGTTATCGGTCATCCGAAAGAGGTGATCAAGTTTCAGCGGTGGAAATTCATAAGGGCGATTTTCCAGAGTCCGAACGGCAAAGGCTTTGCGCGGCGGAACAGTTAGACGCACGCGAGCGCGCTGAAAGCTTTCCATGTAACGACCGGCCACTACGGGCCAGGTCATTTCGCGGCCGAGTTTCCATGCACGTTTTCGCATACGTGCCATCAATGCAGGATCGGACAGGAATCGAGTTACTCCTTCGGCAATGGCATTGCTGTCTCGAAAGGGGACAAGAATGCCGCGTTCCTTCGCCAGTAGCTCCTGCGCGTAGAGATACGGAGTCGAAATCATCGCCTTGCCTGCGCCGAAAGCATAAGCAAGGGTGCCGGAAGTGATTTGCGCTTCGTTAAGATAAGGAGTGATGTAAATGTCGGCCGCGCCGATAAAATCGGTTAGCTCCTCCAGCGGCACGAACCGATTGTAGAAAATAACATTGCCCGTCACGCCTCGATCTTCAGCCAGTCGCTCAAGCTTTAGCCGATAAGACTCGCCTTCACGTAAGAGAAGATTGGGATGTGTCGCGCCAAGGACAATGTAAACAACGTTCGGATGCTCCTTGAGAATTGCAGGTAACGCCTCGATTACATACTCGATGCCTTTGTTAGGCGAAAGGAGCCCAAAGGTAAGCAGCACTGTCTTCCCTTCCACGCCGAACTGGTCTTTGTGAAAGGTGGGATCGATGAACTGCACGTCCGGCACTCCGTGCGGGATGAGATCGATCTTCTCAGGCGACACGCCATAGACTTCCTTCAAGATCCCTCGACCAAGTTCGGCCATTACGATGAAACGATTCGAAAGCGCATCGAGCTGTTCCATGACAAATCTTTGCGACTCGTTAGGCTCGCGCAGCACAGTATGCAGTGTTGTCACTACCGGCATTTGCACGTCCCGCAGCAAAGCTACCAAGTGACTTCCGGCCGGCCCTCCGTAGATGCCAAACTCGTGCTGGACCGAGACGACCTCGACGTTATTAATGTTTAAGAAATCCGCGGCGCGCCGGTATGAGTCGATGTCCTTTTCGTCGATCTCGAAACGGATACGGGTCGAGTAATCGTAGCCTTCAGGGCGATCGTTAACTGCTCCAACAATGCATTCGCAATCCGGGTATGCGGCTGCAACCGCCTCACAGATGTCAGTCGTAAACGTCGCGATGCCACATTGCCGGGGCATATAATCTCCCAGGAAAGCGATGCGGTTAATCGTGGTCATTGAGCAGCGTCACTTAGTTTTTCCGACAACTGCCAGGCTTTCTCGATAAGGATCCTGGGACTGGCAAAAGCACGCTGCCGCTCTCGATGACTTGTCGCCCCTCGCCTGCCGTTAAAGCGGATCAACGGCCGAGTGTGCTTTGTAAATGCTGAAGCCGCGCTTGCGCTGAGTAAATCGCTTGTCGCGGCACCCTGCGAAGGCCGCTCGTCAAGCCAAGCTTCGATAAGATCCAGATCAGCCATTTTGTCGGGTCCCAGTCCCACGGCTTCACGCCGTTACGATAGTCCTGCTGAAATTCGTGGTGATAATTGTGATAGCCTTCACCAAAGGTAAACAGCGCCATAAAAAACGAGTCGCGCGCACTACATCGCGTCGAATACGGCTGACGCCCCATGGTGTGGCATGCCGAATTAATAAGGAATGTGCCATGCTGAAGCACGACAACTTTCGCGACGCCACAAATGAGAAAACCTCCCAGCGCACCGAGCCACCCATCCCACAGAAAACCAACAAGCGTTGGCAGACCAAACCCCACCAGCACCGCGAGCAAATGAATATGTCGATGTTGCCACATCACGAGGGGATCTTTTTTCAAATCGGCAACGTTATCGAAAGGCGGTTGTGGCCACAGCTTAAATAACAGCCAACCGACGTGGGCATGGAAAAAGCCTTTGGTGATGTCGTATGGATCTTCATCGTGATCGACATGTTTATGATGGCGTCGATGATCGCTCACCCACATGAGAACAGAATTCTCAAACGCCGCGGCGCCGAAGATGAGCATGAACAGGCGCACCGGTAGTGTGGCCTGAAAAGTCCTGTGCGAAAAAAAACGGTGATAACCCAGCGTAATGCTGAAGCCGGTCGCCGCCAGTAACACTGCAAACACGGCGATTTGGAACCAATCAACACCAAAATACCACAGATAAAGCGGCACCGCGGTGAGTGTAAGAATGAGCGTACCGATAAGGAACGAGCTTGTCGTCCAATTAATGCGGTCGGCAGGAATGCGAAAAATCAACGGTGGAAAATAAGTGGAAAATCACCGGTCCACTCACGTCGGCCGCCCAAGGATAACGTCTGCTTTTGTCCAGGTATGCACGCTGCCGCAGTGCACACAGGTAAACTTTTGTGTTTTCAGTTTGACTGTCAGCCAGCGTTTTTCCTCGATTGTTTTGCCGGTATCGGTCAGCTTGGACGTCGAAGGACAACGCACCAGCAGGCTCTTGAGATTAGGGCCAGTCTTCGCCTTGGGGCGTCGCGGCGGATCGAATAAAAATCTCGTCGCCATGTCAGAGTCGATAAACAATTCGCGCTTTGGCAGTGTCGTACGGCGACATTTCCATTTTCACTCGATCACCAATTGTGAGTCGAATGAAACGTTTGCGCATCTTTCCGGAAATGTGCGCTAGAACCAAGCGCTTGTTTGCGAGCGCGACGCGAAACATGGTCCCGGGCAGCACCATCATAATGGTGCCCTCCAATTGAATCGCTTTGTCAGAATTCATGATGCCTGTTTTGCTGTTCCACCCCGGTTGAACTGTAGGGGATGCTGTTACGGTCCCATCCTTCGGGAAGCAGACTGCTTCCCCTACAGATTACCGAGCAAACGATCTACCGGCGATTGCCTGCAAACGGGCGATTACCGCCTCCGCCAAAAGGACGCTGTTCGCGCGGACGCGCTTCGTTAACGGTTAACGTGCGGCCGTTAAGTTCACGGCCATTAAGCGCGCTCATCGCGGCATTGGCCTGTGCAGCGTCATTCATCGTGACGAATGCGAATCCGCGAGATTTGCCGGTCATGCGGTCCATCATCAGATGAACTTCGTTGACGGCGCCATGTTGTTCGAAAAGATCCTGAAGATCGTTCTCGGTGCTCTCAAAGGAGAGATTACCTACGTACAGTTTCATTGTGTTTGAATTTGGAAAAACTACCGAGTTACAGAGCCGTTCCCGTGAATCGGGTTTCAAACCACCAATGAGCAACGCTCACCTGACGATCTACCGAGCAGTGAAGTTAAACAGCGTAATCCAATAAGCGCGCAGTATCGCTCGGATTAGGCGAAACACAACCGATCATTTCACGATATAGCTATTTCGCCTCGCGCTGACTAAGGTCGCTTAGCGGCCGTTGTCTCGAAACGGTAGCCGCCTGAAACGTTCGTCGAGCGTCAGTAGCCGATAAGTAACCGGCGCTTGCTTGCGGGCTGCGGCTCGAAATCTTTGGAAAAAGGAAGCGCGCCGTTTTGAACTTTCATGTTGCGCCTAGTAAAGCGCGCAGTTCCGAGTCAATGCTGGTTCCATCTTAATTCGCCGGTTTATGTGCGCCGGGACCGGAATGACGTCGGCGCTGATATCTGGGCAATTTGCGTCGAGGCGCGTGACATACGCATCCACCAACGTCACGAAAGTTATTTCCGAGAATGCGATGTCGCCGGACAAGTCCTTAAGCAATCGCTCAAGCTCTTGTCTATGAGCAGCGATAGCATTCACGATGCGGTTTTTGTGTGCAGAGAGAAGGGGCCGCACACCTGCGCGATCGATTGACGCTGCGCTATGAGGCTGACTCTACAGCCGCAACTACGATCACCTAATAATTAAATACACGACGCGGTGCATGCCGTGCTATGTCCTACCGGGTCGATCGCTGTTGCCCCGAGCAACCGCCGACTTAGCGCGCTCCCGCCATCCGATTCGCGACTTTTGCGATCCCTTTGGACGAGAGCTTCTTGACCTGCGCTCGCAGTTCGGTGTCCGAGATCTGATCTGCCAGCGCGTGTAAGGCAGAGAGTATCGAGATCTGACTCGCATCGTCTCGGCCCCAGCCCGGATCTTCCCAACCGTGTTTGAAGAGCCAGAGCAGGATGGGATTGGTCACAACAAGCATTTCCGAAAAGTCGAACCTGTGTCTGGAAGGATTGCGATAGTAGATGTCGACATCGCCCTGCGTGGAGGAGTTGTCAGCGATAATTGTATGCTGATTGCAATCCGTCACCGCATCCACTGGCGTCCAGGCCATTGTCGGATTCGTCGCACCAGTCTGAATGTTGATCGGCCAGAACCTGGTGAAATCGGTCGCTGGATAATCCGAACACACCTGAACGCCGTAAGCCTCCAGTGTCTCGTTACACCAGAGCAACTCCGCAATGTTCATAATATTCAACGTCGTGTTGCCGATTCCTTGAAACTCGGAGCGATAGTTGAATCCCTCCCCGGTCTTGCCTGTGAACGTCATGAGTCCGATGAGCACGTCCCCTTCATCTACTTGGATGAGCGTCGTATGAAACGCATCGCCTTCAGAGGTCACATACCAGCTCGCGATCGACCAGTAAGATCCGCCGCCCGCAGCCGATGGCCCCCATTGCAGAACGGGCTGAAGAATGCCGTAGTTGGTTCCATAATTCTGGATGCCATTGAAAAGGAAGATTGTTTGCCCTGAGTCATTCGACGGTGCCGGCGGAACGGTCCACGTCGAGCGAAACGAACTCAGGGAATTCCCCGTATCGTTGTTCCAGTACCCGTATGTGATCCAGCCGCTGCCGAGGCCGGGCACTTCGCCTGACCGCGCCCGTCCCTTGGGGATGTCCTTGCGGACATTTTTAGCGAGGTCGATCAGTTGAATCCGCGCTTCCGTGAAGTGCAACGCCTCGTTCCTGGACACGCGGTGCACAAGGGACCGGTGCCTGAATCCGCCGGGAGTCAGCACAAAGTTCGCAGGCGCATCAACGGCTCTCATCTTATCAGTTGCGATTCCCCTCGGGCTTCGTGTGACTACGGAGCCGTAACCCTTCTGCACGAACACGGACTCGCCAGCTTTGACTGCATGTACGCTCTCCCGCTTTCGAGGCCCGCCAGGAGCGATAACAAGATCTTGGCCCTTCGATGGACGTTTTGGTTTCTTAGGCATCAGCTTATTCTCCTATGTTGAATAACTACTATCAGAGGCGCGGGGACAAGGAAAACAATAATAATTGAGAGGTTCCGCAAATCTGCTGTGAAGCGTCATCTAACCGTGCGGAACCCGACGATGAAATTCATGTTATAAGCGCGAATGAGACCGGTGTTAGGCAATACACCCAGTCGCGCGTCCGCAACAATTCGCCCAAATGGTCGCTCGACGGAAAAATGCTCACGACATTTGGCGCGGGTTATTTCGCCGTTTGTTTGCAAGGATCATTGGCCTCTTTTCGCGGCGCTTCGAGCTTGAATGAAAGCGTGAACCGATCGCTCGATGTCTTTCGGTCTCGTGGCCCAATCACAAATGCTGATCCTGATCACCGCTTTGCCGTGCCAGGTCGAGCCTCCGCACCAGCACTCGCCGGAACTCTGGATATTCCGTAGCGTTGCCGTCGTCAACTCGTCGTCTTCGCACGACACAAGCACCTGATTGAAAACGACGTCGTTGTGGATTTGAAAGCCCCGTTCGCGCAGGAGCCGGGCAAAGAGCCGCGCATTCTCGCAAAGCTGCTCGACCAGATGCTGAACTCCCTTACGTCCAAGGCTTTTGAGAACCGCCCACAGTTCGACCACTCGAGCCCGCTTGGACATTGAAGGTGTGAAATTCATGCCGTCTCGGTGCTCGCTCCACTGGAAATAGGAAGCCGAAGCCTTGAACGCGCTCGTTAGTGCATCGCGACTCCGGCAAAGAATCATACCGCTGTCGTACGGGACGTTGAGTGTTTTATGCGCGTCCACTGACCAAGAATCTGCTTTTTCGATTCCATCGCAAAGGTGACGCATGGAGGGCATGACGCATGCCCAGAGTCCGAAAGCACCATCGACATGCACCCACGAACCGGCGGCGTGCGCGTGCTGGCAGACTGTGCCAACCGGATCGATGGCGCCCGAATTGACGTTTCCGACTTGCGCCACGACAAGTGCACCTTCGTCGAGTTTCGGCATTTGATCCGGGAGCATCCGTCCCTGGTCGTCCGCGGGAACGATCTCGATGTTGTCGGTGCCAAGCCCCAGCATCGAGATGGACTTGTGCACTGCCGCGTGCGCGCTCGCTCCGACGATTACCCGGATCCTGGGTGCACCGTAGAGTCCCCTTTTAGCAACGTCCCAGCCGCGGCGACGAAGCAATTCGTTCCGTCCAGCACACAGCCCGGAGAAATTCGCAATCGTGGTCCCGCACACAAAGCCGGCGGCGGTTCCCACGGGAAGGCGAAGGAGAGCCACGACCCATCGTTCGCAGATTTCTTCGAGACGCGAGTTAATCGGTGACATCACGTAGTGCGCCGTGTTTTGATCCCAGGTATCAGCCAACCATTTCGCAGCCAGGGCCACTGGTATCATTCCGCCATCGACGAAACCGAAGTACCTGCCGCTTGTTTGAGCAACTGCGGACGGCGACCCGATTTCGTGCAGGCGTGCGAGAACCACGAGCGGATCGCTGGGCTCGTCGGGAAGCGGCTCGTCCAATGCGTCCATTGCCTGTAGCGAAAGCTCCGTAGGAAACACCGGCCTTTGCTCCAACCCGTCGATGTACTCGCCGGCGAATTGACGTGCTTTGTCCAGGAGCAATGAAAAGCTATCCGGGTCGTCCCAATGTCTCGTTGTTGATATTTGTTCGTTTTCCATCAGTACTTTTTCCCAGCGCTCCGCTTTCGATCAGGGAATCAACCGGGCATGATGAAAATTAGAGATTTCATCGCCCCTGGGGGCAGCTCCTTGTGACAACTAGGCTTTTTAACAGGTTCAGCGGCGTATTCACGTTCTCACTGACTTTTCGGACAAGTCGACTTCCGGTCAAGCCTTGTCGCCGATCCGCTTTGTTGCCCGCTCATCCGCCGATGAATGAGACAACATCATTCCATGCGATCGCAGCCAGCAGTGAAAACTGAAATCCGTAAAGCCGCGCGTTAACTGTCAAATGACCCGCTCAGTTTACCCGCCGTGGCGGGCGAATGGAGCCGCGGGGTGCGAGCCACACAGATGGGTTAAGCCGGAAGGCCGAAACAAGCGGGCGCGAGTGAGTCAAAGCTCTCCGCGTTTAGATGCAACCGCGTGTGTTGGATTGAAGGGCAAAACTTCTTGCAAACGACCGTGGAAACATCGAGGCAGTAACAGAATCCTATGTTGCCCTTAACAATTACATTACAGAATTATCGCGCGTTTCCGACCGACGCGCGCATCGAGTTTAATGTTGCCGAGGGAATCACCTTCTTATTAGGAGTCAACAATGTTGGAAAGAGTGCCCTTATCCGCGCGTTCTTCGAACTTCGTCAAGTCATAGACATTGACAAATTAAGAGCAGGAAAAGGAA
>Ga0126312_10003731_pt1 | contig 10271 bp, 6 predicted proteins | sample Plot104A_FD_92537 | JGI IMG/M metagenome (GOLD analysis project Ga0126312, IMG submission 92537) | Serpentine soil microbial communities from UC McLaughlin Reserve, CA, USA - Plot104A | ecosystem: Environmental > Terrestrial > Soil > Grasslands | place: USA: UC McLaughlin Reserve, Lake County...
GGGGCCTTCTGCGTGATCGTCGCGACGCCCCGCGCGTCGGCCGGCACGACCGCCTCGGCGGTCGCGTCGCCGGGCCCGACGTCCTCGGCGAGCGCGCGGTCGACCAGCTCGAGGTCGATCTCCGGCGCATTTATGGTCATGGCGACCACAGCTTAGTGGGTCGCCCCTGGCGGTAAGGTCTGCGGCCACCGTGGAGGCCAGGACCAAGACGCTGCTGACGGCGCTGGCGACCGTGGGGGCGCTGCTGGCGCTCGCCCCCGCCGCCGGCGCGAAGGAGCGCGTGCTGACGCTCTTCTCGCCGCGGATCGACTCGCTCCCGTACGTGCACGACACGCACAACGTGACGCTGCGCGCCAACGGCCGCGAGGCGCCGGCCGAGCCCGGCTACATCCTCGGCTTCAAGGAGATGGCGCTCGTCGACTCCAAGGATCCGGACGCCCGGCCGCTGCCGCTGCGGAAGATGATGGTGCACCACTTCCTCTACTACGCGCCCGGCCGCGTCGACGACGACGTCGCGGGCAGCTGCTGGCGCGGGTTCGGCTTCTTCGGCGGTCGCGGCGAGGAGCACCCGCTCGGGCACAGCGTCAAGCCGATCCCGAAGCGGTTCCGCGATCGCTACGGCGTCGCCAACCGGCTCCCCGACGGCTCCGCCCCGGACTGGCGCCTGACCGCGATGGTGATGAACCACTACAAGCGGCCGAAGAGCTTCTTCATCCGCACGCGCATCCACTACACGACCGAGCGGCGCGAGGCCGTCAAGCCGTTCGTGATCGGCGAGTGCGGCCAGCTCCTGAACGGGATGGCCTACGACGTGCCGGGCGGCGGCGCTCCCGGCTCGGAGTTCGTCGACACGAGCACCTGGACGGCGCCCTTCAGCGGCCGCCTGATCGGCGCGTTCTCGCACCAGCACGGCGGCGGCAAGCACCAGCTGCTCGAGAGCGAGACCTGCGGGCGGCGGCTCTTCGACGCGCCGGTCTACTACGGGCCGCCGGACCACCCGTACAACACGGTCCGGCCGATCCTCCACGAGCCCGGGCCGATCGGCACGGGCAGCTTCGCGAGCCGGCGCGGCGTCCCGGTCTCGGCCGGCGAGGTCCTGCGCCGCACGGCCGTGCACGACGCCCACAACCTGCACGTCGCGGCGATGGGATTCTGGATCGGGCTGCTCGTGCCGGACGACTCCGTGACGCGCTGCGCGCCGCTGCCGCACGACATCGTGGAGATCAACCGGCCGAAGCGCTTCGACCGGACGCCGGACTACGACCTCGTGGTGCCGCAGCTGGCGAAGCCGCGCGGTGCGTTCCGCGCGTTCGACGGCAGCCCGCTCCCGGTCGCCGATGACTTCTTCCGGCCGCAGAGGATCACCGCGGCCGTCGGGCAGACCGTGACCTGGCGCTTCGCCGGCGACCGGCCGCACACCGTCACGGTCGCCAACGGCCCGCGCGGCTTCTCGTCGATCTACTGGGGGCGGACGAGCGGCAGCTACAGCGTCACGCCCCAGGTGCCGGGGACCTACCGGCTCGTCTGCCTCGTGCACCCGACGACGATGGCGCAGACGCTCGTGGTCAGGTGACCGCGTACGCGGCGGCCATTTCGCGCGGCCGGGGCTTCGCCCGCCTGATCGGCTCGCGGTCGCCGGCCGCTTCCCCGTAGTCGGTCCGCCCGCTTATCCCCGGCCGGCGTTCGCGAGCAGGTACGCGTGCACGAAGCCGTCGAGGTCGCCGTCGAGCACCGCGGACGCATTGCCGACGTCGTAGTCGGTGCGGTGGTCCTTGACCATCGTGTACGGGTGCAGGACGTAGGAGCGGATCTGCGAGCCGAAGTTGACGTCCTGCGCCTCGCCGCGCTCGCGCGCGATCTCCTCCTTGCGCCGGCGCTCCTCGGCCTCGACCAGCTTCGAGCGCAGCATCGCCATCGCGGTCGCGCGGTTCGACGACTGCGAGCGCTCGTTCTGGCACTGGACGACGATCCCCGTCGGCTTGTGCGTGATCCGGACGGCCGAGTCGGTCTTGTTGACGTGCTGACCGCCCGCGCCGGAGGCGCGGTAGGTGTCGACCTGGAGGTCGTCGTCGTCGATCTCGATCTCCCCGGCCTCCTCGACCACCGGGGCGACCTCGACGCCCGCGAATGACGTCTGGCGGCGGTTGGCCGAGTCGAACGGGGAGAGCCGCACCAGCCGGTGCACGCCCTTCTCGGCCGAGTAGAGCCCGTAGGCGTTCTCCCCCTGGGCGCGGAACGTCGCCGACTTGATGCCGGCCTCCTCCCCCGGGCTCGCCTCGAGCAGCTCGGCCTTGAAGCCGCGCCGCTCGGCCCAGCGCATCATCATCCGCAGCACCATCTCGGCCCAGTCCTGCGCATCGGTGCCGCCGGCCCCGGCGTTGACGGTCACGAGCGCGTCGCCGGCGTCGTAGGGTCCCGTGAAGAGGCGCTCCTCCTCCAGCGCTTCCAGCCGCTGCTCGACCGACGCGAGCGTCTCGTCGAGCTCGGCCGCCAGCTCGGGGTCCTCCTCGGCGAGCTCGACGAGACCGTCGAGGTCGCCGGTGTCGGCCTCGAGATGCTCGAACGTCTCGAGCCGGCGCTGGAGGCGCGCGTACTCGGCGTTGACCTTGGCGGCGGTCTCCGGGTCGTCCCAGAATCCGCCCTCGCCCATCCGGGCCTCCAGCGCGGCCGCGCGCTCCCTCAGCGCGGCCGGGTCAAAGGTAGTCCGTGAGCAGGGACATCTGCTCGCGGATCGCGGCGAGGCGCTGCGGGGTGGTGAGGGTCTGCGGGCTCGCCATCGTGGCGCTGAGGCTAGCGCACGGCTCAGCCGAGCTCGTCGCGGCGCGCCGTGAGGCTGGTGGCGCGGCCGGTCTCGTCGTCGAGCTCGGCGAACAGGCTCACGTGCGCGCTGCCCTCCGGCCCGCCGAACGAGAGCCGGTGGAACGCCGGGCCGGGGATCCGCGGCAGCTCGTATGCGGGTCCGAGCACGGCCTCGAGCTGAGCGCGCGTCGGCCCGCCGTCGGCCGCGCGGAGGCGCACCTCGACGTAGTCGACGCCCGCGCCCTCGTCAGAGGCGAGCGTCGCCGCCGCCCGCACGAGCAGCGCGATCGCCGCGTGCGCCGGCTCGCTCACGGCGTTGTCACCTCGATGATGTCGGAGTCGTCGAGCTCGATCTCCTCCGGCTCGCGGTAGGGCGTGAACTCGCCCGTCGGGCGGTTCGCAAGCTCCTCCTCGGCGGCGCGCTGGGCTGCGGCGTCGGCCTCGCGCTTGGCCTGGAGCATCGCCTCGTACTCGGCCTCGACGGTGTAGGCGTCGGCCTCCTCAGGCAGGCTCTTGTACGCGCTGTGGTTGGCCTCGCGCGCCGCGCGGTTGCGCTCCCAGATGTTGTACTGCGCGCGGTATCTGAACTCGGCCTCCTTCAGCTGCCTCTGGAGGGCCGCGCGCTCGGGCGAATCGGCGGCCAGGCCCTTGAGCTTCTCCTGGAGAGCCTCCACCTTGTTGGCCGCGTCCATCGTCCGGCGCGTCATTCCGCGGTGCTTCGCGAGCTCAGCCAGCACCTCGTCGCGGTACTCGCGCCCGGTCCCGTAGAAGCTCTGGAACCACTCGTCGGCCTGCTCGAAGCCGCGGTCGCCGAGGCGCAGGGGCCCGAGTTCGCGCGCAGCCTTCACGCCGTCGGCGTGGATGCCCAGCTGGGCGACCATCTCGGCCTCGCTCATCCCGCGGCCGAGCCCGACGCGCGCCATGTCGACGTACTGCTGCGCGTGGCGCATCTCGTGGACGCCGGTGCCCTGGAGGATCTCCCAGGTCGCGTTGGTCGCCTCCTTGGCCTCGAGGTCGGCCGAGTTGTAGACGACCTCCCACTTCTTGGCGTCGAAGAAGGGCCCGTTGTCGGCGAGGCTGGACCTGGCCGCCGGGACCCTGCGCTGCTGCGCCCAGGCGACGGCGCGTTCGTGCACCTTCGCGGCGCGCGCCTCCTTCGTCGCGAGCGTCGCGAACTCCTCCGACATCTCGGCCGACGCCGCGGCACCGCGCTGGATCACCTGCGCGATCTCGTCGAGCGAGTCGGCAGCCGGTGCGACGGTCTTCAGCGCGCGATCGGCCGGCAGGCCGGTCTTGGCGGCGGCGAAGTCCTGCGCCTGCTTGAGCAGGTCCTCGGGCGGCTTGACCGGCGGCGCGGGCGGGAGCGCGGCGCCCGGGCTGGTGCCCGCCGCGGGGGGCGCCGGCACGGCGTCGGGGCCGACCGCCTTGGCCGCCCGCTCGCGGGCCTGCCTGCCGCCGAGGCTCTGACCCATCTCCTCGACGAGCTCGTCGCTGTATGCCTGGGCGCGCTTCATGGCCGACGAGCCGGCGCCCAGCTGGCCGCGCGCGGCTTCCAGGCCGCCGACCGCGTCGAGCGCCTTCGGCGGGCCCATGACGTCGAGCGCCGTCTTGAACGCCGTCTCCTTCTTCGCCGGAGCGAGCTGACCGAGGCGCCGCACCTCGGAGACGACGTCCTCAGCCGCGCCGGCCGCGCGGATCGCCTTCGCGGCGCCGGCCAGGTCGATGAACGCGAAGATGGTGTCGAGCAGCGCCTTGATGCGCGCCGCGTCGGTCTCCTCCTTGCCGATGAGATCGTGCTGCTTGTGGCCGGTACGCGCCTCGCGCATCGCCTGCTTGCGCGCGTAGTCGTCGACGCTCTTGACCGCCTGGGCGCCGCTGGCGGCGGCGCCGACGGCCGTGAGCGCGAGCGCCATGCCGCCGGTCGCGAAGACGCCGACCAGCGCCGCGACGATGCCGACCGCCGTCAGCGCCGTGTCGATCGCCGCGTCGGACTCCGTCTCGTCCTTGATCAGCTTGTTGGCGATCGCGTTGTCGATCGGCTTCGCCCATCGGTCCTCTCCGAGCACCTGCGGGTAGAGCAAGCCGAGGTCGTCCCACTCGTACTCCGAGCCGACTCCCGCGTGGACCTCGTCGAGCTTGGTCTGGAGCTTCTTGAGCGCCGCCTCCATCTTCGACCGCGCCGCGACGTCGTCGTCGGCCGCGAGGGCGCCGGCCTCCTCGGCCTTGGCGGAGTCGGTCTCGAGCGTGTCCTGGTTGATGATCGCGAAGAGCGCCGGGCTCGTGGACTCCATGTTGACGATCGTCCCTTCGAGGTCGGTCCACTGCGCGTTGACCTCCTCCCACGTGCGGAAACCCTGATCGGCCTCCCCCGGCTGCTGCGGCTTGTTGTCGGGGTCGAACGAGACCACCTGGTAGGCCGCCGGCGCGCCGCTGGCGCCCTGGTCGACCTGCGAGCCGTTGTAGCCGACCTTGATGCCGAGCAGGTCCTGCTTGGCGCGCAGCGCGCGCTGCGCCTCGACGGCGAGCGCCTTGACCTCGCCGACCCGGCGGGCCTGGTCCTCCGGCGTGCCGGCGTCGAACGAGGCCTCGACCTCGATGCCGAGCTTCGCCATCTCCTCCATCACGTACTGCTTGTTGGCCGACAGGTGGTTCTTCGCCCGGCCCTCCACCGAGCGCTTGAACGACTCCCGCTCGTCCGTGAACGCGTCGAGCAGATCGGGGCTCAGCTTGGCCGACTGCAGGAACAGCTCCTCGTGCGAGCGCGCGATGCCGGGCCACCCGCCATGGGAGGTCCACAAGCCATAGACGGTGTCCTTCTCACCGCCGGCGATCGCCCCGGGCAGCGCCTCGATCTTCTCGGGATCGGTCAGCGTCAAGGGGTCCAGCGTCGGGCCGGCGCCATGCTGGCCGCCGTGCGGCGTGGCGCTGCCCGGCCCCGCCCCTCCTTCGCCCGCGCGCGCGAGCACCGCGCGTGCGACCGCGCGGTTGCCGGCGCTGCGCTGGAGCTGCCCCATGTGGGCGGCGCGCACCGGCGGCGGCTCCGCGGCGAGCAGCGAGAGCACGTGCGTCGGGCCGACGCCCGCGGCAGGGACGCGCACCGGTGCCGCGGCGGGCGCGTGCGCGGGAGGCGCGGGAGCGACCTCGGGCTCGACTGTCTGCTCGTCGTGCTCCACCGACGCCAACGCTAAGGGGCGGACGAAGGCTTCGCCAGTCCGTTCGGGCAATCAAGCGGACGGACCGGAGGCAGGGAACGCATCGCCTTCCAAGACGTCCGTCAGCGCCGAGATCATCCGGCGGGATCGGCGCGGCGGCAGCGCCAGACGGCCATCGGCTCGGAGATCCCCTTGATCTTCTTGCGTCCGGCCTCGGACCAGGCGAACGCCCCGTCACCGGCACGCGTGCGCACCGCCGCGTCGGTCAGCAGCACGGTGTCGAGCAGCTGCGCGGGCTCCGGAGCGACGAACATCACCGCGTCGCCGATCGACTTGACGAGCCGCACCGGCGGCTCGGCGATGTCGGCGGCGAGCGCTGCCAGACGCGTCGCGATGGCGCCCAGGTCGGCGACCGGGACGCCCTCGCCGAGCCGCGTGAAGCCGACGACGTCGCAGAACCCGATCGTGACCTCGTGAACGTCGGTGCGCCGGCCGGCCCGCAGCTCGTCCGCCGCTACGAACTCGTGGCGGATGTTCTCGCGGTTGTGGAGCATGTACATCACGCCGATCAGCTCGGCCGCGTAGGGCGTCAGCTCGCGCGTCGCGTTGCCGAGCCGGCGCGCGAACTCGTATTCGGTGTCGCCCTGTTGCGGGATCGCCGTGTTGGCCAGCGTCCCCGCCGCGGCCGCGGCGTGCGCGGCGGCCTCGCCGAACACGCGCGAGGCCTCGATCAGCCCGTCGACCGGCAGGCCGCCGTCGATGAACACGGCGAGCGCGCGGGCGGCGAACAAGTCCAGCTCGCCGAGCTCGGGGCAGTCGCGGGGCGGCAGCGGCAGACCGCAGGCGCGGCGGACCGCCTCGAGCGTGTCGAGGTCGACGCCTGCCTGCTCGGCGACCCACCGGCGTCATCGCGCCGATCGCGCCGAGGGCGAGCTCGGCCGGGAGCAGCGCCAGGCGGCCGTCCGCGACCGCGGCCTCGAGCTCCTCGACCGCTATGCCCTCCTCGTGCAGCCACTCCAGCAGGCACAGGCGCGACTCGCGGCCGGGGCCTCGAGTCCGTCGAGCAGGCCGCGCGCGCCGAAGTCGGGCGCGTCGGCGGCCGCCGGCTGTGATGACGGGTCGGGCGCGCTCACGCCGCGACGGGCGCCGGCACCGGCGCCACGACGACCGGGATGCCGTTGAGCACTGCATTGCCGGAGAGGGCGTCGACGAGCGCCTCGTCGGCGAGCGCGTTCGAGTTCACGCCGGCGTGCTCGCCGGCGACCGCCAGCCGCGCGCCGGCCGCGTCGTGGCCCCAGCCGTGCGGGAGCGACACCACGCCGGGCATCACCGCGTCGGTGACCTCGACGATCGCCTCCAGCTCGCCGGCGCGATTGCCGACGTGCGCGCGCTCGCCGTCGGCGAGGGCGAGGCGCGCGGCGTCATCGGGGTGCACGTGCAGCGTGCACCGCTCGGGCCCGCTGACGAGCAGCCGGAGGTTGTGCATCCAGGAGTTGTTCGAGCGCAGCTGGCGGCGGCCGACCAGCACGAGCCCGTCGTCGTCGCGCGGCCGCGCGAGCGCGTCGCTCAGGCGGGCGACGTCGGCGACGATCGGCGCCGGCGCCAGCTCGATCCTGCCGCTCGGAGTACGCAGCATGTCCGGCAGCCGCGGCTGGAGCGGACCGAGGTCGATGCCGTGCGGGGCGGCCTCGAGCGCCGCCAGCGAGAGCCCGTCGGGGCGCGCTCCGAAGCCGTCGCCGTACGAGCCGCAGCGCAGCAGGATCTCGAGCAGCCGCTCGGGCCCGCGGCGCGGCTCGAGCTCGGCCAGCAATTCGTCGACGTCACGCCCGCGCACGAGCGAGTGCGGGCTCGACGTCTCGCGCCGCAGCAGCTCTCCCGCCACCAGCCTGTCGTACGGCTCGACGTCGTGGGGCACCGGCTGGCCCGCGGCGATCGCGGTCAGCCGCAGCAGCGTCGCCCACTCGTCGGGGACGCTCGGGTCGGGCGCGAGCACGGGCGGCGAGTAGTTCGCCACGTTGCGGATCGACAGCTGGTAGAAGGCGAGGTCGTAGTGCGAGCGCTGCAGCGGCGACGGGACCGGCAGGATCACGTCGGCGTGGCGCGTCGTCTCGTTGACGTAGACGTCGACGGCGACGTATAGGTCGAGCGTCTCCAGCGCCGACTCGAGGCGACCCGAGTTCGGAGTCGAGCGCGCCGGGTTGCCTGCGAGCGTGATCAGCGCCCGCACCTGGCCCTCGCCGGGCGTCTCGATCTCCTCCGCGAGCGCCGCCACGGGCAGCTCGCCGAGGCTCTCTGGCAGGCCGCGCACGCGCGACCGCCAGCGCGCGATCTCGACGCCGCGACCGCGCCCCGGCTCGCCGGTGGAGTTGCGCTGGCCGGCGGCCGCGAGCGGGAACATCGCGCCGCCCGGGCGGTCGAGGTTGCCGGTCAGCACATTCAGGACGTCGACGAGCCAGGAGGCGAGCGTGCCGAACTCCTGCGTCGTCGTTCCGATGCGGCCGTACACGGCGGCGGGCTCGGCGGCGGCCAGCTCGCGCGCCATGCGCCGGATCGTCGCGGCCGCGATGCCGGTGACCGGCGCGGCCGCCTCCGGCGTGAACGGGCGGGCGAGCTCGCGCACCGCATCGATGCCTTCGGTCAGCTCCGCCAGCCGGCCGGGCCGCGCGAGCTCCTCGTCGAACAGCACGTGCACGAGCGCGAACAGGAGCTGCGCGTCGGTGCCGGGCCGGATCGGGTGGTGCTCGTCGGCGACCTCGGCGGTGCGGCTGCGGCGCGGGTCGACGACGACGAGCTTGCCGCCGCGCGCCCGGAGCGCCCTGAGGCGGCCGCGCATGTCGGGCGCGGTCATGAGCGAGCCGTTGGACTCGAGCGGGTTGGCGCCCAGCATCAGCAGGTGCTGGGTTCGGTCGACGTCGGGGATCGCGATCGAGAGCGGCGCGCCGTACATCAGCCCGCTGGCGATCTCCTTCGGGCGCTGGTCGACTGTGCTCGCCGAGAAGACGCTGCGCGTGCCGAGCGTCTTGAGCAGCGCGCGGCCGTAGAGCAGCGGCGCCAGGCCGTGTGCGGCGGGGTTGCCGATGTAGACGGCGACCGCGTCGCGGCCGTGGGCCTCGATCAGCGGCCCGAGGCGCTCGGCGACGCGGGCGTAGGCCTGCTCCCACGTCGCCGCCTCGAGCTCGCCGTCGGCGCCGCGCAGCAGCGGTGTGCGCAGCCGGTCCGGGTCGTCGTGCAGGTCCTTGAGGGCGACGCCCTTGGGGCAGAGGAAGCCGCGCGAGAAGACGTCGTCCGCGTCGCCCCTGACCTTGACGACGTCGTCCCCGCGCACGGTGACCGCGAGGCCGCACGTCGCCTCGCAGAACGGGCACGTCCGCAACGCCGTGCGCTCCTGCATGGCGCTGCAGGCTACCGGGCTAGGCGCCGTGGCACTTCTTGAACTTCTTGCCCGAGCCGCACCAGCAGGGGTCGTTGCGCCCGAGTTGCTCGTGCTCGCCGACGCGGCGCTGCTCGACGACCGTGCTGCCGGCCGGCGTGGGTTCCTCGCCCGGCTCGCCGTACGCGGTCGGCTGGTCGTCGGGGGTGCCGCCCGAGTACTGCATCGTCGCCGCGCCGCCGCGGCGCTGCTCGGGCAGCGCGCCGTCGCCGTCGGCGCCCTCGACCTCGACCTCGACGTTGAACACCATGCGTGCGAAGTCGGACCAGATGCTGTTCATCAGATCCTGGAAGAGGGTGAAGCCCTCGTTCTTGTAGGCGACGAGCGGGTCGATCTGGGCGAACCCGCGCAGGTGGATGCCCTCGCGCAGGTAGTCCATGTCGTAGAGGTGCTCGCGCCAGCGCTGGTCGATGATCTGGAGCAGCAGGAAGCGCTCCAGCGTGCGCATCAGCTCCTCCCCGAGCTCCTCCTCGCGCTCGCCGTAGAGCTTGAGCGCGTCCTCGACGAGCAGCGCGTTCAGCTGGTCGCGGTCGAGCTGCTCGCGGTCGAGGTCCTCGACGTCGAAGTCGACGTGAAAGATCTGGTCTAGCTGCGTCCAGAGGCCGTCGAGGTCCCAGTCCTCGACGTAGTCGCCGGGCGTGTACTCCTCGACCAGCCGCTCGATCACCTCGGCGACCTGCTCGCGCGCCGTGTCGCCCATGTCCTGGCCCTCGAGCACGCGGTCGCGGTACTGGTAGACGATCTCGCGCTGCTGGTTCATCACGTCGTCGTACTCGAGCACGCGCTTGCGGATGAGGAAGTTCTGCTCCTCGACCTTGCGCTGGGCGTTCTCGATCTGCTTCGAGAGCATCTTGGCCTCGATCGGCTCCTCCTCCCCCTCCTCGGAGACC
>Ga0126312_10003732_pt1 | contig 10268 bp, 13 predicted proteins | sample Plot104A_FD_92537 | JGI IMG/M metagenome (GOLD analysis project Ga0126312, IMG submission 92537) | Serpentine soil microbial communities from UC McLaughlin Reserve, CA, USA - Plot104A | ecosystem: Environmental > Terrestrial > Soil > Grasslands | place: USA: UC McLaughlin Reserve, Lake County...
TATCGCGAGCGGTATACAGCTCTTCTATGCCACGCTCGATGCCAGCTTCGCTAGGGTCGAGATCTTCAGCCCAGTCGAGGAACTCCTCTTCGCTCATGTGGCCCTCTTCGGCCAACCAGGCCCGAACTTCGGGGCGGTCTATAAGCTGTTCCTCGGGTTTGCTAGGCTGCCCGACCTCCTGCCGGGCTGGTGCTAAAGGGGCGGGGGGATGCTCCAACAGGTCAGCCACAGATATGCCCAGGGCCTCGGCGATCTTGCGTGCGGTGGGCGGTATCACAGAAGCACCGGCCTCGATGCGCGCAACCGTGACCTCCCCGACCCCGGCATCGGCGGCGAGCTCGCGCTGCGTAAGCCCTCGCGACTCACGCCACTCTTTTGTTCGCGCCAGCTGCATCGGCACCTCCTGGTTAGTTAGCCAGCTAACATATCGCCGTACTATAGAGCCTTATCTGGGACTTGTCAAGCGGGTATCAGTATGCTATCTTGCGGGGGTTGGAAAAGCGAAGGGCCCGCGAGCCTTTTGGTCGAGGTAGATCGCGGACCCTGTGTATAGGAAGGCTCGGTGATTAGCCCTCGACTACTAGTTTACCCCCGCAGCATGTCGGCTGCAAGATGCTTTTGTAACGAACACCAGAACACGCGAAAGAAAGAGAGCGAGAACACATGACTGAAGATGTGTTGACCGCCACCGATTACGAGGTGCCCGGCCCCGGCCAGCACCGCGTGAAGATCGAGGAAGTGAAGAAGCGCGACGGCAAGTTCGGGCCTTACTACCGGATCGCCACCAAGGTTGTCGGCGGTGAGTACGATGGCCTGTGGGTCTCCTTCGTTGCGTCGGCCAAGCTGACGCCGGCCGCCAAGCTGCGGATAGCTGTTGAGGATATCCTCGACAAGAAGCTCAGGAAGGGCGAGAAGTTCAACCCGCAACAGCTTGTTGGGCTCGAGGCCATCGCCGAGGTCTCCAACAGCACAGAGGACGAGCGCACCTACGCCAACATCGAGCAGTTCTTCCCTCTAAGGGAGAACGACCTGCGCCAGGCACAGGAAGCGGCCGCCGCAGCCAAGGAAGCGCACAACACCCGCGTAGACGAAGGCTACGTCGAGGACGAGGAAGAGCCGCTGCCCGACTGGGACTAGCGGACTAGTCAAAAGAACCGGGTGCCCGCTATTAGGCACCCGGTTCTTTAACCACTATAGACAACAGGAGCTTACAGCATGGCAGAAGAAACACAACCCACTTTCTGGGCAGCACCAGACCTGGCCAAGGCCGGCTACCCAGCATTCCCGCTCGCCGGTAAGGTGCCCGCCGTCGCTGGTGGCTTTTATGCGGCGACCATGGACCTCTCTGAAATAGCCATGTGGATAGAGGATGGATACGGCGACCACGACATCGGCATCGCAACCGGACATGCATCCGGGATTGTGGTTATCGAGGCAGACACGCCCGCGCGGCGTGCCGAGATGCAGAAGAGGTTTGGTACTCCAACCGTCATCACAAAGAAGGGTGCGCACTGGTACTTCAAACACCCGCGCGACGGTAAGGTGGTCAGCCGTAACATCGTCTCCGGCCTCGACTGCAAGGGAGATGGCGGCTATGTCGCCGCGCCACCTTCGACGAACAAGGCGTGGGCTAGTGAAGCTGGGATCCCGGACAAGAAGGCCCTGCCGGACGTCCCTGGTCGGCTTCGCGAAGACTTGCGGCCAGGCGCGGGCGCCCAGACAAACGGCCACGATGTAGACGAGTTCGGCGAGCTCGAGGCCGCGGCCGTCATCGCACGGCATGTAAAGGAACTCTCCCAAGGTGAACGTCACGAGCACTTGCGCCACCTCTGTGGCGCGCTGTTAGGGCGCGGTGTAGCGCTGATGAGCGCCGAGCGGGTGATATCGCGCGCATGGCAGCTCGTCGGCGGCGAGCTCGCTACCCGGGCCCCGAAAGAAGTGCCGAATACACTGCGCACGACTGCCGCTGCGCTTGCCAATGGCGGTGCCACTGGTGTACCAAGCATGGAGAGGCTGACACCGGGGCTCTTCGACGAACTGGAGGCCATCCTCTCCCGCGAGGATCCGGTGCTGGTAGACAGAGAGCCAGTGACGGATGGGAAGTCATACGGGCCACTCGGCGAGCGCATCCTTATCGGCAAGCTAATCAAGGAAGGCATCGAGCCACCGGCGCACCTCGAACCGGACATTCTTATCGAAGGCGCGGTGCACTGGTTCCATGGCACGGCAGACACCGGCAAGACCTGGCTTGCAGCATACATTGTCAAGCACCGCATCGAAGCTGGCGAGAATGTAATCGTCTGGGACAAGGAAAACGGACCGGAGATCTACGGCGAGCGGCTGGAGCTCCTGGGATGTGATCCCGAGGTACTAGACAAGCACCTCTTCTATCACGGCGAACCGAACCTCAGACTCGACGAAGAGGTCCTCGAAGCCTATGAGATGCGCCTCGAGGAGGTGGCTCCCGTTCTCACCATCCACGATTCGGCGCGCGGGGTTCTGACCAGCGCGGGGCTCGAGGAGAACTCTAACGACGACCTCGACAAGTGGTACGAGGGCATCCTCAAGCCGGTCCGCAATAGAAAAACTGCCGTGATGGTCCTCGACCACGACCCGAAAGACGGCAACACCGCGCGCGGTGCCGGCCGCAAGAAGGACCTGTGCGACGTGATGTGGGCCGTCAAGTGCCCGTATCCGTTCGACGAGGACAAAGTCGGTATGGTGCGCCTGGTGCTGGAGAAGGGCCGCCGCGGCGGCCTACCGCCGAGTGTGACGTTCAGTGTCGGCGGTGGTAAGGATGGCTTCATCTTCGAACGGTCAGCTGGCACCATCGAAATCGAGGATGAGGACGAACTCACCCCTAGCCAGCACAAGGCACTCGAAACACTGGAAGACTTCGGCCCCGAGGGCGCAACATGGAAGCAGTGGTTCGGCGCTAGTGGTATGGCCAGGTCTACGTTCACTGATGCACAACGCGACTTGGTACTCGCCGGCCGCGTCGAGAAACACAAAGAGCGCTACTTTGTAACAGCTAGAAGAGGTCCGGAAGGCACCCCCGGAGGTCCGGAGGGCTTTCGGACCTCTACCTTTGGTTCAGGTCCGGAAGAGGTCCGGCGGAGGTCCGGACCTCAAAATGCCGATAGAAATGCCGAAAACCCCGAGGTCCGGAAAGGTCCGGAAGAGGTCCGGTCGGACCTCACCGGACCTCGACAAGCCGGAGGTCCGGTAGGTCCGGTCTCCTTTAGGGACCGGACCTACCGGACCTCGGAGTCCGCGAAGTCCGAGTTACAAGAAGCGGAAACCCCGGGGCAGCGGATATTAGGCATGTTAAAGGACCCGCCGGCGTGGCTCGCCAGGCAGTTACCGCTGTGCCGCGAGAACCCGGGACGCCTTGTACGCCCGACGTGCGCGACCATAGCCACCGAGGTCTATGGCGACCACCAGCGCTGGGAAGAGGTCAGGCCGGTCTTGGAGGCGCACCTGGAGGAATAGGAACTCACCCGACCAGTTCGCGCGGCTCGACGTCGAGCGCCCGGGCGAGCTTGCGGAGTGTCGAGAAGTGCGGGTCCTCCACAGTACCGGTCTCTATCCGGTTAACGGTTGTAATCCCGACACCCGATTTCTCTGCGAGCTGCTCCTGGGTCAGCATCCGGCGCCGGCGAAGTCTCTTTAGCCGGTCCCCTACCTCTGTCATGGTGAGCATTGTAGCCATCCTTCCTGTCGGGTGCTCCACAATATTTTACCAAAAAATTAGCTCAGAGTATAGACAAACGATAATATTTTGCTAAAATGCGGGTGTCGAATGAAAACGGCCCCGCAGGAGTCACCACTCCTCGGAGCCCGGCCCACAGAAAGGATGCCGACTGTGGACAGCACCAGTATACCGACCACCGCCGAGACTAACGAGGAGCTCCTCGCCGCGGCTACCTCAGCGATGCGCCTCTTGCGGGACAGGCAAGCTCACGTCCCCGAGGAGATGCTCGACCCTCGGGAGGCCCGGGTCTTGCGGCAACTCCGCGATGCCGTCGCTCGCGACGGGGACCTCTCGTGATGGCCGCGGACCAGAATCTGGTCCGGATCGAGGGCCACCTGAGCGACATCAGCGTGACGCTGGGCTCTATCGACACGCGCCTGGAGCGCCTGGCCGTTATCGCGCAGACCACCGCAGCGATTCATCTGGGCTTCGACCCCATCACGGGGCTGGAGTTGGCGGATGAGAGCGAACCTGGGGAACCCCGCCACCACGGTCAGGAGCCAGACTATGAGCCCTTCTCATAGGGAGTGGATGACCGTTAAGGAGGTCGCCGAAGCCCTCGGGATAAGTGCCCCTCGGGTTTATCAGCTGATTGAGGAAGGCGAACTTCCTGGTGTGTATAGAGTCGGGAAGCGCTCTCTGCGCGTGGACGGGGCCGAGCTAGAGGTGTGGTTGGAAACTAGGCGGGTATCCCCGCCCACGACTGAGAGGAGGAGAGAGTGTACGTAATCCTAAGTCCCGAGAAGGTCCGGGAGCTGCGCGAGGAGCGCGGCCTGGACCGGAGAGCCTTGGCTGAAGCCGCCGGGGTATCTGTGGACACCATTAAGCGCATAGAGGGCAGGAAAGGTGCTGTGAGGTTCGACAGTGCGCGCCGCGTCGCGCGTGCTCTGGAGGTCGAGCACCCCCGCGTTCTGCGAGCAACGCCCAACCCGCTCGATAGCGTCGTCGTGGGTCCGCGAACGTAGTAAGTAAACCGAGAGGGCCGGGGCATCCTCAAGGGGAGCCCCGGCCCCTTTTAGGTACTTGGGAATTGCTGCGTTATCCGTATTATTAAAGGGAATTGGGAGGATGAAAACGAAGCTAGAACGCACCACTTTTGAGACTTCGCGTGCTGCTGAGTATTTCGATGCACGGCAGCTCTCGACGCTAACCGGAGTACCCACAAGTGAATTCGCTAGCGTCTGTCTGAAGGAGTTGATTGACAACGCCCTCGACGCCTGCGAGACCGCGGGCGTGGCCCCGGAGATAATGGTAGACGTGCGAAACGAGCAGGGCGTGATAGAGCTCACCGTCTCAGACAACGGCCCTGGCATACCGCCCGGGGTCGTTAGCAAAATCCTCGACTACAACATCCGCGTGAGCGACAAGGCGGCGTATCGCTCACCGACCCGCGGCGCCCAGGGCAACGCCCTCAAGACCATCATCGGCATACCCTACGCCCTCGGTGTCCGCGAGCCCCGCATCATCACCGCGCGGGGCGTAAGGCACACCATCCGACCGTGGGTTGACCCGGCGGGGCATGTGCGCTTCTCCCACGTCGAGGAGCCGACTAACGGAGAGAAGGGGACCAGCATAACCCTCCAGATTACCCCGGGCTCCGACGTTCCCCTAGACTACGTACAGGACTTCGATCCCCTGCACTGGCTGCGCTCTTTTGCGGCTTTCAACCCCCACGCGACCTTCCGTTACCAAGGTAAAACCGACTCCTCAGAAGTAGCCGAAATTTACAAATCCACTCACGAGGGACCGCTCAAGAAGTACGTACCCTCCGAACCCACGAGCCCGCATTGGTATAGCCCTGCATCCCTCCAAACGCTCGTGTTCAGTCACATAGCCGATGCCCAGAACGGCGGCCGGGATCTCCCTCTCGGGGAGTTCGTGAGACAGTTCGCTGGCCTCTCAAGCACGAGGAAGGCAAAATCTGTCTGTTCCCACCTACCCGCTTTCACACACCTCTCAGATTTCGAGGAGAAGCCGGATACGGTTGCCGAGCTGCTCGCGAGGATGCAATCCGAATCCAAGCCGCCGAAGGCATCTGCCCTAGGCTACGTGGGCGAGGAGCACTTTAAGACCTTTTTCGAGAGCGTCTACCAGGTCAGGGAGCACAAGTACAGGCGCGGTTCGTCTACACTGCCGTCCGGGTTGCCGTACACCTTCGAGTTTGCGCTAGCTATTCTGGATCAGCCCGGACACCTCTACTGTGGTATCAACTTCTCCCCGACCTTTGGCGATCCCTTGCAGGGCACGGCTCTCGCCGGACCAAAGTTCAAGGCGCGTGGCATCCAGGGCTTCCTCTCAGAGGGACACGCCCTGCCGAAGACCGACAGCGCATGGTACAGGACGCCCGCGAGCGTGGCCGTGGCGGCCCATATCATCACCCCGGCCCCCATCTTCCTCGACCGGGGCAAGACCCGCCTCAACATGGAGGGTGCCTAATGCCAAAGAAGGACTTTGACGGCGACCCCGGCGCCTTGATAGGCGACACCATCTTCAGCGTCATAAAGCCGCTCTATAAAGAGGGGGAGAAGGCGAAGAGGGCGAGGCGCCCACCGCGAAGAACCTACTACTACGCCCCGGAGCCGAAGGTCTCGCAGAAAGAAATTGTGTTCGGTGTTCTGCGCAGAGCGATCCAGAACGCCGGTGCGAACTTTAGTCGGCGCGACCTTTACTACGCGACTAGGCCGCTGGCCTATGCGCACCCTGACTGGGAAGAGGACAAGGAACTAAAGTACGGCTACTTCTCCCAGGGGTTACTCACCGAGTACCAAGAGATGTACGGTCTTATACAGGGCTTGTGGAGTGACCCGCGCGGCCACCTTCACGAACCTCACCCCGTGCCGTGCGAGGTGTGCGGCGTGGCGCCGCGCGGTGTGCTGGCCCTCGGAACGCGCGAGGTTCTTACCTACCGGTTCCCGGAGCACACCTTCGACAAAATCCTCTATGTGGAGAAGGAGGGGGAGTGGTCCAAGCTAAAAGCCGCCAGGCTCGCAGAACGCTATGACATGGGCGTAGCATCGGCCAAAGGCTATCCCGTAGAGGCTGTCCGTGAGCTGTTTGCCCGCGCAGAGCAGGGTGCTTACCAGCTATTCGTATTTCACGATGCGGATCCGCATGGCTACAACATCGCTCACGTCATGCGCGAGGCAACGAAAAGGATGCCGTATCACAAGGTCGAAGTTGTGGACATCGGACTCACAGTTGCCGACGCCGTGGATATGGACCTGGACTTTGAACCCTACTCAACCACGAAGGCCATGCCCGGGCGGGTGAGTAGTCGGCTTACGGACCTAGAGCGGGAGTACTTTGGCGAGTATGGGGGAGAGCGCGTCGAACTCAACGCTATCCTGCCGGATACCAGGCGCATCAAGCACATAGAGCGCAAGCTGAAGCAGAACGATGTCCGGGACAAGGTCATCCCTTCCGACGAGGCACTAGCCGAATTGGCGGATAAGCAGTACCGCGAGAAAAGCGCTCAGTGGGTGTCCGGCCTGATAGACGAGCTGCTCTCTACCGATGAACTCAAGAAAGCGATAGCCGATGAGTTCATCGAGAAGTTCGAGCTAGGCGAGGCACACGAGCACATAGCCGACCGACTCAAGAAGGGACGCTCGCTTTCGTGGCGTAAGGCTCTTGAGAAACATCTCGTGGCCGTCAAGAAGTCGCACGCCGCCGAGCTGAAGGCTGCCGTGGAGAAACGGTTACGACAAAGGATTAAGAGCGGGGCGGCGGAGGGCACCACCGAGGACGAGGGACCCGGAGACTAGCGGCGGCGAGGTAGCCTGGAGTGTTGGGAATGAGCAGGGTGTCCGTACAATACCTTTAGCGTGGTTCTCTAGCACGCGCCGGCGGTGAGCCATCCTCCCATTCATCTCGCCGCCGGCTCCTATAATCCTAGCTAGGTCAGAGTTCAAACGCCGGGGCTCTGGCCTTTGCTATTACAAAGTGTTACGGCTTCGGTTGCAGAGGTAGTTTCGCTGCGTGTGGGGACGCCGCACGAAAACTTGGTGAACCTTAACGGACTCGGGGGTGTGTATGGGCTTCGGTGGAACCGCTGGATTCGTCGCTCTTGTAGAGCCAATAGGCGACAGCCGAGAACGCGATTAGCACGATCACCGACAGCCCAAGCAGCGCGGGCAGGCTTCCTAAAACTGCAGGGAGTAGTGCGAGGGCCAGAATCATGAGAATGATTCCCCCGCCGACGGTTAGGGCGACTGCCAGGAGTATCTGCCCGTACTCTTTAGAATCTCGCCGCCTAGCCACTACGGGCCTCTCTGGTTGCGTATATCGCACGCCCTATTGCTCCAAACCCTAACACGTCAGGCACCCACACTGTCAACACAGTGTACACCGAGCTGTTTTGCGCCGCCCCAAAGAGCACAACCAGCGCCACTAGCGTAACCATGAGAAGCGCAACGGCGCCGACCCACAATAACGGGTCGAAGAATAGGTCCTTTAAATACCAGGGCGCGGCGGCTCGGGCACTAACAATTACCGTAACGGCAATTATCAAGAGCTCGTACTGCACGGCTACGATTTGGGTGGTTGTAGTTGCCCCGAGCAAGGCCAACTCCACAGCCTTAAAACACATCGTAGCGGCAACGGTCACCAGAGAGAACAGCACCGATTTCAGAACCTCCTCCACAGCCGAAACTCTAAAGACGTTTCCGTCCAGACTCAACTGGCTACAAAGTCGGCGCCGGGGCTCTCTCTTTTGCTAAGATGCGCAGCGGGCCGGGTAGCGTCAAGACCCTCCTCCGAGGGCCCGGCCTCTCTTGCTGATAACATCGCTCACGGGCCGGAGGTAACTGTAGCCCCTCCGGCTCTTTTGCTAGTATGCGCAGCGGGGCCGGGTAACTCTATCTTTGGTCAAGGACCTGTATCCTTTCATCATTCCGCCCAGCCCCAGCTTCGCTTCTGCTAGGATGCGCGGCCATGAGAAGGAAGGAATACGCTCCCCTGCTCGTGGTGCTGGCCCTGATAGCTCTTACCCTGTTTACAGTGAGCACCCTCACCCCTGACTCCCACGAGGCTCCTCCAGCTTCGCTAGACCCTATCCATGAAGTCTATGGGGCGGGACCGCCGCCCGTATTTGAGGTAGAGTCTCGGCCTCCGCCCAGGGAGACCCGGCACCGACGTATACGCTAAAGGGCCTACACTTCGTCTATTCATCCAACGTCGGGGTAAAGATGTTCTCGGAAGTCCATATCCGGGATGCTGCATAGCCCCGGTCCGCTACCTATGAGCGTAGCTGACTGAGATCGCCTGCCGCCTGGTATTATTCAGACTTCCTCATAATACCGGACGGAAGTGTCTTGGCGCACGAAGGCTGCTAGCCGATCGGACCGCGGCAATGGGCGCTTTGCGTGAACTTCTCCGGTACGGGGTTCTCCGAAATTCGCATGGACGAGGGTTCTGGAAGTTGCGGTGCTAGCCGCTTATCGCTACCTCCGCTGCGATGGTGACCGGCACCCCTAGCGGCAGCGTCGCCAGACCTGGGGCCATGCGCGCATGCGTGCCCGCCTCGGGTCCGTACACCTCCAAGATCAGGTCCGAGAAGCCGTTGATCACGTTGGTGGTTAGGGTGAAGTCGGGATCCGCGTTGACCAAGCCGTAGACCATAAGCCAAGCCGTCACCCGGTCGAGGTCCCCCAGCTCGCGCTTAAGGCTGCTTAGGACGGTGAGCGCGGACGATCGCGCCGCCTGGTAACCCTGCTCCGGTGTGAGATCCACCCCCACCTTGCCCAGGGGCTCTGCTAGGGAGCCATCCGGGTTTAGGGGACCCTGACCCGCGACGTAGGCGCGGTCCTGGTGCACCCGTACCCAGGCGAACGATATCTGCACCCCCGGGGGGAGCTTGGGAGCTTCGGGCAGCGTGAGCCCGAGTTCCTCCAACTTCGCTTCCACGTGCATCGGCAACCTCCAAGACGCTTTCCCAACCGGTCTCGATCATGCCACGCCGTCGAGCCCCACGCATCTTTGGAACCCTTATTCACCCAAGTGCTTAGAAGGGGGTGTTCTCGGAAACTCAAGCGGCCTCAAGGGGTTCGAAAACGCGTGAGTGCGACGACAGCGCCGACCACCGCGAAAAGGTGCCCCACGATACCTAAGTAGATCCCGGACTGAACGACGATGTCGACGGCCACACCGATGATCGCCCCCACGACGAAGCCTACCCAGGCACCGACGACACCGAGCAGCAGCGCCCGGGCGGGCCGGCTTCCACCCACAACGACGACGAGCAGGCCGGCGATCAAGCCGATCACGGTGACCGATACGGTCGGAAGCAACATCGACCTCTACCTCCTTTCAGAAACGGCTTACAGTCAAAAACCATATCCCTGGACGGACCGGACGACATCGGCCCGTAGGCGGAGTGTGAGTAGGACCACAGGACCCCTATTCACTGAACTTCCTAGAAGGTGTTTTATCGGAAGTTCGCACCGGGTTCCGATGGGTGGCATCATGCTCATCGGTGGAAAGAGACGGGACCCGCCAAAGGGAAAGCGGGTCGGGA
>Ga0126312_10003735_pt1 | contig 10263 bp, 8 predicted proteins | sample Plot104A_FD_92537 | JGI IMG/M metagenome (GOLD analysis project Ga0126312, IMG submission 92537) | Serpentine soil microbial communities from UC McLaughlin Reserve, CA, USA - Plot104A | ecosystem: Environmental > Terrestrial > Soil > Grasslands | place: USA: UC McLaughlin Reserve, Lake County...
CGCGCCGGCGGTACACTGGTTGCAAACGATTGCGGGGAGGCGAGCATGGGACTTCCTACATACGGGCTCATGGGGGTCGACTGGGAGGAGCGCGTCCGCCTCGACCGACTTCGGGAGGAGCGGCTCGAGCGGATCTCGCGGTTGCTTGCCGAGTCAGAGCTCGGAGCGCTGCTGTGCTTCGACATGACCAACATCCGCTACATCACGGCGACGCACATCGGCACGTGGGCCCAGGACAAGCTCAACCGCTTCTGCCTGCTCCCCCAGGGCGACTCGCCGATCATGTGGGACTTCGGCTCGGCGGCTCGTCATCACAAGCTCTACAACCCGTGGCTGGGCGAGGAGCGCTCTCGCGCGGGCATCGCAACGCTGCGAGGGGCGATGTCCCCCGAGGCCGGGCGAGCCGAGGACGTCGCGCGCAAGATCCGCGTCGAGCTGGTCGAGCGTGATCTCCTCTCGGAGCCCGTTGGCGTCGACGCGGTCGAGCCGGCCGTCCTGTTCGCGCTCCAGGCCGAGGGGATCGAGGTCGTGGACGGTCAGCAGCTCATGCAGGAAGCCCGGGTCCTCAAGACTGTCGACGAGATCACCCTGCTGAACACGGCCTGCATGATGGTCGACGCGGCCTATGAGGAGCTCTACCGGGCGATGCGGCCGGGGATACGAGAGAACGAGTGCGTCGGCCTCGTGAACAAGGCGCTCTACGACATGGGCTCGGAGTTCGTGGAGGGCGTCAACGCGATCTCCGGAGAGCGCTGTAACCCGCACCCCCACGTCTATACCGACCGCGCCCTGCGGCCTGGCGATCCCGCCTACTTCGACATCCTCCACAGCTTCATGGGCTACCGCACGTGCTACTACCGCACGTTCGCGGTCGCGAGCGCCTCTCGGAGCCTCGTCGACGCCTACCGACGCTGCCGCTACTACCTCGACGCCGCCATCGATCTGATCAAGCCAGGGGTGAGCACCGCCGACGTGGTGAAGGTTTGGCCCAAGGCCGAGGAGTTCGGCTTCGCGGACGAGGAGGCCGCCTTCGCGCTGCAGTTCGGCCACGGGGTGGGCCTCGCGATCTGGGAGAAGCCCATCTTCTCCAGGCTCGTTTCCCTCGATCACCCCGAGGAGATCCGCGAGGGGATGGTATTCGCGCTCGAGACCTTCTGGCCGGCCTCCGACGGGTGGTCGGCGGCCCGCATCGAGGAGCAGCTCGTGGTCACGGCGAACGGTTGCGAGCTGATCACGCGGTTCCCCGCCGAGGACTTGGTCGTCGCGGGGCGTCCCTACTACACGGTCGGCGGGACTCTGCCCCTGGAGCGCGAGACGCAGTCGAACCTCAATACCCGGCTCGACCCGACCTCTCAGGAGGCGACCCCGGCGAACGGCGTGGCGTCGGGGGATGGCAGCGCCGCCGGTGCGGCGACCCGCCTACCCGCCCCCGACAGCGGCGCGGCAAGTCTGCGTTGACGCGTGCCGACGATGCATACGGGACCAGCTAGGAGGAAGGCTCGATGAACACAGACGGTACATCCGGGCAGGCCCTCGCCACCGAGGCACGCGAGGCCGAGGCGATCGAGGCGCGCCGCGGAACGTTCGTAGACGGACGCTGGGCCGCAGCCGGAGCCGAGACGTTCGCGGTCGTCGAGCCGGCAACCGGCGCCGAGCTCGCCCGCGTCGCGGCATCGGGGCAGGCCGACGTCGACGCGGCGGTGGCGGGCGCCGCGCAGCGCTTCGGCGAGGACTGGCGCTGGCGCGCGCCGCGTGAGCGCGCCGCGCTGATGCGCGAGGTCGCGACGCGGATCCGCGACCACGTCGATGAGCTCGCCGAGCTCGAGGCGCGGGAGGTTGGAAAGCCCCGACGCGACGCGATGCGGTTCGACATCTCGTTCAGCCACCTGGCGTTCGACTACTTCGCCGGGCTCGCCGACACGCTCCACGGAGAGATTCTCGATCAGGGGCCGATCGAGGCCCGAATCATCTACGAGCCCTACGGGGTAGTTGCGGCGATCCTGCCCTTCAACTGGCCTCCGATCCATTTCTCGAAGAAATGCGCGCCGGCGCTTGCGGCTGGGAACACGGTCGTGATCAAGCCCGGCGAACAGGCGCCGCTGTCGGTTCTGCGACTCGTCGAGATCGCGAACGAGGTCCTCCCCCCCGGCGTCATCAACGCGGTCTCCGGGATCGATGCGGGGGCCGCGCTTGCCGGTCATCCGGGGGTCAGTCGGATCACATTCACCGGCTCGACCGCCACCGGCCGCAGGGTCCTCGAGACCGCAGCGAAGAACCTGACGTTCTCAACGATGGAGCTCGGAGGTAAGAACGCCCTGATCGTGCTCGCGGACGCCGACCTCGAGGTCGCCCTCGACGTCGCGCTGGAGGGCATGTACTACAACCAGGGAGAGGCCTGCACGTCGACGGCGCGCATCCTCGTCCACGAATCGATCCACGACGAGTTCCTCGCGCGCTTCGCTCGCGCCACGGAGCAGCTCGTCGTGGGCGATCCACTCGACCCGGCGACGGACATCGGGCCGATGGTGGACGCCCGGCAACGCGACCGGGTCCTCGACTACCTGCGGATCGGGCTCGACGAGGGGGCAAGGCTGGTCACCCAGGGGGCCCTCCCGCGGGATGAGCGGCTCCGCGAGGGCTTCTGGGTCGCTCCCACCGTACTTGCCGACGTCACGCCGCAGATGCGGATCGCCAAGGAGGAGATCTTCGGGCCGGTCGCCTGCTTTCTCCGCTTCGCTGACGAAGACGAGGCGATCGCGATCGCGAACGGGACGGAGTACGGCCTCACCGCCGCGCTCTGCACCCGCGACGAGGCGCGTGCGAGGCTCCTCGCGGTGCGGCTGGACGCGGGGATGGTCTTCATCAACAACTACATGCGCCGCGCGTTCCTTGGCTCCCCGTTCGGTGGCGTCAAGGGGAGCGGGTTCGGGCGCGAGAACGCCGCCGAGACGCTGCGTGAGTTCGTCCGCTCGAAGAACATCCGGTTTCCGTCGGGGCGCGGCTCGATCGCGACCTGGCCCCCGCGCGACTGAGCCGCCGGCCGATCATCCGAGCCGTCGGCGGCGGGGCAGTCGCCGGGCGACTCCCGCAGGCCGGCGAACGCTGCGGCCGGCGGCTCACGCTACGCGGCGCAATCCGCGCGCGACCTCGTGAAGGCGTTCGGGGCCGCGGTCGGTGACCAGCACGAGCTCACCGGTTTGCACGCCGGCGGTCTCGTCGCGGGTGACCACGTTCGGTTGCACGACGAGGGTCATCCCCGCCTCCAGCGTGACGCCGGGGATCGGCGTGAGCTGGCGGCTCCGGCTGCCGAGCACCGGCGGCAGATAGCCGCCGACGAAGCCGTGCACGAGATCGTCACGGGTCGTGTAGCCAGCCTCCTCGATCACCGCCGAAGCGGCGACGAGCTCTGCGGCCGCCGTTCCCGGGTGCAAGCGATCGACGATCAGGTCGAACGCGGCGTCGGCAACCTGATGCAGGTCGATGTACTGCTCCGTCGGCTCGGTCGCGACCGCGAACGTGCGCAGGACCTGGCCCGTGTAGTCCCAGTACGAGGCGCTGATCTCGCAGCTGACGGCGTCGCCCGCTTCGATCCGGCGGGCCGAGGGCCACTGGCCGGGCACGCTGATTCCCGGCTCGGCCATTGGCGTTACGCCGAAGTAGTGGACGTGGGTACGCCCCCCGGCCGCGACGTATGCGCGCTGACAGATGTTGGCGAGCTCGTGCTCGCTGAGGCCCGGGCGAAACTCGGCGACGAGCGCGTCGACGGCGCGATCGGTGAGCTCGCAGCCGACCCGCAGCCACTCGATCTCCTCGGCCGACTTCACGAGGCGGAGGCCCAGGTAGTCGGCGCTCATCTCGACGACCGTGCCGGCGGCGTCGCCGAGCGCCAGGTGCGCCGCATAGGGCAGCGGGCCGATCACGCCTACCGGCCCGCCGGCCGCGCCCCGGCGGCGGAGCTCGACGATCGCCGTCTCGATTGCCGAGGGTCCGGCCCAGCGGACGTCCGCCTCGGTGGCGATCCGAGCCGCGTTCGGCACGTGGTTGTAGAAGTCGACCAGGAGCAGGTCGCGCTCGCCGGGCGTGAAAATGCATAGCGCCTCGCGCGTGACCGGCCATCGGGTGAGCCAGGGGATCGCGGATCCGAACCGGTTCGCCCCGTAGAGAATCGCGTGCTCGACGCCACACGCCGCCATCACCCGCGCGAGCGCCGCCCGCCTGCGCTCGATCTCCGCCACGCTGAAGCGCGGGTAGGGCTCCGCTCGTGGACCGGCCACCGCCGTCGCCTGGATCACCGCTCGATCCCGGCCAACCGCTCGCGCATCCAGTCGGCGATGGCCGGGCGCGCGCGATAGGGCTTGTTCGAGCACCCGTGGTTGCCGTCCGGATAGCAGACGAACTCGCCGCCCGGCGTCTGCTCCGCCTGGCGCTCGGTCTGCCGCCACGGGATCAGGCGATCGAGCTGACCGGCGATGTAGAGCGCCGGAACCTCGATCCGCTCGCAGACGCCGCTGAGGTCGAGCGCCATCGCGCGATCGCGAGCCTCCGCCTCGCTCGAGGCGCCGGACTTGACGGTGAACGTTTCCCGGGTCATCGGCGGCAGCCCATCCCAGATCTCGCCGAAGCAGTACGATCCGCTGAGCCCGGCCACCGCCTTGACACGGGGCTCGAATGCGGCGACGCGTGGTGCGTAGTAGCCGCCGAGGCTGACCCCCATCGCGCCCATCCGGTCGTGGTCGATATCCCCGCGGCTGGCAATCGCGTCGAGCAGCGGCGCAACCCCGGTCTCGAAGTCGGGGCGGATCGGGAGCTCGAGCCCGGTCTCGCCCTGACCCGGGCCATCGACCGAGAGGGTCGCCATGCCACGGTCGAGGTAGACCTGCTCGAGGAAGAAGAACTCCTCCTTGGTCGAGTCGAGACCGGGAATGAGCACGACGAGCGGCGGTCGGCGCGCCTCCTGCGGACGGCGCAGGTTGGCGACCACGCGGTCGCGGTCGAGCGGCGCCTCGATCCGCTCCGCGTTCGGATCGAGGTAACGGTGGGCTCGGCGCATCGCCTCGACGCTGCGGTGGGTCGCCTCGGCGGCAAGCCCGGGGTCGAGCATCCAGACGAACTTGCCGAAATGGCGGCAGATCGCGGCCCGAAGCCAGGCCTCGCCGGCGGTGCGCCGGCGCCCCGCGTCCTCGGACTCGAGCGCGTACTCCTCGTGCTCGCTGGCCGTCCGGCCCCACTCCGCCAGCCACTGCTCCCAGCCGTCGATCCGGGCCATGGTGCGGATGTAGTCGTTGTAGTCGACACCGTTCTGGATGAACCGTGGTGCCCAGTGCTCAATCGCCACCTGCACGCGAGCGTCCGCCATCAGCGCCGCCCGGCCGTCGCGCCGTCGCGCACCGCCACGTGACCTCCCCGAACGACCTCCTCGATGCTGGTCCCAAGATCGGCGAGGATGACGGCCGCCGCGTTGCGGCCGGGGGCGCCGGTGATCGACCCGCCGGGATGGGTGGTCCCGCCGGTCTGGTAGAGCCCCGCGATCGGCATCCGGTGCTGGCCCCAGCCCGGAGCCGGCCGCAGCCCGCCGATCTGCGCGAGGCCGCGATCGCCGCCGTGGAAGGCGCCGCGGATCATGTGCCGGTTCTGGCGTTCGATGTCGACCGGGCTCTTGACCAAGCGGGCGGTGATCGCGTCGTCGGTCAGGCTCGGGGCGAAGCGGCGGACGCGCTCGAGCTGCCGGTCGGCTTGCCGCTCCTTGAGCTCGTCCCAGGTCGTCTCGCCTTCGGGCAGCGCCCACGCCTGGCCGCTGAGGAACTTGACCGTGTGATGGCCTTCGGGGGCCCGTGAGGTGTCGACGAGGGTCGGAGTGGCGACCAGCATCCAGGCCGGATCGGGGTCGTAGATCCCGTCGTGGAGCCTGCGGCCGTGTTCGAGTAGCTGCTGCGGCCAACCAGCGAGTCCGGCCGAGACTGCGCTGCGGGTCCCGTCAGGGGTAACGAACTCCGGCGGCACCCTGGTCGCCAGGTAGACGGCGAACCCCGAGAGCCCGATGTCGTAGGTCTCGACCCCATAGCGGAAGTCGTCGTCCCAGGCGTCGTTGGGCGCCATCGCGATCAGATGCTTGACATGGATGGTCGAGACCACCGCACGCCTGGCGAGGAAGCGCTCCCCGTCGTCGGTCTCGACGCCGACGCAGCGCCCATCGTCTAGCACCAGGCGCGAGACGAGCCGGTTGCAGAGCACCTCCCCGCCGTGATCGGTGATGCAGCCAACCAGAGCATCCGCGAGCTGCCCGGAGCCGCCGCGTGGAATCGTCCAGCTCCGGCGCTGGCGCCCGAAGACGATCGAGTAGGCGAGCGGGCCCGATCCGGCGCTGTCGACCGGGACGAGGGTCTGGAACGCCTGCCAGAGCATGAACGACCGCACGTGCTCGCTCTCGTACTCGTGTCGGACCACGTCCCAGGCGCTCATCATCCGCCGCCGCATCCAGCGTCGCCCGTCGGGGTGCTCGCGGAGCATCTCCTCCAGCGACGGACCGAATCCAGGCGGATTGAAGCGGCTGGCGCCGAACAGGTGCTTGACCGCGTCGTACTCAGCGAGCATTCGCCGGTAGGTGGAGGCATCGCGGGCCGAGAACCGGGCGAGCTCCTCGCAGCTGCGATCGAGGTCGCGCCACATCGTCAGCGCCCGTCCGTCCGGAAAGACGACGTGCGCGAACGGATCGGGCTGGATGTACTCGAGCCCATACCGTCCGAGCAGGCCGAGCTCGTCATCGACCAGCAGCGGGTTGGTCTGGATCAGGGTGTGACCGGTGGAGCAGGAGTCGATCAGGTAGCCGGGCGCGAGCAGCTCCTCCGAAGCTGCTCCGCCGCCCGGGATCGGCCGCGCCTCGAGCACCAGCACCTCGTACCCCGCCTTCGCGAGGTAGCCGGCGGTGATCAAGCTGTTGTGCCCGGCGCCCGCGACGACGAAGTCGGCGGTCGGGGTCATCGGTCCCTGCCCGAGATTTCGCTCACTGTTCCAGCTCCGCCGTCCGCGGGACTCGTACTCGCGCCTTGGCGGTCCGCGCGGTCGAGCCCGAGCAGGCTGTCGGCGTTCCCGCCCATCACGGCGGCCTCGTCTGCGGCCTCGAGCCCGCACGCCCGAACCGTCGCAACGGGGTCGGGGTCGGCCATGTCGAACGGGTAGTCGCTCCCGAGCAGCACGCGCTCGGCGCCGGCGAAGTCGATCAGCGCACGCAGGAGCTCGGCGTCGTGGGTGACGGTGTCGAAGTAAAAGCGCCGAATCGACTCTGGCGGCGCCTCACCGAGCCGCGCCATGGCGTCGGGCTGAAAGGTATGGGCATGGCGGAGGCGGCCGCGCAGCGCCGGCAGCGCCCCGCCGCCATGGGCGAGCAACACCCGCAGGTCCGGGTGGCGCTCCATCACCCCAGCCATCGTCATCTGGGCCGCGCAGATCGTCGTCTCGAGCGGATTGCCGACCGTGTTCCAGAGGTAGTGCTCGGCGAACGCCGGGGCGTCGAATCCACGCGTGGTCGGATGGATGAAGACCAGCGCTCTGCCGCTCGCCGCAGCCTCCCAAAACGGCTCGAATCTGGGATCGCCGAGGTAGGCGCCGCTAACGCTCGCCGGGACTTCGACCCCCGCGAGCCCCGCGTCGAGAACGGACTCGAGCTCGGCCGCCGCCAGCGCTGGGTCCTGAAGCGGCACAGCGCCAAGCGTGGCGACGCGGCCGGGACGGGCAGCGGCGATCTCCGCCAAGGCATCATTCTGAATTCGGCAGCGCTCGAGCGCCGCCGCCGGCTCTGTGCCTGGGAACAGCAGCGGCATCCAGGGGCACAGGACGACCCCGTCGACCCCCGCCTCGGCCTCGCGGTCGATGATCGCCTCGACATCGACGAACTCGTTCACCGCCGATCGGATGGGACGGCCGTCGAGCTCCACCAGCTGGGCCCCGTCCTCGCGCCACACACGCGGGCGCCACTGCTCGCGCGGGGCCGCGTCCCGGGCGATCTCCGGCACGATCACGTGCGCGTGGACGTCTACTACCATGCCCTCGGACTCACCCCGCGGCGATCAGCATGAGCGAGCCGGCGATCACCAACCCGGCCCCTGCCCAGATCCTCCCGGTGACGATCTCGACGTGACGCCCGGAGACGATCGGCGCGACGACGAGGACGACCGGGACCGAGATCAAGTTGAGGGCGAGGACAGCCGCTACATCCGCGTCGTCGAGCGCCAGCCAACGACCCCAGGTGGCGAGCGCGACGATCACGCCGGCGAGCAGCTTCAGCGCCATTGCGTCGTGCGCCTGCTCGCCAAGCCGCAACGGCATCCGGGTGACCGCTAGCAGCGCCCCATAGGCGAGCGCAGCGGAGAGCATCCCGATCGTCACTCCGAGCAGTGGCGAATCGAGCCCGTCGAGACCCTCGAGCGTGAAGATGGCGCTCGCCGACCAGGCGCACGCGGTGGCCAGGCCGAAGGCGGAGTCCCGCAGGTGCGGGTGCTGTCCGCCGCCGGGGTCCGTGACGAGGTAGGCGCCGCCGATCGTCAGCGAGATCCCTACCGCCGCGAGCAGGCCCGGAACCTGGCTCGCGAGCGCGACACCGAACACGACGCCGAACAGCGGCGTCGTGGACAGCAGCGGGCTCGTTCGCGCGGCGCCGATCCGGGCTTGGCTCAGGTTGAGCGTCGTCCAGCCGGCGAAGAAGTGGATCATCCCGGCGAGCGCGAACGCGACGATGGCCCAGGCGGTCGCTTCGCGAAGCGCCCCGAGGTCCTCGGTGGCCAGCGAGGCCGTCAGGAGGACGCCCGCAGCGACCAGCAACTGCAGGAAGGTGGAAACGTAGACGCTGTCCAGGTCGCGGACCGCGCGGCCGTTGAAGGCCTGGAAGAGACCGAACCCGGCGCCGGAGACGCTCGCCCATACCGCCCCGCTCACGCTGTCGTCGCAGCCGGGCGCCGATGCGCCGCGACCGTGCCGCCGAAGAACAGGTCGGTCATCTCCGGATTGTTGAGAACCGCGTCGGCACGGTCGTGCATCAGCACCCGGCCGCCCTCCATCACGACTCCATGGGTCGCCATGCGAAGCCCGAAGCGAACATTCTGTTCGATCATCAGCAGGGTCTTACCGGCGTCGCTCATCTGCTTGATCGCGCCCGCAATCACCCGCAGCGCCTTCGGGTCGAGGCCCACCGAGGGCTCGTCGAGCATCACCAGGGTCGGGTCGAGCATCAGCGACCGGGCGAACTCGACCGTCCGTCGCTGCCCGCCGGAGAGGTTGCCGGCCTGCTCCTCGCCCCGCTCGGCCACCATGGGGAACAGCTCGCCGACCGCGCCGAGGCGACGTTGGATCAGCCCCCGCTCGCGGCGCAGGATGTAGCCGCCCATCAGCACGTTCTCGCGGACGGTGAGATTGGGGAAGATGCCGTTGGACTGTGGGACCTGGGCGATCCCGCGGGCGAGGATGTCGGCCGGGGCCACGCCGCGGATGTCGCTGCCCTCGAACGTGATCGTCCCCTGACGCGGGCGCAGAATGCCGCTGATTGCGCGCAGGACGGTCGACTTACCGGCACCGTTCGGCCCGACGATGCAGGTGGTCGAGCCGCGTTCCAGCTCGAGGTCGACGCCCTTGAGCACGTCTCCATACCCATACCCGGCGATCACCTTGCTGAGGCTCAGCATCCGATCACACTCCCACGGATTCCTCGACCTTGAAGTCTTCGCCGAGATAGGCGTCGAGTACGAGCGGGTCCTCCTGGATCTTGCGCGGCGTCCCCTCGCAGATGCAGGTCCCGCCGGCGAGCACCAGTATCGGGTCACAGAGGTCGAGCACGAAGGGCATGTCGTGCTCGACGACGAGGAAGGTCTTGCCCTGCCGATTGAGCTCGCGGATCATCTCCGCCATCCGCGCCACGAGGGTCGGGTTTATTCCCCCGGCCGGCTCGTCGAGCATGATCAGCTTTGGGTCGAGCATCAGCACCTGCGCGAGCTCGACCAGCTTCTGCTGCCCGAACGAGAGCTCGGCGGCGCGCTGGTCGCGGAATTCCCGCATCCCGACGAACTCGAGCAGCTCCTCGGCGCGCCCTGCCTCCGGACCGCTGACGGCGCCCGCGTTCAGCTGGCGCAGGGAGAAGCGGGGCACTGGGGCGACGACGTTCTCGAGCGCGGTCATCTCCGGGAACAGCCGCGTGATCTGGAATGTCCGCCCGAGCCCCAAGTAGACGCGCCGCCAGGGACTCAGGCGGTCGACGCGGCGGCCGGCGAACCGGATCTC
>Ga0126312_10003736_pt1 | contig 10260 bp, 13 predicted proteins | sample Plot104A_FD_92537 | JGI IMG/M metagenome (GOLD analysis project Ga0126312, IMG submission 92537) | Serpentine soil microbial communities from UC McLaughlin Reserve, CA, USA - Plot104A | ecosystem: Environmental > Terrestrial > Soil > Grasslands | place: USA: UC McLaughlin Reserve, Lake County...
CCTCGGAGCGGGCGACCCCGATGGCAGCGGCTTCGCTAACCTAACCGTCAATCCCGGACAGCAGGAAGTCTGCTACGAGCTTAGCGTAGAGGGCATCACGCTGCCCGCTATTGGCGCACACATCCACGTGGGGGACGCTGGCACGAATGGTCCGGTGGTCGTAGCGCTCACGCCGCCCGATGCGAGCGGGGTCTCTAGCGGGTGCGCACAGGTCTCGCGTGAGTTGGCTTTGGCGATAATCCAAAACCCCGAGAACTACTACGTCAACGTCCACACGACCGACTTTCCTAACGGAGCGATAAGGGGGCAGCTGCCCTAAGTAGCCGCGAACAGCTCGGTGGTCTCTTGGGCCGGGGTCCTTTGGGGGCGTCGGTCCTTTTTCTGTAGTCACCCGACCTTCGGAGAACGCCGTGCTCGCGAAGTTCATAGGAGTCGAACTTCCCTTGCAAACGGGCGTTCCGTGAGCTTCGGATGTCGCCCTTTCTGCGAAGTTCCCATTTTCCGTATACATTGGATGCCGTCGTTCTGCAGGGTCCGTTGGGATCACGGTATCGATCCAAGACCTCTGTGCGCTGAGGAGCTGAATTGCCATACCTCGCGTAGCAGTACCATTCCGGGGATTTTGTACGCTAAGGAAGTAGCAAGATGTATCGAATAACCCACATTCCGCAGGTTGCGCGTGCAAGCTGAGGTATTTTCTAGGACATGGATGAGCCGGATGCACCACAGGATGCACCACAGATCGAAGGTCAAAACATCGACCATCTGGGGATCGTGGCCGGTATCATCGACGAGATCGCTCTAGTCGAGGAGATAGATCACCTGCTGGGTACCCACTCCCAGGAGCATGTGAGCCCGGGTCAGGTACTAAAAGCTATGATTCTAAACGGCCTTGGATTCGTTTCCGCCCCCCTCTACCTTTTCGAGGAGTTTTTCGTTGGCAAGGCAACCGAGCATCTCATCTCCCCTGGCATTAGGCCGGAGCACCTCAACGATGACCGATTGGGGAGGGTTCTGGACAAGCTCTTTGATGCCGACCCGAGCCAGATCTTCATCAACGTGGCCCTTAGAGCCGCCCGACACTTCGGGGTCTGCACTGAAAGCGTCCACCTGGGCGCCACCTCTTTGCACCTCCACGGCCACTACGCTCATGAGCCCCAACAAGCGGAGCCCGAAGCCATTCGCATCACTCACGGCTACTCGCGCGATCATCGGCCCGGGCTCAAGCAGTTTGTGGTGGATTTGATGTGCACGGGCGACGGTGGGATCCCCTTGTTTTTGCGGGTGGCTGACGGCAACGAAGCCGACCAGGCGACCTTCGCCAAGCTGCTAGCGGAGTTCAAAACGCAGCTCGACTTCGAAGCCTTGTTCGTGGCCGACAGCGCCCTCTACAGCGCGGACAAGCTGCCCGCCTTGAACCATCTCAGCTGGCTGTGCCGGGTGCCGCAGACCATCAAGGAGGTCAAGACACTTCCAGCTCTTTCAGGCCGTGCACCTGCTTAGCGTAGATGGAACGAAGCGGATCGCCAACCTCACCGAGGAGCGAGAACATATCTTGAGCTTTCTTCTGCCAGGATGTCGACGATATTATCTGCTCTAGTCCGATTGAAACTTCGGTTCCGTTTTCAGAACCGGTAGCCTTTGTTGGCCCAGTACAGACAGTCGTGGGCGGCCTCTTCAGTTTCATCGTCAGCGTGGATGACCTCTAGCTGGGAGAGAGGGACCGCCAAGCTCTCCCTCTCCCAGCGCACGACGACGAACATCTCGCGCTCACATTCTTCATCCGGAGCCATATCCAGCACCTCTACCTCGTCGCCTACCTTAAGGGGGGAGGTCATCCTCCTTGCGATGCACCTCGCTAAAAATGGGAAGGTGAGTTTGTCTTGGAGGTAGCAGTACCAGTCCATCGCTCGTTCTTCTTCGCCTTAGGCGTCGACGACGATCTCCATCTCGATCCGATGCTCTCGGCTTTCATCCGTTTCGATCTCAGGCACTCCAAACCACTTCATTTTCTGGGGCTTTCACCCCATACCATAAATACTCAGGCTCGTGCGTACAACCTGCGGAATGTGGGAAAACGTCACCTGCTGGTGGATACCCTGGGGTTGCCACTCTCTACCTACGTCACTCCTGCCGACGTGCAGGATCGAGTCGGGGCACGCTTTTTGTTGGCCGGGCTAAAGCCGCTGATACCTCGCTTGAAGAAGATCTGGGCGGATGGAGCCTACGGAGGTGATCCCCTTGCGCAATGGTGCCACAAAGAAGGCGGGTGGGAACTTGAGGTGGTCGAGCGAAAGCCGGACACAGAGGGCTTTGAGGTCATACCGAAGAGATGGATCGTAGAACGGACCCTCTCCTGGATAGGCCGCAACCGCAGGATGAGCAAGGATTATGAGCGGAAGGTTCAGACCAGCGAGACTCTGGTCGAGGTTGCGATCATCCGCCTCATCTTGAGGCGACTGGCTAGAGACCAGCATGAACCCTACTACAAAACACCTCTGAGTCCCCGTCCTCCCAAGTCGTCCTAATGCCGAACCTCAAGTGCCTCTGTGCCGCTGCGCAGCGGTACAGACATCGGTTGGAGCGCATTGTCATGGCTCATTCGTTAAGTTCAAGATCAGGGTTCCACACTACCTCCCACAGGTTTATGTTTCGAGCGCGCTCGAGTGGTCTGCGATGGATAGAATGAACGAGAGCATGGTCGAGCAGCTGCACAAAAAAGTGGACGAGATCTATCGCTCCGACTCGCGCCGCGTCTTCGCCACCCTGATCCGCCTGCTCGGCGACTTCGACCTCGCAGAGGACGCGCTGCACACCGCCTTCGCTGCGGCGCTGGAGCAATGGACCGAGACTGGAGTGCCCGCCAATCCTAGGGCTCGTCTCGGTCGGCCGCTTCAAGGCGATCGACGCCCTGCGCCGCCGCGCCCGCTTCGACGCGGCGCTCGAAGAGCTAGCCGACAGGTTGGACTCCGCCGCCAGCGAACCCGCGACGCGGGACCAGGAGGGCGAGGACATGGGGGACGATAGGCTGCGCCTGATCTTCACCTGTTGCCACCCGGCCCTCCCTCCGGAGGCGCAGGCGGCGCTCACGCTGCGCGAAGTCTGCGGCCTCAGGACCGAGGACATCGCGCGCGCTTTCCTCGTCCCTGCGCCGACGCTGGCCCAGCGCATCGTGCGCGCCAAGGCGAAGATCCGCGAGGATCGATAGACCATGTGGAGGTCTTCGTGCCCGACCGCCACGAGGCCGCCAGATGGTACGAGGCGGTGTTGGGCCTGGGGGGTCGTCGCCGAGCTGGAAGGATGGGCGACCGATGGCGGACCGCTGATGGTCTCCGGAGACGACGGCAGAACTATGCTCGCCCTCTTCGAGGGGGAGCCCAGGGGATCCAGGGAGACCGCCGGCCACCACAGGGTGGCCTTCCGGGTGGACGGTCCCTCCTTCTTGCGGTTTGTGGAGGGGACGGAGCGGGCTCCGGTCTACGACGAAGGGCGGGAGACCGCCTCCGGGCGGCTGATGGACCACGAGAAGGCCTACTCGGTGTACTTCTGCGACCCGTGGGGCAACCGCTACGAGCTGACCACCTACGGCCGAGACGAGGTCGCGGCGCGCCTTGGCGCGTCGTGACTCCCGCCGCGGTCCGGCCTTCACTCGACCACCCGACACGAGCGCTAAAGCGATTCAAATAGGTATTGACCCTCTTACTCTCCTGCCCAGTAACCCCATCCGCACGGGGGCGCCTGCGACCAGGAACGTGAAGAATTGGATCGGTGCAACGATCACAAACCAGAGGAGTGCGATGAGCCCCAATAATCCCGTGACCGCGAGTCCCGCGAAAACATTCCACAAGAAGCTTACTATTGATGTTTCTGCATCGTCGACTCCACCGTCAGAAACGGAATTAGCGTCGCGGCAGAGTGTGGCACAATGTGCCAGGGGACACACTTAATTGTCGGGGAAGGGCAGGAGAAACACTCGCTGGTGAGGTAATGCTTTGAGTGAGTCGCGAGGGATCACACCCGAGGAAGAGTCCGGGTATACGGTGGTTGGCGTCCTAAAAGATGGCGCCGGGCTCAACCAGGCCGTCTCGGAGTTGCGGGAAGCCGGGATCGGGGGCGAGAATCTCACCGCGATCCTCAAGCGAGAGGACCCCGACGAGCCGGAGCCTTTCCGGGAGGGGACGCGCTACATAGTGATCCCCGACGACTCCAGAGGACTCGGGATCACCATAGGTTTCGCTGCGGTCTTCGTGGTCTCGGGGCTTCTCTTCGCGTTCACGACGCCCCAGATCGGGGCCGCCCTCTTCGTGTTCTTTATTGCTCTGGCCGCGATTCTGGCCGCTGCGGCCTTCACCAGGGTGGGGGTTATGCCCATTCTCATCGATGTAGAGGCCCCGGCCAACGAGTCGGCGTTCTGGAACGACGAGTTCGAGGGAGGGAAAGTTCTCCTGTTCGCCTCGACGCGCGGCCAGCGCCCCCTCAAGCCCATCTGGGAGGTCTTCGAGAGGCAGGGTGTCTACTTCGACATCGTACCGAAGAGGATGGTCCCCCAGCCGGTGAACGAGGCCGTGCTGCACTGGGCGACGGCGGGCGGCAGCGAGAGGCGCGTGGAAGAGCACCCGGAAACCGTGGCGGAGGGTTGAGGGTGGAGCTTCCGGTGGCGAGCGTTCTGCTGGTGCTTCAGGAAGGAGCCAGGGGCCTGGAGCTTCCGGCTATAGACGTCGCCTATCTTGGGAGTCGGGGGATCGTGGGCATAACTATGCTCATCCACATTTTCTTCGCACAACTCTTCGTCGGCTACATCGTCGGCTCCCCGCTGCTGCAGTGGTGGGGGGTTCGCAAGGGGAACGCGCACATGCAGCGCCTCGCCGGTTCGCTGGACCGTTTCAACATATACACTTTTAGCGTCGGCGCGACGTTCGCGGGCATGTTCCTGATCCTCATCTTCGGACTATATCCCAGGGTGACGGCGGCTTTGTTCACCCACTTTTTCTGGTTCTTTCCGACCCTCGCTATGGGCGCCATGGTGATGACGCTCTATCTGGCGTACACCTACCATTACAGGACGCAGCGCCGGAGCATCATGGCGGGGCTCGGCGCCGCGTTCTTTATTCTGGTGTGGCAGGCCATCCTGACCGGGGTGGACACGTTCATGGTCACGGGCGGCGGGACCGGAGGGCAGACCGTCCAGAGCGGCGGCCAGTTGAACTTCGCGGGTCTCGGCGCGGCTCTGGGGAGCATCCTCAACCCGATGTTCATACCGATGAACCTGCACAGGATCTTCGGCAACCTCTCCTGGCCGGCCTACGCCGTCGCGGGCTGGGCGGCTTTCATGTACGCTCGCTCCAAGCGTCCCGAGGACAAGTCGTTCTATGACTGGGCCGGGTCGATGGGGGTATTGTGGGGGACGGTCTTTCTGCTGCTCCAGCCTCTCGTCGGCTTCGCCAACGCTTACGTCATGCAGGCGGGCTACGAGCCCGGTTCCTACGACAGGCTAGTGGGCTCAGGTGGCGAGACCTTCACCTCCAACCTCCTGTACGTGAACCTGTTGATGGTCGTGGGGCTCTTCGTGCTCTCGGGCCTGGCGATGTACCTGGGGGCCGTGAGGCATCCGGAGCGCGCCGGGCGGAGTCCCATCCGTCTCTTCGGGCTGCTCGTGGTGGCAGCGGGACTGTACTCGATCTCACCCATTGCGGACTGGCCATTTCTCTACATGCGCTACATCATGATGCTCGTCATGGTCCTGGCTACTTTGGGCGCACTGGTCTTCTATGCCCGGGGTAGGGGGTCCTTCGAGTACGGAAGCCCGAACGGATGGTACAGGGCGGTCCTCATGACCCTGGGAGTTCTGGCCATGGTGGTTACGTTGAGCATGGGCTGGATGAAGTCCAACTCGCGCGTGCCGTACACGATCTCCGGCCAGCCCCGGTACACGATAGAGAGCGAGCGGCCCGCAACCGGGGAGCAGATCCAGGAACCCTAGAGACAGGAGCGTTCGAGCTTGGCGGAAGAGTTGCAGAAGGACCCGATGAGCAGAGGCCAGTTTCTCTATCTGGGCGCCGTGGGGACGGGCATAGGGGTCGTGCTGACTGTCCCGTCCGTGATCTACGTCCTGAGCCCTTCGATCAAGAGCGTGTTGCTAGAAGAATCGGACGTCCCCGAGGAGTGGAAGGAATTGGGCTCTGTCTTCGAGATCCCGCCCGAAGAACCGAAGGTCCATCTGGTGGAGTTCGACCAGAGGCAGACCTTCGACTCGGGCCAGCCGGGGGCCGTCAGGGAAGGCGACAACGTGGGCGTCATAACCAACGCCGTGCTCGTCTCCTGGGAGGACGGCAAGCTCCCCTCCCTTCTGGAAAACAGGAGCGAAGAGGAGCCGCTCGAAAGCGCCGAGATAGGGGAGCTTACGCGGAAGTTGAACGTCATGAACAACGCCTGCGCGCACATGGGTTGCCCGGTGAGGTGGAGCGCGGAGGAGAAAGAAATCCTGTGCCCGTGCCACGGAGGAATCTATGACATAAACGGGAAGCACACGGGCGGGCCGCCCCCGCACGGCCTCTGGAACTACACCTTCGAGATCCGCGAGGACGGAACCATCTACGTCAAGCACGACATGCACGTAAAGACCGAGCCCGGCGAAAAGCCGTACGTGGTCTGAAGCGAGGAGCCCTATGATAGCCAGGATCAAGGCGCGCACAAGGCAGCGGGGCAGAGATCTCGCGGGCTGGATGGAAGAGCGAACCGGCCTCATTTCCATCATGGAGAAGATGCTCTACGAGCCGACGCCCAAGAGAGGCAAGTGGCTCTACACTCTGGGTAGCGCGACGCTCTTTCTCATAACGTTGCAGTTTTTGACCGGAATACTCTTGCTCTTCTACTATGTGCCGAGCACGGATGAGGCGTGGGATTCGATCTACTACATCATGAACGAGGCTTACTTCGGGCAGTACGTCAGGGGCATCCACTTCTGGTCGGCCAACGTCTTATTACTCGTGATCGGGCTGCACATGATGCGGACCTTCCTCTCCGGTTCCTACAAACCTCCACGGGAGATGAACTGGGTGGTCGGCGTATTCCTTATCCTGATCGTGACCATACTGGCGTTCACCGGCTACGCCCTGCGGTGGGACATGGAGGGCTTCTACGCCTGGGAGGTGGGCATGAAGATAGCCTCCTACACGCCGCTAATCGGAGACTGGATGGTCACGCTGCTCTTGGGCGGGGACACGGCCGGACCGGCTACGCTCTCGCGGGTGTTCGCCATCCACGTGTGGCTCTTGCCTGCGGCGCTGGCCCCCCTCATCGGCATCCACCTGTTCTTGTTGCGTAAGCACGGCGAGTATGGCGCGCCGTTCGAATACTCCGAGAGGCTGGCGAAGCTCCGCAGGAGCAGGCAGAAGCGGCAGTATCTGGAAGAAGTGGATGAAGAGTCAGGGACGGGAGGCGAGTAGGAGATGGTAGACGTAAGGCGTGGCCAGCAGGGAGCCGAGAGCCAGCCCGTAGAGGAAGACGAGATAACCGAGGAGAACGTCTTCGACCACTACGACGAGCCCCAGGGGTTCTTCCCCGGTCAGGTCGTGTGCGACCTCACCGTCTCGGCGATCCTCCTGGTGATGGTCATAGTCCTCGCCTACTGGGTTCCGGCTCCCCTCACGGAGCCTGCGGAGGTGAGCACGACGGTCTACGTGCCGCGTCCCGAGTGGTTCTTCTTCTTCCTGGATCAATGGCTGGTCTTCTTCCCTGGCGCGGTGCTCATAGCCATCGCGGATGTGATCGTCCCGGCCCTGTTCGTTATCTGGCTGCTCGCGATCCCGTGGCTGGACAAAGAGCCGTCGCATAGCATGAGCAGGCGGCCCTACATAGTCGTAATAAGTTTCCTGGTGATAACGGTGATAGTGCTCAACATGATCCTCGCGATGGTCAGGATAGCCAACTTTCCCGGCGGAACTCCACCCGGATAGCGGGAGGTAGAGAGCGATGCCCATTGGCGACGTCGAAGTCCCGGTAATAGGCAACAACCTCGTGATCCCCTTGCTGGTGGTGCCGCACATCCTGATCGCGGCCTACATCATCGGGATCAACCTCATAGCAGCCACCAGCGAGCTCGTTGGCATGATCACCAAGCAGCGCCACTACGACCGCTTCGCGCGCAACGCCGCCAAGACGACGCTGCTCTTGTTCGCGGTGGGCTCCTCCCTCGCCTTCACCTTCATCCTGGCGCTGATCACCCTCTACCCGGTGCTGTTCTCCCACCTGCAAAACATCTTCTTCTGGGTGTTTCTGGCCGAAGCGTTCATGTTCGTGGGCGAGGTGATAACGGTGTACGCCTGGTACAACGCCTGGGACAAGATGGCCTACCGCAAGAACTTGCACGTGACCATGGGCTTCGTGGCGGGGCTCTTCGGTCTCGTGCAGATGATCTTCATAAACGTGGTGGCCGCCTACATGCTCACCCCTTCCAATGCCCCGGCGACCGACGTGGGGTGGACCTTCCTGAACCCGACCTACATGCCGCTGAACATGCACCGCTTCGTCGGGAACTTCTCCTACGCGGGCTTCCTGATAGCCGGGTACGCCGCCTACCGCTACCTGCGCATTCCCGGGGAGGAAGACCGCGAATACTACGACTGGCTGGGCCACTGGGGCATCATATGGGGCTTCGGCTTCTTGCTCATACAGCCGTTCCTGGGCTACGAGTACATGACCGAGATCAAAGCGCACTCCCCCGGGGCTTTCGAGTACCTTATGCTCGGTCCCAAGTCCTGGCTCTTCAACCTGCTCGTGATCGAGCTTTTGATCATGTTCACGGCCTCCGTGGCCTACTGCCTGCACAAGATGAAGTTCGCGGTAAAGCCCGCGCCGAGATTACGCAACGCGACGCTGGGCGCCCTGGGTCTCACCGCGATCTTCGGTGTGCTGAACACGATCCCGGCGGATCTATACCTGGTGCCCCAGATCGGACTGGTCTTCGGCGAGAAGGTAGATTCGAACATAGGGCTGTTCGAGACCCCGCCGATACCGCTCGGGGCGATGTACCCCTTCAAGTACATCGGGCTCGTAGGGCTGGCGTTCGTGGGACTCTTCGCACTGGCGCTGTACCTCAAGACCTCCGCGGACGGCTTCCACTGGGGCCGGGCCAACCGGTGGAGCCAGTACGCCCTGCTCGCCACCGCCGTGACCGTGGTGTTTACCATGATGACGATGGGCTACGTCAGGGAGACGGCGCGCAGGGCGGGTAACGGAGCGGAGGATGGATGGTTGATCTACGGCTGCCTGACACTCCAGGAGCAGAAGTTCGTCGGCGAAGGCTGTCCGTCGGCGCCGAGGGAGACGCCATGACCCCAACGGGCATGCTCGTGCTGCCGCCTCTGGCCCAGTTCTTCCTCGGGTTCTTCCTGGTCTTGCTCATCGCGGGCGGCTCCGTGCTCTTGATCCACTGGCTGGGTCAGGGAGAGGAGTAGAGGGCGTCACAGCAAGGCTTGAAACTTCTAGAGCCCCAGGTCCACGCGCTCTTCCTCCTCCGCGGTGGGATCGCCGTCTCCCAGTTCGAGGCTGAACCCCGAGCGGTCGAGGGTGGGGTCCTGGCCGAAGGGGACGCCGAGGTGGAAGTTGACCCTGCCATCCACTTCTTCGCCGGGATCGAGAAGGCCGCTCTCGGTGAAAAGCGGGTCCCTGACAGGGGGTACATACTCGCCGTTGACGCTCGCGGCAGGCAGGCCTGTGGTTCCGCTCTCCTCGTCCACGAGGGACATCGCCTCGTCGGTGAGCGTGATGGGTCCGTCGGAGTCGTTCTCGACGGTGAAGGTTACGACGATGAAGTCGCCGTACAGGATGGTCGGCGGGTAGGTGTACGAGTGGATCTCGCCCGTACGCCGGGCTTCGGAGACGGTCCAGGAGAGAGCACCTGCCTCGACCGACTCTTCGATGGAAACCGTGGTCCTCTCGCTCTTTGGAGTCTCCGCTTCCGCCTCCGAGCCTCCGACCCCGGTGCTCGTGGCCGCGTCGCTGAGGACCCCGGTCGCCGCGAGGGCGCCTACCACGAGAGCGGCGATCAGGGCGAGCACCCCCACCATCCCTGCGAACGATCTCACCGGGATCCTGCTCCGAACGGCTTGCCGGATCTCTTTCGGATGGACCTCAGAAGCATCGCCTTTCTTGCCGCTTCTCATAAGGTTAGCAGATGCTTCAGACGTGGAGAGCATCGCTGGCGCCCTCGGGCGCATGATCCCACGCGACAGGGGCACCATCGTCCAGGTCGGCTCGGCG
>Ga0126312_10003737_pt1 | contig 10258 bp, 7 predicted proteins | sample Plot104A_FD_92537 | JGI IMG/M metagenome (GOLD analysis project Ga0126312, IMG submission 92537) | Serpentine soil microbial communities from UC McLaughlin Reserve, CA, USA - Plot104A | ecosystem: Environmental > Terrestrial > Soil > Grasslands | place: USA: UC McLaughlin Reserve, Lake County...
TCAACTCTTTTCCCTTCACTAAGAATTTCTCATCTTGTTGCAGAAAATCAAACTAATGATAGGATACTTATTTTAGGTTCTGCAGTAAATAACAGTACAAGTTATGGTGATTACTTTGGAAGTGCTATTGATCCTATAAACGGAACGGTATGGTTAAGTGGTCAATATGTAGATCAATCTATTCCTATACCATCTTATCTATCTTTGGACCAGGGAGATAAACTACGTGATAAAACTTGGGCAACAATTATAGCAAATGTTTCATAGTTTTTTTGTTTAATAATATTAAATTCTTTTCCATCTATTATTTGTTATGCATATTTATTTTGTTGATAACAAGATACCTCAACTAATAATTATTACATTAGTATTACGTCTGCCTATTTTAATGATACAATAAAGGAATGATAATTAGAATAAAAATCTTATATAGCAATAAAATAGAATAGGAATATTTCTAATGGAAAGATTGTTTTAATATGATATAATAATTGTAATATATATATATATATATATATATCCTCTAGTCTGTTGCTAAGAATTTAAATTATTTAATTTAATAAAAATGAAAACATAGCGTAATCAATAATCTTGATTAATAAAAATTAATATATTTAAATGAATTTAATAACTTTATGAATTCGTATTCTTATATTATAGTTATTTTGTTTTTCTGTATACAACTATGTAATGCTTATGGACTAGAAAAAGACATTCAAAATAATAACAAAGAATTAGTTAAAGTACTTGAAAATTATTGGCAATGGTGGAGTAATTCACCTGAAGATAATCCAGATAATGAACCAGATTGTAGTATTAATATTAATACTAATTATTCTTTTGTTTATCTTCAAAATCCTTTTGAAACAGGTGATACTACTTATGATTGTATCAAAAATCCTATACCAAAAGGATATTTTGTATTCTTTCCATTAATTACATCATTTTGTTCTCAAGGTGATGTAGGTCTTTTAGATGCGTCGTATAACCAGATTAGAAATTGTGCTCTTAATTTAGACAGAGGTATTATAAAAGGAACGATTATAATTGATGGCAAAAAAGTTGTCGATGTATCTATAGATAATGGTAATGGTATAGATATGAATAAGAATAAAAAAGTAATCAATAACATATCTCAATATTCATCAAATTATCAAGAAATATTTTCACAAGAATTTATCAATATTTTGGCAACAAATAAAACAATACATGAAAATAATTGGGAAAATGATGAATATAAAACACATCCAGTATATTATAATGGTGTAGTTCACTGTGATTGTATTATAATAGATACAAGTGAATGGGATATAGGCAATCACACTTTAGAATATATAATTTCTGCTAAAGCAGCACCACCTTCACCTAATCTAATAGCCGATAAGTGGGATTTCACATCTACTACAAACTATAAATTGATGATTCAATGAAGATTCACAGTTCGCTAGAAACAATATATTATAAACTATACAATACCTATGATTTTATTTTTTAATTTTTCATTTTTAGAAAATAGACATACCTTTTTAAAAAAAGTCGTTTTACTTCTTATTGTTTCATCTGTTATGCTAGTAATTATTTTAGATTCAAATTTTCTAATGGGTTTTTTGAAAGAAAAATTACTTTTTATCAACTATAAAATAATAATATTCTCAATATATGTATCTATTTTTATAATATCTGGGATTATACTTTTAAATTGGACATATAAGATTACATACCTAAAAGATATAAAAAATAAGAATAGCAAAATTTATTTTGGTTTAATATTTCTAATATATTCTATATTATCATCAACATTGATAATTACAACAATACAATTATCATACTTAAAGAGTTATAGTAATCTCGTTTTTTATCTATCATCTTATATTTCTTTTATTTCATCTTTATGTTTTTTATCTATTCTTTCATTCAAATTTTTTCAATGGTACTTAAAAGGAAAGAATAGATATACATTATTTTATGGAGTATTATTTTCACTTTATTGCGTCACTTTAATACTAGCACTCATATATTTATTGAGTGGTTTAGCTACTCATCCATCAACTGTTAACTATACTTCACCACGAGAGTTAAGGGCTGGTACTTACTCCATAAATATTGAATTTCAGAACAATATTGCAATATTGTATGATATTTTTTTTATTATATTATTTCTTTTAGCTTGGATTTTAACTGTATTAATGCTCAAGCAGTATTCTCGACGTATTGGCATTTATAAATTTTGGATTATTGTTAGTTTACCATTATTATTTTATTTGATGCGTTATGAAGGAATAATAATAGATTTATTTAATCTCGATGATATTCTTAAATTATCAAGTCTTGGCACAATTTATCCAAATATTGGAGCGGCTATTTATGCTGCTTTTATAAATTCCAATATACAAGCTACTGGTGTATTCTTTGGTTTATCTTTTTTAGCTATATTATTAAAACTCAAGAATTCCCAATTACAAAATGATATGTTGATCACAATAATAGGAATGATGATACTTTTTGCTTCAAGGGATTTTCATTCAATTTTTTTAAATTCTTTACCTCCTAATGGTGTAATTACAACTTCATTTATGGTATTAGGATCATTTATGTTATTTAATGGTATAATATCATTTTTGAAGTTGGCTGTAAGGGATAAAGAATTTTATGGAGATCTTATTACTAGGCTTGAAAGTGATACAGAATTGTTAAAGAATATAATTGTTTCAGAAAAAGAGATGGAATTAGGCAAGAAAATTAAGCCATTAATGGATTATTCTCATCAATGGCAAAAAGAACATGAATATGGTTCTATGAAGCCTGAGGAAATAAAACAAATTATCAAAGACGTTATCTCAGAGTATCGTGAAAGAAAAATACCTTCCTCTTTTTCTTCTGAATCTAATCAAAAATAGAATAGATATATTAAAAAATAGTATTTATAATTATTTAATTATCTCCTTCTAATTATTATATTTCTTACCTTTATCATTATTTCTAAATTTTATATTTAAGAATGAAATTTATATTTAATTTATCTGGATATATATACATAAACAGTTAAATTTTTTAGGTGATATAATAAGATGCTTTTTGTTTATCTATATTTTTATTTATTATCTTTGGTAGAATCATCAAATTCATTAGAATTTTTTTCATTATCTTTTGAAGAGTTAAAAAAGAAGTATATTAAGATTATTTTTGGATTTTGTAACAAAGTGTTTGTATTTTTTATAAATGATTGTAAATTTCCTAAAGTGGGAATGATTGTAGATAGAAGATTTAGGTAATTTTCCAATATTAATTTTTGATTTTGAAGTTCTATTATATTATTTGCTAATTGTGTTTGTTTTTGTTCTAATGATTTAATGACTAATTTTATATTTCGATATTTACTGAGTTCAGATATTAATGATTGTTTATTAATAATAATATTATTATCATTATTATTATAGTAGTCAAATCCACCAAAAAACAAAATAGAATTTATATCTGCAATATCTTTTTCTGATATTCCTATTTTTAAAAGGCCTTGTAATATTGTCCCTATATGTGGTTGAGATAAAAGTGTTATTCTATTATTGGATATTTGCATACTTGCATTAGAAATCTCATTTTTTAAATCTTCTGCCTTTTTCTTAAAGTTAACAAAATCACTATATTCATCCAATTCATAGAAAAATTTTTTTATAGCTTCTTTATGGTTTGTGTTGTTATCTTTCGCAATCTCTCTTATTGTATTATATATAGTTTTTAATTCTTTAAGACCAAATCCTATGTTTTCAAGTTCTTGAATTTGAGATAGTTTTAACCTATCGCGATTTAATTGTTCTTCGAGAGAGTTTTTGAGTTCTTTTAAATTCTCTAACTCTCGTACGTTTCTCTGTTTTGTTTCTTCTTGCATAGGGATCAACTTATCAAAATAGATTAGTTCAGAATATTTTGTTAATACTTTATTAACATCGTATCCTTCCTTTTTTATCTCTTTCAAACATTGAATAAAGAATGTAATATCGTCAATTGGTATTCCTTTATTTTCAAGTTCTTTTATTATGTCTTTATACCATTTAATTGCCTCTCTTGAAATATTGCTATCTTCTATCAGTGATTTGATGTCTTCTTCTAAATTTGTTTTTTTATTATTTAATTCTGATCTTGTTTTTTGCATATTTTCAATCTGTTCTTTTAAATTTTCAATTTCCCTTTTTTTTGTTTTGATATAGCTTGGAATTTGTGAAGGAAAAACCGTATTAGAAAGATTTATTGTTTCAGTTAGATATTCTCCAATTTGCTCAGGAGAAATCTCCAATCTCTGACATTTATTATACATTTCAGTCATAAAATATTCAAATTGTTCCTCGTTAATTCCAAATCTTTGCATCATCTTTGCAACTCTAAAACCTATAGCACATTCTATTGGTGTTATCTGTCCCTTTTTTAACGATAATGATAATTCTCTAAGATCATCAGCTATAAAACTACCTAGGTTATTGCGCCATTCACTAATTATGTTTGTTACTCCACCACTACTAATATTGAGTTTGGTAGCAATATCGTCACGAGAATTTCCTTTGAGCCAATAGTGAATAACTCCTATTCGAATATCATTTGGAATGTGGACTGGCAATTACAAATAATAATTATCTAATTTTATTTAAAACTTTGTCAAATACGTCATTAAAAACGTCAAATGAGTCAAAATGTATATTATAGTATATCTCTAGATATCTACATAACAAGCCAATGAATTATTACGAAATATAATAAAAGACTCATTAACAATGAATCCCATAAAATGCTAGCAATTATAAATTACAAATATAAAATTATTATATACCTTTAGATTAATTATAAAAAATTTATTAAAAGAATATTACATATATTTTCGGAGACTAAATTTATTTTTAATTATATTACGCTAGATTAAATAGATAAGAAAAAAATTTGTTACACTAATCATATAAATTGTTTATAGACGTTACATTAATACGAATCAATTCTATGTTACAGCTAATTCAATTTAAGTAGATAATACCAAATAAGATGGTGGAAGAATGTGCGGAGATGTCTGGGAAAGCCTTAGATTAGTTTATAACATATGAATCTCCCATTGGAAATTTTTTTTGTAGAGTCTGTTTTTATTTTAATTGAACTATTTTTTATTCCATGGTAAGAGTTCTAATGTTCTTCAACAGTTTTTCATTATTTTCCTTTTCATCTTCACTATAGTCAAAACGAGTAACAAACTCTCTTTTTTCTCGTAATTTAATATCTAACTGAGGTGGCTTTGAAGTCATTTCTTTAATCCATTCTCGAATAATATTGGCACATCTTTCAGCAGGTCTACGTACAAATCCATCTAGGTCATGTTCTGCAACATCACTAAGCGCTTTGATCGATTGAATTAATCTAGGGTCTAAAGTTGAGGGTTTTGCATCAATATCAGCAAGAGCAGAACATGCATTTACTTTTATTCTTCTTCTATCGTCATATAATAATTTTAATAGATAATCAAATACATTAAGATTCATCTCTTTAGTCTTTTGAATTGAATTTTTATCATCATTTTCAATTTTCTTATTACTGGTAATTAAAAATTTACCAAGAGCAGCAGTAGCTGTAGCTCTTATATAATAATCATTTTTTACATCAGTTTTATCTACTAGAAAATTAGCAATATCTATTATTAAATCAATATTATCATCTTTATAAAATTCTTTTAAACCATCAATTGCGCCAGCTGCGACAACATTTTGGAAAGTTTCTGGACCATTAACCATGTCTTTTAATTTTTTTATCGTCTTCTTTTTCTCATCTTCTTCATCTTTATTAAAATTTGAAAGATTTTTACTAGATTTTCCAAGTGCAGTAGCCGTAGCTGCTTGTACATAGTAATTTTTATTTTTCATTTGCTCTAAAAGTAAAGGAATTGATTCACTTCTTTCAAATAAACCAATATTTCTTATAACAGATCTAAGAATAATTGATAAAGAAACCGTTGAATCCTTTAAACATTGTATTAATGACTTGTAAGACGTATTAGATTTTTGAAGGTTGCTTTTATCGTAATATGATCCAAGAGTATTTGCAGCCTGAATCGATACTCCATAAAATTCATCATCCTTCTTAATAATGTCTTCAAGTATTTTTACTACATCATTTGAATAATGATTTTTAAGAAAATTGGCAGCTTGAATTCGTTCTATTATTGTATTTCCATTTTTTAATTGATTAATTAAAAGATTTTTTAATTGAAAATCATTTTCTTCTTTTTCTTCTATAATCTTAATACTTTTTATGTCTTTTAATATCTTTAAATTAGGATCGATAGAAATCCAAAAGATAGATTTAGTTTCAGGAATCAAAATTTCTTTCTCAGTTATTTTGCTAGAAATTTGAATTACTTCAGGTTCCTTATCATTAGATTCATTTGAAAATACCGTTCTAATTTCTAATGGAAATACAAATTCTCCTTCTTCTTCTTCTTCTTTTTGAGATTGTATGATCTTTATTTTAAGACTCTTTCCTTTTTCCTTTTCTATTAAAGAATATTCAATATCCAAAACTGGATGACCTTTTCTATAAACCCATTGTTCAAAAAATTCTTGTAAATCTTTTCCTGTAATACTCTCACAAACTTTTCTAAAATCATCTGTTTCAGCATTTGAGTTTTGATAAGTATGAAGATATTCTTTAAGCGAATTCTTAAAATTGGTATCACCAATAGTATTCCTTAATACATGTAAGATACTTGCTCCCTTTCGATAGGAATGTGCATCAAATAACTCATCTGGATGTTTATAGATTTTTGTAACTATAGGGCGCTTATACAATTGATTTGCTTCATCTAGATATCTATTGATATCTTGTAATACTTTATATAAAAATTCATCTTTATTTTTACTAAATTCAAAGTAAAGAGCTTCTGAATAACTTGCAAATGCTTCGTTAAGCCATATATGTGACCAATACTTACAAGTCACTAAATCACCAAACCATTGATGAGCAAGTTCATGAGCAACAACTGCAATATCAAAATTAAAATCTGGTAATACCTTCTCATCATGTAATATGTCTTTTGTTAGAGTTGTACAAGTAGTATTTTCCATTCCTCCAAATTCAAAGTCATCGACTGTTACTTGCCAATATTTTTTATATGGATATTCTTGTCCATAATATTGTTCAAAAAATTCCATCATTTTTGGAGTTTCTGAAAACGATCTTAGTGCATCTTCTTTTTTTATTTCAGTAGGCCAAAAATAGGCTAATGAGATCCTTTTAGAATCATAATAGACATTTTCTTTCGAGAATTTTCCTATTACAACTGATGTCACATAAGCAGTATTTGGATTTGGTTCTTTCCATATCCATTTTACTTTCTTTTTTCCATCTTTTGCTTCTTCTAATATCTCTTTTTCCATATCATCATTCTCTCCATTAGAAATTACAATATATTCTTCAGAAGGAACTATGATGTGAATTTCTCTCGGATATTTCATGTTTGGATCATCAATACAAGGAAACCAATATCTGGATTCTAATGCTTCACCTTGTGTCCAAGCTTGAAAAGCAGATTGTTCCTTGTCATTTGATATAAAGTGAAACCCACTACGTGGTGGATTAATACTTGGATTGTTGTTCTCTTTTGTTAAATAATATCCTGCTGAATATTTAATAGTAAGTTCAATTTCTGTATCTTTTTCTTGAATTTTTTTAAATTTTATGATTAATTTATCTTTTTCTTCATCTATTAAGATATTTTCAATTTCAACTGAAGAACTAATATCTTTCTTGTCTATTCTCATTTCAGCTATATCTAATTTTATTTCTTGTAGATCATGCAGTATTTTTGTCTTTAATTTTTGCTCACAATCTATCAAGGTTTTCGAAATAAAATTTGGTTCAATTTTTAGTAACATATATTTAATTTCAAATATATGAAATGGTGTATATTGTATTTTACTTCCTGGAAGCTCAAATATGGAGGTAGTATCTGTAGAAAATTCTCTTTGAATATTCATTGATTACTCTTTTTAATTACATATATAAAACAATTTTGGAAATATTAATCATTCAAACATTCTACAAAGATCATATTTATTCTTTTTAATTATTTAAAATTTTTCGGCGCCGGAAAATTTATTAGAGTTATATATTGTATACAATATTAAATATATCATTATATCTTTTACTATAATATATGACATAATGCCTTCATCTTATAATTCCTCAAATTTATTTTCAATACGAATATCAAATTTAATTATTTACATGTGCTTTAAGAACCTTTTCCTATTCTACATACCTCTAACATCTAAATAATATCAAAATATTTTTATATATCTCTAATAAACAAGAAACATGAAAAAGAATGAAAAGGATTTTACTGATACCAATAAAATAAAGTACCTGATAAACTTTTTTTATAAAATAAAACAATATGTTACCAATTGCCTTTTTAAATCAAATTTTATAGTTAATAAAGAAATTGATAAATATGGTCAAATAATGAGGTGCTTAAGTTGATCAATGAATCTGCTTTAAGAGATGCCATTATCGACGAATCTGCTTTAAACGACGAAATTTTAAAGGGAGGTCATACACATGCATTTGCAATTATGGGTACTAATCGTGAAAGTAAATTTTATTTTACTCATACTCCTATGTTACATAATCCAGTCCATACTTATCAGGTTATATTCGAAGGGGAATTTGACAAAAAATGAAGATATGGAAAAGTATCTAAAAAAAAGAGAAGAACTCCGAAAAAAAGGAGAACGACCAGACAATGCTTTAATAATAGCAAATCCAACTCACTATCAATCATTTGAGAAAATTCTTAACATTCCTACCTTGAAGGGAGGTTCGTTTATTGCAAATGGATTTGAAGGTTTAGGAATTGAAAATGGAACATACTTTGCACAAACTCCATTCATGGAAAATGTCAAAATAAATATAAAGAAAATCTTGTTATTTCAAAAACTAAATCCTAACCATATGTATCCAAATTTTCTTACATATTATTTATATGGAAAGGGTTCAGAGTTATATATTTCACATGTAATTACACAAGCTCCAAATTTTGAACAAGAAAGGGAAATTGAATTATTAGAACCAAAGAATATAAATTTTGATTCTAATATAATCAAAATTGAGGTTCCAGATATAAGTGAGAAAGATAACCAACCTATTAAAGAGGATCCTATCAAAGAAGAGAGAAAAGATAGATATAAAATAATTATGGAAGATAGTAGCACAGGAAGAATCAAGTTTGGTAAATATCAATGGATTGAAATTAATATCTTAAATAAACCACATGAACACCATGATAATCATCACCAATTACAATGGAGTCAATATTAATTGAGCTTTAATCCCCAGAACAAAATAAGAAGTTTTATTTCCAAAGAACATCTTAGAGGATTTCAGAACTTATCTGAGAAAATAGATAAAGAAGGTCTTACCTTAAAAGGTCATGGACTAGATCACCGTACATGGTTTTTGGGGCCTAAAGGTGAAAATGAAGAACTTTTTAGATTACTTATTACAGATGCAATTGATTCACAAATCGCATATCGAAAAAATTTTCATCCTGAAGATCCTGAATTCATAACAGAAGAAGAAAGAAGTAAACCATCATATATAAACGCTATTAAAGAATTTAGAGAACAGACACATAAATTTCTTACTCAATTACAACAATCTGCTCCAGCTTTTAGTTACCGTTATATAGGACATATGGTTTGGGATATAAACTTACCTTCAATTATAGGGTATTTTGCATCTATGTTATATAATCAAAATAATGTAGCTGCTGAAGCATCTCCTGTAACTACAGTATTAGAGGGAGAAGTTGGAAATGACTTGTGCAAAATGTTAGGTTATAAAAAATATACAATTAACAACAATAACTCCACGTCTATAGAGATCGAACCATGGGGACATATTACTTGTGATGGAACGGTCGCAAATATAGAAGGATTATGGGCTTCTAGAAATTTGAAATTCTTTCCACTTTCTTTAAAAGCAGCAATTTTGAAAGAAGAAATACTCTCAAACGCTAGATCTTTAGAAGTACAATTATTAGATAATACTGTAAAGAAATTCATCGATCTTGATGTATGGACGCTACTTAATCTTAAGACAGATGATATGCTTTCATTACCAAAAATAATCCAAGATAAATTTAGTATTGCTACTGATGTAATAACTCAAGTATTGCAAAAATATTCCATACAAAATATTGGTTTTATTGATTTTTATAATTTATACTTGA
>Ga0126312_10003738_pt1 | contig 10258 bp, 8 predicted proteins | sample Plot104A_FD_92537 | JGI IMG/M metagenome (GOLD analysis project Ga0126312, IMG submission 92537) | Serpentine soil microbial communities from UC McLaughlin Reserve, CA, USA - Plot104A | ecosystem: Environmental > Terrestrial > Soil > Grasslands | place: USA: UC McLaughlin Reserve, Lake County...
CCCCTTCCCGTCGCGGAGAAGGCCGGCGCAGAGGTTCTGTCCCTGCCGTTGTCGCCGGCCCATTCGGACGACGACATCGCCGACGCGATAACCGCGCTCCGGCGAGTCCACGCGCAGCTCTTGCGCAAGTAACAGTCTGTTGCTTGCGCTCGGTTCGGGGTTGCCGCGCGGCTCGAAGCGAAAGTAACAGTCTGTTACTAAGCCACCTCGGCGACTACGCTTCGCGGCCGTGACTCGGCGCAGGCTCGTTCGGGTTGCGCTGACGCTGCTCGTCACCGGGCTCGCCGTCGCGTATCTCGTCTGGAAGATCGATCTTGAGACGGCGCTCGACGTCCTCCGCGACGCCGACCTCTGGTACGTCGGGGCCGCCGCGGCGATCATGATCGTCTCCACGGTCCCGTTGGCGTGGCGCTGGCAGAAGCTGCTCACGGCCAAGGGCGTCGACGAGCCGCTCTCCTGGCTCACGCGAACCTACTTCGTCTCGTACGCGGCCGGACAGGTGCTGCCGACCTCGATCGGGGGCGACGCCGTGCGTGCCTTCGAGACCGCACGGCGGCACCCCGGCCAGGCGGGCCTGATCACGGGCTCGGTCCTCCTCGACCGGGCGCTCGGCGGCGCTGCGACACTCGTTCTCGCCGCCGCGGGCTTCGCGCTTGCGATCGGTCATTACGACGTAGGCGCGTACCTCTGGCTCGAAGGGGCGCTATTCGTCGGCACGATCTCCGCCGGCGTGGTCGTCTTCTCGAAGCGGGCTCGGAGACCGCTGGCGCGCCTGCGCCGGCTGTTCGCGGCGCTGCGCCTCGAGCGGCCGCTTCGCGCCGTCTACGAGGGCATCCACGGCTACCGCACGCACGCCGCTCTGCTCGCGGGCCTGCTCGCGTTCACCGTCGTCGTGCAGGCGATCCGGGTGCTGCCGATCTGGCTGGTCGGGAAGTCGGTCGGGATCGACCTCTCGCCGCGGCCCTACTACGTCATGGGCCCGATCCTGTTCGTCGTGCTGCTCGCGCCCTTCACGATCAACGGGCTCGCCGTTCGGGAGGCGTTCTTCGTCAGCTTCCTGGGAAACCTCGGCATCGCCGCCGAGCCGGCGTTCGCGGCCGGGTTCCTGTTCTTCCTCGTGACGCTCCTGATGGCCGTTCCCGGCGCGCTGATCCTCGGTTGGGAGGCGTTACGCCGTGCCTGACGTCTCGACGATCGTCGTCACCTACAACGCTCTGCCGTGGGTCGAGCAGGCGCTCGAGAGCGTGCGTGACACCGAGGTGATCGTCGTCGACCACGGCTCGACCGACGGCACGCTCGAGCTCGTCCGCGAACGCTTTCCCGAGGCGACCCTGGTCGAGCAGGAGAACAAGGGCTTCGGCGCCGGCAACAACGCGGGGATGCGGGTCGCGTCCGGCAAGTGGTTCCTGCTCGTCAACTCCGATGCCTGGCTCGAGCCGGGCGCGCTCGAGGCGCTCGTCGGGTTCGCCGAGACGCATCCGAACGCGGCCGTCGTCGGCCCGCGCCTCCTCAACCCCGACCGCACGCTGCAGCGCTCGGTGCGCGGGTTTCCGAGCGTCTGGCGGATCGCGACCGAGTACCTGTTCCTGCGCAAGCTCGCGCCGCGTTCACGGGCGTTGAACGCCTTCTATGCGGGCGGCTTCGACCACGACGAGCCACGCGAAGCGGAGTTCCTGATGGGCTCCGTCCTGCTCGTCCGGCCCGAAGCCGTCGAGGCCGTCGGCGGCTTCGACGAGCGCTACTTCATGTTCAGCGAGGAAACAGACTGGTGCTACCGCCTCCGTGAGGCGGGCTGGAAGGTCTGGTTCTTTCCGGGAGCCGAGGCCGTACACGTGGGCGGGGCGACGACGACACAGAACTGGGGGCCGATGTTTCGCGAGCAGGTGCGGGGTCACCTGCGCTTCCTCGCCGACCACCGCAGCGAGCGTGACGCGGAACGCGCGCGGAAGCTGATGCTGGTCGCGCTGACCTTGCGCGGTCGTCTCTTCCGCGGCGAGCGCGCCGCCGCCTACCGCAGCGTCGCCCGCTGGCTCGCGTCAGGCCGGACGCCGTCGCTGCTGGAGCGATGAGACACCTGTCTCGGTTCCCGGTCGTCCTCCTCGCGTTGCCTGCACTCGGCCTCGCGCGCCTGCTTCCGGCGGAGGACCTCGGTCTCGGGCTGAGGCTCGGCGCGGCGACCCTCTGCCTGCTCATTCCCGGGCTGCTCGTCGGCCGCGCGCTCCGCACGCCGGGCCTCGCCGCCGGCCTCGGGTTCTCGCTGGCCGCGCTCGCGGGCGCGCTCGTGGTCGTGGTCGTCGTCCACACGCCGATCGAGGTGGCGCTCGCGATCCTCGTCGGAATCGCCGTTGTCGCGCTTCCGTTCGCCGTGTGGCGCGGCTCGGCGCCGCTGCCGTCGGGGAGTCTCGTCGTGCTCGGCCTCGGAGTCGCCTTCGGCGTCGCGCTCTGGCACGTGGCCGCGCCGATCGAGGGCGACGCGCTCTTCCACCTCGCGCGGGTGCGAAAGCTCTCGGTCTTCGACGACCTCTCGCTGGCCTCAGTGAGCGAGTTCCGCGACGGCGGGCTCCACCCGGGCTACGCGTTCCCGCTCTGGCACGCCTTCCTCGCGCTCGTGGCGAAGGTGGCCGGCGTCGATCCCTCGGACGTCGTCCTGCACGAGGCGACGATCCTGGCGCCGCTCGCGTTCGCGCTCGTCTACGAGGCGGGCGTGGCCCTCTTCCGCTCGCGGTCGATCGCCTTCGCGCTCGTGCTCGCGCAGGCCGCCCTCATCGGGCTGTCGCCCGGGAAGGGCGGTGCGTATGCGTTCCTGGCACTGCCGGGGACGGCGAGCCGCCAGCTGCTCGTTCCCGCCGTGCTCGCGCTCGTGTTCGCCCATCTGGTGGCACCGCGTCTGGCGTGGCTCGGCGCGATCACAGCCGCCGGGCTCGCGCTGGCGATCATCCATCCGACCTACGCCGTCTTCCTGTGCCTGCCGATCGGCGGCTTCCTCGTGGCGCGGGCGCTGCTCTCGCACGCCGACCACAGGCCGCTCGCGGCGGCGCTCCTCGCGCTGGCCGTCCCGAGCGTGGCCGTCGCGCTCGCGATCGTCCCGCTCGTCCAGGCGACGGCCTCGCACACGCCGACCGGCGGCGAGCTGCGGCGTGCTTTCGACCACTACGCCGGCCAGATCGACGTCTTCTCGGAGACGAGCTACCGGCTCGCGCCGGAAGTCTTCGGGCGCAGCGGCGCAGTGGCCGTCGCGGCGCTGCTGCTGATCCCGCTCGCGGCGCTCGCCTCCCGCCGCCGCTGGGCCGCGTTCGTCCTCGGCGGATCGATCGCGATCTTCGCCGCGACTCTCGTGCGCTTCGTGTTCCCGCGGCTCGCAGACGTCGTCTCGCTCTCGCAGGCGCGCCGCGCGGCCGGGTTCGTGCCGCTCGCCTTCGCCTTCGCCGGCGGGCTGGCCGTCCTCGCCGAGGTCTTCAGCGCAGCCGTGCTACCGCTCGCGTTCTCAGCCGGCCTGCTCTTGCAGGCGGCCTATCCCGGCGACTTCGGCTACACGTTCGGCGGCGGCGGCCCCGCGCTCGCGAGCTGGATCGCCGCGCTCGGAGGAGCGGCCGCGCTCGTCGCTGCCCCCTTCATTCGCCGTTTCGTCGACCCGCTCGAGCGGCGCGGCCTGATCACGGCGACCGCCGCCGTCCTCTTCATCGCGCCGGTCGCCGCCCACGCATCGCTCGACTGGTCGGAGCGGGAGCAGCGCGGCCGCACCCTCTCGCCGGGGTTGATCCACGCCCTAAACGCGTACGTGCCGGAGGGCGCGACCGTCTTCTCGCACCTGGAGACGAGCTACCGGATCGCGGCGTACGCGCCCGTCTACATCGTCGCCGCTCCCCCCGGCCACGTGGCGGATACGCACGAAAACCGGCCCTACGCCCGCCGCCGCGACGTCGAGCAGTTCTTCCGCACCGGCGACTACCACATCACCTCGCGCTACGGTGCCGGCTGGCTCGTCGTGAACAGCAAGCGCTCGACGCTCACGATCGACAAGCCGCTCGTCTGGGCGGACGAGACGTATGCCCTCTACCGTCTCTAGCGCTATGAAAATCCTGCTCGTCTCGATGTACTTCCCGCCGGCCGGCGGGGGAGGAGTCCAGCGACCGCTCAAGCTCGCGACGCACCTGCCCGAGCTCGGCGTCGAGACCCACGTCCTCACGCCGGACGACCCGCGCTGGCTGCACCATGACGACGCACCGATCCCGGAGAAGGCGATCGTCCATCGGGTTCGGTACCTCGGGCCGAGCGGGCGCAAGCTCGCCGAGGACCTCCACGGCGTGACCGGTCTGCGGCGGGGCTTCGTCCACGCTCGGGCTCTCGGCCGGAGGTTGCTCGTACCCGACGAGAACGTGACCTGGAACCTGACGGCGGACCGGGCCGCGATCAAGCTCGTGAAGCGCGAGGGGATCGACGTCGTGATCACGACCTCGCCTCCCGCGTCCGTCCATCTCGTGGGGGCGATCGCGAAGCGCGCGACCGGCGTGCCCTGGGTCGCCGACCTCCGCGACTCGCTGGTCGCGCATCCGCACCGAAGGGCCGAGAGCCGGCTCGTGCGTGCGAAGGAGTGGACGGTCGAGCGCGTCGCGGGGCTGGTCGCGCGGAGAGCGGACGGCATCGTCGCCGTCTCAGAGGCGATCGCGGACGAGACCCGGGCGCTCGCCCCGCGTGGACCGGTGACGACGATCACGAACGGGTCCGACTTCGACGACTTCGACGGACTCGATTACAGGCGCGGCGAGCGCTTCCGGATCACGCATACCGGCAGCTTCTTCGGCAAGCGCGATCCGCGGCCGTTCCTGAGCGCGCTGGCGAAGTCGGGCCTCGATGTCGAAGCGCGCTTCGTCGGCGACTTCCGCTCCGCCGACCGCGCCTGGGCGCGCGACCGTCGCCTCGACGACCGACTCAGCCTGCTGCCCTACGCGCCCCGTCGCGAGGCACTGAAGCTCCAGCGCGACTCCGACGCGTTGCTGCTGCTGATTCCCGAGGCGTCCGGCCGCGGGAAGGGCGTGCTCTCCGGGAAGGTGTTCGAGTACCTGGCGGCGGAGCGCCCGATCCTCGCCCTCGTGCCGCCCGACGGAGCGGCGGCCGAGCTGATCCGGGAGACCGGCGCGGGCGTCGTCGTCGCGCCGGAGGACGTCGACGGGATCGCGAGCGCGCTGACGGGCCTCGAGGCCGAGTGGCGGGAGGGACGGCTCGACGGCACGCCGCTCTCCGACGAGTGGAAGCGGCGGCTTTCCCGGAGAACGCGAACCGAGGAGTACGCCGAGTTCCTCCGCGCGGTCGCGGGATGACGCTCAGCCGCGTCACGGCCTTCTTCTTCCTCGCCGCGCTCTTCTCGGTCACCTTCGAGAAAGTGCACTGGGAGATCGCCGGCTCGGTCAGCCTGGCCGACATCCTGGCGATCCTCTTCGTCGCGAGCTTCCTGGCGCTGCGCCGCACCGACCTCGACCACCGCCTTCCCCGCACAACGGTCATCGCGCTCGGATTCGCGGTCGGGTTCGCCCTCGTCTACCTGTTCGGGTTCTTCAACCTCGAGACGCACCGCGAGCTCGAGCAGTTCGTGAAGGGGATCGTCAAGTTCGTAATCCACTTCGCGTTCCTCGCGGCCGGGATCGCGTACCTGAGCCGGCGCGGGCGGGAGTTCTACTGGCGGACGCTCGGCTGGTTCATGGCCGGGGTCGCGGTCAATGCGCTCTACGGCGTCGCGCAGCTGGTCGCGGCGAACCGGGGTCAGGATCTCGACCAGTCGGTACTCGCCGCGGTCACGGGCGGTGCGAGCTCGATCAACATCTACGGCGTCGTCGAGGGCGCGGACGTGTACCGGCCGAACGCCCTGACGGGAGACCCGAACCATCTCGGCGTGATGCTCCTGATGCCGCTGCTGATCCTGACGCCGATCTACCTGCGGCTCGAGCCGGGACACCGCTGGAAGCGGCGCCTGGCGCTGCTGCTGCCGTTCCTGCTGATCGTCGAGCTGGCGACGCTCTCCCGCAGCGGCTGGCTCGGGCTGATCGTCGGGATGCTCGTGCTCGCGCTGCCCTACCGCCGGCTGCTCGTCTCGCGCGCCCTGCTGGTTCCGCTCGGCGCAGTCACGCTGCTCCTGGCGGTGATCGTGGCGCGCCGCGCCGACTTCTTCGACGTCGTCCTCCGCTCCCGCATCGATGCCAGCGACCGGTCGAGCTCGGCCCACTTCGACGTCTACGGGTTCGTGCCCGACATCCTCTCGGTGCACCCGCTGTTCGGGCTGGGGCTGAACAACTTCTCCGTCTATTACGAGTTCATCACGGGCCGGACGAACTGGGGGCCGCACTCCTTCTACGTTGCGCTGATCGTCGAGACCGGGCTCGTCGGCGCGGCGCTCTTCGGCGCCTTCCTGGTCTGGATCTTCCGGCGGCTAAGGGCCGCGCGGCAGCTCGGGCGAGCGCTGGCCTCGGCGGGCGACCCGCTGGCCGCGCGCGTTCGACCGCTCGCGTGGGGCCTGACGGCGGCGCTCGTCGCGACGATGGTCGCAAACGCCTTCTACCTGACTATGCAGTTCTATTACTTCTACGCCTTCGCAGTGCTCGCGCTGACGGCGCCGATCGTGTTCGCCAGGCGCGCGTGAAGGTCGTCGTCCTCACGACGTCGTTTCCGCGCTCGCCGGAGGACGTGGCTGGCCGGTTCGTGGCCGACGCGGTCGAGCGCGTCGAGGCTGCGGGCGTCGAAGTGGACGTGGTCTCGCCCGCCCGCTTTCGCCACTTCGGAGTCGCCTACGGCGGCGGGATCGTGAACAACCTTCGCGCCGAGCCGTGGCGGGCCGCCTTGTTGCCGCTCTTCGTCGCCGCGTACGGGCGCGCGGCGCGGTCGGCGTCGCGCGACGCCGACCTCATCCACGCTCACTGGCTGCCGTCGGGGTTGGCAGCGCTTGCCGCCGAGAAGCCGTTCGTGCTCCAGCTCTGGGGCACCGACGTGGAGCTGGCGCGGCGGATGCCCTCGCTCGCCCGGCCCGTGGTCGAGCGTGCGCGGCTCGTGATCTGCGCGTCGTCGGCGCTCGCGGGGTCGGCGCGTGAGCTCGGGGCGCGCGGGGTGCGGGTGATTCCGAGCGGCGTGGACGTGCCGGTCGACTCCGCCGAGAACGAGGCCGAGCCGCCCCACGTCCTCTATGTCGGTCGGCTCTCTGCGGAGAAGGGCATCCTCGACCTGATGCTCGCGGCCGACGGGATGCCGCTCGTGGTCGTCGGCGACGGGCCGCTGCGGGAGAAGGTGCCTCAGGCGCTCGGCTTCGTGCCGAACGCTGAGCTCGGCCCGTATTTCGAGCGAGCGGCCGTGGTGGCGGTGCCCTCCCGCCGGGAGGGCTACGGCGTCGTCTGCGCAGAGGCGATGGCGCACGGCAAGCCGGTGGTCGCTTCCGCCGTGGGTGGTCTGCTCGACCTCGTGCGCCACGGTGAGACCGGCCTGCTCGTGCCACCCGGAGACGCGGCGGGTCTGCGCGAGGCGCTCCGCTGGCTGCTCGGCGACCCGCAGCTACGGGCGCGGATGGGCGCGGCGGCGCGGGAGCGGGCGCGCGAGCACCTCTCGTGGGAACGCGCGACCGCAGAGACGCTGCGCGCCTACGAGGACGCCCTTCACGGTTAGTGCGCCCTCCGGCGATACACGCCTGCTTCTGGCCCGCGATCACGCGGCGCCAGGAACCACCCTCCCGCTTGCAAAGGCTGCAGAGAGCCTTTGACGCGGGCGAGTACGGCCCCTGGCTTGGTGCTCGCGACCCAGAAGCTGGGCAGCAACACCGGAAGGCGCACTAAGCTCGCCGCCGGTGTTCGCTCGGATCGTGTTCTGGGGCGGTGCAGCCGCGCTCGCGTGGACGCACGTCGGCTATCCGCTCGCTGCGGCGGCCGCCGCGCGATTGCGCCCGCGCCCGATTCGGCGCGAAGACGGTGAGCCGTCGATCAGTCTGATCGTCGCGGCCCACGACGAGGAGGATGTGATCGAGCGGCGCGTCGCGAACCTGCTCGAGCTCGACTACCCGGCCGACAAGCTCGAGATCGTGGTCGCCTCGGATGCGTCCGGCGACCGCACCGACGAGCTCGTCGAAGGCATCGCCGCGCGCGAGTCTCGCGTACGTCTCATCCAGGCTCCCCGCGGGGGGAAGGTCGCCGCGCAGAACCTGGCGGTGCGCGAGACCGGCGGCGAGATCCTCGCCTTCTCCGACGCCAACGCCGCCTGGCCGGCCGACGCGTTGCGCAAGCTCGTGCGGAGCTTCGGCGATCCGGAGGTGGCGTACGTGACAGGGCGTGCGACCTACGCCGACGCCGACGGCACCAACCGGGAGGGCGCGTACTGGGCATTCGAGCTCTGGCTGCGGCAGCAGGAATCCCGGCTCGGCTCGGTCACCGGCGGCAACGGCCCGATCTACGCGGTCCGGCGGCAGGACTACGTCGACGTCGACCCGCGCTTCGGCCACGACCTTGCCTTTCCGTACCTGATGGTGCAGCGTGGACGGCGCGCCGTGTACGAGCCGGAGGCCATTTCGGTCGAGAAGCCGTCGCGCAACCTCGAGGACGAGTACCGGCGCAAGGTGCGCATGTTCGAGCACTGCTGGCTGATCACCCTCCGCGGCCGCATGCTGCGGGACGTCGACCGCGTCTACCTCGTCGAGCTGCTCTCTCACCGCGTGCTGCGCTACGGGACCGGGCTCCTGCACCTCGGCGTGCTCGCCGCAAACGTGACGCTGCTCGGTCGCCGGCGCGTGTACGACGTCGCGCTCGCGAAGCAGGCCGCGTTCGTTGTTCTGGCCGGTGCGGGTAAGCGCGGCGTCCGCGTGCCGGGCGCCCCGCTCGCCTACTACTACGTGCTCGTGACCTGGGCGACGGTCGTCTCGCTCGCCGGCTACCTGCGGCACGGGGTTCCGGCCGTCTGGGAGAAGGCCGAAGGAACGAGATGAACCGCGCGCTCGACGTGGCGGGAGCCTCGCTCGGCCTCGTGCTCGCGAGCCCCCTCCTCGCCGCGTCGGTCCTCGCGATCAAGCTCGAGGACCGCGGCCCCGTCCTCTACAAGCAGCGACGCGTCGGCAAGGACGGCGAGGAGTTCGAACTGTTCAAGCTGCGGACGATGGTCGAGGGCGCGGAGAGCCAGGGCGCCGGGTGGGCCGTCAACGAGGGCGACCCGAGGATCACCAGGGCAGGGCGCGCGTTGCGGCGTCTCTCGCTGGACGAGCTGCCCCAACTCTGGAACGTCGTCCGCGGCGACATGAGCCTGATCGGCCCGCGGCCGACGCTGCGGTACCAGGTCGAGAAGTACACCGAGCGCCAGCGCCGCCGCCTCGAGGTCAAGCCGGGAATCACCGGCTGGGCCCAGATCCATGGCCGCGCGGCACTCCCGTGGGAGGAACGGATCGAGCTCGATGTCTGGTACGTCGAAAACCGAACGCCGTGGCTCGACGCGAAGATCCTCCTGCGCACGCCGCTGGCCCTCTTCGGCGGCACGTACAAGGGCGAAACGGGCGGCTGGCGAGCGTGACACTTCCGCGACGCTTCCATTACTGCCGCGTCACGCCGGCTGCCCGCGTTACGGGTGCGCAATCCGTTACACCTCCCGGCCGCACGGGCCCTGGCTCCGTGCGTGATCAAGCGGGCTTCGGTCGTCGTGCCTGACCGGTGTGGAAGGAACGCGCGTCCGGCGTTTCTCTTTCGGTAACGCTCGTCGCGTCGCAACCACGTCGGCGTTTCCACAACAGTCGCGTCCGCGGCTACCCTCTGGCGCGGTGACCCCCGTCCTCTTCACGTGCGCGGGACAGCGCGTCGACATCGTGTCCGCCTTCGGTCGCGCGGGGGCGACGACGATCGCCGCGGACATCAACCCGCTCGCGCCTGCGCTCTACCACGCTGACCGCTACGCGATCGTCCCGCGCGTCGACGATGACCGCTACCTCTCGGCGATCGGCGACCTCGTCCTGGCGCACGACGTCCGCCTGATCGTCCCGCTGACCGATCTCGACCACGAGCAGCTCGTCGAGGCTCGCGAAGACCTCGGCGCGGTCGTTCTCCTGCCTGCGCTCGACGTCGTCCGCATGACCGCCGACAAGTACCTCGCTCACACGTTCTTCGAGTCGCGGGGAATCCCGTCGCCTCCGAGCTGGCTGCCGGGCGACGTTCCGCGAGACGTCGTCTTCCCGGTCCTCGTCAAGGCGCGTCACGGCTTTGGCTCGCGGAACATCTTCCGCGCGCATGACCACGGAGAGCTCGAGTTCTATGCG
>Ga0126312_10003739_pt1 | contig 10257 bp, 2 predicted proteins | sample Plot104A_FD_92537 | JGI IMG/M metagenome (GOLD analysis project Ga0126312, IMG submission 92537) | Serpentine soil microbial communities from UC McLaughlin Reserve, CA, USA - Plot104A | ecosystem: Environmental > Terrestrial > Soil > Grasslands | place: USA: UC McLaughlin Reserve, Lake County...
GACACCCGCTCACCCGAGCCAGAGGCGAGCTCATCGCTTCAGCCTCGATGAGGGCCCGCTCAGCTTCCGCATCCCTCTGCCGAAGGACAACGGTACCCTAGCTCCGGCGAGGGAGCTGCTCACAGCTGATCCCAGCCAGGCAGAGCCCCAGGTCACCCGGCTGACCATCGGTTCTGCCATCCAGGTCTGGAATCCCGTGGTGCCGGACCTGCTAGATAGCGATCCGTTCGATCCCCATTTCGTGGTCGAGGCCGAGAACGACGGTCGAGCCCAGCTCCGCTTCGGCGATGGCGAGTACGGTATGGCGCCGCCCGACGAAAGGGAATCGGAGCCCCAGGAAGCGGACATCCACGTCACATACCGCACAGGCAGGGGAAGGAGCGGCAATGTGGGCGCCGAATCGTTGGTTCACGTCGTCGCGCCGGACCCTCTGCCCCTGGACTGGCCGGACATCGCGCCGGTCACCGGGGAGTTTCCGGGGCCCGTACGCAACCCGCTGGCCGCGTGGGGCGGGATCGACCCGGAGTCGATCGAAGAGGTCAAGCAGCTGGCACCGGCCGCCTTCCACGCGGAGCAGTTCCGGGCCGTGACCGAGGAGGACTACGCCCGGGCCGCCGAGAAGCATCGCGAGGTCTCCAAAGCCGTTGCCACCTTCCGGTGGACGGGGAGCTGGCACACCGTCTTCGTCACGATCGATCCCGTCGGCCGGACCGACGTGCCTCCGGAGCTCGAGCAGCGGGTTCGGGAGTGGGTTACGCGATTCACCCAGGCCGGCTACGACCTGGAGATCGACCCTCCCACCTTCGTGCCGCTGGAGATCGGGATAGATGTCTGTGTCGCGCCGGACCACTTCCGCGCCGACGTAGAGGAGGCTTTGCTGGCGGCGCTCGGCAACCGGACGCTGCCGAACCGTAGCCAGGGCTTCTTCCACCCGGACAACTTCACCTTCGGCCAGGCCCTGTATCTCAGCCAGCTCTACGCCGCGGTCGAGAGGGTCGAAGGGGTGGACTCGGCCCTGATCACCAGGTTCCAGCGCTTCGGTCGGGTGCCGGATGGAGAGCTCGAGGAGGGACGCATCCCCATGGGACGGCTGGAGATAGCCCGGCTGGACAACGATCCCAGCTTCCCCGAGAACGGTGTACTTCAACTCAACATGCTGGGCGGGAAATGAGCATCGAGAGATCCTGGAAGGTAGACGCGTGTGGTTGCTGCCGGGTGCCGGTTTCACCGACGCCCGAAGAGATCTGGAACCGCCCGGGGCTACCGACCATCCGCTACCGGGTAGGCACCTACTCCAGCTTTCGCCGGGCGATGATCGAGAGGATCCCGTCCGTCGAGGTGGAGGCGGACGGCTCCAGGTTCCGCCCGCTGCGAGGCTGGACCACCCGCACCAGCGACGACTACGGCATAGCCCTGCTGGAGATGTGGGCCTACCTGGCCGACATCCTGACCTTCTACCAGGAGCGCGCCGCCAACGAAGCGTTCTTGCGCACGGCGCTCTTCCGGGAGTCGGTGCTGCGCCTGGCCGCCCTCCTGGATTACGAGCCGGCTCCCGGCGTGGCCGCCACCACCCACCTGGCCTTCACGCTCGAAAGGGACAAGCAGCTGCAGATCCCCATCGGGCTGCGGGTCCAGAGCGTCCCCGGGCAGGACGAGAAGCCTCAGAAGTTCGAGACCGTGGAGGCCATAGAGGCAGCGACGCAGCTCAATCGAGTAAGGATCTTCCCGCAGCCGCAAGCACACAACCCCCTGGTTCAAGGCAGTTCGGAAGGAGTGCTGCTCTCCACGCCAGAGGAGCTGGCTCCGGATCAATCCCTGCTCGTTTTCGACGCTACCCGGATAGAGCTCAAACAGGTCACGGACCTTGTGGAGGGTGATCACCAGACCTTATTGAGCTGGACGCCGCCGATCCAGTCGACCGGGTTCGGGTTGTTTACTTCGGAAGTTACCGCCTACGACAGAAGGTTCCGGCTGTTCGGATACAACGCCCCGGAGAGTTACCTGGAAGCTGAGCCCACCGACGTCGTCCCCGGGGGGGTCCGATGGAGCACGAAGCACCCCGATTTTAAGCTCTCTCCGGGAAACAAGTTCAAGCTGGATGCGCGCTATGATGATCTCAAGCCCGGTTCGCGGCTTCTCCTGGCACAGGCAGCCCCGAGCGTCGACGCTCCTTCCGGCTTCACCAGAACGGCCAGCATCAAAACCGTAGACTCGCAAGGGGAGACTTTCGGCCCGCTTCGCGATACGGTGACAGAGGTCACCCTGGACATGGCCATGACAGCTACCCCGGCCGTCGTTCGTGATTCCGGAGGCTCTCTACGGGTCTTTACTATCGGCGACGACGGCGCACTCTGGCATATCCGGCAGTTGACTCCCGGTGGTGCCTGGAGTAGCTGGTCTTCTCTGGGTGGACGGATAGACATGCTCACGGTGAGCCAGAACAAAGACGGACGGCTGGAGGTCTTCGCCCGCGGCACGAATAAAGGACTCTGGCACATCTGGCAGATAGCTAGCGGCGGTTGGAGCGAGTGGGCCTCGCTCGGCGGCCAGATAGACATGCTCACGGTGGGCCAGAACAAGGACGGACGGCTGGAGGTCTTCGCTCGTGGTACGGACGGCGCGCTCTGGCACGTCTGGCAGCTAAGTCCCGGTGGTGCCTGGAGTAGCTGGTCTTCTCTGGGTGGACGGATAGACATGCTCGCGGTGGGCCAGAACAAGGACGGTCGATTGGAGGTCTTCGCCCGCGGCACGGACAGAGCGCTCTGGCACATCTGGCAGACCTCCCCCAACAACGGGTGGAGTAGCTGGTCTTCTCTGGGTGGACGGATAGACATGCTCGCGGTGGGTCAGAACAAAGATGGGAGGTTGGAAGTCTTCATCCGCGGCACGAACCGCGCGCTCTGGCACATCTGGCAGACCTCTCCCAACGATGGCTGGAGTGGTTGGGCTTCACGCGGTGGGCAGATAGACATGTTGGCAGTGGGCCAGAACAAAGATGGGAGGTTGGAGGTCTTCGTTCGCGGCATGGATAAAGGGCTCTGGCACATCTGGCAGACTTCTCCCAACAACGGGTGGAGTGGTTGGGCCTCGCTCGCGGTGCCTATGTGGACCGTTTCGGACTTGCGTCAGGTAGTGGTTTTCGAGCTTACCAGGCCGTCCTTACGGTTCTGGGATCGCCGTTATCCGGACACTATCGCGGGCAACACGGTTTACGTTCCCTTGAGCCAACTCCGGAGCCTAGAGCCCGAGCACGCCCTCATGCTGGGAGATGATCGAGTCGGACCGCGGATGGTCAGGGTAGTTGAGGCTAGCCCGGATGGCATCGATCACCCCGGAGGATCACATTACCTGAAGGTTACATTTACACCAGCGCTCGCATCCAGCTTGGATACCCGGACGGCGGTCCTCTACGGCAACGTGGCCCTTGCCACCCACGGTGAAACGGTAGCCCGAGAGGTGCTGGGCAACGGCGATGCCTCGACCGCTTTCCAGTCTTTTGGCGTCCGTAAGTCGCCGGTCACGTTCGTGCCCCACCCGGGCGCACCTCACGGCGCGGCCAACACCCTGCAGGTGCGTGTGGGCGGCGTGCTCTGGCGTGAGGTTCGCAACTTTTACGGCTACGGAGACGACGACCGGATCTACACGACCAGCGTGGACAACGAGGAAAAGATGACCGTCCGTTTCGGCGATGGCAAGACCGGAGCACGCTTGCCCACCGGGCGCGACAACGTGGTGGCCGCGTATCGGGAAGGCTTCGGAGAAATCGGCAACGTGAGAGCTCGCTCCCTGAGCACGCTGCTGGATCGCCCCGTGGGTCTCAAAAGCGTGACAAACCCCGCTGAGGCTCAGGGGGGTGCCGACCCGGAGACGCTGCAGGAGGCCCGCACAAACGCTCCCAACACCGTCCGCACCTTCGGGCGCATCGTCTCGCTGCGTGACTTCGAAGACGCCGCTCGCGAGTTCGCCAGCGTGGCCAAGGCTCGGGCGACCTGGATCTGGGACGGCGAGGAGCAGGCGGTGCACCTTACGGTGGCTGGACACGGAGGGGTTGCCATCACCGGCGAAACGTACGAGAACCTAGTGGAGGATCTGGACCGGCGTCGAGATCCCAACCGCAAACTGGTGGTGCCTCCCGGCTACCGGAAGGTTCCCGTGCAGGTAGAAGCCACCATTCAGGTCCATCCCGACTACCAGATCGAGGAGGTCCAGGCGACAGCCCGACGGGCTCTAGAAGGCGCGTTCGCCTTCGATCATCTCGAGTTCGGGCAATCCATTCACTTGAGCGATGTTTACCGGGTGCTCCAGGACGTAACCGGCGTGGTTGCCGTGGTCATCAGCCTCCTGCGGTTCAAGGAGGCGACGGATCGCACCAACCGCCAGCCCACGTCCGCGCCGGTACAGGCACATCTGCGCATCGATCCGGGGGAGCTGGCTTGCATCGATCAAGCGGTGACCGATGCCGTCGTAGACGCCGGGGTGGCAAGGCCATGAGCGCGCGGTCGAGCATAGACGTGTACGACCTGCTGCCGGCCCTCTACCGCTTGCGGGATGTTGAGCAACGCTATCCGCTGCGCGCTCTCTTGCAGATCATCGGCGAGCAGGCCGACATCGTCAAGCAGGACATAGATGCCCTGTGGGACGATTACTTCATCGAGACCTGCGCCGAATGGGTTATTCCCTACATCGGAGATCTGGTGGCCAACAACCCTCTGTACGAGGTGACCGGGCGCCGGGCCGACGTGGCGAACACCATCTATTATCGTCGGCGCAAGGGCACGCTGCCCATGCTCGAGGAGCTGGCCCGCAACGTTACCGGCTGGAGAGCTCACGCCGTGGCCTTCTTCGAGTTGCTGGGCTGGACGCAGAACCTCAATCACCTGCGCTATCAGGCGGCCCCCAATCCCGAGAGCCGTGATCCCAACGCCGTGGACCGCGTGGGCACGGTCAACCTGCGCAGCATCGATGCGCTCGACCGCCTGGACGGTCCTTTCGACGTCATCGCCCATACGGTGGACGTGCGACCGATGGCCCGCACGGAGGGATGGTACAACATCCGCAAGATAGGCTTTTTCCTCTGGCGTCTGCGCCGCTATCCGCTGACAGGGATCTCCCCTCGTCGGGCCGATCAACCCCTCGACTACGGCTACCACTTCAGTTCTCTGGGCAACCCGGCGCCGCTCTTTACCGACCCGGAGAGAGAGGCCGATGAGGCGGGACTTGCCCGCGAGGTGCACGTACCCGGACCCATTCGCCCGGCGGCCTTCTACTTCGACACCGAGACATACTATGGTCCCGGCCGCAGCATTCACGTCGTCAAAGACGGCAACCCGGTCCCGGCGGCGGACATCGTGTGCAAGGACCTGCGCAACTGGGACCAACCCCCCGCGGGCAAGGTGGCCGTGGACGTTCGCCTGGGCCGCCTGGCCTTCAGAGAGGATGAGAAACCGGATGCGGTTGAGGTCTCCTACAACTACGGGTTTAGCGCCGACATCGGCGGTGGCCCGTACTCCCGGCTACGGCCGCCTCCGGATCAACCCGAGACGATCACTCCCGATACCGTGGCGGACCCCGAGGCGCTCGGCGTCCTGATCCGGGTACCGTCGAGCAACGTTGGCACGATCACCGAGGCGCTTGAGGCGTGGGAGAACGCGGCTCGGCCGAGAGCCGTGATCCAGATCGAGGACAACCGCACGTATCCGGAGGACTTGACGATCAACCTGGACGGCGACGCTGAACTGGTGATCCAAGCGGAGAACCGTAAGCGCCCCACCCTGGTTGGCAACGTGACCGTGACCGGCGGTAGCGACCAGGCACGCCTGGTGCTGAACGGGTTGCTCATCGAGGGGTACGTCGAGATCGAAGGCGAGCTGGGCGAGCTGGTGATCGAGCATTGCACGCTGGTGCCGGGCCGGAGCCTGGACGAGGAAGGGACGCCGCGCGAGCCGACTCGTCCGAGCCTGATCGTGGGGGACACCAACGACCGTCTCCGGTTGGTGATCGACCACAGCATCGTCGGCCCGCTGCGCCTGCCCACCGAGATGGTCGGCCTGGAGGTGGGAGACAGCATCATCGAAGAAGGAAGGGCGGTCGTCCGTCCGGCTCTCGTCTTCTCTCCTCTCGACCTGAGTTCCGATGCGCCGACGCTGCACGTCACCATCGGGGATGAAGGCCCGTACAGGGCCGTTCTTCCCGAGGGCCAGCCCACCACTACGGCGGCTCAGCTCCGCGATCCCCTCGAGCAGGCAATTCAGGACGCTCACGAGAGCCCGGCCTTCAGGAACACCCGCGTGATCACGGTCCCGGGCATCGAACGCCTCATCGTCCTGTCGGGTAGTACCGACGCCGTGACCATCGAAGAGGATGGCACGGCCGGCGAGCTGGGTATCCGGGTGAACGCCTTGGTTGGCAGTGCTCTTCCGTCCTTCTCCGGTCTGGGCTCGGGCGAGCCGACGGTGACGCTCACCCTGGGAGACGAAGGTCCGCGCAGCATCGTTCTTCGCGAAGAGGGATCCGAGCCCATCACCACCGTGGTTCGGGCCCGCAACAGCCTCCAGCGAGCCATTCGGACTGCTCCGGGAGGGAGCCCGGCCTTTAGCGACGCCCTCGTCGGCGATCTGGGAGACCGCCTCGTCGTGCTGCCCGGTACGGGCGGGGTAACGGCGAGATTCGGTGCGACGGCCGACGACCAGACGACGTTGTTGGAACTCGGGCTGGAGAACGGTCATCCGGCGATCGCTGCTAGCAATGGCGGCGAGAGCCCCGGCCCGCCGACGGCGCTGCGGCGAACGACCGTCTTCGGTGCGGTCCACGTCAGGGAGTTGTCGCTGGCCTCGGAGGTGATCTTCACCGCACCGGTCATGGCCCAGCGACGCCAAGCCGGTTGCGCGCGCTTCAGCTACGTGCCGGAAGAGTCACAGACACCGCAGCGCTACCGCTGCCAGCCGGATCTGGCGCTGACGCAGCGGGCGCAGGAGCTAGGCCTGGCCTCGGAGGAAGATCTGCCGCTTTTCGAAAGGACCCTGATCGGAACCCGGCTGCGGCCGTCGTTCACGTCGGTCCACTACGGCGATCCGGGCTACGCCCAGCTCGGCCTCACCACCGCCGAGGAGCTCCGCACCGGCGCCGAGGATGGCTCCGAGATGGGGGCTTTCAGCCACCTCAAGCAACCCCAGCGCGAGGCCAACCTGCGCATCCGGCTCGAAGAGTACCTGCCCTTCGGATTGGAGGCCGGGCTCATCTACGTCACCTAACCCCAGGAGGATTGTAATGAAGGGCGATTTCACCAGCTTAAGGAACGGCCACTCCAAGCACTACACCGGCGTGCTCAAACAGCAGGGACGGGTGGACCTCGACGCCGATTGGAACGAGCAGGTACGACTCCAGGAATACATTCACAACACTACCGAGAGGGACGTGATCGGGGCCTGCGGCGTGCCCAAATACGGCGGCGGCTTTGCCGTCAACTGGGACGTTGGTACACAGGACTTGACCATCTCCGCGGGCCGTATCTACGTGGACGGTATCCTGTGTGAACTGGAGGAGGCCGGAACCAGCTACCTCACCCAGCCCAACTACCCTGATCGGCCGGCGCTGGAGCCGGAAGACGGACGTACGGATCTGATCTACCTGGACGTGTGGCAGCGCCACATCACCGCCATCGAGGATCCGGAGATTCGCGAGAAGGCGCTCGGCGGTCCCGATACCACGACGCGTCTTCAGACCGTGTGGCAGGTGAAGGTGCTGAAGCTGGAAGGCATGAGCAACGTCGACTGCGAGGACGAGATTCAGGGCTGGCCTCCCGCTCCCGGCACCGGCCGTCTGAGCACTCAGGAGACGACCGCCACGGCTCCCGAGGATCCCTGCCTCATCGCTCCGGGAGGTGGCTACCGGGGCCTGGAGAACCGTCTGTACCGGGTGGAGATCCACCGCGGCTCCGAGCCCGCTGGTCCTCCCACGTTCAAGTGGTCCCGGGACAACGGCTCCGTGGTCTTCCCCATAGAGGAGTTCGTTTCCGGGGAGCCTACCAAGGTAATCGTCAGCCGTCTGGGACACGACCAGGTGCTGGCGCTGCGCGAGGGCGACTGGGTGGAGGTGGCGGGGGACGATCCTGAACTCGACGGCGAGCCGGGTCTCCTGACCAGGATCGAGGAAATCGATCGGGCACGACGAGAGCTCACCCTGGCGGGCGACGTCTCCAGCGTTGCTGGACAGGAGCACCCCAAGGTGCGCCGTTGGGATCAGACGGAGACCGACGACACCACCGGGCTGGATGAGGGCGCTCGTCCGATTCGGGAGGACGAGTGGCTCGACCTGGAAGATGGTGCCCAGATCTGCTTCAAACCCGGCGAGACGTACAAGAGCGGTGACTACTGGGTCTTTACCGCCCGCACGGCTACGGGCAAGGTCGAGCGGCTGGTTGAAGCAAAACTGCGGGGCGTGGACCATCACTACTGCCGCCTGGCGCTGGTGACCTGGAGCGAGGGCACGGACGGGACCGTAGCCGCGGAGGTACAGGATTGTCGCAAGGAGTTCCCGCCGCTGACCGAGCTTCCAACCGGCGGCGCGTCTTGCTGCACGGTGACGGTCGGCGACGGGGTACGGAGCAAGGGCAACTTTACCGACATTCAGGCTGCCGTCGATGCCGTGCAGGGCCCGGGCAGGGTTTGCATTCTGCCCGGCGAGTACAGGCTCGCGAAGCCCGTGGTTATCCGAGGCAGGGGTCTGGTCGTGAGCGGCTGCGGCATCCAAGCCCGCATCGTCGGGCCGGAGGATGGACCGGCGTTCCAGATAGAGGACAGCCTCGGAATCTGGCTGAGGTCTCTATACATAGAGTCGAGATCCGGCCCGGGCGCTATCGTGGTGAGCGACAGCAATCTGGTGTACGTGAAGGACTGCTTCGTGTCGCGCCAGCAACTATTCCCCGAGGCACCGGACAGGGAAAGAGTCGATGTCCGCAGGCTCATCGCCGGGATCCCCAGCGCGAGGATACCGGAGGACGATGGGGAGATGGGGCCGGCGCTCACCGTCTCGGGCAGCTCCCACGTGGTCGTGGCAGACAACTACTTCCTGGCTGGACGACCGAGTCTCTCCATCCAGGCCCAGGACGTATGGATCCCGCGGAACGTGATCAGGGGTGCAGGAGGGGTGTGGATCCGCGACGGATCGTCGGAGGTTCGCGTCGAAGACAACGAGATAGGCGAGGGACAGGGTCCGGGCATCAAGCTGGGCGGTCTCGCCGAGAGCGAGGCTCCTCCGAGAGCGGCGACGGGCGTCACGGGCGTCGACATAGTCGGTAACCGCATCTTCTCCATGGACGAGAGCGGTATCGACGCAGGAGCGGAGGAAACACCGGATGACACTGAGAAGGGCTTGGGAGATGTCGAAGACGTGACGATCGCTCGCAACAGTATAGTCAGATGCGCGCGCGAGCAACGGCGCTTCTCTTCCGAGTTTGAGGCTGCAGGCGGAATCGTACTGAGCGACACGTCTCGGGTTCTCATCCACGAGAACTACATCGCCGAGAACGGTGAGGGACCAGCGTGTGGCGTCTTCGCCTACACCTGCCAGAGTCTGGAGGTGACCGACAACACCATCGTCGATAACGGAACCACGCTGGGCGGTGAGCCCCAGCAACAGTGCATCGACTTCAGAGAGATGGACCGCGGAGAAGGCGACAACCCGAGGACCGAGCAGGATGTGACGTTCACCGTTTTCAGCTTCGACGGCAGCCGACTGGATCGAACGCAAATCGTCAACTGGGGTGGACTGACGGGACTAAACTGCGCCTTCCAAACCGAGATCGACCTGCCCGCTCCGACACGGTCGGTCGAGCTGACCCTCGCGACTTTCGCCGGTTCCGCGACGATCGAGGCCCTCGACGCAAGTGGAGGTACCGTTGCTAGACAGGAGGTGAGGGACGATGTGGGCAGCCAGCCGCAGTCGTTCGCGCTCGGTGATGGTGAGATCTCCAAGGTCGTAATCCGCGCGAGGCAGAATGAGGTCTTGCTGCACGAATTCTGTTCGGGTGAGCAACAGTCGGGCTTTCAAGGGGGGATCGTTGGCCTGTTCGTGACCGGCGTCAGCCCGGATGAGATCCGCGATAGGAGCCCGGAGGGGCGGAGGCTTTTCCGGACGGGAGCCCCCGCGGCGCGCATCCATGACAACATCGTGGTGACACCCCAGGGTCACGCCTTGATGCTCATCGTGGCGGGTCCGGTGTCCGTGGCCGATAATTCCTTCACCTCTCGAGGCATAGGC
>Ga0126312_10003740_pt1 | contig 10257 bp, 11 predicted proteins | sample Plot104A_FD_92537 | JGI IMG/M metagenome (GOLD analysis project Ga0126312, IMG submission 92537) | Serpentine soil microbial communities from UC McLaughlin Reserve, CA, USA - Plot104A | ecosystem: Environmental > Terrestrial > Soil > Grasslands | place: USA: UC McLaughlin Reserve, Lake County...
GTGCTCCACGAATATCTGGCAAAGTACCCGACACCGGAAGAAGCTGCCAAGCACGCTTCAGAGGCGCAGGTCATGATGCGCCACTTTGAAGAGGCAGTGAAGAAAATAAAGACTCAGAGGGAAATGAAGCCGAATGAAAAACTGTCACTGTCGCACTATAGATAGATAGATAGAGAGATAGCAAGGCAGACTTGGCTTGGCTTGGCTTGGCGCTGTTCACGATGGCGTTTTTTCGGACTTACTGCTACTGCATCACATGAGGATATATTTAATAAATAAAAATACAAACCTGCGACAAATAATAATAGCAATGAAATCAGTAGCCTCTATATACATATGATGAGGCTTGATCAGGATCTCGAATTAGCTGCCGCGGTGCTTCACGACCCTGACTGAGCCCTCGTTTGGGCTCACTATCACCTTGTCAAATTCTAAGTCGTCTTCGGTGTCGGGGGATATCGGGACGCCAGCAAAAGGTCCTATGTCTCGTTTTTGAATAAAGCTTTAATCCCTTGCGATAGAGATCCGGAGTATATATGGATCAGGGTGGGCTGTCGCAGCTTGCGGGCGAGAAGTACATCAGTATAGAGACTTACCGCAAGAGCGGCCAGCCTGTCAGGACGCCTGTGTGGTTTGCAGAAAGCGGCGGCATCTTGTATGTGCGCACGTCTGACGACACGGGCAAGTACAAGAGGATCCGCAACGACTCTTCTGTGCAAGTAGCTCCATGCAACATGCGTGGCAACGTAAAGGGAGAATGGGTCAAGGCCAAAGCAAGAATAGTGTCAGATGACGAAAAAGAGAGAGCATACAAGATGCTCGAGAAAAAGTACGGCCTGATATACAAAATGAGCAGTATGTTTCTTGGCGGCAGGAACTATGTTGTCCTTGCAATAGGCGCCAAGGGAGATTAAAAGCGGCCGGCCCTACTCGCCGCCGTTGTTCTAGGCTTTCAGGCCGGAAGGGATACGACGCATGTATGATGGTCTGATCTGGCTCAGCCAGATGTGATAGAAATAAGCCCGGCTTAGAGATAAGCCGCGCTATACTCTTGTTGCTAGTAGGCATGAGGCATTATGAACAGTCAGGATTGTTGTGCAACAAGTTTCAAACGGCTGCTTTTGCAATTAGTGGGCATGTTCAGGGTGTCTTGCAAGTCGTGCGGAGGGCACCTTGCGCCCATCTTGCACTGCACAGTCTGCAAGGAGCCTGTGTCGTGGGTCTGCAACAGCTGCGAGCGGATGGAAGACGCGACACATACTCATCGCTAGCTGACCTCTAGCTTTTGCCCAAGCAGCCTGTCTGAAAAAGCAAAATCATTCTTCATCAATGCGTCGGCATACATACCTGTGGAAAAGCGAGCTGTCAAAGCACGAGCCATGCATCGGATAGACATGTCCGGCCTGAGCCAGGCTTGCTCTATCTGGCCGTACTGCCGACCGGCCCTGTATGAATAATAAGCATGGGCTGCTCGTCGTCGATCAGAAACTGGTTGAACGTGATGTCAAAATCGCTTGCAAAGCCAGGTATCCTGTATATCCCGTCCTTGATTTCAGATATCTCTGCTTTTGCGTTCTTTGCGTAATATACTATTACACCTTTTTTGCTAACTCTTCAGGCATTGATCATATGCTATCGTCTAGCATACGTATAACTTTGGCTACAGCATCAGCAGCTATCCCACAGCTCCTTTATGGCTATGTTGCGAAAGGCGACGCGTGAGTCGGCGTCATGATTTTGCACTCCTATGTAGCCTTCCAGCAGCCTGCTGCCTATAAATTCGGTCACTTTTTTCTCATTGAGAATTACGGCATACCTATGGTCTATTGCATGTATCTCGAAGTTGTTCCAGCTTCCTGGCGGCCCTGACGCAATGCTGCCTGGAGCGGCAAAATCATAGATCGCCCCGGTCCGATGAGCGCGGTTGTTGTTGTTGCCATCTTCCGGCTCTGCATCATATATCTGGACCTCATAGCCATTGCTGACTGCAACCCATGGGTCATTGCCAAGGTCAGGAAAGCGCACGAACACCCCCGAATTATCTTCTCTTCTCGACGCCTTCCAGTCCAGCCTCAGGATAAAGTCCCGGAATCTTTTCCTCGAATACCACAAAAGCCCCATCCCGCCTTCTGAAACCATCGTGCCGTCATTGATTGTGAACCTGCCCGGCCCGCACATCTGCCAGCCATTCAGAGAAGCGCCATCAAAGAGGACTTGAAAGGCAGCCATTTTGCATTAGGGCTGCTGCTTCCAGAGCGATGGCTTGTCATCTATCTTGTTCCACCCTTCGTCCTCGGATCCGACGCGCTCAACGATAATGTCATCAAAATATCGATCCAGAACGCTTTTCCTTTCCATGTCTAGCGGCGGAGAGCAATAATCCTCTTCAACCCAGTACGCATATCCAGCATCAATTCTTGCGTTCTCTAAGCTATACTGGAGCGCCTCTCCAAAGGGTCTCAGCCTTGATATCCTGCCAGAGTCAAGTTCCTTCTGAAGATTTTCCATGAGCTCTTTTCTTGGTATGGCCCTAACGAGATACAGTGCCATATATATATACGTCCATTCACCATGCAGCGGCATAGATAAAAAAGATGACAGATGATGTGCCATGTTTTAGGTCTGTTTTGACTTTTTGGGCGCTACTTCTCTCCGCGGATCCTTCTCTGGGTACGGATCCGGCCTCGGCTCCTCGCCCAGCTGGCCGCCGGTGGCGTCGTTTAGCGCCTGGTCGCGCTTGAACGGATTTTTTCTCTCCGTGCTCATAATAAAGTAATTTGGCATCTTTGGCTAATATGGCTTTGCGCTAAAAATTCAATAAATAGAACCTTTTCTAACAAATGATATAACATGGATTTTACCAAGCTTTGCGAAAAGGTGTTTGCTCTGAACGACGACATCAGGTACGCCGGTGTGATAGACGACACGGGGGCGCTTGTTGCGGGCGGCATGAGAAAGGGCATCGACTCGATAGTGAGCGAGACCGACGAAGAATTATTCTTGACCCAGACTGCGCTCCGTAGATCGATGCGGCAGCGCTTTGACGAGTCGATGGGCCGGGCCAGGTTCGCATACGTCGAGCGGGAGAAAATATCTATCCTGACTTTTTACATGGAAGACGACATACTGCTTGTCACGCTCGAGCCAAACGTCGATTCGCACACTGCGATAGACATCGCAGACGATACGCTGGAACTGCTGAACAGCAAGAATTAGCACCTGAGCAGGATCTTGCCTGCATGCAGGCCCGCCTCCATCTTCTTCTGGGCTTCTCGAGCGTCCCGCAATGAAAAAACAGAGTCGATGACCGGCTGGATCTTTTTCCTGCTTATGAAATTGACAAGTTCCAGCAGCTGCGCTCTTTTCCCCAAGAGAGCACCAGTCATCGCAATCTGCTTTGTGTAAAACGTTCTCACAGGCACCGTCGCCTCGTTGCCGGACGTCATGCCGCAGACAGCCATCCTGCCGCCTTGCTTGAGCGCCGCAATGCTTGTCTGCCAGGTCGCCGCGCCGACATGATCTATAACGATGTCGACGCCCTTGCCATCAGTGATCTTCCTTGCTTCCCTGGCAATGTCCTGATTAGTTCTATCAATGACGTGATCGGCGCCAACTTTTTTTGCAAAGCCGCGCTTTTCGCTGCTCGATACCGTTGTTATCACTATAGCCCCAAGGGCTTTTGCGAGCTGAATAGTCGCCATCCCGACGCCACTTGCTGCGCCGTACACGAGCACGGTCCTGCCTTTGCCAGCGCTGTTCATCTGAAGCATGTTCCACGCGGTGAGGTACGACACCGCAAAAGTTGCGGCAACCTCGTCCTTCATCAATTCCGGTAGCCTGACGGTGTTTCTTGCCGGCACTGCGGCCTGCTCTGCGTACCCGCCGTTCCAGTCGCTCATACCTCCAATGATCGCAAACTGGCTACAGAGGTTCTCCCGTCCACTCTTGCATTGCTGGCATTTGCCGCAGGAGACGCCTGGGTATACCATCACCCTTTCCCCTGCCTTAAAGCTGTGAGCTTTTCTGACAGTTCCCACGATGTCGCAGCCGCAGATGTGCGGCAGCTTTATCTTTTTTTTGCCTGCGATGCCCTGCCTCGTCCAGATGTCAAGGTGGTTGACTCCGCAATACTCTATATCAATGACAACATCGTTCTTGCCTGCAATGGGATCAGGAAAATCTTCCCGGTACTGCAGGACGTCTAGAGGTCCATGCTCAAAGAACGGCACCGCCTTCATTTCAGGTTGTGCATCGCCTTCAGGTCTTCTGCAAACTGCGCAAGCTCAGCTGGCACCGGCACGCCTATAGGGTCCTTGAGCGAGAGCGACTTGCCGGTCTCTTTTGAGATCGTCTCCTTCTTTTTGTTCCAAATGTACGAGTTAAAGTCGGTTATCTGCTTCGTGTATTTTTCCATCTCTGGATCTGCCTTTTCTTCCCGACTCCTGAACATGTCCTGCAGGTGTATGCTTTTGGTGGAATAGATCTTGGTCCACAGCTCCTCGGCGATGAAAGGCGTTATTGGCGCCACCAAGAGCAGGATAGTGGAAAAGCACCTGTGGAGCGTATAGAGCGCGGATTTACGGCCCGGGTCATTGCTGTCCGTCGCGTACGCCCGGCCCTTGACCATCTCCATATAGTGGGCTGCAAAGAGGAGCCAAGTAAAGTCCCTGATGGCGTTTGCTGGCACGAAAAAGTTGTACTCGCTGTAGCCCTTCCTGCATTCATCTGCAAGCTTGACAAGCTGGGCAAGTATCCACCTGTCCGACGCTTCTAGCTTCTCTGGTCTCTCCTCTACCACTTCAAACGACGACAGGAACCGGCCGATGTTCCACAGCTTTGAGAGGAACTTTTGTGCGCCGGCTATTCTCTGCTCGGAGCACCTAAAGTCATAGCCAAGGTTGGCCTCGCTTGCAGACCAGAACCTGAAGGTGTCGGCGCCATACTTTTGTATTACTGGGAACGGGTCAATTACGTTGCCCTTGCTCTTGCTCATCCTTTCGCCTTTTTCGTCAACGCCGTAGCCCATTATCCAGGCTTCATTCCACGGCATCCTGCCTGTCAATTGCACACAGCGGAGCATCGTGTAGTGGAGCCAGGTGCGTATGATGTCCTTTGCCTGCGGCCTGACAGCCGTCGGGTAAGCATAATCAAACATCTTTTGGTCCTTGCCGAATTTTGTCACGTAGAGCGGGCTGATGCTCGAGTCCATCCAGGTGTCAAATGTCCTGTCCTCGCCGATGAATTCTGTGCTGCCGCATTTTTCGCATTTTTTAAAAGGCGGGCTGTTGTCCTTCCACGGCCGGTAGTATTTGCCGGGTGGTGGCAGGCTGGGCGCCCTGCAGACGTTGCAGTACCATATCGGGATCTCGGTGCCGTAGAACCTGCGCCTTGACACTGGCCAATCGATAGCAATCGAGTCAAGCCAGTTCAATAAAATCTGCCGGTGCATCTCGGGGTGGAATTTCAGCTTGAACGCCAGCTCCTTCAGCTGCGGGACAAAATCAAGCTGCTTGACGTAATAGTCGTGCAGCGGTATGATCTCTATGGGCGTCTTGCTGCGCTCGCACAGAGGAGTCCTGTGCATAATATTCTCTTCTTTTTCCATCAGCCCTGAATTTTTTAGATCCTCGGTAACCTTGGCCCTTGCCTGGTTTACGCGCAAGCCGGCGTACTGCCCGGCGGCCTCTGTGGTGACGCCGTTCTCGTTTAGCGCCACTATTTCCTTGAGTTCCAATTCCCTGAACAGCTGCACGTCGTTCTGGTCGCCGTAGCTGCACACCATCACGGCGCCAGAGCCAAATTGAGGCTTGGCAGAGTGGTGCGGCCGTATCTGCACTTCCCTGCCAAACAGCGGAAGAATAGCGTGTTTGCCCTGCAGGTTCCTGTACCGCTCGTCTTCTGGGTTGACGATGACTGCCTGGCACGCAAAAAGAAGCTCCGGCCTTGTTGAAGCGATAATGACCGTATCGCCAGTTTCCTTTATCCTAAACTTCATGTACACCAGCTTTGTCGGGATGTCGTCGTAGATTATCTCCGCGTCTGCAATGGTAGTGCCGCAGTCGGGGCAGTAGTTGTTGGGCCTGTTCGCTAAATAGACAAGCCCGCGCTTCCACAGCTCGATAAAGGTGCTCTGCGTCAGCGCCCGGTATTCGTCCGAGTCGGTCCTGTAGTATTCTCTGAAATTGCCAGATAGGCCCATGCTCTTCATTATCTGGATCATCTCTGCTTCGAGGTCGTCAAGCGCGCCCTTGCAGAGGTCAAGGAACTTTTGCCTGTCCATCTGGCGCATTCTAACTTTGTATTTTTTCTCGGTGTAGATCTCGACTGGCAGGCCGTTCCTGTCGATGCCGATGGGAAAGAGCACGTTCTTGCCGTTCATTCTGGCAGTCCGCGCAATCATGTCAATCTGGGCATAGTGCGCGGCAGCGCCGATGTGCCAAGGGCGCCCCGAAGGGTACGGGGGCGGCGTGTCTATCACAAACGCCGGCCTGCTCCTGTCTATCGCAAACCTGTAGACATCTTCTTCTTCCCACTTTTTGAGGATGGTCTTCTCTAACTCTGGGTTCCACGACGTTGACTGGATTTTTGGCTCCATTGCTCTCTCTCTGCGTTCGCCCTGTGTCTGGCAGTCTACCGTTATTAACGTTAACGTAACACGCTACTTACTTAGTCCTGCCGGCGCCAAACATAGAAAGCACGCTTGAGACCATCATCCCGAGGGTATAGGAGGAGCCGTATTCCTGAAAAGCCGGGATAAAGTGGGCAGTCAGCAGAGCTCCTAGAGCCACAAGTGAACCGTACTCAGTTATCTTTTTCAAAAGCGTCATTTCCCTGTTGAAAGGCGCCAGAAGCATGCCAAGCACCCATATGCCAAAGAGCCAGATCATGACCTTGCCAGCAATCATTTCAGGAGCAGAAAATGCCACTCCAAAATACATAGCAGTCATAATAAAATCCGCCTTCATCATCCTGGCAAATATCGGGTCAAACGACTGAGTCTGACGACGTAGTTGCCAAAGAGGGCGCCCATCACCGCCACTGCCGCCGTGCTGGCGCCGACATAGAAGATGTTGCTGGTAGTTCCACATTGCATGAAAAGGATGTCTGGCTCGATGCTCCCGCAAAAGACGTAGCTTGAGACTATCGCCATCAAGAATACTTTTACAATAACGCTTGCGGTTAGAAGAAGTGCCTTGTGCTGTATTTCTACATGTTCATACTTCAAGCAAAGGTTTCCTGTGGACCTGCGGCGCCATACTTCACGATAGCCTCAGCACGTAATTAAAGTTTGGGAACCCTCAAAACTGCCTCCTTCCGCACGGCAGAAGATATTAATAATAACGTCCACGCACCCCTTTTTGTGAAGTTCGTGGACTGGTTTCCGTATTACCAGGGAATCCGTGCAGAATTTGGGTACAGCACCGAGAAGGACCAGGAGGCCGCAAGGATGCTTTCTGAGATGATAAAGAAAAAGGCCCTCGACCCGAAGGTCCTGCAGAGAAAGATCAAGGGCAAGAGGGTCATCGTCGTCGGGGCCGGCACAAGCCTTGAAGACGAAGGCGCGCTCAAGTACATCAAGAAGAACAAAAAGTTTGTGAAGATAGCGGCAGATGGCGCGGTCCAGTTCCTGATAGAGAACAAGGTCAGGCCCGACATCGTTGTGACGGACCTTGACGGCAATCCCGCGTTTTTGCAAAAGGCAGAGAAAATGGGTGCAACTATGCTGGTGCACGCCCACGGCGACAACACAGGCATGCTGAAAAAACTTGTTCCGAAATTCAAAAAGCTCGTCGGCACGACGCAGGTGATGCCGGTTGAAAACGTCTATAACTTTGGCGGATTTACTGACGGCGACAGGTGCGTATTTCTGGCAGAAGAGTTTGGCGCCAAGAAAATAGTCCTCGTCGGCATGGACTTTGGCAATGCCATCGGCAAGTACTCAAAGGAAAAGGTCAAGGACCCTGAGCTAAAGAAGCAAAAGATGCAGGCCGGCAAGCGCCTGCTTGAAATGCTTGCCAAGCAGTCCCGCTCGCAGCTTGCAGACACGGCCAAGAGACCCATCAAGGGGTTCGTGCCTGCCAAATAATAATAATAACTAGGCATGCCGTTTGGGCGCAGGCAGGGCATGGGCATACTCGGCATGGCATTTGCCGTGCTGGGGGGCGTTGCGTGGTTCTTTGGACAATACATTCCGGCCGCAATCTTATGGGGCATTTCGGTGATGGTGCTTCTCAAGCTCAACAAGAAGAGCGGCGGCAGGCGGCGGTAAAAGCTATTATATCTTTCATGTTTTAGAGGGCTTGCTATAATAATATGTCAGGTTACTCCGAGGACGATATCAGGCGCGCCGCCGACATACGCGAGTGGCTCGTCAAGCAGATAGCGGACAAGCAGGAAGAGGTCGAAAGGTTGCGCACCACGCTTACCATAATCGACAGCCTGCTCAAGCAGGGCAGCTTCAAGGCCGCAGCCAGCCTAGGATCTTTTGCAGAAGCCGGATCGGCAGCGGCTACGGCGCAGGTACAGCAGCAAGCCCGCCAGGCAGCAACGCCGCCAGCAGCGGCGGCAGCAAGACAGCAGCAGGCTGCTGCGCCGACCCTGAAAACATCCGATAGGGATGTCAGGCCGCTCAAGCGAGCCAAGGACGAGTTCTTGCTTGCAAACGCCGAGGTGTCTTCAGGCGCAGTCATCATTGTCCCGGCGCCGGGCGTCAGCCTCAGCGTCAACACGCCTCCGTTCCGCTCGTTCTTTTTGAACAGGATTCTGGAGGGCATGAAGGGCAAGGACATCGAGAAGGCAGGGCAGGGCGCACTGAGGGAGCAGGAGGCGCTCAATTACAAGGTTGAAGAAGATAATCATGGCCAGATAAAGCGTATTGTGATAAACAACTACCGCGACAAAGATCGCCTTCAGGAGATATTCAACACCTCTGCGTGGGTGTTCACGAGGATGCTTGAAAAGAGCGGCTGATGATAAAAGGATGGACAAGATAGTCGTTCTGGACTTTGGCTCCCAGTACAGCCACCTCATTTGCAGGCGAATCCGCGAGGCAAATGTGTACTGCGAGCTTCTCCCGTACAACACGCCAGCCAAGGTTATCAAGGAAATCGCCCCAAAAGGGATAATATTTTCTGGAGGGCCGGCGAGCGTCTACGCCAAGGATGCCCCCAAGCCTGATGGCGAAATATTCAAGATGGGCAGACCCATCCTCGGGATCTGCTACGGCCACCAGGTGCTGGTCGACAATTTTGGCGGCAGGGTAAAGAGGGCAAACAGCAGAGAGTACGGCCGCGCAGGGCTTGTCATCGATGATAAATCAGACCTGTTCAAGAGCCTGGGCACGAGCATCAAATGCTGGATGAGCCACGGCGACGCAGCCGAAAAGGTGCCCGGGGGCTTCAGGGTTCTTGCGCACACCGAAAACTCGTCCTCGGCGGCTATTGGCAACAAGGACAAAAAGTTATACGGAATCCAGTTCCATCCAGAGGTCGTCCACACTGAAAGGGGCACGCAAATCCTGAAGAACTTTGCGCAGGAGATCAGCGGCGCAAAACCAGAGTGGGACATGACAAGCTTTATCGAAACAACGGTCAAGGACGTACGTAAGCAGGTCGACAAGGAGAAGGTGCTGGCCGCTGTCAGCGGCGGCATCGACTCGACCACTGTCGCCGCGCTGATGCACAAGGCGATAGGCGACAACCTCCGGTGCGTTTTTATCAACCACGGGCTCTTGCGGCAGGACGAGGAGAACGAAGTCGTCAGGCTTTTCAAGGATCATTTAGGAATCGACCTCATTTACGTAAATGCTGAGAAGCAGTTCGTTGGCAAGCTCAAGGGTGTGACAGACCCGGAGAAAAAGCGCAAGATAATAGGCGAAGAGTTTGCCAACTGCTTTGTCGACGTCGTGAAAAAGAGCGGCCCGTTCCAGTGGCTCGCTCAGGGTACGCTCTACCCTGACGTAATAGAGAGCGGCGTTTCAAAGGGGCCGGCGGCCGTTATCAAGATGCACCACAATGTGGGCGGCCTGCCAAAGTGGCTCAACCTGAAGGTCATCGAGCCTTTACGATATCTGTACAAGGACGAAGTGAGGAAGGCGGCGAGGCTTCTTGGAGTGCCTGACGAGCTGCTTAAGAGGCACCCGTTCCCCGGACCCGGCCTTGCGGTGAGGATAATCGGCGAAGTCACGCCTGAAAAGACCCGCATCTGCAAGCGCGCAAGCAAGATAGTTGAAGACGAGCTAAAGGCGGCTGGCTGGTA
>Ga0126312_10003741_pt1 | contig 10256 bp, 4 predicted proteins | sample Plot104A_FD_92537 | JGI IMG/M metagenome (GOLD analysis project Ga0126312, IMG submission 92537) | Serpentine soil microbial communities from UC McLaughlin Reserve, CA, USA - Plot104A | ecosystem: Environmental > Terrestrial > Soil > Grasslands | place: USA: UC McLaughlin Reserve, Lake County...
AAGAAGAGAAACAGGAGGCCGCCGCGCTGGAGGAGGGCCTCGCGCGAGCCTTCCGGCGCCTGGACATGATTTTCGAGAGCCCGGAAGCCTACCTCGATTTCTGGTTCCCCGACCAGAACCTGAAGATGGAGGATCTGCCGCCCGACCTCGCAGATTACTACCTCTACGACCTCGGCGAGGTCGAGGGCGGCTACAATCCCAAGGCTTCTCGCGCGGCGGCGGAAGAGGACAGCCCCTCGGTCACAGAGAGCAGCCCGACCGCAGAAGAGATGCGCGGTGTGGCTTGTCCTGTCGCGCTGGTCAGGGCCTCGCAGGGCTTCTTCCCTGGCAGCGACCCGCTCATCTCGGACGAGACCCGCGACGTGATGGCAGGATCGCTTGACATCCGCACCGAGATACGGCTCGAAGGCGCGAACCATTACACGATGCTATGGCCCGAGTACACAAAGATATGGGCCCCAAGGGTCTTCGATCCCCCGTTCTGGGAAAGATGAGATTGGTGTACCGAAGGCCTTGAGTATTCTGCACGCCAGGCTACAGGCATCAAGACTTTTACGGAATCCGCAGGATAGCTTCCGCAGGGTACAACCTCTTGGACAAAGCGCGACTGCTACCCCCTAGTCCCCAATAAGACTGTCATTCCCGCGAAAGCGGGAATCCACCGTGGAGAGAACTCCGCTCCTCCAGAAAGACTTGCTCTCGGAACGCCCTATTCAGGGTCGGACGTAAGCAGTCCGTGCTCGGTAGCCCAGCTTGCGATCTGGGCCCGCGAACGGAGCCCCAGCTTGCCGAGGATTTTTCCGACGTGGTTGCCTGCGGTGCGCCCGGAGATCCCGAGCTCGGTGGAGATCTGGCGGTTGGTGAAGCCCCGCGCAACCAGGACCGACACCTCCCGCTCGCGTCCGGAGAGGCTGAGAGCCGGTTCGCCGGTCGACGATTCCTGGGGTGCAGGGCTCGTCGGGGGATCGGCCTTGTCCCTGAAGAAAACGTACTCGGCTGCTTCTTCGGGCGACATCGCCCACCCCTCGGCAAGCACTGCTTCCCACTCCGTTTCCCCGAGTTGGGAACGGGCTGAGGCCAGGCGGGGCTCGTGCAAGGCCCGGTCGCCGGGTGGCAGAGCGATGCCGGTCGCTTCACGCGCCGCTTCTGCAGCCCCCCACAGCCTTGCCGCCAGCGGGGCCTCTCCCCGGACGCTCGCCAGGCTGGCCATGCCTTCCAGGGCATTGATGAGGCTTGCCTTTGTGCCGGCCCTCTGGCTTATGGCCAGGGCTTCGTCGAAGGAAGAGATCGCCCGGTCGTACTCGCCCTGACCCAGGGCGGCCAGACCCAGGTTGACCAGGGTTTCGGGGACGACCTCTTCGCCCGCACTCTCGTGTTCGCGGGCGAAAGCCAGGGTCTCTTCGCAGAGCGCCGTCGCCCGTTCGTTGTCGCCCTGCAGCACGGCTGCGTAGCCCAGGCTGCACAGGGACACGCTGACGCGCAACGCGTCCCCCGTTTCCCTGGCCAGCGCCAGGCTTTCTTTCCACAGGGTCGTCGCCCTTGCGGGATCTCCGTCCTCGTTGAGCGCCAGAATCCCAAGCAGGTTGGACGCGTGGTACCTCTCGAGCGTCGTGGCGGCGTTTTCTTCTTCCTCCAGCTCCCGGAGCACCGAGAGGTTCTCTTCGAGATACTGCTTCGCCCGCTCGTCGTCCCCCACCGACACGGCAAGCGTACCCAAGCTATTGAGGGCGGTCGCGAGGTTCCCTTTGTCGTCCGACCCTCGGGAGAGCGTCAGCATCTCTCTGTAGGCAGCATTCGCCCGCTCGATATCGCCCTGGTGCTGCGCCAGCCATCCCATCCCCTCTAACGCACTTACGCGTTCCGGCCCCTGTTCACCGTCCGCGAGCATCCTCTCCAGCCATCTTCGACCTTCGCTCAGGTAGCCTCGGCCGTACCAGAACCGCCAGAGCGCCGCACCGAACCGCTGACCCAGTTCGGTCTCTCGGCGTCTGAGGACCCACGAGAGCGCCGCCCTGAGGTTGTCGTGCTCTTCCTTCAGCAGCTCGACCCACGGCCCGGACCGCGGTCCGGCCAGCTCCGGTTCGGCCTCTTCCGCCACATCGAGAAAGAAGGCGGCGTGACGGCCCCGCGCTGCATCGGCCTCCGCGCACTCCTCCAGCTTCTCACGGGCGTACTGGCGGATGGGCTCCAGCATCCTGTAGCGTGTCGCGCCGTTGGCGGTCGCCCCGACCATCACTAGCGACTTGTCCACCAGCTCGCCGAGGAGATTTAGGACGTCGCCGCGCGCGAGACCGTCCTCGGAGCACACCGTCTCGGCGGCCTCCAGGGACCATCCTCCTGCAAACACAGCGAGACGGCGGAACAGCTTCTGCTCCGGTTCGTCCAGCAGGGCGTGGCTCCAGTCGAGCGAGCCCCTCAACGTCCGTTGCCTGGAAGTGAGTGTACGCCCGCCGCCGGCGAGGAGATCGAGAGAGTCGGAGAGCCGCTCGGAGATCTGCTCTACCGCCAGCACCCCCACCCTCGCCGCCGCAAGCTCTATGGCCAGCGGTATACCCTCGAGCTGCCTGCAAACCTCCGCCACCGCTCCCGCGTTCTCGGGCGTAAGCGCGAAGGCCGAGGGACGGTAGAGCGCACGCTCCAGGAACAGCCGCGCCGACCCGTAGCCTTCGAGCTCCTCGACCGTCGCAACCCGGCCCGGCTCGGGAAGGGAGAGGGGCGGTACCGGTAGGGTAACCTCACTCGAGACGCCCAGGGCCTCGCGGCTTGTGGCAAGCAGCCGAAGATCCGGGCACGAGCGGAGGAGGCCCTCCGCCAGACGCGCCACGGTATCCACCAGGTGCTCGCAGTTGTCTAGGACGATCAACACTTGCCTGGATTGCAAGGCGTCTACCAGCGTATCAAAGAGCGCCTTCCCGGGCCGCTCTAGCACTCCCAGAACCCCGGCCACCTCCTGGACCAGCAGCCCCGGTTCGGAGAGCGGCACTAGATCCACGAGCCACACACCGTCCGGATACACCCCGATCAGGTCGGCGGCCACCTCCAGCGCCAGCCGCGTTTTACCCGACCCGCCCGGACCGGTCAGCGTCAGGAGCCGTGTCATAGCAAGCATTCGCTTGACCTCCGAGAGCTCGCGCTCGCGTCCCACGAAACTCGTCAGCGAGGCGGGCAGATTGTGGCTTCCCACCCCGCACGTCTCCTCCAGCGTAGAAACGGTGGGCCGGACCGGCTGAAGCCTGCCAGCGGCTATGTCCTCGCGGAGCCGTCGGGTCTCCGCGGCCGGTTCCGCATCCAGCTGCCTCGAGAGGACCTCCCTGAGTCGTTCGTACTGCGCCAAGGCATCTCCCTGCCGGTCGGAGATGGCGTAGAGACGCATCAGCGAGGCGTGCGCCTCTTCGTCGGTCGGTTCCTCCGCCACGACGCGCCGGAGCGCCTCGGCGGCCGATTCGTGTTCCACGCACGCTTCGTAGAGCCCGGCCAGTTCGGTGAGGATCTCCAGGCACAGCCGCCGCAGATCCGCACGCTCGTCCTCTACCCAGTCCTCGAATCGATCCTCGGGCAGGAGTTCCCCGGCGTAGAGGTCGATGGCCATACGGTAGGCCGCAGGCTCATGGGAGCGTCGGGCGACGAGCGCGGCCTCCTCGAACGTCTCAGTGTCGACCCAGAGCTCGTCCTCCGGGCAGAGCAGGAGAGATCCATCCTCGGATACCAGGTAGCGGGATCCTCCTGCACCCAGAGCCTTGCGGGCGGCGTGGAGGGTTTGCCGCAGGTTGTTGGAGGCGGAGCTCTTGCTGGAGCCGGGCCAGAGGAGTTCCATCAACCGCTCCCGGGGCAGGCGGTGCCGCGGTGCCAGGGCGAGCAACTTGATCAGGCTCGCCGCCTTCTTGAGACGCCAGGCGTCACCTGCGATGCTTCGAGGTCCCACCGAGATCCGGAAGCCGCCGAGCAGCCAGATACGCATGGGCTCGGATCTTGCTACGTCTTCAACGTCGGCGCGAGGGCGCATCCCATCCCCTGGATCGCTCTACACAATTCTCCTACGGAATTAGAGCATGCGTCAATGAACCCCCGATGAATCGGCGATCGGAGTCGAAGGCCGGGCGGAATCTTACCCGCGTCTGGTGTCGGCCTGGGACGGCGTGAAAAGTGTCAGATCACGAAGCCAAAGCAATGTGTAACGTGTCGCGCTGACCCTGGAACATAGACCCGGCCGTTTGAGGATTCTGCGGAGTTAGCAAGAGGTACAAGCTGGGTGGGGTCTCGCCCCACCCAGCTTACATGAACTACTCTACCGTAAGGTAGTAAGTGTTGTCTTGTGAGAAACCCACGCTCGGAGCGCTCATCTCGAAGTGAATCGTGTGTTCGCCCTCTGACAAGACCGGCAGCGTTACCCAGAGCCCGTCGGCCACCCCATCGTACGAACCAGCAGGCAACAAACCACCCTCTGGAACCGTGGCCGTGAAGAGGGGAGAATCCGCGCGGATTATCTGGTTGCTCTTGACCTTTTTGCCGTCGACAGTAACCCTCATCTTGAACCTGGGATCGGCGAGCACATCGTCTATGTAATCATTGGCCGCTTGGCGCGCTACATCCTCGTTCTCCTCGGGTTCGGTGATCAGGAACACGTAGTTCACGATGGGGAAGAAGAGCTGCGTCCCGGCAGGCGCGGTGCAAGTGCGCTCCACCTCGCTCCCGTCGAGCGTCCCGGCCAAGAACCACACCTCACGTGAGGTGTCGGTCACGGGCTGACCGTCGCACTGTTCCGCGCTGTAGTCGGGGTCGCCGCCGATAAGGGGATTATCTTCTACGGGCTTGGACAAGGCCCATTGCCACCAGTCGGCGGCCAGTTCCGCAGTCTCCCCGGACGCGTTCACGTCCTGCCTGACCTGCGCGAAGGTCATCGGCGAAGCCACGACCAACGCCACCAGGATGCCGAACATCATCAACACTATGCGCTTCATTGCGCTACCTCCTTCTCCTCCTGCAACCCTTCTGCGTTTTGGGTTGCATTCTCTTGCCTACGAGAAACAAGATAGGAGCCAGGCGTTATCTGGGCGTTAGCTGGAAGGGCTCGAGGCATGAGTATTTCTACTCATTTTCGATGCGAACCTGAAATTGGGGTTCCCTACTGGAAGACCGTGAGGAAGCGAGAACCTTAATTCTGCTCTGGCGAGAGCAGCTGACGTTCTGTGGCCCAGCTGGCGATCTGAGCCCGTGAACTTAGCCCCAGCTTCTTGAGGATCCTGCCGACGTGGTTGCCTGCGGTGCGCTCAGAGATCGAGAGCCTGGTGGAGATCTCGTAGTTGGTGAGCCCCAGGGCCACGAGGGCCGCTACATCTTCCTCTCGGTGGGTAAGCTTGCTTATCGATTCGCCTGTCAGTGGCCTCTCCAGCACGGGCGCGGTGGGTGGAGCGATCTTCTCTTCGGAGAGGGCGTACTTGCTGGCTTCCTCGAGCGATATCATCTGTCCCTCGGCCAACATCTCCTCCCACTTCCTCTCCCCAAGCCGGGATCGGGCGGCGGCCAGGTAGGGCTTGTGTAGCGCGCGCTCGGGGGGTGGCAGTGCGATGCCGGTGACGTCTCGTGCTGCCTCCGCTGTCCCCCACAAGTGCGCCGCTCGGGTGTCCTCTCCCAGGGCCCCTGCAAGGCTGGCTATCCCCTCCAGAGCGTTGATGATGCTCGACTTTATCCCCGCCTCCTCGCTCACCGCCAGAGCTTCTTTGAACGACGCGCCCGCCTGCTTATGGTAGCCCCTCTGCAGTGACGCAAGCCCTAAATTGATCAGGGTTTCGGAGATGATCCCGATGCTCCCGCGCTCTAGGTCTCGGGCGGTTGTCAGGACCTCTTCGCTCAGTGTCGTCACGCCCTCGTAGTCGCCCTGCATCATGGCCGCGTACCCCAGGTTGCAGAGGGCTTGCAAAGCACGATAGGTGTCCCCGGCCTCCTGGGCCAACACGAGGCTCTCCTGTAACAGCTCCGTCGCCCACACGTAGTTATTCTCCACATTGATCGCTAGGATCCCCAGCAGGTTGAGCGTGTGGAACCTCTTGAGTGTCGTGTCGGTGCTTCCTTCCTCCTCTAGGTGTCGGAGCACCGCCAAATTCTCCTCCAGCCGACCTCTCGCCCGCTTGTTATCACCGTGCGCCAGGGCCAGGGTGCCCAGGCTGTTTAGGGCTGTCGCGACGTTCTCCTTATCGTCCAACTCCTGGGATAGCTCCAGCATCTCTTCGTACGCCGCTTCTGCCCGCTCGGTGTCCCCCTGGGCCTGCGTCATCGATCCCATCCCTTCGAGTACGTTGACCCGTACCGGCGATGCTTCCGGCTCACCGCTCGCGATTACTCGCTCCAGCCACCTTACTCCCTCGCTCAGGAAGCCTCGGTTGTACCACAATCGCCACAGCGCCCTGCCGAACCGCAGGGCGAGCTCGCCCTCCCCCCGTTCGAGGGTCCACGAGAGCGCTTCCCTGAGGTTGTCATGCTCCTCCTCCAGCCGCTCTACCCATAATCCCTGCTGTAGTCCGGCCAGCTCCGGCGTTGCCTCTTCCGCCAGGGCGAGGAAGAAGGCGGCGTGTCGGTTCTGCACCTCGTCGGTTTCCCCACTGTCTTCCAGTTTCTCCCTGGTGTACTGGCGGATGGGCTCGAGCATCCTGTAGCGCACCGCCACCTCACTGGCCGCTCCGGCCGCCACGAGCGACTTGTCTACCAGACCGCCGAGAAGATCGAGGACATCGTACTGCTCGATGCCGCTGCCAGAACACACCGTCTCCGCCGCTTCCAGAGTCCAGCCCCCGGCAAAGATCGAGAGTCGTCCCAGCAACATGCTCTCGTCCTCGCCCAGGAGCCTGTGGCTCCAGTCGAGAGTGGCCCGCAAGGTCTGCTGCTTCGGTTCGACGGTCCGGCTGCTGCTCTGTAGCAGATCCAGTGATCCCTCGAGCTTCCCTGCGACCTGCTCGACCGTCAGGTCTCCTATCTGTGACGCGGCGAGCTCTATAGCGAGCGGTATCCCGTCAAGCCTCCGGCACACCCTCACCACCGCACCGGCGTTCTCCTGGGTTACTTCGAAGTCTGGCACTGTGGTACGGGCGCGCTCCACGAACAGGCGCACGGCTTCGCAGCCCATCAGGTCCTCGGCGGACGATCCTCCGTTCGTGGTCTCCGGCAAAGAGAGCGACCCTACCTGCCGGACGGCCTCTCCCCCGACGGCCAGGGGCTCCCGGCTTGTGGCGAGTATCCGCAGGCGCGGGCACGAGGAGAGGAGCGCTTCTGCGAGGCTCGAGGAAGCCTGAATCAGATGCTCGCAGTTGTCCATAACGAGCAGCAGCTCTTTGCCGCGCAACGCTTCGATGAGGGTATCGAGGAGCGGACGGCCAGGCTGCTCGCTCGTTTCGAGGGCACGCGCCACGGCTTGCGGTACGAGACCCGGCTCCGAGAGCGGCGCAAGCTTCGCCAGCCACACCCCATCCGGGTAGGTCCTGGCGAGGCCGCGCGCAGTCTCGACGGCCAGCCGCGTCTTGCCCGAGCCGCCCGCGCCGGTGAGGGTGAGTAGCCGGGTCACGGAGAGCATCCTCCTGGCCTCGGCGATCTCGTCCTCTCGCCCTACGAAGCTCGTCGATGAGGCTGGCAGGTTATGCTCGCCGGCGCCGTCAAAATCCCTCCCGGCGGGGGGTTCAGGAGCCGCCGGAAAGCTCCCGGCCCGTATCTCTTCGTGGAGGTGTCTGGTCTCGTCACCGGGCTCTCTGGAGAGGGTCTCCTTGAGCCGCTCATACTGCAGAACAGCCTCCTGGCGTCGCCCGCTAAGGGCGTACAGGCGCATCAGGCCGGCGTGCGTCTCTTCCCTGGTTGGATCTTCGGCGAGCACCCGCCGGAGCACCTCGATGCCCCTCTCGTATTCTTCGCGTTCTTCGTGGAGCGTAGCCAGATCCAGGAGCAGCGCGTGATACAGGCGGCGCAGCTCCCGCCGCCTGTTCTGCGTCCACTCCTCGTGGCGGTCTTTCGGAAGCAGCTCCCCGGCGTACTGCTCGATCGCCGCTTCGTAAGCGGAGGGAGACCTTTCGCGACGGGCGGCTATCGCCGCCTCCTTGAAGGTATCCACATCCACCCATAACGACCCTTCCAGACCCAGGATGAGTGCCTCGTTATCGGATGCCAGGTATCGCGAACTCTCTGCCTCATCGAGGATTCCGCGGGCGGCGTGGAGTACCTGACGCAGGTTGTTGGAGGCGGCCCTCTTCGGTAGGTCAGGCCAGAGCGCGTCCATCACCTGCTCCCGGTGCAGCCGATGACCTGACGCGAGGGCGAGCAACTTCACCAGGCTCGCCGCTTTCCTGAGGTGCCAGGCGTCCTCCTCGATGATCCTGGTCCCTACCGAGACACGGAAGCCACCGAGCAACCCTATCCTCAAGACCTCAGGTTTAGACTTGTGGTCTACCTCTGACGGTGCTCTCCGATGTCGCGCCATCCCCATACCGATCTCGACAAAAGCATTATCCCGCCGACCGGCGCCGCTCACCTGCTCCGAGAGCATAGCGGTTCCCGGTCGCTTGCCTCATGTAACCTATACATCATAGCTACCGAGAGAGCGTCGTGCACGTCGGATGCATGCCTGATGTAAGATACTTTTCCCATATCCTGCACGGCAACAGTCGCGCGGGCAGAGAGGAAGGTCTTGGCTTCGAAGGTCTAGCAGTTCCTGATGGTCGTCCTGGGGTTCTTCGTCGTCGCCCTGTTCTGGCTCTTCGTCGTGTATCTTCCAGGGCGCACCATGGAGCGGTGGGAGGACCAACGTCCCGGACGCGGCCACGGGAAGACTGCGCCTCCGGTAGATCCGGGTATTTCAGATAGGTCCTTGAAACCGGGATCTTAGCGTCTCATTCGTAAGCCGCTTACGGGAGGGTAGTCTGCTGTGCTGACCCGGCTGGACCATCTGGTGATACTCGTAAGCGACCTGGGTCTGGCGGCCGCCGACTACGAGCGTCTCGGTTTCGCGGTGACCCCGGGTGGCGAGCACGCCGACGGGTTGACGCGTAACGCCCTGATACCTTTCGGGGATGGATCTTACTTCGAACTGGTCTCTTTCCTGGATCCGGAAGATCCCACAGATAACGTCTGGGGCTGGCGGGAGTTCCTCCCGCATGAAGGCCTCATAGATTACTGCGTGGCCTCCGACGACCTCGGGTCCGACGTAAGGAGACTGCGATCCCTTGGCTTCGGCATAGATGGTCCTGACGATGGCGGACGCCGGCTTCCCGACGGCGTAGAGATTCGCTGGCGCACGGCCAGGATGCGCCAGGAAGGTAGGCTCTTGCCGTTCCTGATCGAAGACCTCACCTCTCGTGAACTGCGCCTCCCCGGCGGTCCCGCGGCCGAGCACCCGAACGGCGCGACCGGCGTCGTCCGACTCGAGCTCTCAGCGCCCGACGTGAAAGAAGCCGCGGCCTCACTCGCCATGCTGCTCGAAACCGACGCAGACGCCTCCTTGCGGCTTGGCGCTTGCGCGCTCTCGCCGGTGGCGACGGAGAAAGAAGATTCAGCACCAGGCTCTCTGGCCGTGGAGCTGGCGGGCGAGGCAGGGATCTCTCAAGAGTTGGATCCCCTACTCGCCCATGGCGTGCGCATCTGGATACAGTCCAGATGACCGGAGTGGAGGGTAGGTGCCCAGCTGACATGCTGACCGGCGCGGCATTAGGGAGGCTCGAGCCCTCCGAATGCCGCCATAGAGACACGTACCGGCACCATCGGTTAAGCTAGATAGTGGCTCCCACCGCCAGGAGTACGTTCGACCGGAGCCAGGCGATGGATCTCGTTGCCGAGGATAGGGGATGGACTCCACCAACGACTCTCTTCTGAGAAACGTTCGCTTCTTGCGCCTCTGGATCGGCCAGGGGACCTCGTTCGTGGGCGACGCGGTCTCCATGGTCGCGCTCGTGGTCCTGGTAGTCCAGATCACGGGCAGCGCCTCGGCCGTGGGCGGTGCGCTCGTCGCCCGCCTGCTGCCCACCATCGCGAGCCCGCTGGCCGGGGTTCTCGCGGATCGCGTCGACCGCAGGGCCGTCCTGGTGGCCAGCGACCTGGCGCGGGCGGTGCTTGTTCTGGGGCTGGTCTTCGCCAGGGATCTCGCCACCATCTACGTCCTCGTCTTCTTGATGGCGATCGCCCGCACGTTCTTCAACCCCACCGTGCGGGCCGCCGTCCCGAGCGTGGGGGGCGGGGGCGACCTCACCAGGTCCAACGCGCTCATAGGCGGCACGTTCAGCGTCTCG
>Ga0126312_10003743_pt1 | contig 10254 bp, 8 predicted proteins | sample Plot104A_FD_92537 | JGI IMG/M metagenome (GOLD analysis project Ga0126312, IMG submission 92537) | Serpentine soil microbial communities from UC McLaughlin Reserve, CA, USA - Plot104A | ecosystem: Environmental > Terrestrial > Soil > Grasslands | place: USA: UC McLaughlin Reserve, Lake County...
ACGCGCTTCATGGCGGCGCGGCCCGCCTTCCCCGGCTTGATCTTCAGCTTGACGTCCGCTGCGGTGCGCGCCGTCGCCTTGCCCTTGCCGTAGGTGATCCGCTTGCGCCCGCGCCTGGCCGTGGCCGTCGCGGCGAACCGCCCGGGGACGGACGGCCGCAGCACGAGCTCGACCACGCCCTTCGCCCGCGCCTTGCGCGAGACGACCGTGAAGCCGGCGCGCACCGGCCCGGAGGCTGTGGGGCCACCTCCCCCGCCGGCCGCGGCGGCCGCGACCGTCAGGCTGCGGGCGCGCGTCGCCGGAGCGCCGTTGCAGAGCGTCGCCAGCCCGGTCGCGACCGTGGCGTTGCAGCCGCCCGTTCCGGTCACGTGCAGCGTGACGAGGTACGTGCCGGGCGCTCCGTAGACGTGCGCCGGCGTCGGTCCTGCGTCCGGCGCCGTCGACCCGTCGCCGAAGTCCCAGTCGTAGCGGCTGATCGAACCGCCGTTCGGATCGCGCGACTCGGTGGCGTCGAACGACGTCGCCCCGCCGGCCGGGGCCGGCGCTGCGGCGAACGTGGCAAGCGCGGCCTGCATCGGGCGTACGGCGATCCCGACGGTCGGCGGCCCAGAAGACGTCGTGACGCTGGGCGACGACTTCTGCGCGAGCTTGCCGCCCGAGCCGATGTCGAACTGGTACGTGAGCTCGGGGTTCGTGCCGCTCAGGCCACCGGTCACGTAGAGCGACCCGCCGTCCGGCGTCACGGCCATGCTCGACGTCCCGCTGTGCGGCGAGACCGCGAAGGACGGCGACTTGGGGACGAGCGACCCGCCCGAGCCGACGTCGAACTGGTCGATCACGGTGTTGTTGCCGGCGTAGACGCTTCGCCCGTCAGGGCTGACCGCGATGAACTGCTGGCCGTTCGCCGGCACGGTGGCGGGGATCTTCGGCGTGAGGGCGCCGTCGCCGCCGATGTCGTACTGGTAGATGAGGTTCTCGGCCCCCACGGGCAAGTACAGGCTGCGACCGTCGGGCGTGATCGCCAGCGACAGGGTCAGGGTCGGTCCGTCGACGATCGCCGGCGTCTTCGGCGTGAGCCGCCCGGCCTCGTCGATGTCGAACTGCGACATGCCGCCGCCGCCCGAGTGGTTCACGTACGCGTGCCTGCCGTCCGGCGTGATCGCGATGTGACTGGAGCCGGTCCGGGTCAGCGGCACCTCAGCCGGCGACTTCGGGGACAGCGAACCGTCAGGCGCGACGTCGTACTGCGAGACCGTCTCGGGGTCGCCGCGGTTGACCACGTACAGGCTGCGGCCGTCGGGCGCCGCGGTCACACCCCACGGTCCGCTGCCGGCGGGCACGATCGGCGTCGCCTTCGGCGTCGGTGCGCCCGCCGCCGAGAGGTCGTACGCGCTCACCCCGTCGAGGCCGGTTGCGTACAGGCTGCGGCCGTCCGGCGTCACCGCCACGTAACGGGTGTCCGCGGCGGCGCCGACCGTCGGCGGCACCATCGGCGCAAGCAGCCCGGCTGAGCCGTAGTCGAACGGCCGCACGACACCCGGCGTGGTCGCGTTGGCCACGTACGCGTTGCCGGCCGCGAGCGCGGCCGGCGGCGCAGCTAGCGCCGCGACGAGTGCGGTCAGGACCGCGACGCGTCTCACGGCGCCACGCTACCTAGCCTCTCTTCGCTTCAGGCGCCAGCCGCGAAGCGCTCAGCGTTGGTCGGCGCCGAGCACAGCCAGGAGAGCTTCCGCCGCGTCCGGGGCGAACTGCGCGCCCGCCCCCCGCCGGATCTCCTCGACCGCTTCGGCGTGCGTCATCGCCCGCCGGTAGGGGCGGTCGCTGGTCATCGCGTGATAGGCGTCGCAGGCCAGGATGATCCCGCTCTCGAGCGGAATGGCGTCGCCCGCGAGCCCGTCGGGATAACCCCGGCCGTCGAACCGCTCGTGCTCCGAGCGGACGATGCGGGCGACGCGGGCGAGCCCCGGGATCGTGGCCAGCAGCGACTCGCCGAGGACGGGGTGCCGTTCGATCCATCCCCACTCGGCCGAGTCGAGCTGCGCGGGCTTGTGCAGCACCGCGTCCGGGATGCCGATCTTGCCGACGTCGTGCAGGAGTGCGGCGTACTCGAGCTCGCGGGCGCACTGCTCGTCGAGGCCCAGCCGTTCGCCGACCTGGTTCGCGAGCCAGACGACCTCGCGCGAGTGCTCCGCCGTGTACTGGTCCCGCATGTCCACCGCCGTGGCCATCGCGCGCACGGTCGCCGCAAGCTGCTGCTCGACCTGCTCCCGCATCCCGGCGTGCTCGAGCGCGAGGCCGCCAACCGCCGCCGCCTCGCACAGCAGGGCGACGTCGCGGGCGTCGAACGTCCGCTCCGGCGCGACCGAGTAGGCCGACAGTGCTCCGAGCGTCTCGCCCGCGATCTCGATCGGCACGCCCGCGCCGCCGCGGAGCTCCTCCGTGCCCGCGTAGCTGAGCGGTCGCTCGAGCTGCTGGTAGTCGTTCACCAGCACGGGGCGCCCGTGCCTCATCACCTCGCCCGGGATCCCCGCGTCGGCCGGCATGTAGCTGCCCACCACGTCCTCGGGCACACCGGCCACGGCGACCATCTGGTCCGGCTCGTCGCGACTGCGCAGGAAGATCGCCACGCGGTCGACCACCGCGATCGCGACGACGTACTTGGCAAGCGCGGCCAAGACGTCGGCGCGGTATGGACCGATGCCGATCCACACCGGTATTTGGCTCCCCTGCGCGATGGCCGAAGTGTAAGCCGATCGTAGGATGCACTCAGGGATCCTTGAGCGAACGACGGTGCAAACCACCTCTTACGTGGGAACACCCTGTACATGGGAGGCACAACGACGGAAACCAGGCAGGGGACGGGCGCCGACGACCTGGCGGCGATGGTCGTCCAGGCGGCGCAGGACTACGACGGCGCGGCGCTGCGCTACCACGACGGCGACGACTGGCGCGACATGTCGTACGAGGAGCTCGGCCGGGCGGCGCGCGAGATCGCCGGCGGGCTGGTCGCGCTCGGGATCGAGGCGGGCCAGCGGGTGGCGATCCTCTCGGAGACGCGGCCGGAGTGGACACTGGCCGACCTGGGCGGGATCCTGGCCGGCGCGCAGGTCGTGCCGATCTATCAGACGGCCTCGGCCGAGGAGGCGCAGCACGTCCTCGAGGACTCCGAGGCGCGGCTCGTCTTCTGCGAGGACACCGAGAAGCTCGAGACCGTCCGCGAGGCCAGCGAGGGCCTGAACGTCGAGCACATCGTCCTGTTCGAGGGCGAGGACGACGGCGCGATCTCCCTTGACGAGCTGCGCGAGAAGGGCGGCGACCAGGGCGACGAGGTGGACCGGCGCATCGAGGCGATCGAGCCCGACGACGTGTTCACGCTGATCTACACGTCGGGCACGACCGGACCGCCGAAGGGCTGCGTCCTCACGCACGCCAACTACCGGGCCAACTGCGAGATGCTCACGAAGGCGGTCGACATCGAGGACGACGAGGTCCTCTACATCTTCCTGCCGCTCGCGCACGCGCTGTCGCGGATGACGCAGATGGCGACGCTCGACGTGGGAGCGACGCTGGCCTACTGGCGCGGCGACAAGGACAAGGCGCTGGACGACCTCCGCGAGATCAAGCCGACGATCTTCCCGTCGGTCCCGCGCATCTTCGAGAAGATCTACGAGCAGGCCCAGGAGAAGGCCGGCGGCGGGATCAAGGGCAAGCTGCTCGACAAGGCGATCGACGTCGGGCGCAAGGTCCGCGAGCTCGAGCGCAAGGGCGAGGACCCCGGCCCGCTGCTGAAGAAGGAGCACGACCTGGCCGACAAGCAGATCTTCAGCGAGGTCCGCGACCTGTTCGGCGGCAACCTGCGCTTCGCCGTGACCGGCGCGGCGCCGGTCGACAAGACGATGCTGGAGTTCTTCGACGCCTGCGGCGTGCTGATCCTGGAGGGCTACGGCGCCACCGAGACGTCAGCCGTGACCACCGCGAACCGGCCCGACGACTTCCGGTTCGGGACCGTGGGCAAGGCCGTCGAGGGCTCCGAGGTCAAGCTCGCCGACGACAAGGACGACGAGGGCCGCGGCGAGCTGCTGGTCAAGGGCCCGCACGTGTTCCAGGGCTACCACAACCTCGAGGACGAGACCAAGGAGTCGTTCGACGGCGAGTGGTTCGAGACCGGCGACCTGGCCACGATCGACGACGACGGCTTCGTCACGATCGCCGGGCGGACCAAGGAGATCATCGTCACCTCGAGCGGCAAGAACATCACGCCCACGAACATCGAGGAGAAGATCGAGCAGCACTCCTCGGTGTCCCACGCCGTGGTCTACGGCGACGACCGTCCCTACCTGGTGGCGCTGATCGAGGCCGACGACGGCGCCGGCGAGGACGAGGTCCAGAAGGCGATCGACGAGGCCAACTCGGACCTGGCCAAGATCGAGCAGGTCAAGAAGTTCAAGATCCTCGACCGCGAGCTGTCGCAGGACGAGGGCGAGCTGACGCCCACGCTGAAGCTGAAGCGCGAGAAGGTCTACGAGAACTTCAGCGAGGAGATCGACGCGCTGTACGACGGGGACGACGAGTAGCGCCGGCTGGAAGCACGCGCGGCGGTCAGTGACAGCCGTCTGGCGATACCAGCGTGTGCTCAGCTGGGAACGTATGCCCGTTGAGCGCCGGCTGCTGGGTGCGCGAACCACGGTCGACGATGCGCAGCTCACCCGCGCACAGCTCCGCGGTACCGGCCACGGTCAGCCGCGAGTCGATCTTGACGGTGGCTCTGGTAGCCGCGCCCTGTGGCTCGACGGCGGCGACGACGCCCTGCTTCTCGCCGTCGACCAGGACCTTGGCGCCCGTCACCTCGTCGGGCCTCGTCTCGAGCACGAACGAGTACTCGTACCGGGGTCCCTCGTCGCCTCCACCGCCGCAACCCGCTGCGGCGAGCCCGGCTACCAGGGCCGTGATCAGCAACCTTCGCACCGGGCGGAGTATTGCCGGGCGCTCGCCGAGCCCGCAAGCCTGACTTGCGCGGACGTTCCTACCGCGGATTGTGCACCCGCGTCCGCGGCTTGCCCTTCTTACAGCCGCGGTAGCGCCGCACGCTGACCGTCCGCGAGCCGCGGCTCGTCGTCGCGACGATGCGGACGCTGAACCGGCCCGGTAGTCGCGTGAGCGTGAGCCGGGTGACGCGGTGGCGGCGCACGCGTTTGACGAGCTTGCCGTTGACGTACGCGGCGACGGATACGACCCGTCCGCGCCGGGGCTGGTTGATCCGGAACGTGAACCGCCGCCGGTCGACGCAGGACTGCGACTTCGGCGCAGCACCCAGTGGCTTGCCGCCCGGCCCGTCCTGGTAGCTCAGCCACGGCTGCGTGGGGACGCGATCGGGCCCGTGCTTCGAGTAGTCGCACACGCCGTCCGGGAACGCCTGCTGGAGCTGCGCCCACTGCGCGTCGTTGACCTGCAGCGGCGCGTAGCGGTCGCGGCGCAGCGGCTGGAGATCGCATTTGATCGTGTCGTCGGCCAGCGGCATGCCGGCCTCGATGCGGGGCGTGGAGTAGCTCTGCACGGTCGCGTCGCAGGAGGACGCCGGCAGCTCGGCGCCCGCGCCGTTCGTGCAGCGATCCGTCACCGACGCCGGCTTGTCCTCGATGATCTTGCGCCCGAGCGGGATGTCGCGCCCGTCCCTCTCCACCACGGCCAGCCACTCGTCCATGGCCACGATCGCCTGGCTCGTGTAGTTCGCGTCGCCCAGCAGCGGCGCCTGCCCGCGCCACAGGACCTGGTTGGCCGTCGTGCCGTGCTCGCGCTCGAGCCGGGCGCGCATCGCGTACGTCCGGTAGACGTCGTGGAAGGCCCCGGGGTCGGGCCCGCGCAGGTCGACGATCGCCACCTGATCGAGGTTCGTCCCCTGGTTCACCGCGCCGCTGCGGTAGACGCGCTCGAGCGCCGGCCGGTCGGCCACCGCCCGCTTCGGCTCCAGGTTCGCGTCGATGTCGGCGCCGCCGATCTTCAGGTTCAGGTCGACGAACTGCTCCATCGACAGGCGCCCGTCCATCAGCGGCTTGCGTCCGTACTCGACGCCGACGTTGTCGAACGGGCGCCCGGCGAAGCCGTGGCCGAGCTGCTTCTCGACCGGGCTCCAGACGCTCGGGTCGCGCGGCCCGAAGATGTTGACCATGTAGTCCTGGAGCGTGCAGCGCACACCGCGCGGGTTGGTGTTCTCGTTGTAGACCTGGTCGTCTGGCACCCCGGGGCAGCTGCGCGTCGGCTCGCCGCTGAACGGGATCGCCTCCGTGAACGTGACGGCGTTGACCGGGTCGGGATGGCCCTCGGCCGCGGCGATGTCGTCCGGCGCCCAGACCACCCCCGGCTGCCACTTCTCCGGGTGCTCGAAGTAGTTGCGCATCCCGTAGTAGTCGACGTACTGCATGGCCGACGACCAGGCGTCGGTGAAGCTGCAGGCGGGCGTGAGACCCTGGTCGAAGCCGGGATAGGCGTTGGCCACCTGCTGCTGCACCAGCGCACCGCCCGAACAGCCGCTGCCGATCGTGTAGCGGATCTCGCCGAACTCCTCGACGACGCGCTCCTTGGTCATGATCAGCGACTCGGCCTGCGTGGCGATGTTGCAGTTGTGGCCCGCGTTGTCGAGCGCGTTCGACACTCGCCTGCTGGTAGTGGGTGTCGCAGCTCGCCCCGTGGAAGACGACGAGCTTGTTGTTGAAGCCCTCGGGCGGCATCCAGGGGCTCGAGTCCGTCGAGGGGTCGTACAGGACCGCGATCCGGTACTCGTCGCGGTCGATCGAGCCGATCTCGTGGCGGACGATGAACGGCACGGTCTTGCCCTGGTCCGTGGTCGTGGTGGCCACGTCGGACGGCGGGTTGGCCGGGTCGTAGCTGCGCAGCGGGCCGCCGGAAGTCGACTTGTAGCGGTACTCGATGTTGGGCGCCCGGTTGCACTGAAGGTCGCTCACGCCCGCGAAGCACTTCCAGGGCTGGATCTGCGGCCCCGCGGTGACCGGACCGCCCCTCGGGTGGTTGACGATCGTGACGCTGGACTGCGTGCCGTCGGGGGCCGTCGCCGTGATCTTGTTCGTGCCGTCGCGCAGCCCGGTCAGCACCGCCAGGTAGCGGCCGCCGCGGCGGACGGCGAACTGGCCGGTGACGTCGCGCCGGCCCAGGGTCACCTTGAGGCGCGCCGCGTCGGTGCCGCGCGGAGGCACGACCTCGACGAGCGCATCGCCGCCCGAGACCAGGTCGGCCCGGTTCGACAGCACCTTGATCTCGGGTGCGGCGGACTCCGCCGCCTCGGCGCCCGAAGCCGCGCCGCTTCCGGCGACGATCAGAACGACCGTCGCCGCCAGGCTCTTGACGTACCCCGCCCTCACCGTCTCCCTCGGGAGCAGAGACTAGGTGATCGCGCTCAGCCGCGGCGCAGCCGGCCCAGGCCCTTGAATCGCGGCCGGCCGCCGCCTGCTCGTTCGCGGGCGACGACGCGCGCGCTGCAATGCCGGGCGGCCGGGTCGTGCTCGCGGTCGGTGACCCGCAGGTCGCTCCCCGCGCCGGCCAGCACGCCGTCAGCGACCGCCATCGCGAGCTCGCATATCAGCTGCGGGCGGTCGGGCAGCACGAGGCTGCAGGGGCAGCCGGAGAGCTCCAGAGCCTGGTCGTCGACGCGGGCGCTGAAGCCGAGCTGCTCCAGCGCCAGCGGCAGCTCGCGCTCGACCTCGTGCTCCCCGGGGCGGCCGAGCAGGAACCGCCCCCACTCGAGGCCGACCGCGCGCACGTCCTCCAGTTTCGCGCCGGTCCGCACGAGCGCGGCCGCGAGCACCTCCGCCAGCCCACGGAAGTCGCTCGTCGGGAGTGACCACCCCTCGGCCAGCCGGTAGCGCAGTCGCGGCCTCCCCCGGCCGGCGGGCGCGTCGCTCGTGCGCTCGACCGCGCCCGAGTCCTCGAGCGCGGCGACGTGCGTGCGCGCGGTGTTGAGGTGCACGCCGCCGGCGTCGGCGAGCTCGCTCAGCGACGCGTCTCCGTGGCGCTGCAGGTGGCGCACCAGACGGAGTCGGATCGGATCGGAGATGGCGTCCAGGCGCATTGCTTAATTGACAACTTATTGGATGAAAATCTAAAATTCGCTACAGAAACTGCGGAGGGGTGATGCAAGCGTGTCAGCGGTTGACTTGATTCGTGGATTCCCCGGAAAGCCGTCCCATCCACCTCTGACGGACGTCAGCATCGGCGCGTATACCGCGGGCGTCGCGATGCTGGTCCTGGGCGCGCTCGACGTCGAGGAAGGCCCGATGGCACACGGCGCGCTACTGGCCATATCGGCCGGCCTGATCGTCGCCGCTCCGACCGCGATCACCGGCCTGATCGACTGGCTGGGGATCGAGAAGGACACGCCGGCCCGCCAGCTGGGCTTCATCCACCTCCTGGCGATGGTGACGGCCACCGTGCTGTTCGCCGCCACGTGGCTCACCCAGCTCGACGGGTACAACGACGAGGTCGTCAAGTCGACGGCGCTCGTCCTCGGCATCGTGGCCGAGCTCGTGCTCACGGCGGGCGGCTACCTCGGCGGCACGCTCGTCTTCGTCTACGGCATCCGGGTGCTCAAGCGGCGCGACGCGCGGATCGCCGACGCGCTCACGCCCGGGCGCGCCGGCCACGAGGCCACCGACAGTGAACTTGCTCTAAGAGAGCGGCAACCGCACACCTAGGAGGAATATCGATGGAAGCCAGGACTCCTGCTCAGCTGTTTGCGCTGGTGATCGGCGGGGTGCTCGTCGTCGCCGGGATCATCGGGTTCTTCTACTCCGCGGCCTTCGGCTCGCCGGGCGAGACGGACGCGGTGTTCGGCATCCTCGACGTGAACGGCTGGCACAACATCGTGCACATCCTGAGCGGCGCCGTCGGCTTGGCGCTGTTCACGAGCGCGGCCGGCGCGCGCACGTACGCCATCGGCCTCGCGGTCGTCTACACGATCGTGGCGATCTGGGGCTTCGTCATCGGTGACGGGGAGTCGATCCTCGGCTTCATCCCCGTCAACACCGAGGACAACGTGCTGCACGCGCTGATCGCGCTGACCGGCTACGGCGCATTTGCCGCCAGTGGCGTCGAGGCGCCCGGGACGGCGGAGCCTCGCACCACCTGAGCACGGCGGCCGACGGGGCGGCGCACCGGCCTTCGGCCGGCATGGAGTTGAATGCGCCGCCCCATGGCCGATGCTGAGCGCGAGGACCTGACCGAGCTGCGCGCGCGCCGCGCGCTCACCGAGGACGACGCCCGGCCCGAGGCGGTCGAGCGCCGACGCGCGACCGGCGGGCGTACCGCGCGCGAGAACGTCGACGACCTGGTCGACGCGGGATCGTTCGTCGAGTACGGCCGGTTCGCGATCGCCGCGCAGCGCCAGCGCCGCGACCTCCAGGAGCTGATCGAGCGCACCCCGGCCGACGGCCTGGTGGCGGGCACCGCGCGCGTGAACGGCGAGCTGTTCGGCGAGCGGGCGGCCTGCGCCGTGCTGTCCTACGACTACACCGTGCTGGCCGGGACGCAGGGGGCGCTCGGGCACTTCAAGAAGGACCGGCTGTTCGAGCTGATCGAGCGGATGCGCCTGCCCACGGTGTTCTTCGCCGAGGGCGGCGGCGGGCGCCCCGGGGACACCGACTACCCGGTGGTCTCCTCGCTCCACGTGCGCGCGTTCGCGCTCTGGGCCGGCCTCTCCGGCCTCGTGCCCCGGATCGCGATCGTGAAGGGACGCTGCTTCGCGGGCAACGCGGTGATCGCCGGGTGCGCCGACCTGATCGTCGCCACCCAGGACGCGTCGATCGGGATGGGCGGCCCGGCGATGATCGCGGGCGGCGGGCTGGGCCAGGTCGATGCCGACGAGGTCGGGCCGATCGAGATGCAGGCGCCGAACGGCGTGGTCGACGTGGTCGTGGCCGACGAGGCCGAGGCGGTCGCCGTCACCAAAAAGCTGCTCGCGTTCTTCCAGGGGCCCACATCGCCGGGCGCCACGCCGGACCAGACCCGGCTGCGCGACCTCGTCCCCGAGCGCGAGCGGCGCGCCTACAAGGTCGCGCCGATCATCGAGACGATCGCCGACGAGGGCTCGGTGGTGTTCCTGCGCGAGCGCTTCGCGCCCGAGATGGTGACGGCGTTCGCGCGCCTCGAGGGGCGGCCGGTCGGCGTGATCGCCAACAACACGATGTACGCGGCCGGCGCGGTGACGAGCGGCGCCTCCGACAAGGCGGCGCGCTTCATGCAGCTGTG
>Ga0126312_10003744_pt1 | contig 10251 bp, 9 predicted proteins | sample Plot104A_FD_92537 | JGI IMG/M metagenome (GOLD analysis project Ga0126312, IMG submission 92537) | Serpentine soil microbial communities from UC McLaughlin Reserve, CA, USA - Plot104A | ecosystem: Environmental > Terrestrial > Soil > Grasslands | place: USA: UC McLaughlin Reserve, Lake County...
ACCTGAAGGTCGACGTCGTCGTCGTCACGGTCATGACAAACCTCGGCTTCCACCGGCTGATGGAGGAGCACGGGATCCGCGTCGTGATGACGGACGTGGGCGATCGCTACGTGCTCGAGGCGCTGCGCCGCGAGGGCGCGATCCTGGGCGGCGAGCAGTCGGGCCACATCATCTGCCTGGAAGGTCATGTCACCGGCGACGGCCTCGCGGCGGCGCTGCTCCTCTGCCGGGCGCTCGAGGGACGGTCGCTCGCCGAGGCAGCCGCGGTGATGCCGAGGTTCGTCCAGGTGCAGGAGAACATCCCCGCCCACGTCCGGGAGCTTCCGCTCGGGCTCCGCGAGGAGGTCGAGCGCCTGAACGCCGAGCTTGACGGAACGGGGCGGATCCTGGTCAGAGCGTCGGGCACTGAACCTTTGGTCAGAGTTCTCGCGGAAGCCTCCGCGGAGGAGGAAGCGGCGCGCCTCTGTGGTAGGATTTCAGCTCTCGTTCGTAGAGAGCTCGGTTGACCGACCTCCGACGCAGGGGGTAGCGCGGCCGGGCTTTGTGCGTTTCGAGGGGGCATCTCGATCACGCGGCGCAATCGAAGGAGCTCCCAAGATGTGCGGAATCATCGGATACGTCGGGCCCAGGGCGTGCAAGCCGCTCCTTCTCTACGGGCTCGAGCGCCTCGAGTACCGCGGCTACGACTCGGCCGGCATCGTGCTGCGGGAAGACGACGCGCTCGACTATGTCCGCGCTGTCGGGAACCTGTCACACCTGAAGACGGCGGCGTCCATGAACGGCTCGAAGTCGACGACCGGCCTCGGCCACACGCGCTGGGCGACTCACGGGCGCGTCTCCCATGAAAACGCGCACCCGCTGAGCGGCTGCGAGGACGGCGAACTGGCGCTCGTCCTCAACGGGATCGTCGAGAACTACCGCGAGCTCAAGGACGGCCTTCAGGCCGACGGGCACACGTTCAGCTCAGAGACGGACGCCGAGGTCGTCGCGCACCTGATCGAACGCCACTACGACGGCGACCTGACCGAGGCCGTAAAGGGTGCCTACCGTGAGCTCGAGGGGCACTTCGCGTTCGTGGTCATCCACCACGACCACCCGGGGCTCCTCGTCGGCGCGCGCCTGCAATGCCCGCTCGTCGTCGGCGTTGCCGACGGCGAGATGTTCCTGGGCTCCAACGCGGCGGCGTTCCTGCGCGAGACGCGCCACGTGATGTTCCCGGAGGACGGCGACATCGTCGCGATCACGCCGGAGGGCGCGGCGTTCGTCCGTGCCGACGACGGGCAGGTCGAGCGCGAGATCGTCGAGCTCGACTGGGACGACGAGGGCGCCGAGAAGGCCGGCTTCGAGACGTTCATGCTCAAGGAGATCTACGAGCAACCCGATGCGATCCGCGAGACGATCGGCGACCGCGTCCGCCACGGCCGTCTCGTGCTCGAAGGCCTCGGGCTCGAGGACGCCGACCTGAAGGACCTCCGCCGCATGGTCATCCTCGCCTGCGGGACGGCGTATCACGCCGCCGTCGTCGGCCGCTACGTGATCGAAGAGTGGGCACGCGTCCCGGTCGAGCCCGACATCGCGTCGGAGTGGCTCTACCGAAACCCCGTGATCGGCCCCGACACGCTCGTGATCGGGATCTCGCAATCGGGCGAGACGCGCGACACGATCCACGCGATGCGGCTCGCGCGCGAGAAGGGCGCCCACACCGTTGCGATCACGAACATGATGGGCTCGCAGATCACGCGCGAGGTCGACTCGTCGCTCTACACGCGGTGCGGCCTCGAGGTCGGCGTTGCCGCCTCGAAGACGTTCACGGCGCAGGTCACGCTCCTCTACCTGATCGCCCTGAAGATGGCCCAGGTGCGCGAGACGCTGCCCGCGGACGAGATCGAGTTCATCCTCGACGAGGCCTATGACCTGCCCGCGAAGCTCCAGCAGTTCCTCGACGGCGACCACCCGATCGAGGAGATCGCGCAGCGGCACTTCGACAAGCCGTTCTTCCTCTACCTCGGCCGGCACATCGGGCTTCCCGTCTGCCTCGAAGGCGCGCTGAAGCTGAAGGAAATCTCGTACATCCCGACGGAGGCCTATTCCGCCGGCGAGATGAAGCACGGGCCGATCGCGCTGCTCGACGAGGACACGCCGGTCGTCTGCGTTGCGACGGACTCGCACGTCTACGACAAGATCGTCTCCAACATCCAGGAAACCCGGGCGCGCGGCGCGCAGGTGATCGCGATCGCTACCGACGGCAACGAGGACATCCAGCATCACGCCAACGACGTGATCTACGTGCCCCGGACGCCTGCCTTCCTGCAGGCTGTGCTTGCCGTCGTCCCGCTTCAGCTGCTGGCCTACCGGATCGCGCGCCTGCGCGGCCTGAACGTCGACCAGCCGCGGAACCTGGCGAAGACCGTCACCGTGGAATAACCCGTACGAGGGAGGCCCGCGGGCGTCCCGTGGGCGACAGTACGGGGGATGCCTGCGGCGCCCAAGGCACGTGAGCTGCTGCTCGTGGGTTCGACGACCTCGTTTGTCGTCGTCTTCCTGGCATTCATCCTCTACGAGCAGCCGGGACTCGGCATCGCGCACTTCTTCTACCTCTCGATCGCGTTGACCGCAATGGCAACGGGATCGCAGATCGGAGCGCTTGCCGGCTTCGCCGGAACAGCGCTCTACGTGACGGGCATCCTGGTCAACAGCGACATCCCGTCGACCGAGGTTCTGACGGGCAGCACGGTGATTCGCTGCGTCACCTTCGTCAGCATCGGCGCCCTGATCGGCATGTTCGCAAGTCGCAACCGCGCGATGCTGAACGACCTTCGGATCCTGGCCGAGCGCGACGTCCTTACGGGCCTGCCGAACACTCGCGCGTTCGAGGCGGCGATTACGAAGCGGCTGGAGAGCGGACGCCCGTTCGGGCTGCTCTTGGCGGACATGGACGCGCTCAAGGAGCTGAACCAGGAGGCCGGGCCCTCCGCGGGGAACGAGGCGCTGCGCCAGGTGGCCGACCGGCTCTCACGCTCACTCGCGGCGGAAGACCAGATCGCGCGGGTCGGGAGCGACGAGTTCGCCGTGCTGGCGTCGACATCCACGCTGGACGAGGCCTCGGAGCTCAGCGCGCGGCTCGAGTGGGTGCTCTCCGCGCAGGGGACGAAGGCGACGTTCGGCTGGGCGGTGCACCCCCACGAGGGCGAGAACGCCCTCGCGCTCTACCGCGCCGCCAGCGAGCGCCTGTACGCGCGCAAGGTGATGCGGGGCTACCTCCGGCCGGCGCCGGCGGCGCCGCGCGCCGTCTAGTCCTAGAGCCACGTCGCGGACCGGCGGCCGCAAGCTACTCCGGCGGGCGCCGGAGCTCCTTCGTCGCGCCGCGGCGGCGCTTCTGCTCGAGGCGGCGCTTGCGCGCGGCCGCCGTCGGCTTCGTCGCGCGCCGCTTCCGCCGAACCTTGAGCGCCTCCTCGAGCGCGGCGGCGAGGCGTTCGAGCGCGAGCTCGCGATTGCGCGACTGGCTGCGCTCGTCCTGCGCGACGGCCCGCACGACGGCGCCCGCGCGCTCCGTCACGCGTGCCTTCTGAGCTTCCGTCAGGGCCTCCGAGCGCTCCACGTCGAAGACCGCTTCGACCCGCGTCTCGGTCTTCTGAGCGTGCTGGCCACCGGGTCCGCTCGAGCGCGAAAAGCGCAGCTCGATCTCCGAAATGGGGATCTCCACCGTCCTGGTCACCCGAATAGACTCGCCGTCCATGGCGGCCATTCTGCTGGACATCGACGGCGTGCTTCACGTCTCGGGAGAGCCGATCCGCGGCGCGCCAGAAGCTGTCGGCCAGCTGCGCGAGAACGGCCATCGCCTGCGCTTCGTGACGAACAACACCACGCACTCGCGCCGCTCGCTCGCCGCGGAGCTGCGCCAGCTCGGGTTCGAGCTCGAAGACGACGAGCTCCAGACGACGGCGCTCGCCGCCGCCCACGAGCTTGCTGGGAGGCGTGTGCTCGCTCTCACGATGGCCGCGGTGCTCGAGGATCTCGGTGCGGTTGAGCTGGTCGGCGAGGACGCCGATGCCGTCCTCCTCGGCGGCGCCGACGAGAGTGAGGAGACGAACCGCGTCTTTTCGTACATGAACCTTGCGCGCGCCTTCGCCGAGCTGGAGGCCGGCGCGGAGCTGTACTGCCTGCACCGCAACCGCTGGTGGCAGACGTCGCGCGGGCCGTTGCTCGACTCCGGTTGCTTCGTCGCCGGCCTCGAGTACGCGTCGGACGTCGACGCCACCGTGCTTGGCAAGCCGAGCACCGCCTACTTCGCTGCCGCGGTGGAGGCCCTCGATGCCGAGCCCGAGCTGACGTGGATGGTCGGGGACGACATCGACGTCGACGTCGCAGGCGCGCGGCGGTTCGGTCTGCGCACGGCGCTCGTGCGCACCGGCAAATTCCGACCAGACCAGCTGGAGCGGTCGACGACGGAGCCAGACGTCGTCCTCTCCTCCGTCGCCGACCTGCCGCGTTGGCTCGAAGAGATGCTGTGACCCGCGTCGGCACGGACCTGATCGAGATCGGGCGCATCCGCGAGGCCCTCGGCCGGTACGGGAGCTTCCGCGATCGCTGCTTCACGCCTGCCGAGCAGGCGTACTGCGACGGCCGCGCGAACCCGGCGCAGCACTACGCGGCGCGGTTCGCGGGCAAGGAGGCCGTCGGCAAGGCGCTCGGCTTCGGCGTGGCGCGCCTGTTCGCGTGGCGGGAGATCGAGATCTTCGGACGACCGAAGCCGTCGGTTCGTCTTTCGGGTCGGGTCGAGGCGTCGGCGAAGCGGGTCGAGGCGGGCACGATCGACCTCTCGATGACGCACTCGCGGGAGCTCGCAAGCGCGGTCTGCGTGGTCGCCGACGGGGATGCTTAGCGCTCTGGAGCCGCTCTACACCCCGGCGGAGATGCGGGCGGCGGAGGAGGGTCACGACGTCGGGGAGCTGATGGAGCGCGCGGGGCGCGCCGTCGCCGAGGAGATCGTCCAGCACTACCCGGAGGCGCGCTCGTTCGCGGGCGTCTTCGGCGGCGGGGCCAACGGCGGCGACGGACGGATCGCGGCGGAGCTCCTGCGGGCGAACGGCTGGGAAGAGGTGTCGGTCGACCGGGCCGACGTGGTGATCGACGCGCTCTTCGGGACGGGCTTCACCGGCGAGCCGCGGCCGGATGCCGCGCAGAAGATCAGGGCGGTGAACGATTCCGGCACCGCCGTTGTCGCGGTCGATATTCCGTCGGGGGTCGATGCGTCGACGGGCGAGATCCCCGGTGAGTCCGTTCGGGCGGACCTGACGGTCACGTTCCACGGGCCCAAGGTGGGACACCGCATCGCCCCGGGACGCTTCCGGTGCGGCGAGCTCGTGATTGCCGACATCGGCCTCGAGCCGGCCGAGACCGAGCACGCGCTTGCGACGCCGGAGATCCTCGAGCTCGTGCCCCGCCGCACGCCCGGAGACACGAAGTACACCGCGGGATCGGTGCTCGTCGTCGGCGGCTCGCCCGGGATGACAGGCGCCGTCCGCCTGACCGCCGAGGCTGCCTTTCGCGCGGATGCCGGCTATGTCGTTGTGGCGGCGCCCGACGAGTCGCTCCCGATGATCGAGACGACGTTGCTCGAAGCTGTGAAGCGCCCGCTCGAGGAGGTGTGGGACGCGGTTGAACGCGCGGGGGCGCTGGCGGTCGGCCCCGGCCTCGGCCGCGGCCGGAAGGAGCTCGTGCGTCGGATGCTCGCGGAGACGCAGCTTCCCGCGGTCGTCGACGCGGACGGCCTCTGGGAGCTCGAGCCGTTCGAGCGTGACGCGCCGACGGTGCTGACGCCGCATTCCGGCGAGCTCGGCCGCTTACTGGGCGAGGAGGCGACGTGGGTCGACACGCACCGGCTGGAGGCTCTCGGACTCGGCGTCGAGCGCTTCAACTGCACGGTCCTGCTCAAGGGCGAGGGCACCCTCGTCGGTACGCCGGGCGAGGGAGCCCTCGTCTGCGGCGGGTTCCCCTCGCTCGCGACTGCCGGAACGGGCGACGTTCTCACCGGCGTGATCGGCGCCTTCCTGGCCAAGGGCATGGACGCCCACTTGGCGGCCGCGGCCGGGGCTGTCGCACATACCCAGGCGGCGGTGATGGCGCCGTACAGGGCGGGCTTGGTCGCGAGCGATCTGCTGCGGGTGCTGCCGCGTGTCCTCGATGCATAGGTCGGAGATCACCATCGATCTGGGGGCACTGCGGCGGAACGCGAGGCGGCTCCGCCAGGTGCTCGGAAAAGCGGAGCTCTGGGCCGTCGTCAAGGCCGACGCCTACGGCCACGGCGTGGTGGACGTTGCCGGCGCGGTCCTCGGCGAAGGGGCTGCGATGCTCTGCGTCGCGACGATGGCAGAGGCGCTCGAGCTTCGCGCCGAGTTTCCGGAGGCGCGGATCCTCGTGATGGGTCCCATCGTTGGGCGCGAGTACGCCCAGGGACGTGTGGCGCGGATTGAGGTGACCGTGGTAGACACGGAGCTCCCGGACGGCTTGCGCGTCCACCTGAAGCTCGACACAGGCATGGGGCGCTGGGGCATCCGCGAGGTGCCGCAGCAGCTGCCGGTGGAGGTCGTAGGGCTGATGACGCATCTCGCGACCGCCGATTCGGATCCGGCCTTCGCGAGGGAGCAGCTGCAGCGTTTCCTCGACGCGACGCAGGGCTACTCCCAACTCACCCGGCACGCGGCCAACAGCGCGGGGGCGCTGGCGCTGCCGGAATCCCACCTCGACGCGGCGCGGTGCGGGATCGCGCTCTACGGGCTCTCGCCGTTCGGACACGATCCGGCCGAGGACGGCTTGGAGCCGGTGCTCCGCTGGGAATCGCGGCTCGCACAGGTCAGGCGGCTCGCGCCGGGAGAGAGCTCGGGTTACGGCCGCCGCTTCACCGCCGCGGCGCCGACCTGGCTCGGCAGCGTCCCGATCGGGTACGCCGATGGCTTCCGCCGCGACATGACGGGAACCGAAGTGCTCGTCGAGGGGGAGCGGCGCCGCGTCGTCGGGACGATCTCGATGGACGCGCTCGCCGTCGAACTACCGGATCGCCTGCCCGCAGGGACGCCGGTGACGCTGATCGGGGATGGGGTGCTGGCCGAGGATCACGCCGCGGTCGCGGAGACGATCAACTACGAGATCGTCTGCGGGATCGACTCGGGGCCGGCGCGAGCGCGGCGCACGGTGGTCGATGCTTGAGCGTGCTCGCGCGGTCCTCGACGGGGAGGAGGCGTGGATCGTCGGCGGCGCCATCCGAGACGAGCTGCTGGGCCGGCGGGTCGTCGATCTCGACGTCGCCTGCCGGGATCCCGAGGGCGCGGCGCGGCGGTATGGCGGCCCCGTCTTCCCCCTGTCGAACCGCCACGGCGCGTGGCGGGTCGCGCTCGCCGACGGCCGGACGGTGGACTTCACGCCACTGCAGGACGTAATCGAGACGGATCTGGCGACGCGCGACTTCACGATCAACGCGATCGCACAGCCGCTCGCCGGCGGCGAGGCCGTCGACCCGTTCGACGGCCGGTCCGATCTCCAGCGGCGTGTGCTTCGCGCCGTCTCGCCTTCGATCTTCGAGGAGGACCCGCTGCGTTTGCTGCGCGCGGTTCGGCTCGAGGACGAGCTCGGGTTCCGTTTGGACGAGAAGACGGAGCGACTGGTGCGAGAGCGCGCCTCGCTCGTCGCGCGGCCGGCCGGCGAGCGCATCCTCGCTGAGCTTGCTCGACTCACCGCACGCGGGTTCGAGCGGCTCGACGAGCTCGGCCTGCTCGAGCCCCTCGGGGGTTCGCTCGAGCGTCTGCGGACGCTCGACGCGCCGCGTCCTGAGACGCAGCTCGTCGCGGTCTTCGGCGAGCACCTTGCTCGCCTTCCCGTGTCCAACGAGCTCCGGCGCTACGCATCCGCGCTCCTGCGGGCAGAAGCGCCGTCGGAGGTGACGCGCCGCTCGGTGTTCCGCTTCCGCCGCGCGACCGAGCCCTGGGCGACCGACGCCGTCCGGTTCGTGCTCGGGGGCGAGGAGCTGGAGCGCGCGATCGAGGAGGCGCGGCAGAACGACCCGGCCGAGCCGCTTTTGCGCGGGGACGAGCTCGGGCTTCCGCCGGGCCCGGAGATCGGGCGGCTACTCGCGCTCGTCGAGGAGGAGCGGGCCGCCGGAACGATCTCGACGCGTGAGGAAGCGCTCGAGCTCGTGCGCCGGGCGGCCGCAGAAGGCACGCCGTCGGCGCGCGCCGACGAAGGCACGGATTCGTGACGGTCCGGCGACACAAGCGTGCGCCGCGCCTCGCTACGCTCGCAGCGGGGAGGAGGCGGGGCGAACCGACCCTAGACCACTAACCGCGACGCGCCATCAGCCGCCGGACGAGGCCCGGGGCGAGCCATTGCGCGACGGCGGGAGCGCGGTACCACCGCGGCACGAAGATCTCGCCGCGGTTGTGCTCGACCGCGTGAACGATGCGACGCGCGACGTACGCCGGCTCGACCACCGTCCGCTCGAGCACGCTGCTCCCGAGCACGCCACGTTGAGGAAAGCCCGGTGTCTCGACGAAGCCGGGATTGACCGTGTGGACGCGGATCCCGTCGCGCGGCAGCGTCGCCGCCAGCGATCGCGAGAACGCGACGAGCGCGTGCTTCGACGCCGCATAGGGGCCCGGCGGTACCGCGACGGCCCCGGCGACAGACGCCACGTTGACGACGTGCGAGGGCCGTCCCGCTCGAAGCGCTCCGATGAAGGCGCGGAGGCACCAGACCGCGCCGAGGAAGTTGACGCGGAAGAGCTCCTCGAGCCGTTCGGGGTCGGCGTCGAGAAATCCCCGCCGCCCGGGCTCGCCGAGGTTTCGGCCCGAGAAGCCGGCGTTGTTCACGAGCAGGCTCACCGAGGAATGGCGCTCGGTCACCTGCGCCGCGACGCGATCCACGCCTTCGCGGTCGCCGACGTCGCAGACGTGGTACTCACCGCCGACGGCGGCCGCGACCGCACGAAGCCGCTCTTCGTTCCGGGCGATCAGGACGCAATGCCAACCGCGCCGCGAGAGCTCCTCCGCCAGTGCCGCGCCGATCCCGGAGCTTCCTCCGGTGACGACGGCTACTTGCAAACGCGAACGACGCGTGTGGCCTCGGCGCGCTGGCCGCCGGCCCGGACGACGGCGCGGAGCCGATGAACGCCGCGCTTGGCGCCACGCGTGCGCCACGTCGCGAAGTACAAGCCCGCCACGCCGCGCTTTACGACGCGGAGGCGGCGTTTGCCGTCGAAGAACCGAACATTCCGGATCCGCTTCCGTGCACCCGCAGACACCAGCAGCTGCGCCCTCTTCGCGGCGCACCGGCGCGCCAGGGGCGTCAGCCACGCGATCGTCGCCCCGCGCACGACGCGCATCCGCGGCCGCACCGTTCGCGTGTTCGGCATCACGTCGCCGCCGTAGGAGTTCGCATTCTTCGCCTCCTGGTAGTCGGATGCGAGGAACCCGACGCGCGGCCGGCCCGCGCCGATCCTCGGCGCCCTGTTCGGGAGCGGGAACACCGCCACGCCGGTGAACGGGTCGAATGCCGCCGCCCCGATCACGGTCCGTCCGTACGCGAAGACCAGTGAGTTCGGGTCGACGCCCGAGCCGTTGTCCAGTGCCTGCACGGCGACCGTCGGCCGACCCGCCGTCACGCGCCTCGTCAGCACGCGAATCGTCGGCCGCCGGACGTCGTTCGTCCAGAAACGCAAGCGCCAGCTCCCTCGGAGTCGGCGGCCGTTGAAGGGGTTCCGCCCCGAATCGACGGAGACGTAGTAGCGGCCGGGCAGTGCGAACTGGGCGCCGGCGGCGCCGATCGGAAGCTGGTAGCCGGGCGTGAGGCCGTTGATGTTCGTCGGGGTGCCGACGTACCCCTGGACGCTGTTCTCGTCCTTCGCCCCGAGGACGAACGGGTCGATCGACGAGCCGCGCGACGAGGTGACGACGGCGACGCCGAAGTTCATCACGCGCTTCCGCAGCCGCACCTCGAAGACGCGCTCGGCGCCGTCCTCCCGCATCGGCGGGGCGGCGCCGTAGTCGGGCGGGTGGCCGAAGGGCGCCGTCGGGAAGCGATAGAGCTCGGTCAGCGAGCGCCCCTTGCGTGTCGTCCCGCGCTGGACGCGGCGGATGCGCGTCACCTTGGCGGACGCGAGAGCCGGCCTGAGCGCGAACGCCGCGTACGGGATTCGGCGGGTGACGACGCCGCGCCGAAGGACGATGTAGCCGTAGTTGTCGCCCGCCGCGGCCGACGGCG
>Ga0126312_10003745_pt1 | contig 10250 bp, 14 predicted proteins | sample Plot104A_FD_92537 | JGI IMG/M metagenome (GOLD analysis project Ga0126312, IMG submission 92537) | Serpentine soil microbial communities from UC McLaughlin Reserve, CA, USA - Plot104A | ecosystem: Environmental > Terrestrial > Soil > Grasslands | place: USA: UC McLaughlin Reserve, Lake County...
ACCTCCTGCCCCTGGAAGCGGACCTTCTCGGTCGCGAGCACGGCCTGCGTGTCCGCCGAGAGGGTGGGCATCCAGGCGAGGCCCTGCTCCTCCAGGTCCTTGCCAGTGATCACCGCATGGACCTTCGGATGCTGTAAGGCGGCGGCGGTATCGATCGAGACGATGCGTGCGTGCGCCAGCGGGCTGCGCAGCACCGCCCCGTGCAGCATGCCGGGCAGCCGCACATCGTCGACGTAATTGCCCTGGCCCCGGATGAAGCGGGGATCCTCCTTGCGGTGCATGCGGCCGAAGCCGACGGGGCGTTCCTCGACGGTAGCCATGGCTAGCCCTCCTCGACGGCGGCGGGCTGATGCTCCGCGGCCCAGCGCACCGCCTTGACGATGTTCATGTAGCCCGTGCAGCGGCAGATCTGCCCGGATATCGCCTCCCGGATCTCTTCATCGCTGGGATCGGGGTTGCGGTCGAGCAGGGCGCGGGCCGTGAGGATCATGCCCGACGTGCAGAACCCGCACTGGAGGCCGTGCTCCTCCATGAAGCCCTGCTGGACCGGGTCGAGCTCGCCGTGGCGCTCCATGTCCTCGATCGTGCGGACTACGTGGCCGCCGGCCATGGCGGCGAGCACGGTGCAGGACTTGACGGGCTCCCCGTCCATCAGGACCACGCAGGTGCCGCAGTTGCTCGTGTCGCAGCCCCAGTGCGTGCCCGTCAGCCCCAGCTCGTCACGCAGGAAGTGCACGAGCAGCAGGCGCGGCTCGACCTCCCGCACGACCTCCTCACCGTTGACGGTCATCGATACCTGCACGGCGTCCTCCTATCCCCGCGCGCGCTCGACGGCGCGGCGCAGGGCCCTCTTGGTCAGCTCCGCGGCCAGATGCCGCTTGTAATCCGCGGGGCCGCGCTGATCGTCCGTCGGGGAGCTGTCCTCGGCGGCCCGCCGGGCCGCTTCCTCGAACAGCTCCTCCGACGGCTCCTCACCCCGCAGCGCCGCCTCCGCGCCCTCGGCGTGGACCGCGCGCGAGCCGACCGCCGCCAGCCCCACACCGGCGTCCGCGATCGTGCCGTCCTCCAGCCACACGGCGGTTCCGGCCGCTGCGACCGCCCAGTCGCCGGCCCGCCGCTCGACCTTCTCGTAGGCGCTGCCGGCCCGCTCGCGAAGCGGCAGCCGCAGCTCTACAAGCAGCTCCGCGTCGCCCACCGCCGTCTCGTACGGGCCGAGGTGGAAGTCGCGCATCTCCACGACGCGCTCGCCGCCGGAGCCGCGGATCACCGCCTTTGCGTGTACCGCCGCGCAGACGGCGGATAGGTCCTCGGCCGGGTCGGCCTGGCAGAGGGCGCCGCCGATCGTTCCGCGATTGCGCACCACCGGGTCGGCGATCACGCGCTCGGCGTCGTGGAAGATCGGGAAGCGGGCGCCCAGCAGCTCGGACTCGAGCAGCTCCCGGTGCCGGCTGAGCGCGCCGATGCGGAGCTCGTCCCCTTCCTCGCGGACGTAGTCGAGCTCCGTCAGGTCGTTGACGTCGATGAGGTGCTCGGGCGCCGCAAGGCGCAGCTTCATCATCGGGAGCAGGCTGTGCCCTCCGGCGATGACGCGCGCCTCCGGCCCGAGCCGTTCGAGCAGCGACAGGGCCTCCTCGACACTCGTCGCCCGGTCGTACTCGAACGGAGCGGGTACCTGCACAGCGACTCCTTTTCCGTTGGAGGAGTGGGCTCGTCTTCGACGGGCCCGCAGGGCCGACGCTACACGCTAGGCTCGGCTCGTCAAGCGGGTCTTAAGCGATCGCTTAGGAGAGCCTCTCGATGACGTTCAGCCAGCTGCAGTCCTTCGCCCTGGTCGCCCGGCTGGGGTCCGTGAAAGCGGCCGCCGCACGGCTAGGGGTGAGCGTGCCGGCGGTCTCGGAGGCGATCGCGGCGCTGCGACGCGACCTTGGCGACAAGCTCGTGGTACGGGCGGGCCGCGGCGTCGAGCTGACGGCGGGCGGTCAGCGTCTGGCGGCCGCGGCGGCGGAGATCCTGGGGATTGCCGATCAGGCGCGACGGGCCGTGCGCGAAGCTCAGGGGGAGCCCTCACTGCTGCGGGTGGCCGCCGACAGCGCGGCGGCCGAGCATGCCGCCGGTCCGCTGCTCGACGCCTTCGCCCGCCGCACCCAGCCGACCGAGGTCTCTTTGCTGCTCGAGCCCGCCTCCGCGTTTGCCGACGCGCTGGTAGAGCGCGTGGCCGACGTGACCCTCGGGGGGCGTCCCGCTGCCGACACCGGCGGCGGGATCGAGGCGCTGCCCTTCCTGCGGTACCGCCTGATCGTCGTAGCGGCTGCCTCACACCGACTGGGGGGCAGGCGGCAGCTGCCGCCCGCCGCGCTCGCTGGGGAGCGCTGGCTGACTGGCCCCTCCGGCGCCGAGCCGCAGGCAGCGCTATCAAGGTTCCTGGCAACCCACGAGCTGGCGCCCGACGTGCGGGCCTTCCCGAGCGATGCGGGGGCGGTGTCGGCAGCCGCGTCCGGCCGTGGCGTGATGCTCGTGGTCGCCCATGCCGTCGTCGACGAGCTGCGCCGCGGCTCCCTCATTCGCCTCGACGTGCAAGGAACCCCCCTGGACGAGCTCTGGTACGCAAGCGTGCTCGGCCCGGAGCGGAGGTCCCCCGCCGCGTCTGCCTTCCGCCACTTCGTCACCACCCTGGAGGCGACACAGGCGCTGCTGTCGAGACCCGGCGGTGTGCCCGCCGGGCACTTCCGGCCGCCCGTCTACGTGACCCTCTGGGACTCCGGAGAGGAATATGCCGCGAGGTAGGCCTCGAGCGTTATCGGCTCGTGCCCGGACAGCTGCAACACGGCGTCCGTGACCACGTCCATCTCCCCGGTCGCGATCGCGGCGTAGCTGGTCATCCAGCCCTCGATCTCCCAGTCGGGCGCGCCCGTCGGGGCGCGCGAGGCTCGCGCCTCTTCGAGCGTCTCCTCGACATACGACGCCCCCATGCGTTCCGCGATCTGCGCCACCGTGAGGGGGTCCGGGCCGGTCAGGTCGGACCTGCGGCCGTCGTGCTCGCCTCCAGCGAGCAGCACTGCCACCGCCGCGTCGGCCAAGTCGTCACGGGCGACTGGGGCGATCCGTCCGCCGCCCGCGGGGCCCCGGATGACCCCGTCCGAGACGAGCAGCGGCATGAAGTCGAGGTACATGCTCGAGCGCAGGAAGGTGAACGGCAGGCCGCTCTGCCGGATGTGCTCCTCGGTGTGGAAGTGGTCGCGCGCGAACGTGAACATGGCGTCAGGAGCGGCGCCGAGGTATGAGACGTAGACGATCTGGCCCAGGCCGGCCGCCACCGCAGCGTCGACCGCGGCCCTGTGCAGCCACACGCCATCCGGGTGCTCGCCGGCCGAGACGAGGTACACGCTCTCAGCGCCCCTCAGAGCCGTCCGCATCGCCTCGACGTGCGCGTGGTCGGAGGCTCCCGCCACCTCGGGGCCCGGCAGGTCCGGCGCCCGAGACCGGTCTCGGACCACCAGCCGCTGGTCGACTCGGTGCTCCGCGAGCCGGGCGGCGACCCGGCCGCCCAGCTCGCCCGTGGCCCCGGTGACCGCGATCACGCCAGGACCTTCACCGCGCTTTTGCCTCCCGTGCCGAGCGTGCTTTGCAGGCTCATGTGCAAGAACCCGAGTTCCTCGAGGTAGTGCGCGCTGGCGAGCGCGCCGGCATCGATCGCGTTCAGGCCGCCGTCCTCCACGAGCTCCCGAACGCTTGCCTTGGCGTCGTCGTCATCGCCCGCGATGAACACGTCAGCGGCTGCCCCTTCACCTCCCCCTCGACGAGGGTGCCGGCGAAGGTCGTGTTGAAAGTCTTGACCACTCGCGCGCCCTCCGGCGCGGCGGCCGCGATCTCCTGGGCCGCGGACCCGGCCGGCCTGTCGACAAGGCCGGTGAAGTCCTCGTTCAGCGGGTTCGTGATGTCCACGAGGACCTTTCCCTCGAGCTCGTCCCCGTGCTGCCTCACCGCCTCGAGGGCATCCGGGTAGTAGACGGCGAGCACGACGACGTCGCCGCTGACGGAGTCGGCTGCCTGCGCACCGTTGCCGAGCTCGGCGGCGAGCTCCTCGGCCTGCTCGCCGATCAGGTTGACCCGGTTGCCTCCGGCGACGGCTCGCGTGCCGATTCCCCGCGCCATGTTTCCGGTTCCGATGATCGTCACTTCCATTGATGCCTCCTTGGCCTCGTGGGTATCAGTCGGAAGTCGTGAACAGAACCGCGTTGTTCCACGGGTCGCGCAGGAGCAGTCCGGCGTCGGCCTCCTCGCCCTCGATGCCCGCGGCGTCGGCGCGCTCCCGTAGCGCGTTCAGGGCCTCGTCGTCCAGCACCACGGTCCAGTGCCGCAGGCCGACCACGTCCGGCGGGGCGGGGGGGACGCCCTCCCCGCGCCAGGTGTTGAAGGCAAGGTGGTGGTGGTAGCCGCCGGCGGAGACGAAGGCGGCGCTCGGGAACAGGGTCATCGGCTCGAAGCCCACGATGTCCCGATAGAAACGCAGGCCGCGGTCGACGTCGCCGACGTGCAGGTGTACGTGCCCCACCGCAAGGCCGGGGTCCGCCTTCGGTTCCGGCTCCCGGCCGTCGACGAGTCCGAGCAGGTCGTGCATGTCGAGCGGCTCGGGACCGATCGTGGCGGGATCCCGGAGGTCGCCCCAGCGCTCGCGTGGCCGGTCCGACGCGAGCTCGATGCCGTTCCCGTCGGGGTCGGGGAGGTAGATCGCCTCCGAGATTCCGTGGTCCGATGCGCCGCTGATCGGGGTGCGGGAGACGAGGAGTCTCTGCGCCGCGCGGGCGAGTTCCTCGCGCGAGGGGTGGAGCAGCGCGTAGTGGTAGAGGCCGGCGTGGCGCCCGGCTGGCCGCGCGCCGGGCTGCTCGACCAGGAACACGAGATCCCTGTCGCCGGCACCCATGACCGCCGTACCGTTCTCGCGCCGCCGGAGACTCAGACCGATCGAGTCCTCGTAGAAGGGGATCGAGCGCTCCAGGTCGGAGACGGTGATGTGCACCGGCCCGAGACGAAGGTTGTCCGGAAGCGTGGCGTTCATGCCCACGAGGATCGCGGCCGGGTCGACGCGCCTGAATGGCAAGAGCTCACGGATGCATGGACTTTCCTTGCAGCCGCTCCCGGTAGGCCGAAGGTGCCTCGCCGTAGCGACGCTTGAACGCGCGCGAGAAATACAGGGGGTCGTCGTAGCCGACCCGCTGCGCGATCTCCTGCGCGGTGAGGTCGGTGAAGCGCAGCAGCCGCGCGGCCTCGAGCATCACACGCTCCATGACGAGCTCCTTCGTTGCCCGGCCCGTCACCTGCGAGAGCGCGCGTGAGAGGGCGGGCGCCGGGACCCTCAGCGCGTCCGCGTAGTAGCCGGCGCGGTGATGGTGGGCGAAATCGCGCTCGAGCAGCCGCGCGAAGCGGCGGTGCAGCTGGACCTCCGCGTCGTCGGCAGCGCGTCTCTCGACGCGCGCGGCGTCGTACCAGCGCTCGATCCACAGCAGGATCGTCGAGACCAGGTGGCGCTGGAGCTCGCCCGTCTTCTGGTCCGCCGGCCTGCGGATCTCCCGCTCGAGGGCGGCTATGACCGATTCCAGCTGGTCTACCTCTCCTTCCGGCACCGGCACCCTGCGACCGCCGCGCCCCGAGAGCAGACACCCGGGTGTCCCCCCCTCGGCCGCGCCGTGCAGGAGCTCGTCGCCAAAGCGCACGACCGCTCCCTGGAGCTCCTCGCCTCGGTCGAAAACGTGCACCTGTCCCCGCCCGATCACCGTGATCGTGTTCGCGCGCACCGGCAGGGGCTCCCCGTCGATCAAATGCCGGCCTGCTCCGGACCGGACCCAGATCAGCTCGTGGTAGTCGTGCCGGTGGGGCTCGCGAACCCCGTCGCCGCTACCCCTACCGAAAGCGGCGCCATCGAACCAGAGGACCTCGGCGGGTTCACCCGGGTCGGGGAGGCGGTCGAGCGTGAGGGTCCGCTCACCCATGCCCGAATGATCTCGCGGCCTCCCCGCGCACGCCGCCGCTCGTGCCAATCAGCACACCCTGATGTGGCGGTCGGCCTGCTGGACGCAAGGCGGCCGTCGCGAATTGTCCGGCGCCGTGGTCGGCGAAAGCTCGAACGACGATCATCCATCAAAGGAGGAAGCGATGATCGGTGCGCTTGTTCTGGGTCTGCTCGCCGGGTTCATTGGCAAGACGCTCATGTCAGGCGACGATCCACGCGGGTTCTTTGCCACGATCCTGCTCGGTCTGGCCGGGGCCGCGCTGGGCTGGGTCATCTTCACCCTGGGCCTGGGGATCGGGGACGAGGACGCCTTCGATCCCGGCGGCCTGGTCGGCGCCATCATCGGAGTGATGATCCTGCTCGGGATCTATCGCTGGTGGTCGAGCCGGCGTACCCGTCCCACCCAAGCAGCGACCTGATTACCGAGCTGGACGACCTGAGCCGCTAGGCGTCGAGCTCCGGGGGCCGCGGCACGCCGCTGCGGAGCTCGATCGAGACCGAGTAGGCACGCGAGCGGAAGTGGAGGATCGGGTCGTCCGAGGTCTCGATCCCGTCCGTGACGCGCGTGGGGTCGAAGACGAGGATGTCGTCCCCCTGCTCGCGGCCTTCCTCCAAGCCGGTCAGCTCGAGCGTGCCGGTCTCCACGGTCTCACGCCCCTCCGGCCAGACCGCGGTGGGGTCGTCGATTGGGTCGGACTCCGCGGCGAGCTGGAGCAGTAGGGTGAAGCGCGCCGGCTCCCGCTCGAGCCGCGCGCGGATCTCTTCCTGGAGGTAGTCGCGGCCCCGGCGCTTGGCCTCGCCGCCGTCGATCGACTCCTCGCCGGCCTCCGGGAGCCAGCTGTAGCGGACCCACCGCTCGCCACCTTCTCCGTCGGTCCACTTGAAGCTGTGGATCCCGTTGTAGCGGCAGCTCGCGTAGCTCGCCGGCGGCTTCAGCGCCATGAAGGCGCGGGTCGCCGGTATCGCCTCACGGTGGCCCAGGAGGAAGAGTGGGAACCGCGGCCCCGGCAAGCCGCCGAAGGGCAGCGGCTTGCCCGCGCGGGTGAACCTGACGAAGTCCTCGGGCGTGCGCACGAAGAAGCAGGGCAGCGAGAGCGCGACGATGTCGGTGCGGGGCCCGTCGGGCAGGTAGAACTTCGTCGCCATCCCGCGACCGTCCCGTGCGTAGTCGGGCTGCCGCGGATTGGCCGATCCGTTCGAGAAGCGAACGGTGACCGGGACCGCCTCGCCCTGCATGTGCCCGGCGCGCGTGAGCTCGCCGGCATCCGGGGTGGCCGTGAACGTCCCCCTACACAGGATGCCCTTGGCGTGGACTGCCCGGTAGCCCGGGTGGCTGCCGGACACGGCGTGGATCGCCGCGATCGCCTGCTCCGGTAGAGAGTCCACGCGCGAACCCTATTCGGGGAAGGAATGCGTGCGCGCGTCGAGAACCGCTCGCGGCGGTCGGCGTGCATCCTGGAGCTGCCGGACCGGCCCGGGCGCCCGGCTGCTGTAGGCTGCGCGCGGGGTGGACAGGCGGCTTGCTTACAAGAACGTCCGCACCGGGCTGATCGCCGGGGCGATCGCGCTGATGGTGTTCGCGGCGGCCTGGGTCTCGGGTCTCATCTACTGATGGCCGAGGCGCCGCGGCCGGACGACGGCGTCCCACCGGCGGGCGAGGCGGTCCACCTTCCCGGCCCCTCCTACCTGCCGGCGCTCACCGCCTTCGGCGTGACCCTGTCCCTGGTGGGCATCGTGGTCCTCTGGGTGATCACCGTGATAGGGGTGGTCATCACGGTGATAGCGGTAGCCCGCTGGATCCGCGAGACCCGCGAGGACATCTCGGAGCTTCCGCTGGGGCACTAGCGGCGATGGAGGACCTCGAGACCCGCAAGCTCCGCGAGAGGCAGGCACAGCGCGAGGCCGGCGAGCGCCACGACGCGGCCGAGGCGGACACCGACGAGGGAACCGCCCAGCACGAGCGGCGCGCCGACAAGGCCGAGTACCTCAAGAGGAAGCTGGAAGAGCGGTCCGAGGCCGAGCGGAGGGGCTAGCAGTCCGCGGGCGGGCGGGGCTGGTCGAGCTCACCCGTGAAATGGACGGTCTAAGCCGACCAGGTGGTGGCGGGAACGCTCCGGAGCTCTAGCCGGACGTCGCCTGCAGATCGCTCGGCAGCTCGCTGGTGGCGCCGGCGGAGACCCAGCAGCGAACGATGTCGCGCATGGAAAGGATGCCGATCATGTCGCCGCCGTCCACCACTACGAGGTGACGGAAACCGCCCTTGACCATCGCCTCGGCCGCCCGCTCGAGCGACCAGCCCGGGCTGGCAAAGGTCAGGTGCGCGGACAGGTGGTCCCCCACCCGCTCCACGTCGGGGTCCTGGCCCCCGCCGAGCGATAGCAGCAGGTCCCGCTCGGTGATGATGCCCGGCCCGGGCTGGTCGGGATCGATGACCACGGCGGCGCCGGTGCCGCGCTCCCGCATCGAGCGGGCGGCATCCCGGAGCGAGTGCCCGGGGCCGACGGTGAGCACCACCTTGCTCATGCCATCCCGAACCAGCATTCACGCGCCTCCTATGCTCGTGACGATCGGCGCAAGCTAGCGTACCGATCCCCGCGGCACAAGGCGCCGCGCAACGCAATCCGACGGTGCGCCTCCAGATGCGGGCTCAGTAGAGTGGCCGCCGTGGCGGAGACCCCTCGCAGCGACGAGAACGGGCACGAGGGGCACCCATTTGCCCAGATGATCAGCATCGGGGTGGTCGCGGCGATCATCGTCACGACGATCACGCTGCTGATGGACTGGTTCCCGACGAACGCCGCCGGCGCCGCGAGCAAGATCGACACGCTCTATGACGTCCTCCTGATCGCCTCGGTGCCGATCTTCGTCCTCGTGATGACGGTCGCGGTCTACTCCGTCTGGAGGTTCAGGGCGCGGCCGGGCGACACACGCGACGGCGCCCCGATCCATGGCAACACGCGCCTCGAGATCATCTGGGTGACGGTCCCGTTCATGCTCGTCACGGGACTGGCCATCTACGGCTGGGTCGTCCTCAACGACATCGAGGCCAAGCAGCCGAACGAGCTCCAGGTGAAGGTCACGGGCCAGCAGTTCACCTGGAGCTTCGAGTACCCGAAGGAGAAGGTGAAGTCTTCCCAGCTCATGCTGCCGGTGGACCGGCCGGTCCACTTCAGGATCAATACCAAGGACGTGGTCCACTCCTTCTGGGTGCCTCAGTTCCGGCTCAAGTCGGACGCCGTGCCCGGGATCACGACGCGGATACGGGTGACCCCGGACAAGGTGGGGACCTTCGAGGTCGTCTGCGCCGAGCTGTGCGGGATCGGCCACGCCACGATGCGCAACCGGGTCCGCGTCCTCCCCAGACGCCAGTTCGACGCCTGGCTCGCGAGGCAGAAGGGCGGGCCCGCCGGAGGGGGCGGGGGCGGTGGCGCGCCCGGCGGAAAGGCCATCTTCACGGCCAACGGCTGCGACTCCTGCCACACGCTGGCGGACGCCGGCGCCACCGGCAACGTGGGCCCCAAGCTGGACGACCTGGCGACCGCCGCGGCCAAGTTCGGCAAGGCCCGCCGCGAATCGGCAAAGGAGTACGTCAGGGAGTCGATCGTCGACCCGCGCGCCTTTACCGTGCCCGGGTATCCGAAGAACGTGATGCCTACCACTTTCGGAAAGGACCTGTCCAAGGAGCAGATCGACGCCCTGGTTGATTACCTTCTGAGGGTGAGCGGAGGCAAGGGCTCATGACCGCGACGCTCCACCGGTTGACGGCTCCCGGCTGGTACCGGGCGGCGCTAGGCATCGCGATCGGCTTCGGCGTCGGCGCCGGGCTCGTGACCCTGATCCGGGCGCTTTACGGCTTCGATCCGGCCTGGGACACGGACTCGGTGGTCACCGCCGGCGCGCTGATCACCGCACCGCTCGGCTTCCTCGTGGGGATCGGCTGCTTCGACTACTGGTTCTACTGGGCCTCAGGCGGGCCGACCCGCCCCGAGGACCACTCCGGCCACGGGGCGCGCAGCTGGAAGGACTACTTCCGGGTCAACACAGACCACAAGGTCATCGGACTCCAGTACATCTCCACGACCTTCTTCTTCTTCGTCGCCGGGGGCCTGATGGCGATGGTGATGCGGGCCGAGCTCGCCCAGCCCGGCTCGCAGTTCGTGGACGCGAACACCTTCAACGGGCTGTTCTCGGTCCACGCCTCGCTGATGATCTTCCTGTTCATCATCCCGGTCTTCGCCGGGAT
>Ga0126312_10003746_pt1 | contig 10250 bp, 13 predicted proteins | sample Plot104A_FD_92537 | JGI IMG/M metagenome (GOLD analysis project Ga0126312, IMG submission 92537) | Serpentine soil microbial communities from UC McLaughlin Reserve, CA, USA - Plot104A | ecosystem: Environmental > Terrestrial > Soil > Grasslands | place: USA: UC McLaughlin Reserve, Lake County...
GGTCCTGGATGAGGGCCACCGACGACGAGATCCGCGAGAAGTACCTGGAGCGGGCCATCCGCGAGATCAACTCGCTGGGGCACGACATCCAGGACTGCCAGCTGTGCCCGCGCGGCAACCTGATGCCGGTGCTCGGCTCGGGTCACCCGCAGGCCGACGTGATGCTCCTCAAGTACGCGCCGCAGCCGTCGGAGATCGAGGAGGGCGTCGCCTTCTACGGTCGCTCGGGCACCGCGCTGATGAAGTCGTTCAAGCGGCTCGGCATCGACCCGCTCGTCGTCTACGGGACGCTGTTCGTGAAGTGCCCGGTGCCGGACACCGAGATGTCCGCCGCGGAGTGCCGGGCGCGGGTGGCCGACGAGATCGCGATCGTGCAGCCGCGGATCGTGGTCGTGATGGGGGAGGAGGCGCTGCGCGAGCTGAACGCGCTGGAGCTGCCGCTGGCCCGGCCCATCGCGGCGACGCTGGGCGAGGCCCAGAAGCTGACACCGACGATCGACGCGCTGTACGTCCCGGACATCGACGCCGCCCTCGACGAGGAGGGCGCCAAGCGGGCGTTCTGGAACGCCTTCCGCGTGCTGGGCGACTGGTACTCGGAGTTGCCTCCCTATTGAGGCAGGAGTACCTTCGGCGGCGGGCACGTCGAAGGAGGAGGTCTCGATGAGCGAGAAGGCCCGCGTCCTGGTCGTCGCGAACCGCACGGCCGCGTCCGACGAGTTGTTCGAGGCGGTGACGAAGCGCGCCGAGCGCGGAGCCGCCGAGTTCTTCCTCGTGGTGCCGTCCACACCGCGCGGCGCGTCGTGGATCACCGACATGAACTCCGGGGCGGTCGCGGCCGAGGAGTCGCTCCAGCGCGCGCTCGAGCGCTGGCAGGCCGCGGGCCTCTCGTGCATGGGGCGCACCGGGGACCCGGATGCGCTGGCTGCCGCATGCGATGCGGTCAACGACGGCGACTTCGACGAGGTGATGGTCTCGACGCTGCCCAAGCACGTGTCCAAGTGGCTGCACCTGGACCTGCCCCACAAGGTCGCCCACGCCACCGGCCTGCCGACCGAGCACGTGAGCGCGACGGAGTCGAAGGCTGCCGTATAGTCGGGCGCCCGTGGGCCTCGAAGAACAAACCCTCGAACCGGCGATCGAGCGCCACTGCGTGGAGTGCGGCGCCAAGCTGACCGAGCGCGAGATCCAGGACTCGCTGGACGCGGGCGGCCCCTACCTGTGCACGATCCATGCGCAGGAGCAGGTGCCGATCGACGACGAGGCCGAGGCCGAGCTAGGCGAGTAGTTCCCGCAGCTCGGCGAGCATCCGCCGCGGGTCCTCGAAGACGTCCTTGTAGGTGTAGCGCCGGAAGTCGTCGCCGCGGGCGTAGGCCTCTCGTTGACGTTCCTGCCCTTGTTCCCAGGAGTGCCGCGAGTTGTGGAAACGGAAGCTGTCGAGCTCGACGCGGCGACCGGTGGCTATGCGGTTGGTCTCCGGGAGCGCGAGGTCGGCTTCGACGAGGCGTTCGATGAAGCGCTTCTCGAGCTTGCTCAGCGAGACCTTGACGTCGCCGCTCATGACGGCCCTGAGGGTGGCGGCTCCGGGCGCGTTCGGCCGGCGTTTCAGGACGGCCTTGACCTGCCGCGGGGTCGTGCCGTACTTGACGCCGGCCTCGTGGCAGGCGACGGCGAGTTCGTCCTCGGTGAGGACCGCGGCAAGGTCGACGAGGGTGCGGGGGACCGTCGTGCACGGGATGCCGTTGAAGGTCGTGGCGTCGCGGCGGTCGGGGTTCCGGGTTCGGGTGGTCTTGAGCCCTTTGACCTTGCGCTCAGTCGGCGTAATGACCTCGGGCGGTGGTGGCGTCTTGAGGCGGGAGGAGGCCCAGGAGGAAGGCGGCTGCGAGGCCGCAGAGAAGGGCGCCGGGCCCGCAGGCCTTGACCGCGCCCATGTAGTGGGCCTCGGTGCTCGGCGCCTGGTGGCCGACGCGGTAGACGCCGCGGTACTCGGGGATCAGCGCGCCGACCTTGACGCGATGGCTGATCTCATCCTCCGAGATTTCTGCGGCGCGCATCTCCGCCCAGGTGATGACGCCATGGGCCGCGCTCGCGATTCGGGCGATCAGCCGCTCAACTGTCCTGTTCTGCCGGGCCATCAACCCGGTAAGTCAGGACAGCGCCCGAATTCGCCCCCTGGTTAGCGCTCCAGTAGGGCCAGTGACTCGATGTGGGGCGTCTGCGGGAACATGTCGACGGGTGTCACGCGCTTGAGCTCGTAGCCGCCGTCGTCGACCAGCTGGCGCGCGTTCGGCGCGAGCGTGGTCGGGTTGCAGGAGACGTAGACGATGCGCGGCGACTCCATCTCGATGATGCGGCGCACGATCTTCTGCGACAGGCCGGCGCGCGGCGGGTCGACGACGATCACGTCGGGCCGGCCGGCCTCGTCGAGCAGCGGCCGCGCCGCCGTGCGCACATCGCCGGCGTAGAAGCGCGCGTTGTCGACGCCGTTCAGGCGGGCGTTCTCGATCGCGTCGGCGATCGCGGACTCGACGACCTCGACGCCCCAGACCTCGCCCGCGTAGCCGGCCAGCGTGAGCGCGATCGTGCCGCTGCCGCAGTAGAGGTCGAATACCTTCTCGCGGCCGGAGAGCGAAGCCGCGTCCGCAGCCAGGCCGTAGAGCCGCTCGGCCATCTCGGTGTTCGTCTGGAAGAACGCCTCGGGTGAGATGCGGAAGCGCAGGCCGCAGAGCTGCTCCTCGATGAACTCCTGACCGGCGAGCCGCCGCGTCGTGCCCTCGCGCGTGGTCTCAGCCACACCCTCCGACGCTGTCCAGGCAATGCTGTTCGCGCCCTTCGCGGCCTCGACGAACGACTCGCGGTCGAACTCGCCGGCGCCCGTGACGAGGCGGACGTGCAGATCGCCCGTGCGCCGCCCTTCGCGGACCACAAGATTGCGCAGGAAGCCAGAGTTGTCGCGCCGGTCGTAGGCCGACAGCCCCTGGGTCCGCGCCCACGCCTTGACCGACTCGCGGAGCGCGTCGATGCGCTCGCTGGCCAGGATGTCGTCGGTGACGTCGTCGACCAGATCCCAGCGGCCCGGGCGGTGGAAGCCCAGGACGAGCTCGCCGTCGTCGCCCTCGCCGAACGAGTACTCGAGCTTGTTGCGGTAGCGCCACTGGGACTCGGCGCGCACGATCGGCTCGACCGGCGGATCCTCGAAGCCCCCGATCCGGGTGAGTGCGTCGCGGACCTGCTGCTCCTTCTCGGCCAGCTGGCGCTCGTAGGGCAGGACCTGCCAGGGCGCGCCGGGGTGCGGCGCGCGCGGGTCGATGCGCTCGGCGCTCGGCTCCAGCAGGTCGACGGCGCGCGCCTCGGCGTAGCCGCGCTTCGACTTGTGGACGCGCGCACGGACCCGGTCGCCGGGCACGGCGCCCTGGACGAACACGACGTAGCCGTCCAGACGCGCGACGCCGGCGCCGCCGTGGGCCAGCGAGTCGACGCGCAGCTCGAGCTCGTCCCCGTTGCGGGGGCGGACGGACTTGGGCGCGGTCGTCTCGGACATCCGGACTACTGTGGCAGCCGTGGGTGGGAGCGCCTACCAGGAGCTGGCAACGGCCTACGACTGGCTGGTCCCCGAGGCCCTGCTGACGCCCGAGGGCAACGCGGCGATGTTCGAGGAGCAGCTCGCGAGCCTCGAGCCCGGCTCCCGCGTCCTGGACTGCGCCTGCGGCACCGGCACGCTCGCTGTCGGCCTGGCGCTGCGCGGGTTCGAGATCGCCGCGTCCGACGCCAGTCCCGCGATGGTCGAGCGCACGCGCGCGCTGGCCGCGGAGCACGGCGTCGACATCGACGTCAAAAAGTGCGCCTGGGAGGAGCTGCCGGAGCGCTACCGGCCCTCCCTCTTCCAGGCGGTCTTCTGCGTCGGCAACTCGCTCACGCACGCGCCCGGGCGGAACGCCCGGCGGTCGGCGCTCGAAGCGATGCGCAGTGTCATGGACGAAGGCGCCCTCCTCGTGCTGACCTCGCGCAACTGGGAGAAGGTCCGCGCCGAGGCATTCGCGACCGAGCAACTGGTCGAGCGCTACGGCACCCAGGCGCGCGTCACCCACCGCTGGCACATCGCGCCCGGCTGGGACGACCCTCACTACATGGACGTCACTGTCGAACTACCGGGCGCGACCTATTCCGAGCGCCTCGACTTCTGGCCGTTCACGCACGAGGCGCTGGACGCAGACCTGCGCGCCGCGGGCTTCGAACCGTGGTCGGGCACCTACGGCGCCGAGGCCGAGCGCTATCTCGTGACCGCTACCCGAGCTTCGACTCGATCGAGTTGAGCACCGACTTGCGGTTGGCGTGCCGCTTCTCGTAGTCGCGCACCTTGCGCAGCTCCGCGGGCGTCAGGCCATCGAGGCGGCTCTGCACCTGCGCCGCCGTCAGGTCGTCGTAGCCAGTGATCGGGAAGCTCGGCCCGATGCCCGCGCTGCGACGGGCGCGGTCGGCCAGCGCCAGGCCCGGGTCGGCGGCCTCACGCGCCCGTGAGCGCGCGCGGGTCGTCGCGTCCTCCACCTGCTTGCGGGCGCGGCCGGCCGCGTCGGTGCTGCGCCGGCGCGCGCCGGTCGTGGCGGTGCCGACCTCGCTGCGGCCCCGACCCAGCAGCTGCTCGAGGTCGCTCAGCACGTCGTTGGTCTGCTGGCGCCCCCGGCTGACGATGCCCTGGACGAGCTCCTGCGCGTCGTCGGCCGTTACCCGCCCGCGGCTCACCGCGTCCTCGAAGACCTCCTCGATCCGGTCGCGCGTGACCATGATCATGTTGAGCGGGGCGATCAGCCGCGAGGTGAGCGCCTCGCGGAGCTCCGCCACGTTCTTGCCCGAGAAGTCGAGGCCGCGGGACTTCGCCTCGGCCGCCGGCTTCGTCGCCGCCGACGCGGCCTTGCCGGCCGTCTTGCGAGCGGTCTGCTGCCGGCCGCGCGCCTTGCCGCCGGCCTTCGCCGCGCGGCTGCGCGAGGCGGAGCTGCGGGAGCTGGTGCCGCCGCTGCGCGAGGACGAACTACGCGCCGAGCTGCCGCTCCGGGAGGAGCTGCTGCGCGCGGACGAGCCGCTCTTGGAGGAGCTGCTGCGCGGCGACGACCCGCTGCGCGAGGACGAGCTGCGTGACGACCCGCTGCGCGAGGAACCGCTCGACGAACCGCGCGACGAGCCGCCGCTCGACGAACCGCGCGACGACCCGCCGCGCGAGCCGCCCGACGATCCGCCGCTTCCGCTGCTGCTCGAGCTTCGATCCGAATCAGCCATGTCTCGTTCCTCCTCAGCGCCTCGGTACGGCCGGGACTATGCCACCTCGAAGCGAGCCGCGACGGGCGCGTGATCGGACAGCCGCGCGCGCGCTCCGTCGGGACGCTCGACCTCGCGCTCCTCGGGCCGGAAGCGCCGCGGCGCGGACACCACTCGCAGCCCGCGGCCGAGCACGTGGTCGACGGCGTCCGCGGCGGTCGGCGGCGCCAGGCCGAACCGTTCGCGCAGCTCGTCGAACGCCCACGGGTGCTCGCGCGGCCGCAGGTTCATGTCGCCGCCCACGACGAGCGGTGCGTCGCGCTCCCACTCGACGCACAGGCCGGCGACGCGCAGCAGCTCGTGCGCGGCGCGGGTGTGGTCGCCTGCCGCCGTCGCGTGCAGGTTCGCGACGCACACGACACGCCCGTCGGGACCGGAAAGGCGCGCCCAGATCGCGGTACGCCGCTCGGGGCGACGCGCGAGCTCCATCCGCCGCACCGACCCGATCCGCCAGGGCGGCCGCACCAGCAGCTGGTTCGACCCGCCCTCGTTCGAGGCGATCAGGTCCGGGTTCCAGTGGCCGATCGCGGCGCGCACGAACGCGAGCGTGTTGCGCGACGTCAGCACCGACGCCCCGTGCGCGCGGGCCGCCGACGCCAGCGGGCGCAGCCAGCGCGGCGGCGCCTCCTGCAGCAGCGCGACGTCCCACTCCCACGAGGCCAGCGTCTGCGCGAACTCGGCCCGGAGCGAGCGGTTGACCTGCACGTAGTCGCCGCGCCGCCACTCGCCGGGCAGGACGCGCATGCGCCAGTCGCGCAGCTCCGGATCGGGCGGGAAGTCACGCCCGTGGAGCAGGTTCCAGCTCAGCGCGCCGAATACCATCGCTTCGTGGCCCGCCATTTCCTCACCGGCGAGGAGATTACGAGCGACGAGCTCGACCGGCTCCTGGACCGCGCGATCGAGATGAAGCGCGACCGCCTGGGCGCCCAGACGCTGGCCGGGCGCTCGGTCGCGCTGATCTTCCAGAAGCCCTCGACGCGCACGCGGATCTCGTTCGAGGTCGGTGTCCACGAACTGGGCGGCCACGCGCTGGTTCTGCGCGAGGGCGAGATGCAGCTGTCGCGCGGCGAGTCCCCGCGCGACACGGCATTGGTCCTGTCGCGCATGGTCCACGCGATCGCGATCCGCACCGGCGACCACGCGCCGGTCGAGGAGCTCGCCCGCCACGCCAGCGTGCCGGTGATCAACATGCTCACCGCCGACCACCATCCCTGCCAGGCGCTGGCTGACCTGATGACGCTGAAGGAGCGCTTCGGCGACGTGCACGGCCTCAAGCTCGTCTACGTGGGAGACGGCAACAACGTCGCCCACTCGCTGATGGTGCTCGGCGCCAAGGCCGGCCTCGAGGTCGTTGTGGCCACGCCCGCGGAGCTGGCGCCCCACCCGCTGGTGGCCCAGGTGGCCGGCGCGGCGGCGACCAACGGCGGGTCGGTCGCGATGACGAACGACCCCGCCGCCGCGTCGGAGGGCGCGCACGCGATCTACACCGACGTCTGGGTCTCGATGGGCGACGACCCGTCGACCGCCGACGCACGCCGTCAGCTGCTCGCGCCCTACCGCCTGGACGACGCGCTGATGGACCGGGCACGCGACGACGCCGTGGCGTTGCACTGCCTGCCCGCGCACCCCGGCGAGGAGATCACCGAGGGCGTCCTGTACGGGGACCGCTCGGCGATCTGGGACCAGGCGGAGAACCGCCTGCACGCCCAGAAGGCGCTACTCGAGCTGCTGCTCGGCGACTGAGGCGGCCTCCTCCAGGCGGTCGTCGCCCCAGAAGAGCTGGTCGCCGACGACGACCGTGGGCACCCCGAAGACGCCGAGCGACAGCGCCCGGGCGCCGAGAAGCGCCGCGCGGCTGCGATCGGCGTCACGCGTCCGCGGCCGGCGCTCGCGCGCGCCCCGCTGGGTAGCTTTCCGGGCCGGAAGCGGAGGGATGACGCGCAGGGTACGCACGATCGCAGTCGGCCTGGGCGCCCTCGCGGCGGCGGTCGCCCCTGCCGCGGCGAGCGCTCAGGCGCCGCCTCCGCCCGGCTCGAAGTCGGCCAACGTCACCGCGCTCACGACGCTGCCGGAGCCGAACGGGATCTCGGCCAACTTCCACGGCAGCGTCATGTGCTCGAAGGACGCGGCCCCGCCGACGCTTGCGGAGCGGACATCCGAGATGCCCGAGGTGATCGCGCCGGCCACTAGGGTCGATCGACGCGCGCGACGCCAAGCGCTGGGCCCAGACGTTCGGCGGCCTCTGCCGCATCGCACTGAGCTGATGGGCGGCGCAGCCGCCGCACGCCTCTGGTAACACCCAGTCCTCAGCTGGGGGTACGGGAGGCTTCCGATGACCAAGATGTTGGCCGCGCTGGTCACCGCGTTGGCGGCGACCGTCGGCATCTACGCGACCGCCTGGGCCCACGAGTTCGACCATCCGGCGCCGTCGTTCTCGCCGCAGGGACCGCCGTCGAGCAACCTGAACGCCGGCGGCGAGGACGCCGAGTGGGAACTCGTGGGCACGATCCCGACGGGCAACCCGCACACCGACCTCGACTTCTTCAGCCACGCGGGCGAGACCTACGCGAGCGTCGGCACGCTCGCCGACGGCCCGAACGCCGGCGGGCAGACGATCATCCAGCTCACCGACAAGGGCGCGGTCAAGCCGAAGTACGTGGCCGGGCACCCGTCCGCATCGTGCGTCACCACCACCGGCAGCATCACCGGCCTCCAGCACGACGCCGAGGCGACCCCGAAGGGCGGCCAGCTGCTCAACACGCCGAACCCGGTTGCCGCGCCCGGCGACGCCCAGCTCCTGGTCGACTCGAGCGACGCCAACGGCCGCTGCCACGACCAGGGCGTGCTCGGACAGCAGGCACCGCGCGGCGGCCTCGAGCTGATCGACATCACCGACCCGGGCAAGCCCAAGGAGATCGGGCTGACCGTCCACGTCGGCGAGGCGCACACCGTGAACATCGATCCCAAGCGCCCGCACATCGCGATCGTCTCGAGCTCCGACACGACCGACGTCGGCTCCGACGGCAAGCGCACCAACGAGACCTCGGGCAACGCGCTCGACGGCATCGAGGTCGTCGACATGTCGTCGTGCATGAACTTCCCGGCCGGCACGACGATCCAGCAGAAGCGCGACGCCTGCAGCCCGCAGGTCTACCGCTACCGCTTCCCGCAGCCGGAGATCGCCAACTCGCACTCGTTCCCGAAGCGGGTCGGCGCCTGCCACGAGACCGAGATCTACCCGGACGACACGCTCGTGTGCGCGAGCCTGTTCGCCACGGCGATGTTCGACCTGAAGGGCGCGTTCGACGACCGCGGCACGCCCAACGACTTCACCGACGACAAGCCGCGCGGCACGCCGCTGCCCTGCAACCGGCGCCCGAGCTCGACCGCCGCTCCGACGTTCCGCACGGGCGCGATGGTCATCGACTGCCAGACCGGCCAGGTAGGCGGCGCCCCGCGGAGCCTGACCGTGTCCGAGTGGCTGAAGATCGGCGCCCCGTCGCTCGAGGGCGTGCAGTGGAAGGGCACGGTGCACCACATGGGCTTCGAGAACCAGCAGGAGCAGTCCGTCGCCCCACCGTTCGACTCGACACAGGACATCTTCGTGTCGCACGAGGCGGAGCTCACCAACTCGCGCAAGTTCGTGCTGGTGACCGACGAGCGCGGTGGCGGCGTGCTGCCCGGCGGCGCGACCTGCTCGCCCGGGGCCGACAACAAGATCGGCAACGGCGGCATCCACGCGTTCCCCGTGGGCAGCTTCAAGCCGACCGGACCGCCCAGCGACCCCAAGGCCGACCAGGAGGCCACCTACGCGAAGTCCTCGAACGGCCAGCGCGCGGTCTACCGGGCGAACATCCGGACGATCCCCCAGGCCTCGGTCTGCACCTCGCACGTGTTGCAGCAGATCCCGGGCCAGAACCGGATCTTCATGGCCTGGTACTCGCAGGGCACGCAGGTCGTCGACTTCGTCGAGAACCGCGACGGCACGATCGACTTCAAGCAGGCGGGCTGGTTCACCCCGGAGGGCGCGAACGAGTGGGTGTCCGCGGTGTTCAAGGCGCAGCGCAACGCCGACGGGTCATACACCTACTGGGGCGCCACGGGCGACTTCGCGCTGTCGGGGACCGGCCGCAACGCGATCGACGTCTACAAGGTCACGCTGCCCGCACCGGCGCAGGAGGACAACCCGTCGTCGGTGCCCGCCGCCGCACCGAACGCGGATGCCTGCGCCAGGACCGCGGGCTTCGGTGGGGTGTCGGCGCGCCGCCGCGCCCAGGGCATCCGCTTCGACTTCACGCGGCAGAGTGCGGCCAAGGCGCGCGTGCGGCTGCTGCGTGTCTCCCGCGGACGCGAGGTTCTGCGCCCGGAGCTGGTCAAGGACTTCGGCCAGCGCAGCCGCGGCTTCAGCTGGAAGGGCGGCCGGTCGATCCCGCGCGGCTACTACGTCGCGGAGTTCACGACGAAGTCGCCGAGCGGCCGGACCGACAGGCGCCGGGTGGCGCTGCGCCGGGTGGCCCGGCGGTTCCTGCCGCTGCGCACGTTCGATCGGACGAGCCCGTGCGGATTCGTCCAGAGCGCTGGGCTCGTGCAGCCGGTGTTCGGCGGCAGAAAGGACGCGCCGGCCACGCTGCAGTTCCGGCTGCGCGAGAACGCCACGGCGTCGGTCGAGATCCGCCGCGGCAGCCGCGTGCTGCAGCGCATCCGCGTCCGCAACTTCGCGGCCGGCCGCACGCACCGGCTTAACGTCTCGCTCCCGCGCGCGGCACGCCGCGGCGAGTACACGTTCACGCTCAACGCGCAGGCGGCCGGGCGGGCGAGCAGCGTGACGGTGGTGGGCCGGAAGCTCTAGCGGGCGGCATGCGACAGCTAGATCCGGAAGATCGGCACGAGCCGCTTCTCGTGCTCGGCGTCGATGCGCGCGATCACCTCGACGTGGTCCTCGA
>Ga0126312_10003749_pt1 | contig 10247 bp, 7 predicted proteins | sample Plot104A_FD_92537 | JGI IMG/M metagenome (GOLD analysis project Ga0126312, IMG submission 92537) | Serpentine soil microbial communities from UC McLaughlin Reserve, CA, USA - Plot104A | ecosystem: Environmental > Terrestrial > Soil > Grasslands | place: USA: UC McLaughlin Reserve, Lake County...
GCGCCCCGCCGCCGTCAGCCACGAGCGCGCGCTCGAGCACGCCGGACATGTCACCGCCGTAGGCGCCCGCGTTCATCCACGTCGCCCCACCCGCCGTCCCCGGAATCGCGCAGGCGAACTCGAGCCCGCCGAGCCCGGCGTCACGCGCGCGGTGGAGGCAGACGGCAAGCGTCGCGCCTCCCCCCGCCCGCAACATCGTCCCGTCGATCTCGACGCCCGCGAGGCCGCCCGCGAGCCTCAGGACGAGCGCGCGAACTCCCTCGTCCGCGACGAGCAGGTTCGAGCCGAGCCCGACGGGAACGACAGGCACGTCGCCGTGGTCACGCGCCCATTCGATCGCCTCCCGCAGCTCCTCGACCGTCTGCGGCCGCGCGAACGCGAGCGCCGCGCCCCCCGTGCCAAGGGTCGTGAAGCGGCGGAGCTCGACGCCTTGCTCGAGCTTCACCGCAATCGTTCCAAGACGAGTGCGCCGGTCCGCTCGACGTCGCCGGCGCCGAGCGTCAGCACCGCGTCCCCCGGCCGAGCCCGCCGCGCGAGGAACGACGCCGCGTCTTCGAGCGCGGGCGTCCACCCGATCGTTGCACCGGGCTCGATCTCCGCCAGTGCATCGACCACGAGCTTGCCGCTCACGCCGTCGAGCGGCTGCTCGCGGGCGGGATAGATCTCGGTGACGCACGCCACGTCGGCTGCCGCCAGCGCCTTCCCAAAGGCGCGCGCGAGGTGGCGTGTGCGCGAGTACAGGTGAGGCTGGAACACGGCCAGCACGCGTCCCCCCGCGAGCTCGCGCGCGGCGGCAATCGCGGCCGCGACCTCGCTGGGATGGTGCGCGTAGTCGTCGTAGATCCGCACGCCGCCGGCCTCGCCGACGAGCTGGAACCGCCGCTCGGCTCCCGTGAACTCACGGAGGACTGCGGCGGCCGCAGCGGGATCGGCGCCGCACAATCCGAGTGCGACGAGAGCGCAGGCCGCGTTTCGGCGATTGTGCTCCCCCGGAACCGCCAGCTCGAGGTCGACGGGCGCGAGCTCCCAACCCCGGACGACGTGCGGCACCTCCGCCAGCCACTGCTCGAGCAGCCGCTCGAGCTCCGCCTGCGACGCGTATGTCGTGTGGTGGTCGAGCTCGACGTTAGTCACGACGGCGACCTCCGGTCGCAGGAGCTCGACCGTCCGATCCGACTCGTCGCCCTCGGCGATGAGCCAGCCCTCGCCCGCGCGCGCATTGCCGCCGAGCTGAGGCACGTCGCCGCCGATCACGAACGCGGGATCTTTGCCCAGCCGGTCGAGGCAGAACGCGATCATCGCGGCCGTCGTCGTCTTGCCATGCGTACCCGTCACGACGACGGAACGGCGGAGGGCCACGAGCTCGGCCAGCAGCTCCGCGCGCCGGCGTCCGGGGAACTCGTACGCGCTCGAGACGACCACCTCCCAGCCTTCGGGCGCCGTCGGCTCGTCGGAGACCGCGACCTCGATCCCGGCCTCGCGCACGTGCTCCAGGTAGGACGTCTCGTTCCGGTCCCACCCCGCGACCTCGGCGCCCCACGCGCGTGCGAGGACGGCGTAGGCGCTGAGCCCGGCGCCGCCGATCCCGATGAAGTAGAGCCGCCTACCCTCCAGATCGCGCAAGTGCGATCAGCTCCTCCGCGATCCGCTCCGCCGCCTCCGGCCGCGCAAGCGCCCGCATAGCCACCGCCAGCTCGGCGCGTCGCCGCTCGTCACTGAGCAGCGAGAGGACGACCTCCGGCATTCGCTCGAGCTCGGGCTCCGGGACGACGACCGCGCCGCCGCCGCGCTCGAAATGGCGCGCGTTTTTCGTCTGGTGGTCGGCCGTGACGTTCGGTGAGGGAACGAGCACTGCCGGCTTTCCGGCCGCCGCCACCTCCCATACGGACCCACCGGCCCGCGCCAGCACGAGATCGCTCGCCGCGAGCGCCCCGCCGAGATCGTCCGTCCACGGCAGCAGCACGTAGTCCGGCCGCAGCACGCGACCGCGCACCTCCTCCTCGTACCGTTCGCCGTACAGGTGCAACACCGCCGGCCCGCGCTCGGCAAACGCCTCGAGCGCGGCCTCGTTCAGCGCCCGCGCGCCCTGCGATCCGCCGAACACGAGCAACACGGGGCCCTCCTGCGGGAGCCCGAACCGCCGTCGCCCCTCCGCCTGGGGGACGGGCACATTGTGGCGGACTGGGCGACCGACGACCCGGTACTTGCTCTCGTCGCGACCCTCGACCGGATAGGCGAGAAAGACGAGACGCGCGAACGGCGCCGCCAGTCGGTTCGCGAGGCCGAGGTGCGCGTCGGCCTCCATCAGCGCGGTCGGAAGGTGCCGGCGCCAGCCCGCGACCACAGCAGGGCCGGCGACGAACCCGCCGCCGCCGAGCACGACGTCCGGCCGCCGGCGCTCGATGATCCGTCCGCAGAGCGCAGGCGCACGGCCTGCCTGGACGAGCGCGCGCAGCAGCTGCACGCCGGGCCGACGCGGCAAGCCCGAGATCTCGAACGCGTCGAACTCGTAGCCGGCTTCAGGGACGACTCGCGCTTCGACGCGATCCGGCGACCCGGCGAAGGTCACGCTCGCGCCGTGATTCCGCAGCACGTCGGCGACTGCCAGCGACGGCTGGACGTGGCCGGCGGTCCCGCCCGCTGCGATCAGGAACGCGAGCTGCTCGTGCCTCCCCACGGTCGAGGCCGATGTTAAGGAGGATGCCGACCGCGACGAGCGCGACCACCAGGTTCGAGCCGCCGTAGGAGACGAACGGCAGCGGGATCCCCGTCAGCGGCGCGAGTCCGAGCACCGCCGCGAGATTGACCGCGGCCTGCGCGCAGACGAGGGTGACGAGCCCGGCCGCAAGCGTCTTGCCGAACGGATCGCGACAGCGGAGCGCGATCCTCAGCCCGAGGTACGCGAACGCGGCATAGGCACCGATGACCGCGAGCGAGCCGACGAGGCCGAGCTCCTCGCCGATCACGGCGAAGATCATGTCGGTGTGCGCCTCCGGGAGGTAGAAGATCTTCTGGACGCCGTGGCCGAGGCCGACGCCGAGGATGCCGCCCGAGCCGAGGCCGATCATCGCCTGCACCGTCTGAAACCCGGCCCCCTGTGAGTCGTGCCATGGGTTGAGGAAGCTGAAGATGCGCGCGCGCCGGTAGGGCTCGAACCACGCCGCTGCGAGCGCGAGCGCCGTCGCGAGCCCACCGGCGGCGGCGAGTGTGCGGACCGGCGTGCCGGCGACGGCGAGCATCCCGCCGACCATCAGGATGATCGCGATCGCAGTCCCGAGATCTGGCTCGGCCAGCAGCAGCACGCAGAAGACCCCGACGAGGAGCCCGATCGGGCGCGCGAGCTCCCGCAGGCTCTGGGGCGGGCCGCGCCGGCTTAGGAACCATGCCGCCCAGACGGCGAGCGCCAGCTTCGCGACCTCGGACGGCTGGAACACGATCGGGCCGAAGGCGACCCAGCGCCGGGCGCCGTTGACCGCCGTCCCGAGCACGAGCACGCCCAGGCAGAGCGCGAGGCTCCCGAGCACGAGCAGCGGCGCCAGCTTGCGGAGGCTGCGGTAATTGATGCGCGAGAAGACGAGCATGAGCACGAGCCCGAACAGCGCATAGAGCCCCTGGCGCTCCAGGTACGAGTTCGGGTCCCGGTTCGAGATCGCGGCCGGTGCCGACGTTGCGCTGTACACCATCACGAGCCCGAACGCGACGAGCCCAAGCGTGACCAAAGCGAGGACGTGAGCCTCGACGTGCGCGCGCTTCACGCGAGCTCCTCGACCAGGCGCCGGAACGTCTCGCCGCGCTCCTCGAAGTTGCGGAACTGGTCATAGCTCGCAGACGCCGGCGACAGGAGGACGATCTCGCCCGGCCGCGCGGCGGCGGCTGCTGCACGCACCGCCGTCGCCAGGTCGCCGGAGCGTGCAAACGGGATGCGCGCCGCTTCGAGCGCGGCGGCGAGCTCGTCCGCGGTCTGACCGATCAGGTACGCCCGCCCGCGGCCGGTCAGCGCCGCCGCCAGATCGTCGAACGTCTCACCCTTGCGTGAGCCACCGAGGATCACGTGCAGCGGCGCGTCGTAGGACGCGATCGCGCGCCGCGCGGCGACCGTGTTCGTCGCCTTCGAGTCGTTGACGAAGCGAACGCCCGCGTGCTCGGCGACGAGCTCGAGCCGGTGCGGGACACCGAGGAACGACACGAGCGCCTGCGCGATCGCTTCGTCGTCGAGCCCGGCCGCCCGCGCCGCCGCAGTCGCGGCGGCGGCGTTCTCCCGGTTGTGCGGGCCGGGGATCGCCGGCTCGGCGGGCAGCTCGTCATCCCCGGAGAACTCGATCCCGTCGAAACCGAGCCCGCGCGGGACGATGCGGACACCGGCGCGCTCGAAGATGCGTAGCTTCGCGTCGCGGTAGGCCTCGAATGAGCCGTGGTGATCGAGGTGGTCGGGCTCGAGGTTCAGGAGGACGGCGACGTCGCAGGCCAGCGTCTCGACGTCGGCGAGGGCGAAGCTCGACAGCTCGCAGACGATCCACGCCGCCGGATCGACGTCGAGCGCGACCTCGCTCAGCGGACGGTGCTCGTTGCCCGTCAACACGGCCGGCCGCCCGGCCGCCTCGAACATCGCGCCGAGTAGCCGAACCGTCGTCGTCTTGCCCTTCGTGCCCGTGACGCCGAGCAGCGGGTTCCCCGGCAGCAGTCGATAGCCGAGCTCGATCTCGCTCCAGACGGGAATGCCGCGGCTGCGAGCCGCAGCCACGGGCGGCGCGTTCCCGGGTACTCCGGGGCCCTTCACGACGACGTCGACGTCCTCGAGCAGTTCGTCCTCCTCAGTCCCGAGGAGCACTTCGACACCCGCCTCCGCAAGCCTGCTCACGTCCACGTCGGATGCGCGGTCGGCCGCCCGCACCTCCACCCCGCGCGCGGCAAGCGCGAGCGCCGCAGCCTCGCCCGTCCGGCCGAGCCCGACGACGAGCGCGCTACGGATGGAAGTCGAAGTAGTACTGGTAGTAGATGGCAAAAGCGCCGGCCCCCAGGATCGCGGCGACGATCCAGAAGCGGACCATGATCTTCGTCTCGGACCACGCCTTCATCTCGAAGTGGTGGTGGATCGGCGCCATCAGGAAGATGCGCCGGCCCCAGAACCTGAAGCTGGCCACCTGGAGCATCACGGACAGCGCCTCGATCAGGAAGATCCCCCCGATCACGAGCAGCAGCACCTCGGTCTTCGAGAAGACGGCGAAGGCACCGAGCGCGCCGCCGATCGCCATCGCTCCGGTGTCGCCCATGAACACCTCGGCCGGAAACGCGTTGAACCAGAGGAAGCCGATCGAGGCGCCGGCCAGCGCCGCGCCGAAGATCGCCAGGTCGAGCGCCTTCACGTCCGCGATTGCGTCTCCCTGGCCCGTGCGGATGTAGGTGAAAACGTTGATTGCCGTGAACGAGACGAGCGCGATGATCCCCGTACCGGCGGCGAGCCCGTCGATCCCGTCGGTGAGGTTCACACCGTTCGCTGCGCCGGCAAGCATCAGGAAGATCAGCACGTACCAGAACCACCACAGATCGGGCCGGACATCGAGCACGGGGACATAGACCGACGTCTTGAAGTCCTCGTGGTGGACGGCGAAGCCGACGCCGACCACCACCGCGCCGAGCAGGAGCAGCTTCCAGCGGCCGGCGAGGCCGAGCGAGCGACGATGCGTCAGCTTGATGAAGTCGTCCGTGAAGCCGATCGCGGCGCAGGCGAGCGTGACGCCGAATACCGTCAGCGCCGGCAGCGTGTACTTGCTCATCACGAGGAAGCCGATCGAGGCCGCGATCATGATCAGCACGCCGCCCAACACCGGCGTCCCCTGCTTGACGACGTGGTGCTCAGGGCCTTCTTCCCGGATCGGCTGCCCGAACTCGTTCCGGCGCAGGAACCCGATGAAGCGCGGCCCGAGCAGGATCGAGATGATCATCGCGATGATCGCGGCGAGGAGGACGCGTACCACTACGCCTCCACCGCGACAAGCGCATCGGCGAGTGTCTCGAGCGCGAGCACGCGCGCGCCCTTGACGAGCACGCAATCCCCCGGCCGGAGCTCCGAGCGGAGCAGTTCGAGCGCCTGGTCGCGCGTCGGCGCCCACACGCCGCCGTAGACGCGGGCGCGGGGCCCGACAGCGATCAGCAGGTCGAGGTCGGCATCGTCCGCGGCGCGCGCCACCTCCCGATGCCCCTCGTCGGCGTAGTCGCCGAGCTCGGCCATCTCGCCGAGCACCGCGATCGTACGCCGGCCGCCCGCCCGCTCGCGCAGATGCTCGAGCGCGGCCCGCATCGAGACCGGGTTCGCGTTCCAGGCGTCGTTGATCAGGAGGCCGCCGCCCGGCAGCTCGACCTCCTGGTTGCGGAGGTCGGCAAACTCGACGTCGATCCGCCCCGGCACCGTCAGGCCGAGCGCACGCGCTGCGGCGAACGCGCACACCGCATTCGTCGCGAGGTGGCGCGCGCTGAAGCTGACGTGGACGTCGCCGAGTGTCGTCCGCAGCAACGGCGGCTCGAACGACAGGACGCGCACCTCCTCGCCGACGCGGACGACGTCCAGGTCATCGCGCGCGACGCCGAAACCGGCCGGGACGATCGCCGTGCCGCGCGGTGGGAGCGCCGAGATCAGCTCGCTCTTCGCCTGCATCACGCCCTCGAGCGTCCCAACCTTCTCCAGGTGAACAGGCCCGATCGCGACCACGACACCGATCTCCGGCCGCGTCAGCTCCGCAAGGTCGGCGATCTGGCCGAAGCCGCGCATCGCGAGCTCGACGACGCAGATCTCCGTCCCGTGCTCGAGCCGGCACAGCGTCAGCGGCACGCCGATCTCGTTGTTGAAGCTGCGCTCGGCGGCGACGGTCGGACGCTGAGCGGACGCGATCGTCGCCAGGATGTCCTTCGTCGTCGTCTTGCCGTAAGAGCCGGTGATCGCGACGACGCGCGCCCTTGCCCGCTGCCGGACCGCCGCCGCGAGGGCGCGCAGCGCCGCGAACGCGTCGTCGGGCACGAGCGTGGCCGCGGCGCCGCGCCGCAGCGCGTCGTCCACGAATGGGTCTCCGTTCCCGACCGCGACGAAGAGGTCGCCGTCGCCGATCCGGCGCGAGTCGACCTGGACGCCGGTGATCGCGTGCGCCCCCGGGCGGGTGTCGAGCCGGCCCGAGCACAGCGCGGCCACCTCCTCCAGCGTGAGTGGGATCACGTCTGGGCCTTGACCGGCAGCGTGCGCAGTGCCTCGCGCGCGACCTCGCGGTCGTCGAACGGGAGCTTGCCGTCGCGGAACTCCTGTCCCTGCTCGTGGCCCTTACCCGCGATTACTACGACGTCGCCCGGTTCCGCGATTCCGATCGCCAAGCCGATCGCGGCGCGCCGGTCCGGCTCGACCTCGAGGTCTCGCCGACCCGCGACGATCTCGTCGATGATCGCGAGCGGGTCCTCGCTCCGCGGGTTGTCCGAGGTCGCGATCGCGATGTCGGCGGCCTCTGCCGCGATGCGCCCCATCACAGGTCGCTTGCCGCGGTCGCGGTCGCCGCCGCACCCGAACACGCAGATCAGGCGCCGCTCGGCGAGCTCGCGCGCGGCGTGCAGGACGTTCGCCAGCGAGTCCGGCGTGTGCGCATAGTCGACGAGCACCGCGAACGGCTGCCCTTCGTCGACAGCCTCGAAACGGCCGGGGACGCCGGCGACGTGTCTGATCCCGTCGGCGATCGCGGCGTCCGGCAGACCGAGGAGCCGCGCTGCGGCCACTGCGCCGAGCACGTTCTCGACGTTGAAGGTGCCGCGGAGCCTCGTCTCGACGTCGAGACCGCCGGCGCGGAAGCGTGTCCCGTCACGCGCCAGCTCTAATCCCTCCGGACGCAGGTCGGCGTCGTCCGCGAAGCCGAAGGTCAGCAGCGCGCGCCCAAGCCCCCGCAGCTCGTCGGCGAGGCGCCGTCCGTACTCGTCCCCGATGTTGAGCGCCGCGGCCGGCGGTGGGTCGCCGGTCAGGAACAGCCGCCGCTTCGCCTCGAAGTAGCGCTCGAGCGTCCCGTGGAAGTCGAGGTGATCCTGCGTCAGATTCGTGAACACGAGCACGTCGAAGCGGACGCGGTCGAGCCGGCGCAGCTCGGAGCCGTGCGAGGTCGCCTCGATCGCGCAGCTCCGGTCGCCGGCGTCGAGCAGCTCCCGGAACGTGCGCTGCAGGTCGATCGCCTCCGGCGTCGTCCGAACCGCCGGGCGGATCTCGCCGCCGATCCGGCTCTCGATCGTCCCGATCAGCCCTGGCCGCAAGCCGGCGGTTGCGAGGACGCCGTGGATGAGGAACGCGGTCGTCGTCTTGCCGTTCGTGCCGGTGACGCCGGCGACGACGAGCTGCTCGGTCGGGCGGCCGTAGAACTCGTCGGCGGCCACCGCCATCGCCGCACGCGCGTCGGGGACGACGATCTGCGGGACCGGCAGGTTGAGCGGCCGCTCGACAACGAGCGCGACGGCGCCGCGCTCGACGGCCTCAGCTGCAAACGTATGCCCGTCGACACGCGCGCCGGGGATGCAGAAGAAGAGGGCGCCCGGCCCGACGCCGCGGGTGTCGTAGGCGAGGGCGCGGACGTCGAGAGGCGCCTCGTTCACGACCTGGGCCGGTGCGAGTGCCGCGACGAGACCGTCGAGGTTCATCGCACGCCGAGTCTACAGAGGGGTTCAGCCGACCCACCCGCGGGAGTTGTCACCGTTTCGGCGCAGATTCGTTCCCCCCGCGTCACGAGTTTGCGGGTAGCGTCAACAGCAGGGGGCCAACGGCCCCTGGGGTAACAAGGAGCGCCTGCGAGCGCGCGCCGTCCCGCTCACTCCGGTGACGCTCAGCCCGCTGCGGAGGCTGCGCCCGGAGCATCGGGCGGGACCTCCAGGTACTGAAGGTCGAACTTCGCGATCTCCTGGAAGGCCGGCGCGGCGACCATCCCGCCGTAGATCGCGCCCTTCGGCTCGTCGACGGTAACCAGGATTACGAGCCGCGGCTTGCTCGCCGGCACGAACCCCACGAAGGACGCGATGTAGCGCGTGCTCGAGTAGCCGCCCCAAGGGTTCGGCTTCGCCGCCGTGCCAGTCTTACCGGCGACCTGATACCCGGGCACCTCTGCCTTTGTGCCCGTGCCCTCGATCACCACGTCGCGCAGCATCTCGGTGAGCTGACGCGCCACGCGCCCCGTGACGATCCTGCGGCGCCGGACGTGCGGCCGAGCGCTTCCGATTCGCTGGACGAGGTGTGGCTGCGTCCACACACCGTGGTTCGCAATCGCCGCGTACGCCGCGGCCATCTGCACCGGCGTCACCGCAATCCCATGGCCGATGGGGACGTTGCCGATCGTCGAGCCCGACCACTTCTCCGGCGGCACGACGATGCCCGCGCTTTCGCCCGGGAAGTCGATCCCGGTCTTGTGGCCGAAGCCGAACCGCGAGATCCAATAGGTGACACCATGCTCCTGCCGCGCGAGCATCTCGCCGAGCGTGACCGTTCCCACGTTCGACGAGTGCGCAAGGATGTCCTTGACGGAGTACGTGATGGTGCCACGCGCTTCGGCGTCGTGGATCCAGCGGTCGGAGACCTTGATCTCCGGCGCCAGCGTAAACGTCGTCGACGGTGTCACGAGGCCATCTGACAGGACGCCTCCCACCGTCACGATCTTGAACGTCGAGCCTGGCTCGAAGGTGTCGGTCACGGTGCGGTTGCGCTGCACCGCCTGCGGCGTCTGCGGGAACCGGTTCGCGTCGAACCCCGGCGCGTTCGCCATCGCCAGGATCGATCCGTCGCGCGGATCCATGATCACAGCGGTCGCTCCTTTGGCATCCCACCGCGACACGGCCCGCTGGAGCGCCGCCTCCGTCGTCGCCTGGATCCGCTGGTCGAGCGTCAGGCGGATGTCTGTGCCGTCGCGCTCCGGGTGCGAGCTCAGGATGTCGATCGCCCGCCCGAACGGGTCCCTGACGATCGTTTGCACGCCGGCCTGACCGGCGAGCACGCGGTCGTACCGCACCTCGAGCCCTGCGACGCCGTCGTTGTCCACGCCGGCGTAGCCGACGACCGCGGCGCCCTCACGCCGGTGCGGGTACGTACGGCGCTCCTCCGGGTAGAAACCGAGTCCGTCGAGCTTCCGGCGCGCGAGCCGTGCCGCGGCATCCGGATCCGCTTGCCGCGCGACGTACACGAACCCGCGCGACTGATCGGTGAGCTCGCGGTAGAGCTCGTTGGGATCGACGCCGAGCGCGCGCGCCGC
>Ga0126312_10003750_pt1 | contig 10246 bp, 10 predicted proteins | sample Plot104A_FD_92537 | JGI IMG/M metagenome (GOLD analysis project Ga0126312, IMG submission 92537) | Serpentine soil microbial communities from UC McLaughlin Reserve, CA, USA - Plot104A | ecosystem: Environmental > Terrestrial > Soil > Grasslands | place: USA: UC McLaughlin Reserve, Lake County...
TCGAATCGATACGCCTTGTCGATCCGAACCCACGGCAGTTCCTGCTGACGCCGCCGCGCCAGCTCGTCGCTGCGCCGCGTGAGCTCCTTCTCCGCCTCGAGGAGCTCAAGCCGCGCGGCGAGCCATTCTTCACGTGTTCCGGTTATGTGCTTCGTCATCGCTCTTCTCACCTTCGTGTTGTTACATCCGCGGCGTCAGCCCGTCCATTGGAGCTGAGAACGGCCGCGTTATGTTGTGCGTGTTCAAGCTTATTGCAAGGTATTCAACCCTACGAATCATTGGTCCGTATAAGAGGGCCTTCTATATTAATTCAATTTCCTCTGAGCCTTTGGCTACTTTTTGGTGTAGTTCAAAACTTTGTTCTAGTTGATTCGGCAATAATGAAAGGCTAACCAAGTCACTATGTTATGACTTCCTAACTTAATTACTTCGTCAGAGAAATAGAAATGATCCGAACAATTCATCATATTCGGCTTTGCTGTATGCAGAGAGAAGAAACTGTTATTGCGGTGTTGGATGTGCTGAACCCAAATATGGAAACAATGTAGACAGATCTTGGTGTGGCCCTACTTTGTCGGTTGTTACTCGACCATTAGTTAGTACAGCTAGTTGGATGTCTACAATATCATCAGTTAGCTTCCGTCCATTGGGATAACCTTTAGAACTAGAGTAATTGTAGTCTAGAATATCTGGAAGGAGAGTAAGGGCTGTCTTTTGAGCACTATCATGATTATGTCCAGATGATTCTAATAGACTTGCAAGCTTTTCGGTAAATAGCTCTCGGTCGCGCGTAGGTTCTATACGGTTAAATGTATTCTTGTCCTCTTCCTTAGTAAAAGCTGGATTGACAAATGGACGTCCCATTCGATCAATCTGGAAAAATGGATTACCGTCTTTAGGAATCAGAACCCGATACCAGATCCCTATTTTAGAACTGCTACCCAGAGCGCTGTTAGGTATTTCCATGATAATGCTAAATACATTTTTGTCCTGAAATGTATCAGCTCCAGTGAATTGCATGTTGTTTTTGATACCTTCTAGATCAAAGAAAAACGGGTCACTCCGTATTCCGGCGAAGAGACGATATTCGCCTGCATCAGCCGTATTAACTGCGTCTCCAAATGAAACAGGCACGTCCTTGAAAATTACTTCGCCATCGTTGCCATTGCCTTTAGCCTGTTGACCACTAGCACGCAGGACTGTCACTTTTTGCACTCCATTATCTTCTTTTGCAGAGAATGTAAAGCGATATGCGATATCTGCAATCGCATCTCCATTGGTGTCAACTTTCAGTTCATACACAGCATCTGATGCAAACGAATCAGCATACTTGGGTGCCACAGGATTAACATCAAGCACAAAGACGGATTTGTTGATATCCTTAGGTTTCTGGAACGCATAAATATCACAAATGTCTACTCGGGGATCCATATTCGGCGACTTCAAACCAGGTGCATCCCAATGATCTGCCACGAGTTCTTCTCCTCACCTCTTTAAAGGAGCAGCACGCTCGACTACCTCATTCATAATTGAATTTTTCTTCCTCTCTGTATATATCAGTTTCATGCTCTCAAGGATGTTCATGGGGTTAAGGTTATTGATCAGCCCTTTTGCATTTTGTAGGCATTAAAGCATGGTCACCGAATTGTGTATTTTGCATGCATCGTGTGTCATTTGTCCTCTATTACTACTTTAAAAAATTAAAAGAATTGGGCAAACTAGTTAGACTTGGGTTTACTTCATACAACACTATATCTGTTAATCCTCCTAACAAGGAACGTTTCCCTCGTCGCCGGTGTTAGCAGGTATAGAGTGGGAATTACACTTAATCCTATCTTCTCTATTTGTGTTGTCGTTGCTGTTAAAATGCGAATCTTCTTCATTGAGTACACTACCTTCGTTGCCAGTTATGCCGTGGTTTTCGTCAATTTTTGTTTGACTATGATGATTGAAGACAAGCTTATCTTTGTCATTTTCGTCGTTAACCGCTTCTACGTTTTGTTGTTGTATGGCTGGAGTAAACACTAATGATGCTAGTGTTGCTGTTGCCAATATAGCCAGTCTTGGCCATTTTTGGTTCCTATTTCCTGAATTTGCCGTTGAACGGAGATTCATTGTCGAAGTTCACACAATCATGGTTAATATGAAATGCGGTATTGTATTCGAATTTGAAATTCTGTTTTTAGATTCTGAATTATAAGTCCAAGAAAAAATAGGAGTTGAATGAACCAAAGAGGAATAACAAGAGTCAATAAAGATTAGCCAATCTTGCGGCGATTGTACACGAGTGCTCGGGCTTTAGTATTGGACTCGAATCAATATTACTACGGGCCCAGAGGGTTCCGGCAAAAAACCTTCAAAATTGAGACCCAACATACAGTGATCCACTGAATCAATATTTTGATCTGGTTGTATTGTGTAAACCTTACTAGTAATAGATTATGATTAGAGAAGCATGATATAATGCATTTGAATTTTGTAAGAGCATCTTAGCAAATGCTCAATGCTTGTTTTTCCTAGCCTAATTGAGGGGTTTGGCCTGGTGCTCTTGGAAGCATTTGAAGCCAAAAAACCAGTGCCCGTTCCAGACGTATCCCCGTGTAATGAGATTGTAGAAAACGCCATCGACGGTTTCATACTGCGGCCGGCGGATGCCAAGAATTGAGCTGACAAAATTCTCTTCTTGCTTCAGAACAAAGATGCTTGTGAAGTCATGGAAAGGAAAGGCAGGCAAAAGGTAGAAACAAAGTATGACATACGCTAGATTGCAGAGCGGTTCGAAACGCTATATGGCAATTTGTTGTCCTCTCCTATCGAGGGTCAGCAGCAGTCGTCAACATACACGAGCATAAAAGCTTTCGAGGTGCTAAATTAATTGATGTAATAGCAAGCTTTCTTCTATTATTAATTTATACAATCCTAATAGCACATGACAAGGTAATTTTTACGTGTTGCCAGCTCAAGGCAAAGATGAGAATATCCGCGCAGGCAAAGACAAGATTGAAGGATGGGAAACAAAGACCGCTGGCAGAACGGAGTCCTCGTGGTTCGCTGAGGCGACGACGACGACTACACTGCAATTTAAAAAGCTTGATAGGGACATTTCAGTGGATGTCGTCATAGTTGGGGGCGGCATTTCTGGAATGACCACTGCTTATCTCTTATCAAAAGAGGGCAAAAAAGTTGCACTAGTTGACGACGGAAATATAGGAAGCGGAGAGACAGGAAGGACGACTGCTCACATTACTCACGCACTAGACGATAGATATTATGATATTGAAAGGATCCATGGAAAGAAAGGTGCCAAGTTGGCGGCAGAGAGCCACACTGCGGCAATCGATATGATTGAATCAATTGTAGCAAGTGAAGGCATTGACTGTGACTTTGAAAGACTGGATGGCTACCTTTTCCTAGACCCGACTGACAATGAAAAGTCACTTCAAGACGAACTTGAGGCCACTCATCGAGCAGGCATATTGGGGACAGAGCGGGTTATTTCTCCTCCGCTGCAATCATTCAACAATATACCCTGTATAAGGTTTCCAAATCAAGCGCAGTTTCAGCCGCTAAAATATCTGGCGGGGCTGGCGCAGGCAATAGCGCGGAACGGCGGTCTTGTTTTTACAGAGACCCACGCTCAGGAAGTAACGGCTACAGGCATCAAGACGACTAGCGGATACAGAATTAGGGCAAAGAAGATTGTCGTGGCTACCAATGCTCCAATCATTGATAAGATAAGCAAGATTTACGACAAACAAAATGCATACAGAACCTACGTAATCGCAGCACGCATCAAAAAAGGCGCAGTGCCAAAGGCGCTTTACTGGGATACTGGCAATCATAACGCGAAGAATTTGGTGCCTCCCTACCATTATGTCAGAATACAAAAACTAAAAGATGATGAAAATTACGATCTGCTCATTGTTGGAGGAGAAGACCATGGGACAGGCAACGCTGACAACATGGACAGGCGTTATGACGCATTAAATTCCTGGGCAAGAAAGTATTTTCCAACTGAAGATATCGTTTATCGCTGGTCGGGTCAAGTATTGGAACCTAAAGATTCTATGGCCTTCATTGGAAGAAACCTGCGGGACAGGCGCAAGAATATTTTCATTGCCACAGGAGACTCGGGCAATGGGATGACCCATGGCACCATCGCCGGAATGCTTCTAACTGACCTCATACTTGGCAAGAAGAAGAACAACAGATGGGTCGACCTATACAATCCGTCAAGGAAGGTGAAGAGCAGACCAAGGGGTACTAGGAGTGGCAGCAACGACGACGGTGGTGATGATGGTGATAGGGGCTCCTCAACTCCAAAGAAGATAGAGATGGAGCAGGCTCTACAAAAAGCAGCAGGACTTGCCAGAGGTCAAGGAATGGTAGTGGAAATAAAAAAGAGAGACCCACACGCTTTCTACAAGGATGATTGTGGCAACGTTCATTCGTTTTCCGCAGTTTGCACGCACCTTGGTTGTACAGTAAAGTGGAATGACTCTGAAAAATCGTTTGATTGCCCTTGCCATGGCTCTAGGTTTTCATATGCAGGCCAGGTCATCAACGGACCTGCAAACGATAACCTTGAATCAGGGGACTGAAGAATATCCCCATCCATTCTTAGTGTCATCTAAATTATAGCCCCGAGCGGTTTAGAGCTCAGACTCCCATAAAACCGTAGCCCCTGCATCAGAGAGATAGAGCGCATGTGCTCCCCCTGATTAAAATAAAATCCATCACAGACTGATGATGATGTTTTTGCGCGCCTTCCTATTTCCTTTGTTGATTGTTCAAATAACGTTACGGATTTTCCAGCGCGAGCGAGGAATGTAGTAGTCACAGTTAGACCCGCAAACGCCCCTCCGATTTCAATGATATTCAGATTTTCATTTTTATCAGTCAAGTTTGCTGCTGATGACATAGATTACATACCTGACAACACCATATACGCATTTGGCAACTATCCGTCGTATCTTATTGCAGATGTTGTGAGCACAATATTCTATCAGGCAATGATGCGTAAATATATCATGGCGAAGGCTACTGGCTTGGGAGCAGAATCATCTATGTCTTGATCTGATATGATACGATACAACCTTTGGTATTTGCTACTTGATGATAGTAAAATAGGCCTCTTGAAAAAAGAAGATGGCTGACAATTGCATCAGTTTGAAGTGTCCATTTTTTGAACTTTTTTTATTTTAGGCGGACCCAGAGGGGCTCGGCAGAAAAAACTTCAAAATTTGGAGTCTATATGTCAGTGGTACTTATGAAATTGAGGTCCAGCTATTCTACATTATCACATTAGTTATAGATTGCTACTGTCGTGAATGGATCAGATAGCATGTCATTAGCACTACAATAGTGTTCTATCACAATCAACGATCTACAACGTTTTGTGTATATCATATCCGGGCGTTGATGGAATATCATCATTGGGCTATGTCATATCCTATTTACTTCACCACGACTACAGGACATGGTGCATATGTAACCACGCCCAAAGCTACACTTCCAAGTAGCATTTTGCTTATTCCCGATCGTCCTTTTGTTCCAATCACAATCAGGTCTGCGTTCTCGCTAACTGCATACTCTACTATTGTTGAAACGACAGACATCGGAAACTCAATCACATCACTCTTGACATGAACCTTTCTTTGCTCAGCATTTCTGCTAATTTCAGCAAACCACTTTTGTGCCTCAGCCTGAGCCTCCTCCATCTTTTTCTTTATTGGATCAGGACCATGTAGCCGATAGATGCCCAACAATTGAAGGCTCTGGTCCATGTGTATAACATGCACGACAGAAACTTCAGAGCCGTACCTTTCAGCCATTTTAACTGCATAGTCAGCCGCCTCCATCGAGTTTTCTGAACCATCAATTGGTACAACTATCTTAGAGATTTGTTGTTGAGCCAATTCAGTGACTTATAAGTCTGCATCCTTAAAAAGGAGATTCTATAACTCATGATTGGTGACAGATAAATTGACCTCCCATCTTATAATAGCATCTGTAAGCAGACCTAAAGGGATCATACGTGGCAAGAATTCATTCTGAACGCCACCAAGACATTGATCATGATTATTACGTGATCAACAAAATTGGTGGAGGCTATATATATATGGAAGCATTATGCGTGGTTCACATTTAAAGGCCTTCATGGATTGAGTTCAATGAGTATCTGTCTGTCATCTCTACGAAATCAGGTCTTTCAGAATCTAAGCAAATACAATTTCTATAGCACACTACCCATTAATGATGTTGTTTAAAGATACAGACCTACAAAACATAAAGGATATAGATACTATATACTTAAAAGAACGAATATTGTTACAAATTTGACCGTGATTACAATACCTTTCCAATTGGAGGTAATATTTGCAAGGGAATGGGTTAAACTGGACAGCAGATTTTCTTGGCTTGATGACAAATTTGATTTGATCATCTCGATAAAGAGCGTTATGAATACTGTCTGGTCTGCTCTTGTACAATACACCATCAATAGATACTTTAAGATAGACCTCCTTCCTTCGGTCTTTTACTTTTGGAATATCAGCAGAAATTGTAGCAGCGACCCTGGTTCAGGTTTGATAGAGACACTCACTACGGGTGCGAAACACAAGGCAAATTCTCTAGCGAGTATTCATGTCTTTTTCAACAAAGAACAATCCCGGTCTATAGCATTCGGGTCGATTGGGATATTATAGGTGGCAGACTAAAGAATATGCAGCTAAGACAAATTGATTTTATCAATCCTCGACATGGTGAAGGTTTCAGTAAGTATGGTTTATACTGCCAGCCATATGGCGGGCAAGTGATTAGACAAATTGTCAGAATGGTAGATCCCTCGATCCAGTTCCGTATCATCGATGAAACCAGGGGTGATAACATTGATTACGAAGGAGACGTTATGTTTGGAACAGCCTATACCTACCCTGTAAAGAGGCTATATCAAATTGCTCGAGCGTACCATGAGCGAGAGAAAGTAGTCATCTTAGGAGGAATTCATATTTCGTCAATATCATCGTATCCTGAGTTACATTCAAAAGAATACCAGAATGCTGATGCCATAGTTATAGGAGAAGGAGAAAGTGTAATACCGGAAATCATTGCAGACTTAAAGGCTGAGCGACTAAAGCCTATGTATTTTGGTCATCCAGTGGAGGTCGATTTTCCGGTTCTTTGCGAAGAGCCGTTAAGATGGGGTTGGGGGTATCCGATACAGTTTATTCGTGGATGTCCTTGGTCCTGCGAGTTTTGCAGTGTTCCTACCATGTTTGGAGCAAAATACCGACAACGTCCACAATCTTCAATACTACAAGAAATAGAACATTATCACCATGTTCGACGCCGCACCAATTACCTAATGTCAATTGATGATGATATCAATGATCCAAGAACCATCTACCCGTTATTAGAAGCAGTTAACCAAAAATTTGGCGAAGTGCGTGGAGGTTGGGCAAGTGCAACCGATATGAACCTTATCGTCAACTTTAAAGGCGAAATAAATCACAGATTCTTGTCCCTGGCCAGTAAAACTAACTGTTTCTCACTGTATTTCGGATTTGAAAACGTTAATCCGCGGGTCCTCAAAGAAGAAATAGGAGTTAGGAAAAATTCACCGCAATTCTATGCTAAACTGACTAAGGCATGCCATGAATATGGAATAACCGTCTGGGGGTCTACTGTAATTTCGCAATTAAGTACAACTTGGAATGATATCGATTTTATGATCGACTGGTATAACTCGATCGAAATAGATTTGATGCCCTGGACCATATTGACACCTTTTCCTTCAACACCATTGTTTAACAAGATCTATAGGGAAAAATCGATCTACCCGCAGAATGAAAAGAAACGAGCGAGAAATATATCCTGGCTGGACCTTGATTGGACCAAATATGACTGCTGCCATGTAGTTTGGATGCCGGCAGATGCAGATTTTTCCCCTGAAGAATATGAGGAAATGCGTGATTGGGCTCAGGGGCATTATATAAAAAGTCCGATGAGAAACCTGACGTGGGCAGCATATCGTCTGTTTAAAGGAGATCTACGAACTGCAATTTACAGAGATGCTCTTAAAGCTCTATATGGGCTAAAACAGAATGGGTTTATCCCAAACAGTATTTTGGAGCAGCTTTTTTTCGGAAGTCAAACTACGTCCAAGTGCCAATTTTGAACCGACAATAATTATTGTCTATCTGCTTAAATATAGCCAAATAATACGCTGACTTCGGTGAATTATCATTCTACTACTTCCAAATCCATTGTCTACCCACATAATCTCCACTCTCGTCTGCCTCAATTTTATATATAACCACCATATTATTCAAAACGGATAGTCTCCCTGTGGAATTTGTGCTATATGCTGAAGCACCTTGATATGCCGTACCATTAAACACTTCTATGAACGTATAGTTTGCAGTTTCACTACCATCATTGGTCCTTAATACTCCATGCCCTTGATCAAATGTCATATTGTTACCTTTGGAGACATTAACATACTCCCCTGTTTTATGGTATTCTATGTTACCATTCATCGTTCCATTAGCAGTAAAAGTGTATAGTGTTCTGTTAGGGCCAATTTCTCTCTGAATTGTAGTTGCTCCCTTTTCTACAAAAATTGGTTCTCCTAATGTTGCTGTCTGAGCATGTGCAGTATTTAGAAGAATAGTAGTCGCTCCTGTTCCTACAAATAGTAATAACACGACGGCGATTCCTGCTGTAATACTGATAGTGAATCTCTTTTTATTCATCTTCGATATTGATTCCGTAACCCGGAAGGCAGGATATAAAATTTACTACCCAAAAAACGCATATTATGCCTGTTTTTTAAGTAAGTTCTCCATTTTCTAACGTTATCGTCTTAATCGTTTCAGATTTTTCATACCTTGCACTTTATGGTCTATTTTGCCACGAAAAACCGTCAGCAATTCCATCAATTCCTCTTACAAAGAATGAACACAAAGACTGTTGGTGATAGATTGCGATATGCAATACAGTTTGCTGATGTGTTACAGACTGGGGAGGCTTCAACTCTGTTACAGTTGCCACCTGATAAAAGAATTCACATTATGAAGACCCTAACTCTACTTGCAAGGTTTCAAGGCTGCTATTATAGGTGGATGCAGATACGTCAACACTATGGTTTACCCTGGAATACTGGTAATGAAGCGCTGACAGCATTTGAGTGGTTCTTCAATCCAGATTGTAGCCTAGACCACATGCTGCGGTGGGTTAAGGAGGCAATTCGAGTATTGCCGGCAGCCATGGCCGCAGGGTTCAGAGAGAAATCTCAAATTGAGACTCAATGTAGTCGGCTCAAAATAAAGCGTTCGCTGCAATCATTTTGTATGACCTGGGATTATCGAATTTTGCTCTTGCATTACTAAGATGCATTGGGTCCATTTTTCGAACGATTTTTTATTTTAGGCGGGCCCGGAGGGATTCGATAAAAAAACCTTCAGAATTGGGACTCAATGAATCAGTGCTACGGAATAATAATTGATATTCAGTGATTTCATACTTATCAGTAGTAGTTATAGATTGCTAGGGGTGCGGGTTCGGTGGAACCCAGAACGATATCGGATCGTAAGTGGATTCTACTCTAATTCTGTGTAGACAACTCCTTAGCCTTAAAGTTCGCTGGATTCGAATGAAAATTCATGCGGGCCCGTCGGGAGTAAAGTCTTCCATGTAGTAGGGTTCTATTACATAGTATAAAGCTTTTATTATCAGAATCTTATTTTAATTATTATTGAAAATCAAACGTTTTTTATATCTAAAGGAAAATTTAAAGATATAGTATTATAGTGTATGTTTAAAAAGGTTATAAAGTGGTTCAAACATGTTTTGGCTAATGAAAACTTATAATGTTAGGAGATTTGGAACATTTACAATTATTCTATTATCAATGATGGTAGTAGTGTCATCTATAGCACTATCGATATCTCAAAATATATATGCACAGTCAACAAATAATGATGACTCAACAATCTCTACTGTAGATGATTTAGTAAAGACATTAGTTACTGGTGTTAAACTTGAAAATATAACTACGATTCCTAATGAAGTTCACGTAGGTGATACGTTTGAAGTAAGTGCTATTGTGATAAATACACTACCTTTGAATATTACATTTATTGCAGGCAATTGCAATTCTGACTTTTCTACAAACTTAAATACTATCGTAGAAGAAATACCGACTCCTCAATGTGTGAATAGAGTTTTACCAACAGTACTTGAA
>Ga0126312_10003751_pt1 | contig 10244 bp, 10 predicted proteins | sample Plot104A_FD_92537 | JGI IMG/M metagenome (GOLD analysis project Ga0126312, IMG submission 92537) | Serpentine soil microbial communities from UC McLaughlin Reserve, CA, USA - Plot104A | ecosystem: Environmental > Terrestrial > Soil > Grasslands | place: USA: UC McLaughlin Reserve, Lake County...
AGGGTGCCGCCGACGGAGTCGACGGTGTCGCCGAGCACGTCGCCGACGGTGCCCAGCGTGTCGTTGACGGCCGGCAGGGTGCCCCCGACGGAGCCGACGGTGTCGCCGAGCAAGTCGCCGACGGTACCGACGGTGTCGTTGACGGCCGGCAGGGCGCCGGTGACGGAGCCCAGCGTGTCGCCGACCAGCCCGCCCGCCGAAGTCAGCGCCTGCTCTGTGGCGGGGACGGCGCCGGCGGCGTCCGCCAACTGACCGGCCGCCGCGCCCGCGGCCGCGCCGGTCGTGGTCGCCGTGCTGTCGGCGACAGAGCCGGCGACGTCGCCCGTGGACGGCAGCTCGGCCGTCGATGCATCCGAGCCGCCGGCGACCGACGTCCCTGCGGGCTCCTCAACCGAAGCGGCTGTCGTCGTCGCCTCCGCGGCCGGCTGCCCGCTGTCTGCCGCGGCCGGCTGCCCGCTGTCTGCCATCGCCATATGGCCAGGGGCGGATCCGGCCATGACGGCACTATGCGGCGGCGGCTTGCCGGGATGATCCTCCGATGCCGACGGGTCGTAACCCGGGTGATCCGAATGGTGGCCGGCGCCCGGGTGCTCTGCCGTCTGCCCAAGCTCGCTCGGGATGTGCTCGGCGCCTTGCGCGGAAGCGTGTTCTATCGCGTTCGCTGTGCCGGCAGGCGCGGCGCCGGCGTCTGCAGCGGTCGTGGTTGCCTCGGATGACGCGGCGGTGCCGTCAGCGGCGTCGCCGGGGGAATCCGCGGTTGCCGTGGTTGCGTGCGCGACGCCGTCGCTCAGGCCGTCCACCGAGCCGGCAGTGGGATCCAGCGCGACGCTGAGCGTCGACATGGCCGCGCGTTCGGGGAGCGCCTCGGCCGACTCGGCCTCGAGCTCTGCCGGGGTCAGTCCGGTTATCTCACCCGGACCCGCCACGCGCTGCGCGCCAGTGTGTCGTTCGCTCTTCCGTTGCATCGAATCCTCCCCTTCGAGACAAACACGGCTTTAGTTGAGACAAGGATGTCCACATAGGGCTACCGGTAAACTTCGTTTTGAGACAGCGATGACTAAGTTTGCCTCCTAGGGCTTCACTACGCGAGCGAGTGGCGGTGGCGATAGCGGACGCGGCCGCGAACGTCTTCGCGGCGCGCGAACAGGCGAGCATGGCGGATGTCTCCGAGGCCGCCGGCATCGCCCGCGCGACGCTGTACCGCTACTACCCCGCGCGGGAGGTGCTGCTCGAGAGGCTCTGGCGCGTCGGCCTCGAGGACACGGCCGACCGGCTCGAGGCGGCGAGGCTCGACCGCGTACCGGGCGGGGAAGGGTTCACGCGCGCCGTCCGCGCACTCGTCGCGGTCGGGGATTACTTCGTCGTACTCGTGCGCGAGCGCGCGGGACCGGCTCGGCCCGACTTCGATCGCCGCGTCGCGGGACCGCTGCTCGAACTCATTGCCCGTGGCCAGGCGGACGGGGAGATTCGCGAGGACGTCAGTGCGTCGTGGCTGCTCGAGTCGCTGCTGGCGCTCGTGGCGACCGTGCTGCCGGCGGCCCCGGCGCTTGGCCCGGAGGACACGGTCGAGGCGATCGCCAGCCTCTTCCTCGACGGCGCGCGCGGCCCCGGTTCTGCTCAAGGCACCGATGCTCGTGCAATACCCGGGTAGGCGGCGGGGCGGTGCCAAACATCGCGGACGAGCAGTTGGCTGCCTTTGTGGCGCAGTCGTCATTGGCGGTTGCCGAGCCTGATGTGGCTGGGCTGCGGCAAGAGTCCGCGAGGCGGGCGCAACGAGATCTCACCCGGCTGCGCCGCGGCCGCCGACCGCGTCGCAGCCGACCTGCACGCACGCCTCAGCGCGCCCTGAACGAACCCCCGAGGCGAACGCCACTGGTCCGGCCAGCCGCTCTCAGAGTGGCGGGATCCATCGCCCTCTGACCCACGTCCCCCACTCCTCGCCGGTGGGGTGGTCGGTCAGCGGGTGTTCCTGCGCGCCGTACAAGCGCAGCTCGGCGATGCCCGCCGGTCCCTCGCGCAGGAAAATCGCGCGCGGAAGCGCGTTCAGCCGCAGCCAGTCCTGGAGCTCGTAGCTCGCTTCGACCTCCGCGATCCAGATGTCGTCCAGATGCCACTGGGCGGTGATCCGGTGCGTGGTAGATCGAAGCATGGACAGGAACCCCGAGAGAAACTCACGCACCGCCTCCGTCCCCGCGGCGCGGCGGCCGTCCACGGCCAGCAGCCGGGCCTCCGGGCCGAAGAGCGCAATCGCCGCGTCCACGTCAAGCCTGTCGATGGCTGCCAGCAGCTGCGCGATCGGCGACTCGCTCACGGGACGGGGATCGTAGCCGCGAGCCTGACCGACGACCGAACGCGGTCCGGCGTCATCGTGGCGGCCGTCGCCTGGCGGGTGCCCGGCCGCTGGTTACTGTCCCCGCGCGTGCTCACGACTCTCGCCAACACCGGTCGAGCGCGCGCTCGAGGTGGGCGGCTTCGACGCTGCAGGCGACGTGGAATCTCTTGGAGCGCGCGGCAGGATCAGCGCTAGCGGCTGCTCATAGCGCCGGACTTGGTGTGATCGTCAAAGAGGCGCTCGCGAGCGGCAGGCTCACTGTGCGCGGAGCTGTTCGCGAGCTGGCCGAGGCCGCCACCGACGCCGGGACCACGTCAGACGCCCTCGCGCTCGCTGCGGCGCTGGCGCAGCCATGGGCGGGTGCCGTGCTCAGCGGCGCCGACACCGTGGAGCAACTGGAGAGCAATCTCGCCGCAGCCGAACTCGAGCCCGATAAGGAGCTGCTCGAGCGGCTCGACGTTATCCGCGAGGATCCCGCGGCCTACTGGCAGACACGCGCCGGACTCCCGTGGAATTGAGCTCGAGGCCAGAAAGAACCGCCGCGCTCAGCGGCTGCTATTTCCGGGGGAAGTAACTGGCGAGATCCCGGTTCTCCGGCACGAGCTTGCTCACGTTGAACGTCGCGCCCTGGGTGTCGGCGATGACGGTCATCCTGACCCAGGGGGCGTCGAACGGCGGGAAGATCACCTTGCCGCCCAGCTCGGACGCCCTCGCGGCGGTGGCGTCGGCGTCGTCGACCGAGAAGGTCACGCTCCAGTGCGCTGGGACGTCCGGCTGGTCGTCCGGGATCGGATTGATGCTCGCCACGACGTCCTCGAAGCCCGCCGGAGCGCCGACCTCGGCCAGCTGCTTACGGAGTCCGGGGGTGCCCTGCTCCAAGTGGTCGCCGTAGCCGGGCACGGTCCACATCTCGACGCCGCTCTCCAGCGTCAAGGTCTGCCAGCCGAACACCGAGCCGTAGAAGGACTTCGCGCCTTCCACGTCGCGGGTGTTGAGGCCGTTGAAGACCACGGAACCCGGCTCGTTGACGATCCGCGCCGCCCTGTGTTCCTTCGCCTGCTGGATCCAAAACGCCGCGCCCTCGGGGTCCGCGAACATCGCCATCCGCCCCGCGTCCCGGGCATCGTATGGGTCCATCAGTGCGTTGCCGCCCGCGTCGAGGACATTGGAAGCGGTCTGGTCCGCGCTCTCGACCCAGACGTAGGTGTTCCACATAGCCATCGGCGGTGCGCCCTCGGGGATCGACCTGACGGCGGCGACGTCGCCGCCGCGAAGCTGCGCGCTGAAGTAGTTCCCGGGCGACTCCGGCGGCATCCGGTCCTCGAGCGCCCAGCCGAAGAGACCGCTGTAGAAGTCGACCACCGCCTCGGGGTCGGGTTCGCTCGCATCCGCCCAGCACGGGACGCCGGGGATGTATCCGTCACGTTCGGGCATCGCTGCTCCATTCCGTCGTTTTGCGGCTCGCTATTGGGGTCATCACCTGTCCTCAATTTCGGAGAAGATGAAATCGACGAGGCGGAGACCTCGGGGCTGCTTTATCAGGCGCCCGCACCGGAAGCGGCGTCCTCGTACTCGTCGTGGCGGCGAATCCAGACCTGGAAGGCGTCGCCCTCGTCGCGCCCCTTCGGCGCCCGGTCGAGGATCGGGTAGTAGCCCATCAGGAACTCGACCCCGCGGAAGGTGGTCGCGTAGGTCTGGTAGGCGGTGCCGTCCTGGAGCGTGAAGGCGCTCATCGCCGGTATTTCCGAGATGTATCCGGGGAGGTCGGTCCCGGTCGCGCTCGCGTTGTGAGGCGCGATCGGCGGCAGCTCGCCCTCGGGTGGCATCTGCTCGCGCACCTGCTCCTCGGGGTAAGAGGCCCCGACGTCGAAGCTGAAGTCGGTGTTCGCCGACGAGACCCAGGGAATGCTCCAACCCATCCTCTGCTTGTACCCCTGAAGCCTCGCGAGCGGAGCCCGCGAAACGAGCAGCAGGGTCACGTCGCGGGCGTGAAGGTGCGGCAGCAGGCCGTCGAACCCATCGACCATCGACGAGCAGGTCGGGCAGCCCGCCTCGTAGCTGGGGCCGAACATGAAGTGGTAGATCAGGAGCTGGGAGCGGCCGTCGAAGAGCTCGGCCAGCGTCCGCATGCCGTCGTCTGCGTCGAACCGGTACTCCTTCTCGACCGCCACCCAGGGCAGCTCGCGGCGCTGACGCGCCAGCTCGTCCGCCATCCGGGTGTGCTCCTTCTCGCGCTGAAGCAACCCTCCACGAGCGGCCTCCCACTCCTCACGGCCGACAACCCTGTGATCCGACATCGCGTTCCCTCTCCTTTTCGAGTGCGGCGCCCGGCCGGTCGCCGTTTGCGCCTTCGGGCCTGTTGACTTAGACACCATCGGGGACCCGAACGAACCGGCTCGCGCCACGCTGCCGGTCCGGCCCGGGGGTCGGTCCCGGACGCCGAAGGAGATTCGCAGCGCTCCCCTCATCTCGTAGGGGAACGGCGCCGCCGGTAGTACGCGCGATTCTTCGTCCGATTGCCGCAGATCGACATCGCGCACCAAGTCGCTGATCGGTTCTTCGAGCGATCGAAGAACGCATACCCGCACTGGCGACACCCCTTCAGGCGAGGCCACTCACCGGTGAGCTGCGCCTCGTGGAGGACGCCGATTAGCGTCGCCACGGCACCATCGACTCCGCGAGGCTCGGGTTCGAGGGCGGTCCGCCCCACGTCGTCGATGGCGACGCGGAGCCGAGCGGTCCGGGCGGCCTCGCGAACGACGTCCGTCGCCGCTGCTCCCGGTTGAACTCCCTGGTTCGCGATCGCGAGCGCCCGGATCGCTTCTCGGAGCTCGCGGAGCCGGCCCACGTCGGCCTCGGAGATCCGGTCGCCCGGCGCCACGAGCCGCTTCTGTCGCAGCCACGACTGGGCCCTTTCCGGGGTTCCGATGCGATCCCACTCCCGCGGGAAGTCGTGGTTGTAGGAGTTGAGGAAGCGCTGAAGCAGCTCGAGCCGCCCGGGTGCCTTGGGTCGCCCTCCTGGCTCGATCTGCTCGCCAACCCGTCGCTTCTCGTGCTCGTCCACAACCCCCGCTTGACTCTACGCTCAGACCAGCATAACTTGAATGCCGGTCATAGGCAGCGAGTGAGCGGACGCGCTCACGACCATCGCGAGGGACAAGAGTGGTCTCGATGACGACGCAGTCGAAGACGGCATGTCGACCGCACCCGCAGGATCGCGCTTGGTGGGCCCGGTTCTCGAAGGCAATGGAACTTTGAGCTCCCTGCGGAAGGGCCGGCCCGCTCGCGCGCGGGAGCTCCTCTCCCGGTATTCCCTGCTCGTTCTGCTATTGGCGATGCCGGTCGCGTTCGGCGTGAGCGACCTGGCGAACGAGGGGAGCCTCACCGGGCTCGGGAACAACCTGGTCGACGGCCTCTCGAACGGCGCCATCTGGGCGCTGATCGCCATGGGCTACACGCTGGTCTACGGGATCATCGAGCTGATCAACTTCGCCCACGCTGACCTGTTCATGATCGGGTCGTTCGTGAGCTTCGGGTTGTACGGGACGTTCGGCCTGACGATCACGACCAGCGCTCTCGCGCTCATCTTCGGACTGCTGGCGACGCTCGTCGTGGCGATGATCGCCTGCTCGTCGATCAACGTGATGATCGAGCGGGTGGCCTACAAGCCGCTGCGCAATGCGCCGAGGCTTGCGCGGCTCATCACGGCGGTCGGGTTCTCGTTGATCCTCCAGAACGTCGGGTTCCTGTGGTTGGGCGGCCTCCCTTGGAGCGTCCCCGACCTGATCGATACCAACCACCAGCTCTTCTCGATCTTCGGCGTGTCCGTCTCGAACGGCGACCTGCTCGCGATCGTCGTCACCGTGCCGCTCCTGGTTCTCCTGACCGCATTCGTCGCCAAGACCCGCTTCGGCATGGCCTTGCGAGCCACCGCCCAGGACGCCGAGGCGGCGAGCCTCATGGGAATCAACGTCGACACCACGATCTCGCTCACCTTCTTCCTCGGCGGCCTGCTGGCCGGCGCCGCCGGCCTGGTCTACGCCCTCTACCAGACGACCATCTGGTTCTTCCAAGGCTTCGAGGCCGGCCTGATCGCGTTCACGGCCGCGGTCATGGGCGGGCTCGGGAATCTCTACGGCGCGGTGCTCGGCGGCCTGATCATCGGCTTCATCCAGCAGATCTCCGATAACCGGATCGGGGCCAACTGGACCCCGGCCATCATCTTCGTCTACCTGATCCTGGTCATGGTCTTCAGCCCGCAGGGCCTGCTCGACACCGGGGTGGAGAGGTCCCCTACAGGAGACGGCTGGCACGGCGGCCGCTAATCCGTCAGCCGTGCGGCTCGCTTGCCAGGCGTCGCATCCCGCGGCTCTCGCGGAGATCGATGGCGACCCATAGCCCGGAGGCCGCGGTCAAGACGGCGACGACGGTGATCGTTGCGCTGAAGTCGATCGCGTCCGCCAGCAGCCCGGCGACCAGCCCGCCGGCGACGTAGCCCATGTCGCGCCAGAAGCGATATATGCCCACCGTCGCCGCCCTCGCGACGGGAGAGACGGCGTCGGAGATGGCGGCGATGAGGGTCGGGTAGACCAGCGCGGTGCCTGCGCCGAGGAGCACCGCGGAGGCCGCCGCCACGCTCATCTCGCCATCGGACGCCGCGAGCAAAGCCAGCGCGGCCGCCTGGAGCAGCATCCCGCCGACGATCAACGGCTTGCGACCGACGCGATCGGACCAATGGCCGGTCCAGATCTGGCCGATCCCCCAGACGGCCGGGTAGAGACCGGCGACGAGGCCCACCTCGGACGCGCTCGCGCCCTTGGCGGCGAGGAAGAGCGGCACGATGCCCCAGGCGAGCGCGTCGCCCATGTTGTTCACGAGTCCCGCCTGCGAGCAGGAGCGAAGCGCCGGGTCCCCGTAGCTGGCAGAGGGGACTGCCTCCCTCAGCCTCGGCGCAGGCTCGTCGCTCTGGTGACCGCTCTGGCGCTGTTCCAGCTCGACGTGGCCCGCCGTGTCGCGGACGAACAGCGCCGAGGCAAGCAGCGCGATGAGGGCTACGGCCGCCCCCGCGACGGCGACCACGTCGCGGGCGGCGAAGTCGGCCGCCAGCCAGCCGCTGGCGGCCGCGGCGACGGCCACGCCGCCGTAGCCGGCAGCCTCGTTGATCCCGAGGGCGAGCCCGCGCTGCTTGGGGCCGACGAGGTCGACCTTCATGACGACGGTCATCGACCAGGCGAGCCCCTGGTTCACGCCAAGGAACACGTTGGCGGCGACGACCCAGCCCCAGCTCGGAGCTACGGCGATCAACAGCGGCACGGGGAGCGCGAGCGCCCAGCCGAGCAGCAGCAGCCGCCGGCGGCCCACGCGCTCCGCCAGGGCTCCGGCGCCGAGGTTCGTGAACGACTTGGCCAGCCCGAAGGCGACGATGAACGAGAGGACTGCGGCGCTTGAGCCCACGCCGAAGTCTTCCTTGCCGACCAGCGGCAGCGTCGAGCGCTCCAGACCCACCATCGCGCCGACGAACGCGTTGACCGCGACCAGCAGCCCGAACTGGGCGGCGTTCTCCCGCAGCCCGAGCCGGACCGGAGCCGAGCCGCTCATGGCGCGCCTACTGGAGAACCGCGCTGCCGGCGACGTTGGCCGCCACGATCTCCGCCTGATGGGCCGGCGCGGGCGGTATGTCCTTGAGCAGATCGTCGACGAAGGCGTCCTCGGAGCCCTTTTGGAGGCTGCTGTTGTGGCGGCGCTCGAAGCCGATGGTGGAGGCGGGGTGTCCGGACAGCCCGCGGCCGCAGACCGACCCCGAATAGTGGCCCGGATACAGCAGCAGGTGATCCGGAAGGCTGAGCAGCCGCCCGGTCAGGGACCGGTACTGGGTCCGGGCCATGTCCTCGACTGTCTGGTCGGCGTTGGCGTGAAGGTCCGGGCGGCCCGCGTCGCCCACGAGGAGCGCGTCACCGGTCAGCGCCATCCAGGGCTCGTCCCCCCGGACTCGGTCGGTCACGACGTAGGCGTGGTGGGCCGCCGTGTGGCCCGGGGTGGCCACCGCCTCGACGACGGTGTTGCCGAGCTCGACGACCTGGCCGTCGGCCAGCGCCGTGTGTGGGAACTCGACCCCGGCACCCTCCGGCAGATAGGCGGTCGCGCCGGTTCGCTCGACCAGCTGGGGGAGGCCCGACACGTGGTCGGCATGCAGGTGCGTCTCGAAGACGGCGACGATCGGCATCCCCTCCGCCTCTGCCGCGGCCACGTACTCATCGACCAGGTCGACATGCGGGTCCACGACCGCGAGGAGGGACTTCGACTTGCAGCCGAGGAGATACGAGGCGCAGGCGGTCTCGTCGTTCAGGAGCTGTCGGAAGAACACGCTTGACAAACTATCAAGTGATCTATTGAATAACAAGAAGCAGTGGCCAACAGGAAAGAGAAACACGCACTATTCGACGCCATCGCCCTGATGGGCAAGGCGTTCGCGAGCCCACGGCGGCTCGAGATGCTCGATCTGCTCGCGCAGGCGCCGCGAACCGTCGACCAGCTGGCGCGCGCGAGCGAGCAGTCGACGGCAAACGCCTCGCAGCACCTCCAGGCCCTGCACGCGGCCGGGCTGGTGACCCGCACGCGCGAGGGGACCAGCGTGCGCTATGCGCTCGCCGGTGAGGAAGCGCTGTCGCTATGGCTCGCGCTGCGCGATGCGTCGGTCGTTCGCCTCGCGGAGGTGGAGCGGGCCGCGCGCGACTACCTGGGCGAGGAGGTCGATGCGATCGGAGGCGACGAGCTGGTCGAGCGCCTGCGCAGGGGCGACATAGTCCTGATCGACGTGCGGCCGGCCGAGGAGTTCGAGGCCGGCCACATCGAAGGCGCTCGCTCGATCCCGCTCGAGGAGCTCGAGGGCAGGCTGGCGGAGGTGCCCGCAGATCGCGAGATCGTCGCCTATTGCCGCGGCCCGATCTGCGCCTACGCGCACGAGGCGGTCCGGCGCCTCCGTGTCGAGGGCCGCGCGGCGCGGCGTCTCGACGCCGGGTGGCCCGAGTGGCGGCTGGCCCAGACCACCTCAGGCTCGGGCACGGCGGCATGACGAACCGGAGGAGGACGACATGAAAGCCGGCCCCTGGATGCGCGCCAACCTTTCGCTGCAGGGCTACGGGATCGTCGATTCCGAGAGGCAACGCCTGTGGCTCGGGCTGAGGTTTGCAACGGCGCTGTGCCTGGCGCTTGTCGTCACGGCGCTGCTGCTCCAATCGGCCATGCTCCTGGCCGTGCTGGTGCCAATCGGCGCGGTCGCCGGCTGCAGCGCGCGGCACCCCTTCGACCATCTCTGGAACCACGGACTCCGCCATCTGCTCCGCGCGCCGGCGCTGCCCCCGAACCCGACCCGTCGCCGCCACGCATTCAAGCTCGGCACGGTGTGGCTCGCGCTCTGCGCGGGGCTCTTCGCGGTTGGCGTCCCAACCGCCGGGCTCGTGCTCGGCGGCGTGCTGGTGGCGGTCTGTGGCCTGCTCACCGCGACCAACTTCTGCGTCCCATCCCTGATGCTCGGCTGGTGGGATGCCCGCCGCCGCACGGAGGTGGCCGCATGACGACCGCAATCTCGGTCGACGTCGACGTCCTCCGGGACGAGATCCAGAAGACCTACAGCGACGTCTCCACTCGGCCCGAGGAGGAGTACATCTTCCCGACCGGCCGTCCGTGGGCCGAGGACCTCGGCTACCCGCCCGAACTGGTCAACGTGCCGGAGGCGTCGGTGGCGAGCTTCGCCGGCGTTGCGAACCACTTCGCCCTCGGCCGGATCGAGGAGGGGGCCACCGTGCTCGACCTCGGCTGCGGCGCGGGGACCGATCTGCTGATCGCCGCCCAGATGACGGGGCCGTCGGGCAGGGCGATCGGTATCGACATGATCCCGTCGATGCTGGAGCGC
>Ga0126312_10003752_pt1 | contig 10242 bp, 10 predicted proteins | sample Plot104A_FD_92537 | JGI IMG/M metagenome (GOLD analysis project Ga0126312, IMG submission 92537) | Serpentine soil microbial communities from UC McLaughlin Reserve, CA, USA - Plot104A | ecosystem: Environmental > Terrestrial > Soil > Grasslands | place: USA: UC McLaughlin Reserve, Lake County...
AGCTAGTCAGCACGCTGGCTACGCCAGCTTGTCAGCCCGCCGCCCTGCGGGTGGCTTGTCAGCACGCTCCCTACGGTCGCTTTCAGCACTTCAGCTTGCCCTGAACTTGCTGACTAGCTGAGAGCGAGGGCCTTTAGGCCCGATGCGAGCTGAAAGGCGCTAAAAGCGCCGTGCTGACAAGCTTTCATCCCACTTCCTCCGCGATAGTAAAGAGCTCTTCCGCGTGGCGGCGCACGGACTTCGCGAGGTCGTCGTCGGCTGTGGCGATGAGTATGCGGTGGAGGGGAGCGTGGTAGCGCTGCAAGTCGTCGTCTGTCATGCCCGAGAGGCTCTGCCAGCTTACGGGGTTGCGCTCGCCGGGGAGGGGTGTCCTGCGGATGAGGCGGAGGCCCACGGGTAGCTTGCGTTCTTCGGGGAGGTCTATGAGTATGTCGAATGGGCCGGCGACGCCTTTACGGTAGCGGGTGAGGTAGCGGGCCCAGGCCTCTTCGACCCGCCGACGCCAGGAGGCGTCGTCGCGCAGGCGTATGAGGGAGGCGTAGCTCGGATGGCGCTCGTCGAACTCGAGGGCCAGGTGGTAGGGCCTGCGTTCTGCGAGCCGCTTCATAAGCGCTGCGGTGGAGCTCGCGGGCTCGGCGGAGTCCTGGAGCAGGACGAAGGCCTCTGCGTCGTCCTGCTCCGAGAGCTTGTCGAAGGTGATGGTCCCGCCCTGCACGGCGTCCTGCACGGCCCTTCGGAACATCACGGTGGGGATGCGCAGGGCGTGGTGCCCGTAGACGTTGTAGTGCATCAGGTAGCGCGAGAAGACGAGGGACTGCAGGGAGCCGGCCCCGTCTTCGTCTACGGAGAGGATCGCCCTGTTCTCGTGCCCTACGACGCGGAGGTTCTCGATCAGGGGCTCCACCCCGACCAGGCCGAAGGCGACCCGCGCCCCCCTGGCGTCGCGCACGAGGCAGTCGAGGGTATCGGCGTCGAGGGAGCCGAAGAGGATGTCACGCAGGAGGTGCTCCGTTGGTGTGAGGCTGCGCGGCGGATTCTCTCCTCGGGAGACGAGCCTGAAGACGTTGCGAGGCTCGAGATCCCACTCTGTGAGCAATACCTTCGCGACCTCGGTGTGCTCGATCCAGCGCCGGCTCAGCTCTTTCAAGGTTGGCACATCTGGCAGGGCTATCCCCTCGATGGCGTGGGAGTAGGGGTAGCGGCCCGTATCGAGGAGTAGCGCGGCGGCCATGGCGCCCTGCACGTCCCTGCTCTCTAGGTAGGCGCCGGAGTCCGTGATCTTCTTCAGGATCAATCGCGTCAGGTGGTAGACGCCTACGGCGTGATCGAAGCGCGTGTGCCTTGCCCTGGGGAAGGCGGCGAAGGTGAACCCGAGTTGGCTCATGCCCTTCAAGCGCTCCATCGCGCGCGTGTCGAGCAGGGTCCTCACGGCCCGGTCTATGGGAATGTCCCCCCAGACCGCGTCCCTTACCCGCCTCCCGGAGCCCCCGAAGAGCTCTCCTACGGTACCGCTCAATGCCGCTCCCGACTCTCTCGCTTCGGGGTATTCTAACCAAAATGAGCCAGGCTGAGCCAGGCGCTCGCGGCGAGCTAGCGAGACGGGTGTAATATAGTGGTCCCCTAGGGAAGGAGCCACCGTACACGCAGAAGAGGTCGAGGTCCTGCGCGGAGAATCAGTGACCCTGAGGCGGCCGCGGGAAACGGACGTGGAGACCGCCTACGCCTGGGATAGGGACCCCGAGCTGGCCGCCTGGAACGGGCGCCCCCCGATCTCCATCTCCCTCTCCGCCGCCCGCCGCGACTACCTCGCCCGCTGGGAGGACCCTGGCGTAAAGACCTTCATAATGGAGGCAGAGGGCGAGCCGATAGGTATGGTCACCCTCTACAACTTCCGCCAAGGCGGCTGCGAGCTGGGCATAAAGATCGGCCCAGAAGACCTGCGCGGCAAGGGCTACGCGAGCGAGGCCGTTAGCCTGCTCGTGGACTACACCTTCGACGCTCTTGGCCTAGAGATCGTCCGCGGCTCTACCCTCGCCCACAACGACCGCATGCGGCGCGTCTTCGAGAAGAACGGCTTCGAGCTGGTAGGCGACGGGTTCCTCCTTAGCCGCTACGATAACCGCCGCTACACCGAGCTCTTCTTCGAGCGCAGGCGAGGCTGAGGTTTTTGCGAACCGTCGGTTAGAATCCAGTAACCTTGATCACGCAGCTGCAACTAAACATCCGCAGCAGGGGCGCGATGAGCGGGGTGCTCACCATGGGCAGCCTCGACCCCGCCTTCTCGGCCGCTACGCGCGTGGACGGAGAGCCGATAGTCCTGGACCTGCGGAGCGTCGAGTTCGTGGAGCCGGCAGGGCTCTGCGGCCTCGCCGCGTTGCTGGAGTACCTGATCCCCCGCTGCGAGGAGGTGAACCTCGCCCTCGCCGGACGCGACGTCCCCGCCTACCTCGAGAGGATGAACTTCTTCAGGCTCTTCGGTGGGAGGGTGAGGACGAACGCCGACGTCGCATCCCTCGAGGAGCGCAGGCGGCACAACCCAGGCACCCTGCAGGAGTTGATCAACTTCCACACAGAACCCGAGATACCGGGGATCATCGAGCGTATCTCGGAGATCCTCGAGAACCAGGGCTACCGCCTCAAGGAGAGGGTGGCTATCTGCTCCGTCCTCTCCGAAGTGTGCGCCAACGCCGCAGAGCACGGCGCCTCATCCTTCGGAGCCTACGCCGCCGTCCAGGCCTACCACCACATCGTCAGCGGCCCCCGCAGACGCGGCGAAGAGGTCCTCGTCGCTATCGCCGACGGCGGGGTCGGCGTGCGCGAGACCCTCTCGCGCAACACAGAGTACGCGGAACACACCACAACAGACAACGACGCCCTGCGCCTCGCCCTCGAGATGGGCGTCTCGGGTACGGGCGAGATCGGTCGCGGCGGCGGCCTCGCCCTCGTCGCCCAGATCGCCGCCCGGGCAGGCGGCTCCCTCTCCTTGCGCTCAGGAACCGGCCGCGTCACCGTCTACGAGAACCGTAAAAACTCCCGTAACGTCCCGCAATTCCCAGGTACCTTCGTCCGCGTCTCCCTGCCCCGTATCCCCTCCCAGGAAAAATCCTCGAAATGAGGGCAAAATAACACCCCATATGATGTTGATTTATCGACACCCAGCAGGTACAATCCACTCAGATGATTTCACTGACGACAGTGAGGACAGCTTCGGTGCCTGAGAAGCGGGCGCAGCGGGTATTCGAGGTCGCCGGGGGCGGCTTCGGGGGCAAGCTGATGGTGACCCGTTCTACGGGCCGGGCTGTCAGGGAGGCGCTCGAGGAGGCTCTGGTGGAGCTGCCCAAGGGCGGCGTTCTCTACGTGGACACTAGGGGTGTAGAGCTCATGGACTACTCGTTCGCCGACGAGGCGCTAGGCATCCTGGCCTCGAGGGGTGCGAGCGGGGAGTACGGGGACAGGCACGTGGTTCTCGTCGAGGAGGACAGGGACCTTTTGGAGAACGTAGAGGCGTCGCTGAGGCAGCGGTCGCTGGCAATGATCAGGGTAGACGAGCTCGGCGGGGAGCCGGCCATCGTGGGCGAGGTGCCTGACCACCTCGTCGCCACCCTGCAGGCGATCTACGACGCAGGCTCCATTACCAACGCGGCGCTCGCAGCCAAGCTCGGCCTCAACCATACAGCCTGCAACAACCGCGCGACCAGGCTCGCGAAGCTCGGCCTGATACACCGCCATATAGAGACAGCAGCCCCAGGAGGACGCCAGTATTCCTACGAGCGGATCGTGTGATGTTTTGTTTTACCCACATCCTCACTCATTTCAGTGAAGGCAGCGGTACCGGTGTGGAAGCGCCGGAGGAGGTGCAATGATGCGCGAAGAGTACATGATCGAGCGCCAGGGCAAGAGGTTCGTGCTCTATGCCGGGCTTCTCGAGGAGGCGCACTCTCGTGGCTTGAGGAGCATCGAGACGGAGCTCTTGCAGGTCCCCGAGAGCGCGAACGGGGAGGTCGCGATAGTACGGGCGGTGGTCCGGACGGAGGACGGCAAGTTCACGGGGATCGGTGATGCGAGCCCCGAGAACGTCAACCGGACGATAGCGCCGCACGTGATCCGGATGGCGGAGACGCGGGCGAAGGCGCGTGCTCTGAGGGATGCGATCAACGTCGGCGTCACGGCCTTCGAGGAGCTAGGCGGCGAGGATGGTAACGAGGTGGCGGGAGCGACCTCGGAGGTCTTCGACCATGATGCTGGTCGCGCGCAGCGCGAGGAGAGCAGGGGCGAGCTGCCCGCCACCAAGAAGCAGCTCAACTACCTCGAGGCCCTCATCTCGGACGTCGTCGAGGATGGAGTAGGCAGGTTCGAGGAGATGGTCGGCAAGCCAGTCAACGAGCTAACCCGCGAGGAGGCGAGTGAGTGGATCAGCCGCCTCTCCGGAAGGGCGGCGTAGTGCCACGCACCTGGATGGCATCTTTGGGCGAGGAGGTCCTCTACGAGGTTGACCTCCCCGCCTGCTGCAGGAGGAGCGCGCGGAGCAACCGCGAGGACTCCTTCGAGTGTCTCTCGTGCGGGGCTGTGTGGCAGAGGCCGCTCCCCGTGGAGCCGGAAGGGTGCGCGTTCACGGGGAGCGACGTGGAGGAGCGGAAGGGGGCCGCGTGAGGAAGAAGAAGAGATCTCTGAGGCCGGACACGACGCTCGCCCCTACTGGCGAGCCCGAGGCGGAGATCTACATCTGGGCGTTGCCGGCTTGCTGCCTGCGATCGTTCAAGGAGGCGTCCCTCGCCGAGGCGGGGGAGAGACGCCTCCTTGAGTTCGGATGCACGTGCGGTAGGACCTGGCGAGTGACCTCGACCCTGGACGAGAGGATCTTGAGTCGGTTCGTGACGCACGGCGGGCCGCGGGTCGGGGGCTCGCATCCGGCAGCATGAAAGCTAATCAGCACGCTACGGCTATAAGCCTCCGCTTGTCAGCCAGTCAGCCAATCAGCTGAAATGCTGAAAGCGGAAGCCTAGATTAGGCTGGAGCGGGCTGACAAGCTTAGAACGACCGAAGGGAGGAAATAACGGTGAAGGCACAGGACGTTATTACGCAGTATCTGGGCAGGGTTCGCGACGGCAGGCTGCTCGACGCCGCCGAGGAGCGGGACCTCAGCAGGAGCGCTCGCGCCGGTGACGAGCTGGCCAGAAAGCGGCTCATCGAGTCGAACCTGCGGCTCGTCATCTCCATCGCCAAGAAGTACCGTGGGCGCGGCGTGCCCTTCGAGGACCTCATCCAGGAGGGCAACGCGGGTCTGATCCGGGCCGTCGAGAAGTTCGATCCCGAGATGGGCAACCGCTTCTCGACCTACGCTACCTGGTGGATAAGGCAGGCCGTCACCCGCGCTATCGCCGACCAGGCCCGCACGGTCCGCCTCCCCGCCCACGTCGTCGACTCCATCTACAGGCTGCGCAGGGCGGAGAACGCCCTGAGCGTCGAGCTCGGGCGCGACGCTACCGAGGAGGAGCTCGCCGGGCGGCTGGAGAAGGAGCCAGGGGAGACGAGGCGCCTGCACGAGGTAAGCCAGCCGATCTCCAGCATCAACGCCAGGCTCGGCGACGAGGAGGGCTCTGAGATCGGCGATCTCCTGCCCGACGAGCGCTCCGGGGACGACTATGTCCGCGTCGAGGTGGGGCAGTGGGAGCAGACGCTTACCGAGGCCGTCAGGTCCCTGCCGGAGCGCGAGGCAAAGGTGCTCGAGATGCGCCACGGCCTCGACGGCAGCGAGACGCGCACCCTGCGCGAGGTCTCCGAGTTCCTCGGGATCTCTCAGGAGCGGGCGAGGCAAGTAGAGATCAAAGCCCTCAGAACTATCCGCACAGGCCGCTACGCGAGCACCCTGCGGCGCGCTCTCTCGGAGGCCGTGTAGACAACGGGCAAATGGGCTAACCTTCTACCGGGTAGCGGACCAGAGAAGGGAGCCTTCTTGGAGACGACCGAGCGTAACGCGGAGCGTGTGTCGGAGCTGTTCGAGGCTCTGGGCGGGACCGTCTCCGACGGTTTCCCCGCGATCCACTCGCCGGTATTTCACACGCAGAAGGGAACCCCCTACCTCAAAGCCCCAGGCGCCGTTATGCTGGCGCGGCCACAGACCAGCGTCGCCGGTCTCGCAGGGTTCCTCGAAGGCTTCGACACCGCCCTCGGTTTCCCAGCCTACCTCGACGACCCTACCCGCCTGCCCGACTCCTCTCAGCTATGTAAAATCTCTGGCCAAGTATGCTATATGTCATTCGGTCCCCGGCGCACGAGGAACGAGAACGCCGCCGCATACTTCGAGCGTCTGACTTCGGCCGGGCACGGCTCGGTGCTAGAACACGCCAGCTTCAGCTTCCTGCTCTACGGAATAAGCCGCAGCGTCACCCACGAGCTCGTGCGGCATAGGGCTGGCGTCGGATTTTCTCAGACTTCGCAACGTTATGTATCAGGAAATGTACTACGCTTCGTGGAGCGGCCCGAGTACCAAGGTGACGAAGAGCTGCACTGGCTCTTCGAGGAGCGGGCGGACAGGGCGGCGGCAGAGTACGCTGGTATGGCCGAGCGCCTGCTCGGGCGGCAGGAGGGCGGGGACAGCATGCTCTCCGCTGACTACAAGACTGACGCGCGCAAGAAGGTGCAGCAGACCGCGCGCTCGTTGTTACCCAACGAGACCGAGGCTCCTATGGTCTTCACGGGGAACGTGAGGGCCCTGCGGCACATAGTGGAGATGCGGGCCGACGCGCACGCTGAAAGCGAGATCCGGACCCTCGCGCTGCGGCTCTTCCTCTGCCTGGTCACGGCGGACCCTATCCTCTTCGGAGACTACGAGATCGGTACGCTCCCTGACGGTACCTTCACCGTGCGGACCGAGCACAGAAAGGCCTAGAGAGTTCGTGCTGGTCGGCGGGGTGTCGCCTGGCCCGGCGCGCGCGTGAGCCGGACAGGCTCCGCGCAGCGCGTCCCCCGGCCGGGGAGGATTGTCCTGCCCGTTCTCCTTGGCGCCTTCGGCTCTTTCGGGGGCTTCGCCGGGATCTTCGCAGTGCTTTTGGCCGACCTGAGCGCTTCCCTCGGCCTCTCGCCTGGTCCGCTCGGGCTCGCCCTCTTCGTCGGGGCTGCAGCCTCCATACTTGCGATGGCTGCTCTGGGGTGGACGGCGGACAGGCTGGGAAGGCGCGTGTTCCTGGTGCTCTCCGGCACCGTGATGGGCGCAGGCATCATCGCGCTGGCCCTAGCCGGCGGATACGCGGCGCTGCTCGCGGCCCTGATGGTCCTGCACGCCGGTTCTGGCCTCTACGACGTCGGGATCAACGCCGCCGCCGTGGATCTCGAGAAGGCAACGGGTCGCCGATACATGGCCGTGCTGCACGCCGCCTTCTCGGCGGGGGGTGTGGTAGGGGCTCTCTCGGCCGGCGTCCTGCTCTCGGCCGGCGTTGACTACAGGCACGTATACCTTGGGGCCCTGGTCCCGCTCTGCGCGGTAATCCTCGCCGTGGCTAGTACCGGGTTCCCTCCACCCCGCGAACGACCTGAGAACAGGGACGGAGCCGGGAGCAGCGGGCTCTACCGCAACGTCCCGCTTCTCCTCATCGCCGTGATCGCCACGCTGGCGTTGCTCTCGGAGGGGGAGATGGAGCACTGGTCGGGGGTGTATCTCCGGCAGACTCTGGGACTCTCGGCCCTCCTTGGTGGCTCCGGGGTAGCCGTCTTCTACGGTGCGATGACCGCAGGGCGCCTGAGCGCGGCCCTCGTCATAGCGCGCTTCGGCAACCGCCTTACCCTGCTCGGAGCTGGCCTGCTCGCGGCCGGTGGCATGGCCCTCGCGCTCGCAACCCGCGAACCGCCGCTCGTCGTCGCCGGGTTCCTCGTCGTAGGGCTGGCCTTCTCCGCGGTTGTGCCCATAGCGTTCTCCGTCGCGGGGGACCTCGCGCCGGGGAGGGCAGGGGCCGCCATCTCGGTGGTAACTACCCTTGGCTACAGCGGCTTTCTGCTGGGGCCCGTGATCGTCGGCGGTCTCGCCGAGGTAGTAGGTCTGCGGGCGGCCCTCGGCATCATAGCCGTATCGGGGCTCTTGATCTTCACCCTCGCACTGCGCCTCGAGTAGTCAGCACGCTCCAGCCTTCGGCTTCCGCTCTCAGCACGCTCCGGCTAACGCCTCCGCTTGTCAGCACGCTTCGGGCCTAAAGGCCCTCGCTTGTCAGCATTTCAGCTAGAGCAGGGTGCGACTCGCCACTCCCCAGCGCAAGCCCGGATCTTCTGCCAGAGAGCCGTATCACATAGCGTGGCTCTGGGCACGAGCCGAGCGGTAGCAAGCTGACTAGCTGAGAGCGAGGCCGCGAAGCGGCCGGAGCGTGCTGACAAGGCGCTAAAAGCGCCGTGCTGACAAGCGGAGCCCTTTTAGGGGCCGTAGCGGGCTGACAAGCGGAGGCGTTAGCCGGAGCGCGCTGACAAGCTGATCGCTGAATTGCTTTCAACGCACGGCCCGTGAGAGCTGTTCCTCGGCTGCCGCTACGTTTTCGTCCTCCACCCTTGCGAACAGAGGCTTTGCCTCTCTAACCCCGTAGACCTCGGGGAGCTTCTCGAGGTCCGTTACCCTCACTACGGGGCCTTCGAAGAACCGTTGCAGCCGCTCGACCGCCTCCGGGACGTAAGGGGCTGCGTGGTAGGCGATGGAGCCAAGCAGGACGGCGCAGGCGTAGAGATCGTCCCTTGCCTGCTGCGGGTCCTCCTTGCGACTCTTCCACGGCGCCCGGGCGTCGAAGAAGCGGTTAGCTCGCCGGCCCATCGCGAGCAGCTCGCCCAGGGCCTCACGTGGACGGATCGAGAGCATACGCTCCTCGTAGCTTGCTTCGAGCCCTTTGAAGTCTGCGAGAACCTCTCTAGAGTCCTGCGATAGCTCCTCCGGGCGTGGAAGCTCGCCGTCGAAGTACCGCTCGGTGAACGAGAGGACGCGGTTGACGTAGTTTCCGAGGTTGCCGATCAGGTCGTTGTTGACCCTGGCCTGGAACTCACGCCAGGAGAACGCCACATCTCCCGTCTCGGGCAGGATGGAGGCCAGGTAGAACCTCAAGGGATCGGCGGGGAAGCGGTCGAGGGCCTCGTGCAACCAGACGGCGAGGTTGCGGCTCGTCGACATCTGCATCTCGCGCCGCTCCCCTTCCACTACTACCTCGAGGTTCATGAACTCGTTGGCCGCTACGTCGTAGGGGAGGACGTAGGGCTCCTCGCCGTTCTCGCCGACGCCCATGAGCATGGCTGGCCACACGACGGCGTGGAAGACGGTGTTGTCCTTGCCTATGAAGTGGATAAGCCTGGTGTCGGGCTCCTGCCAGTACTCGCGCCATCGGTCGGGGTCTCCCTCCCTCTCCGCAAGCTCCATGGTGGAGGATACGTAGCCGATGGGGGCGTCGAACCAGACGTAGAAGCGCTTGTCCTCGAACCCGGGCTCGGGCACGGGGACGCCCCAGAGGATGTCCCTCGTGATGGGCCGCTTCTCGAGGCCGCTCCCGATCATGCCGAGGACGAAGTTCCTTACCTGGGTGCGCCAGTGCTCCTTGCCCTCGATCCACTTCTTCAGCCTCTCCGAGAACATAGGGAGGTCGAGGTAAAGGTGCGTGGTCTCCCTGACCTCGACGGGCCCGCCGGTGATCTTGGAGTGCGGCTCTATGAGCTCGTAGGCCTCGTACCAGCTGCCGCAGTTGTCGCACTGGTCGCCCCTTGCCTCCTTGTAGCCACACACGGGACATGTCCCCTCGACGTAGCGGTCGGGCAAGAAGCGCCCCTCTGTAGGGCTGTACATCTGCTTGCTCTCGGCCTCCGAGACGTAGCCGCCCTCCTTGAGCTTGCGGTAGAAGAGCTGGGTGTTCCTCGCGTGCAGCTCCGTAGAGGTGCGCGAGAAGTTGTCGAAGCTGATGCCGAAGCGCTCGAAGGTCTCCTTCATGTGGGCGTACCAGTAGTCCACGACCTCCCGCGGCGACCTCCCTTCACGCTCGGCGGTAAGGGTGATGGGGACGCCGTGCTCGTCCGTGCCGCCGACGTAGACCACGTCGCGGCCCCTTGCCCTCAAGAAGCGCACGAACACGTCGGCAGGCAAATAAGCCCCTACCATGTGCCCTACGTGCAGCGGCCCGTTGGCATAAGGCAGGGCAGAGGTGACAAGGTAGCGCTGTGTTGCTTCGTCCATAGCCAAAGAATAGCATTTCAGCACGCTTCGGCCTGCGGCCTCGCTTTCAGCATTTCAGC
>Ga0126312_10003753_pt1 | contig 10241 bp, 12 predicted proteins | sample Plot104A_FD_92537 | JGI IMG/M metagenome (GOLD analysis project Ga0126312, IMG submission 92537) | Serpentine soil microbial communities from UC McLaughlin Reserve, CA, USA - Plot104A | ecosystem: Environmental > Terrestrial > Soil > Grasslands | place: USA: UC McLaughlin Reserve, Lake County...
CCGGCGTCGGGCTCGGTCAGGCAGAAGGAGGCGAGCTTGAAGTCCTCGGTGAGCATCCCGAGGTACTTCTGCTTGAGCTCGTGCGAGCCGGCCAGCGCGAGTGGCGCGGAGGCCAGCCCGTTGGCGCCGAGCGACGTGGTGATGCCGGAACAGCCCCACGACAGCTCCTCCTCGATGATGCAGCCGTCGAGGTAGGACCCGCCGGGACCGCCGTACTCCTCCGGGACGTGCGTGTTCATCAGGCCCGTCTCCCACGCCTTGCGCAGGACCTCCTCGGGCCAGGCGCCGTCCTTGTCGTACTCCCAGGCGACTGGACGGATCTCCTTGGCGGCGAAGTCATGGGCCATCTCGCGGATGGCCTTCTGCTCGTCGGTCAGGGTGAAATCGACCACGGTGTTCGGCTCCTCGGGTTCGTGCGCGATTGACTGGTCAGTCAACGCCTGGGGCAATGGTACCCCGTTCAGCCGAAGAAAGCCCACAAAACAAGCGCGATGGAGGCGATCAGCACGACCGCGGTGACGATCGCCAGCGGGTACTGGTCCGGGAACAGCACCGGGCGCCTCGGAGCCATCGTCCTGCGTCGCAGGCGTCGCCACATGGGCACAATCTGCCATGGATGCAGGAAGCCTTCGGCATCGTGATCTTCGTGGTGGTCGGCGTCAGCGTCGTGATCGCCGTGATCTCGTTGTTCGGGCGCTCGCGTCTGTACGACGACATCGGGCGCGGCGGGCTGTCGATCGGCGAGGACCGGGACCTGCGTCCGCGCGCCGGCGCCGAGCCTCCGCCGGTCTCCGCCGCCGAGCGCGAGGAGGACATCCGCCAGATGCTCGAGGCCCGCAACGCGCGCCGGGCGGCCCAGGGCCGCCCGACGGTCGACGTGGAGCGCGAGCTCGCCGAGCTCACCGGTGCGGGCGGGGCGGCATCCTCGGATCCTGAGATCCTCGACGAGGTCCGCCAGCTCGTCGAGGCCCGCAACGCGCGGCGCGTCGCCCGCGGCCAGGAGCCGCTCGACGTGGAGGCCGAGATCGCGCGTCAGCTCCGCGATCTCCCCGGGTAGGCTGCCGCGCATGGCCGACGTCCGCCGCTACGAGCTCGAAGAGCTCGCCAACCGCCCTGGCACCTACTACAACCCGACGACCGAGGTCGTGGTCGTGGTCGACGACTCGACCGCGATCGACACCGGCCTGGTCGAGGAGGACGACGAGCAGGAGTGGGTCCTGCTCGGCGACGAGCCGGCGGTCGACGAGAACAAGCGCGACGAGCTGATCACGGCCTTCGAGACCCGCAGCGTCGGCACCGGGCCCGACACCGACGACGAGGTCGTCGAAGAAGAGGACGAGCTCGAGCCCGACCCGGACGACGGCTACTAACCCCTGATCCGGCGATCCCCGCGGCGTCTCGCCGGCTCAGGGGTTATCCACGGTCTCCAGGCCAAGCGCGCGCGCCTGGACCGCCAGCTCCTCCCGCAGCGCCTGAAGCGCCGGCCGCTCGGCCGTGCCGCGGCGAACCGCGGTGAAGATCTTGCGGTCCAGACGGCCCTCGGCGGGCGGGCGCCAGACGAACCCCTCGATCTCGTTGTGCAGCCCGAGCGCGGGCACGAGGCCGACCGCGCCGCGCCCGGCCACCAGCGAGAGGATCAGCCGCACGTCGTCGACGTTGTGGCGCACGTCGGGCTCATAGCCGCCCATCGAGCGGCAGGCGCGCTCGATCATGTCGTTCCAGGCGGTGCCGGTCTCGCCGCCCGCCCACTCGTCGTCGCGCAGGTCGGCGAAGGCGATCGTCTCCTGCTGCGCAGCGGGGTGGCCGACCGGAACGGCGAACACCAGCGCGTCGCGGCACAGCTCGCGGTGCTCGAGCGCCGGGTCGCGCGTGCGCGGCGCGTGGTCGTACTCCTCGGCCAGGACCATGTCGACGTCGCCCAGGCGCAGCGCCGGCAGCGAGCTCTCGGCGTCGGCCTGCACGAGCTCGCACTGCAGCTCGGGGTGGCGGGTCTCCAGCGGGCCGATCGCGGGGATCACGAGCGCGTGCGCGCCGGTCTGGAAGCAGGCGATGCGGACACGGCCCGAGACGTGGCCGCGCGAGGCCGCGAGGTCGACCTCGGCCGCCTCCAGCTGGGCGATGACCGCGTCCGCGTGGCCGGCGAGGAGGCGCCCCGCATCGGTCAGCCGCACGCCGCGGCCGACGCGCTCCATCAGCGGCACGCCGGCGTCGCGCTCGAGCGCCGCGAGCTGCTGCGAGACGGCCGAGGGCGTGTAGGAGAGCGCCTCGGCCACGGCCGTCACCGTCCGGCGGGCGGCCAGCTCGCGCAGCAGCCGGAGGCGGCGGACGTCGAGCATCGTGAAGCCGAGCTTACAGGTGGCGTGAAGTAACTGTCGCTGGACCTGAACGGATTTCGGGCCGACACTGTGCTCATGACCTCCCCCGCCTCCCTCTTCCTCCTCCCCGCCGGGCCGGTCGACGCCGGGACCCTGACCCGCCTGGCCGCCCTCGACGAGACCGAGCCGCTGACCGGCGACGTCCTGCTGGCCGTCGCCGACGGCCGCGCCGTGGCCGCGATGTCGGTCGCCGACGGCCGGGTGGCCGCCGACCCGTTCGCCCGCACCGGCGAGGCCGTCGCGCTGCTGCGCCTGCGCGCCCAGCAGACGCGCCGGCGCTCAGGAGCGGCGCGCCGCCTCGGGCTCGGCCGCCTCGGCCTCGCCGCCTGAGTCCTCTGCGTCCGCCGTGCGCGAGGTGCGCTGCCCCCGCTCCTCGCGCTTGGCGTCGGCGTCGGGATCGCGCCGGTCGGCGATCAGCGACGCGGTGATGCCGACGGCGAAGGCCAGCGCCACGATCGCCAGCGAGCCGACCGGGCCGATCTTGTAGATGTCCTCGATCAGCAGCTTGACGGCGACCAGCGCGAGCACGATGGCGATCGTCTCGTCGAGGTAGCGGAAGCGCCGGATCATCCCCTCCACGAGCACGAACAGCGCCCGCAGGCCGAGCAGCGCGAACACGTTGCCCATCCAGATCAGCACGGAGTCGCGCGTGATCGCGAACGCCGCCGGGATCGAGTCGACCGCGAACGCGATGTCGGCGGCCACGATCGCCGCCAGGCAGAGGAAGATCGGCGTCACGTGGCGCTTGCCGTCGATGTGCTCGAACCACTTGCCGCCGTGGTCGTCGGGCGTGACCGGGAAGAACCGTCGCACGAGCCGCACGACGAAGTTCTTGTCGGGGTCGACGTTCTCGTCGACGCCCTGCAGGATCCGGTAGGCGAGGACCAGCAGCAGGACGCCGAGCACGTAGATGACGAAGTGGAACTGCTCGATCAGCGCGACGCCGCCGAGGATCGCCAGGCCGCGCAGCACGAGCGCGGCCGCGATGCCCCAGAACAGCAGCCGCGCGCGGTACTCCTCGGCGATCCCGAAGTACGCGAACAGCAGCAGGAAGACGAACAGGTTGTCGAGCGACAGCGAGCGCTCGATGAAATAGACGGTCGTGTAGGTGATCGCGTCGTCGGCGTCGGAGAGCACCAGGACGACGACCGCCACCAGCAGCGAGAAGACGAGCCAGCCGATGCTCCAGACCACGCCCTCGCGGAAGCTCGGCTCGCGGCCGCGCGCGAAGAAGTGCAGGTCGACCCAGAGGCAGACGACCGTGACCACGGCCAGGATCACCCACGGCAGCGGGCCGGTGAAGAAGGCGAACACGACGGGCATCAGACGAAGAAGAAGACCAGGCCTAGCACGGCGTAGACCGACAGCAGCTGCAGGCCCTCGAACCAGGTCGACTCGCCCTCCTGGGTGACCTGCTGCGCGATCAGGATCGCCAGCACGATCGCCCCCAGCTCGAGCCCGTTGAAGACGAGCGCCATCGGGAACGGGCCGACGACGAACGACAGCAGCACGAGCACGGGCGCGGCGAACAGCGCGATCTGGGCGCTCGAGCCGATCGCGATGTTGACCGACAGGTCCATCTTGTCGCGCGAGGCGAAGTAGATCGCGACCCAGTGCTCGGCGGCGTTGCCGACGATCGCCACGACGATGATGCCGACGAAGAACGGCGACAGGCCGATCGACTCGGAGGCCTCGGTGATCGAGCCGACGAGGATCTCCGACATCACGCCGACCGCGACGCCGGCGATCGCCAGCGCGATCACGCTCTTCTTGACCGACCAGTGCTCGCCGACGTGGTCCTCCTCGGCGTGCTCGGGGTTGAAGAGGTCCTTGTGCGTGCGCAGCGAGAAGAACAGCCCGGCGACGTAGGTGCCCAGGAGCACGATCGCCACGCCGAAGGACATCTTCTCAAGGTCCGACGGGAACTGCTCGGACTTGTCGGTCGGGTTCGGCAGGCTGCCGCCGATCACGAGCTCGTAGATCGCGGGCATGATCAGCGCCACGCAGGCCAGCATCAGCATCAGCGACTGCGTGTTGGCCGCGGTGCGCTCGAAGTGCTGGCGCTCGCGCTTGAGGCCGCCGACCAGCATCGCGGCCCCCATCACGAGCAGGATGTTGCCGAGGATCGAGCCGACCAGCGAGGCCTTGACCACCTCCAGCAGGCCCTCGCGCAGCGCGAAGAAGGCGATGATCAGCTCGGGCGCGTTGCCGAACGTCACGTTCAGGAAGCCGCCGATCCCCGGACCGGAGCGTGCGGCCAGCTCCTCGGTGGCGCGGCCCATCAGTGCCGCCGTCGGGATCACGCCGAGCGCGGAGGCGACGAACACCAGCGTCGCGCTCGCGTGCGCCAGCTCGAGCGCGATCGCGATCGGGATGAACGGGACCAGCAGATAGGGCCAGCCCGATCCGGACAGCAGGAACCGGCGCAGGTTGAAGCGCTCCGCGGGCTGGGTCACGGCGCCGAGCTTACGGGCCCGACCAAGTCGATGAGCCTACGGTGAGAGGAGGTCGGCGCACTTCTGCGCCTTGGCGGTGTCCGAGCCGGCCTCGGTGACGCAGTCGGAGTACTTCTTGAGGTCCTCGGCGGAGGCGCCGCCTGAGCCCGAGCCGCCGCCTGACCCCGAGCCTGAGCCGCCGGCACCCGAGCCGCCGAGCCCGAGGCCGCCGAGCTGGCCGAGCAGCTCGTCGAACGGCTTCGCGCCGGAGGGCGCCTCGATCGATTGGTCCTCGTTGAGGTCGAGCAGCTGGAAGTCGAGCGTCAGCGAGCCGGAGCCGTCCTGGCCGCCGTCGACGTCCATGTCGACGACCATCCGCCGCAGCGTCGTGTCGTCCTTGCCCGTGTAGATCTCGACGTTGAGGTCCTTGATCGCCTCGGCGGCCTGCTGCTTCTGCTGGTCGGTGAGCTTCTCCGGCAGCTGGTCGGAGCCCTCGACGCCGAGGCTGCGCGCCTTGTCGAGCGCCGTGTTGACGTCGTCGAGCAGCTTGTTGACGTCGACGCCGCCGGTGATCTTGATCGTGTCGGTGTCGCCGACCTTGGCCTCGCCCTCGTTCTTCGGGTTCGTCAGCCAGCGGCGCGGGTCGATCCCCAGCGTGGCCAGCGACTGCTGGTTGCCCTTGTCGGCGCTCTGCTTCTGGGCCTGCTCGTAGCCGGCCTTGAACTGCTGGAAGACCTGGTCGGAGACCGCGTAGTCGGTCGCCTGGAAGTTCACGAACGCCTTGTCGTCGGTCGAGATCACGCCCGCCTTGAGGCTCTGGCCGGCGCCCTCGAAGGCCGCGTCGATGTCGAACTGGGGCAGCTTGCCCTTGCCCTCGGTCTGGAACGGGCCGCTCAGGCGCAGCGAGATCGGCCCCTGCAGCTGCGAGTCCGAGGAGCCCTGCACGTCGAGCTTCAGCGACAGGTCGAGCTTGCCCGAGTCGACCTTCTTCTTGCCGGAGAAGGTGTCCTTGAGGACCTGGTCGACGCTCGTGTCCTCGTCGGCCGACGCGCCTTCTCCGTCTCCGCCGCCGCAGCCGACCACGAGGGCCGCGAGGACCGCGGCGAGGGCGAGGAGGAGCAGGCGGGGGCGCAAGGTCATGGGATCGGCGAGCCTAGCATTGGGTCGATGCCCTTCCAGCCGGTCTTTCGTTGTCTGTTCGTTGCCCTCGCGGGCACGCTCTGCACCGCCGTGCCGGCGGTCGCCGCACCCGTCCTCGTGATGCGCGAGGACGGCAGCGTCGTCCGCCACGGGACGTCGCTCGCGCCCGCCAAGACGTTCCCTCCGGTGCGTTCGGCTGCTGACCAGCGCCGCTCGGCGCCGCTCGCCGCGCTCGCCCAGAAGCGCCGCACGGTGCCCGGCGAGCTCAAGAAGCTGCTCGCGGCCGGTGCGATCGACGACGCCACGTATGCGGAGCGCCGCGCCGCCTACGACGACGCCAAGCGCACGGTCAAGAAGCTCTCCGGGCTCCGCAAGCTGGAGCTGGGCGCGGTCGTGAAGACGCTCGAGGGCGTCGCCGCGCGCGGGCAGCTCACCGCGTCGCGCCTGGCGCCGCTGTTCCTGACGCTGCAGCGCAACCGCGAGTGGTGGACCAAGGGGCCGCTGCTGTCCTCGGGGCGGCGCGTCGGCTTCGACGGCTCCCAGATCGTCTGGCAGTACTACCCCGGCGCCGGCATCCAGATCCAGGTGCTGGGCACGTTCGGCAAGGTCAACGCGCTCTGGTCCTCGCGCCAGAGCACCGCGCTCGGCCAGGCCGTGGACGAGTTGCTGCCGCTCGCCGCCGAGCGCGCCGGCGGCCTCGCCTGGGAGTACTACTTCGACTACCGCGCGGGCAAGGCGCCCTGGGTCTCCAGCCTCGCGCAGGGCACGGCACTGCAGGCGCTCTCGCGCGCGGCACAGCGGCTGCGCCGCCAGGCCGACGTGTTCCCGGTCACCGGCCGCGGCCTGAGCATCTTCGAGCAGGCCGCGCCCGAGGGCGTGCGCGTGCCCGCGGGGGCGGGCGCCCATTACGCCCAGTACTCGTTCGAGCCGGGCCTGCGGATCCTCAACGGCTTCATCCAGTCGCTGGTCGGCCTGTACGACTACGGCCGGATCGCCGGCGACGAGCGCGCGAAGGCGCTGTTCACCGCGGGTGAGGCGCGCGCCCGCCAGGAGGTCCCGACCTACGACACGGGCGCGTGGTCGCTGTACTCGCGCGGGACGGTCACGCACGAGTCCGATCTCGGCTACCACACGCTGCTGCGTGACTTCCTCGAGTCGCTGTGCAACCGCACGCAGAGCACCGTCTACTGCGGCGCGGAGGAGCACTTCACGACCTACCTGACGACCGATCCGGTCGTGCAGCTCACCAGCCGGCGGCTGCGCGGCGGCGCCTACGGGCGGATCAAGATGTCGCTGGACAAGATCTCCGGCGTCACGCTGCGGATCACGCGCGGCGAGAAGCTCGTGCACACGCGCTACGTCGGGAGCCTGTCGCGCGGGAAGCACACGCTCGGCTGGCAGGTGCCGCGCAAGCGCGGGATCTACACCGTCACGCTCGCGGCGCGCGACGCCGCGGGCAACCCTGCGACCGCGAGCGGCGACATCGAGGTGCTCAAGCCGCGTAAGAAGAAGCGCCGCGGGTAGGCTCCCGGGGCTTGATGGCGCCCCGGACGATCCTCTACACCGGCAAGGGCGGAGTCGGGAAGACGTCGGTGGCGACGGCGACCGCGCGTCGCTGCGCCGCCGCGGGCGCCCGCACGATCGTGCTCTCCACCGACCCCGCGCACTCGCTCGCCGAGTCGCTCGAGACCGCGGTCGGTGGCAGGCCGACCGACGTCGGCGGCGGCCTGTTCGCCCAGCAGATCCAGGCCCAGGACGAGCTCGAGCGCCACTGGTCGGGCGTGCAGCGCTGGCTCGGCGCCCTGCTGGTCGAGCGCGGGGTCGACCGGATCGCGGCCGAGGAGCTGACGGTGCCGCCGGGCGGCGACGAGCTGTTCAGCCTGCTCGCGCTCAAGGAGCACCACGAGTCCGGCGACTGGGACGTGATCGTCGTCGACTGCGCGCCGACCGGCGAGACGCTGCGGCTGCTCTCGTTCCCCGACGCGGCGCAGTGGTGGCTGGACAAGGTGCTCGGGCGCGAGCGCGCGCTGCTGGCCGCGGCGCGGCCGCTGGCACGCACGTTCCTGGACATGCAGCTCCCCGACGAGCGCGCGTTCGGCGAGATCCAGCGGCTGGTCGGCAACCTGGTCGCGATGCACGACCTGCTGCGCGACGCCGAGCACGCGTCGATCCGGCTCGTGATGACGCCCGACCGGATGGTCGTCGCCGAGGCGATGCGGACGTTCACCTACCTGAACCTGTACGGCTACGTGACCGACGCCGTGGTCGTCAACCGCGTCTTCCCGGACGAGCTGGACGGGACCTACTTCGGCGCCTGGCGCGCGGTGCAGGCCGAGCAGCTGGAGCTCGTGGAGTCCGGCTTCGCCCCCGTGCCCGTGCTGCGCGCGCCGTACTTCGAGCGCGAGGTGCTCGGCGCGGAGATGCTCGACCGGCTCGCCGCGGCGCTGTTCGACGGCCGCGACGCCGGCGCGGTGCTGCACGGCCGGGTCACGCAGGAGCTCTCGCTGCACGACGGCGGGGCGGAGCTGCGGCTCGACCTCCCGTTCGTGGGCAAGGGCGACGTGTCGCTGAAGAAGATCGGGCTCGAGCTCGTGGTCCGCGTCGACGGCCACAAGCGCACGATCCTGCTGCCCGGCGCGATGGCCGCCTACCGGCCGTCGTCGGCCGCGCTGGCCGACGGCTCGCTGGTCGTCGGGTTCACGGAGCAGGAGCCGGTCGGTGCCTGAGGACCCGCTCGACGCGGTGCGCGAGGCGGAGCGGCTGGTCCGCGAGGCGACCGAGCGCGCCGAGCGGATCGGCGCCGAGGTGCCGCCGCGCGGCTTCGAGAACCCGAAGCAGGGTGCGGGCCCGTCCACCCCGCCGCCGTTCCCGGACCTCTCCGCGCTGACCGGGCTGATGGAACTGGCGTGCAGCTCGCTGCCGCCCGACCTGCAGCGCCAGCTCCAGCAGGCGCTGCGCGAGCTGCTGATCGCGTTGCGGTCGGTGCTGGACTACTCGATCGACCGGCTCGAGCCGGGTTCGGAGCCTCCACCGGCGACGGTGGAGGACATCCCGATCTCCTGACAAACTCGACGTCGTGCCGAGCCTCCAGAAGCGCGTGCGTGAGCTCCCGCCCGAGCACCGCATGGCCGCGGCCGCGGCCCTCGTGCTGGTGCTCTCGATGGGACTGCCCTGGTACCAGCGCACCGTCGATCCCGGCGCCGGCAGCGGCCTGGCGTCCAAGAGCCTGAACGCGTTCGGGGTCTTCACCTTCGTGGAGGCGGCGATCCTGCTGGTGGCGGCGGGGGTGCTGTTCCTGCTGTGGGCGCGGATGGAGGGCAAGGGCTTCCACCTGCCGGGCGGCGACGGGCTCGTGATCTCGGTCGCGGGCGGGTGGGCGGCGCTGCTGCTGATCTGGCGCGTCTTCGACCGGCCCGGCGACGAGCAGCCGGGCGTCGTGGTCGGCGTCCAGTGGGGCTTCATCGTCGCGCTCGCGGCCGCGGCGGCCCTGGTGGTCGCCGGCGCGCGCGTGCGCGCGGCGCACCGGCCGGAGCCGCCGAACCCGGCCGAGGACCTCGACTGGGAGGCCGCCGCGCCGCCCCCGCGCCGGCGCGCGAGCGACCGCCGCGAGCCGCGCGACGCCACGGCGGTCACCGAGGTGCTGCGCGACCGCCCGGACTGGGACGGCGAGCCGCCCGAGGCTCCCGGCCGCAGCCGCCGCCGCAGCGACCCGGACCCCGAGCCCGACGCCCCACCCGACCGCCTCTTCTGAGTCGACGGGTCGTTTGCTCACGCAGGGCGTGAGCAACTGACCCGTCGCGCGCAACTGGCGGGGTTCCGGCGCGTTGTGGTGGCATGCGCCTCGCCCTCGCCGTCGCCCTGCTGTTGCTCGCTCCCGCCTCCGCGCGGGCCGAGTGGACCGGGCAGACGCTGTCCTCGCCGCACCGCTTCGTCGACGACCCGACGGTGATCGTCGCGGGCAACGGCGGCGCGCTCGCGGCGTGGCGCTACCAGCAGGGCGACCGCGCCGGCTTCGAGGGCGCCCCGCGCGGCCCCGGGGCCTCCGGCTTCGGCGCGCCCGTGGGCCTCGTGCCCGCGGTGAGCATCCGGCGCCCGAACACCTTCGTCGCCGGCTTCGAGGCCTACGGCGCCCGCGGCGCGCTGCTGGCGCTGATCGTGCCTGGCCCCGGCGACACGCCGCAGGCGCGCATCGGCGTGCGCTTCGGGACGGTCGGCGGGCGCTTCGGCAAGCTGCACACGATCCGCCGCGCTCGGCCGTACTCGATCGCGCGGGCGTCGCTGGCCGTCAACC